>Ga0197142_1000215_pt1 | contig 51771 bp, 53 predicted proteins | sample GBS60_MetaG_FD_148614 | JGI IMG/M metagenome (GOLD analysis project Ga0197142, IMG submission 148614) | Sediment microbial communities from Great Boiling Springs, Gerlach, Nevada, United States - GBS 60_MetaG | ecosystem: Environmental > Aquatic > Thermal springs > Hot (42-90C) > Sediment... | reverse complement strand
TGGCTGGATTGCTGTGCTTGATTGCGCCTCTGGTCGAAGTAACGGCGTAAGGTCTCTGCGGCTTTTCTGCCAACCACGGCGGCAAGTGCGTCAAGGCTGGCAGTCTCAATCTGTGCCACTGACCCAAAAGTCTTGAGAAGTTTTTCGGCTTTGATTTTGCCAATGCCCTCAATCTCGGTCAGTTTAGTAGAAAGCGATATTTGCTGATAGTAATCCGGTCAATTTACATGTTTTAACAAAAGAGCATTTTTATTATTTAGGTGGTAGGGAGAAAAACAGGAATTCTGTGTTAGAGGCTTTAGTTTCAAATTTTGAAGTACAATTATCTAAAAAATAGAAAAAAAGATTATGTAGATGTATAATTAAAATTCAAACTTTTTTAAATATCAATATATTTTCTTTTTTCATGACATTATACAATCCGAAGATTATTTTATCAATATTTTGATATAATTCAAATCCTATTTTTTGCATATAATCGATTGTGAATTCTACGATTTTTATTTCTTTTCCTTGATAGGTAGCATTACCAATGATGATTACAGCGTATTTATTTTGTTTAAGAACTCTATACATTTCTTTATAGCATTGCATCATGTCTTCATAATAAAGTTTTATTTTTTCTTTTTCTTTTCCTCTGATTCCTATAAAATTATTTTTTATTTCATATGGGTTACATTCAAGTTCTTGGAGTGCATGGTTATCGTTTTTTATGTAATCAAGTGCGATTGAATAAGGTGGAGATGTAATAATACCGTCTATAGAATTATCAGGCAAGTTAATTTTTCTCGAATCAGAATTTTCAATTTTTGTATTTGCGAGGTTTAGGTTAAGAATTTGTTTTATTTCATTAAAGTTTTCTAATGATAAAATCATTTTATTGACATTTTTTGAAAAAGAATCAAGAAAAAATTTTTTTCGTCTGGTATAATCGGATAAAGCGATGAGTTTAGCGAGAATGTAAAAGTTTTTTACTTTTTCATTTTTTGTTAATTTGTCTAAGTAGGTGTAGTATAAATTATTTGTTTTATCAGGCGATGATTTGTTTAAGGATGGAGAAAATTGATTAGTGATAAAGTTTATGATTTCGTTTTTGAGTTCTTTTATTTCTTTAATTTCATAAATTGATTCTGTTTTAACTTTACTTTGTATAACGCACAGTGGGGATATATCTATTCCGATAGAGTTTATGTTAAGGATTTGTGCTTCAAGTAGTGTTGTTCCGCTTCCTGAAAATGTATCGAGAATAGTTTCATTTTCTTTTATATTTGCGATATTAAGAAGTGCTCTAATCATTTGGGGATGAAACTTACCTTTATAGGGGTAGAACCAGTGTGTAAGGTATTGATTAGATGAACGAGTTTGATTTTTTTGAGTGATATAAAAATAGTGTGTCAGTTCATTATTTATTTTTTTAAAATATGAAACTCGTTTTTTTGCGTGTTCTATTTTTTCATTTGATGGATGTAGTGTATCAAGTTGTATTTTAATTTTTTTCAAATCATTTGTTATTTCGTGGTTTATATTTAGGTTTTGAAGTTCTAATTTAGCTAGTTGCAGTTCATAAATAAACTGAACGTTATCGAATAAAATTGCTTCTGTTTTATAATTTAAGTTTTGCATAGATGTAAGTGAAGTGATTTCAAAACATGCATCATAAAAACATATGGGTTAGGTCTCTTTGTTCTTTATCTAAGACTCCGAACTGTGTTATTTTTATCACTTTTTCTTTTCCCACGAATTGAACAAAGTCAAACACGTGGATAATTTCTTTTACTCTTTTTATTTTTTCTTTGTTTTTATCTTTATAATAAATAAAAAACATTTTATTTCTCCTTTATGAATAGTTTATTTTTAAGTTTTCATTATAGAGTTGAAATTCTTTTTTTAGCGATTTCAGCAAGTTTTGGATTTATTTCAAAGCATATGAAATTTCTATTAAGTTTTTTGCAGACTGATGCGGTTGTGCCTGTTCCGCAGAATGGATCGAGAACGATGTCATTTTGATTAGTGCTTGCTTTTATGATTCTTTCAAGAAGTTTTTCAGGTTTTTGTATTGTGTTTAGAAATTCTTTAGAGACAAGTTCTTTTGATTTGTATGTAAGTTGTTTTATATCTCCCCACACGTCGCCTGGATTTTTTCCTTTTTCATTGAATTTAGTTTTTTTATATTTGCCGTGTCTTACAGAAGGCACATTCTCACATCTTTTTCTGTGGTGTAATTCAACCAATTGAGGAACACGTATATCATCGATGTTAAAAGTTTTTGGTTTTCCTTTTGTAAAATAGCAAATTATGTCGTAGTTATTTGTATAATTTTTTCTTCCTTGTGAAAGTCTGCTTGGTTGATACCATATGATTTTTCTGTTCAGGTTAAGGTAAGGTCTATAATCAATGAAGTCTATACAGTTATCTTTACCGAAAAGATAGAGTGCTCCACCTGATTTAAGGAGTTTAGAAAAAATTTTTATGAGTTCTAAATTAAAGTTTTGTATGTTTTCAATTTTATCCCATTCATTATTTGTAATGCCGTAGGGTCCATCACAAATAATGAGATCTATACTATTATGTTCTATATATTGAAAAAAGTCAAAAGCGTTACAGATATATATTTCATTGATTTGTAATTTCACGCTATGTAGTAGGTTAGTGTTTATCATTCTTTTATACGATGTTTTGTTGAAAAAGTTACTAAAGGGTTGCTTTTTATGTAGAGATATTGTTTTTCAGATAAATAGAAAACTTAAATGGAAGGAAAACAAGATTCATGTTAGATTCTAAAAATACGGGAAAAATTTTTTGTTGGTATGGTGGCAAGGGGGTTTTATTTAAGAAGATATTAGAATATTTAGATGTAGAGCATGATGTATATGTTGAGCCTTATTGTGGTGGCGCATCAATTTTTTTCAAGAAGAAGCCTTCTAAGATTGAAGTTTTGAATGACATTGATAAAGACATATTTAATTTCTTCAATGTAATGAAAAACAAGGAAACATATGAGAAGTTAATAGAAATGTTAGAATGGACTTTATATTCAAGAGAGGAGTTCAGGCGTGCTATAGAAATTTGCAAGCAGGAAGTATGTGAGGATAATGTTTTAAGAGCTTGGGCTTTTTTTGTTGGGCAGAACATGGTCTTTTCTGGAAAAGATATTCGTCAATCAGGGGAAAATAATTGGTCAAGAAGTTTCAAAAGAAACAAGCCTGCAACATTCAGAAACAAGGTTTTAAACCTTGATTGGTTTGCAGAACGTTTAAGAAATGCTTTTATTGACTGTATAGATGGGTTAGAGTGTATAAAATACTGGGATACGGAAAAAACTTTATTTTATATTGATCCACCGTATATTGCGGATACAAGAAAAGACAAAAATGTTTACAAGCATGAAACGGATATAGAGCATCACAGGAAGTTAGTAGATTTAGTTTTAGGTTTAAAGGGAAGTTTTGTCATATCTGGATACGAGCATGATATATACAACAAGTTATTAGAGAATGGTTGGCAGAAAGTTGAGATTTCAACATCATGTTTTGCTGCGGGAAGAACACGAATGAGCAATTTAATTGGAGAAAATGCTGCTGAAAAATATGTAGCAAGAAAAGAAATTTTATATTTAAATACTTCAAAGAAAATAAAGACTTTATTATGAGATTTTGTTGTAGAATATTTTCAGAGGAGCTTTCAGATGAGCTTCAGAAGAAATATAGCTGGTATGATGCAAATCCAATGCCTTCAAAAATAAGAATATCTGATTTAACATCTGAGAATCCTATTGTTTTTGATAAAATTGCGACTACATTAGCAAAAGCATTTAAATTAAACAAAGAAAAAGTCAAAAAGATTCTAAAAGAAAACATAAAAGAATTTGAGAATGCGAGTTCAGAAAACGAAGATATATTTATTCATGATTTTATTCATTACTTATTGGACAGATACTTTTTTGATAAGATAAATAAAAATGATTTTAAGGTAGATGATTATATTAAAGAAATAATTATAACATATTTGACGTATATTAGTGCTAATTATGCTTTTTATGACCTTATAAGGCTTTTGAATTTAACTGAAAAGAAGTTTTACAGAGAGTTACTCATGTTAACTCGGTTCGATTCATATGATGGTGATGTAAAAGAAAAAATAAGTTTTATAGACATGATACGTGATTTAGAATGGTTAAAAAGCAAAGCGAAAATAAAGTTATCTAAGATTTTCATAGATGAACTTATAAAAGGAATGCATGAAAAGTTTGGAAAAAATCCTAAGGCTTTATATGTTCCTATAAATTTCTATTATGGTAGTAACAATTATTTAACTAAATTAAAGGAAGATTTTGATGATATTTTCAGGCAGATGGATGTTATTCCCAAAGGATTGGTAGAAAGAATAAAAATTTTAATGAATGAACTTTTTAGATATTAATTTTTTATTTTCCAATAACTTGTATAGCGTAGTATATATTTTTTTTATCTTTTTTATATTTCCATCGTTGCATAAGTTGTTTAGGTGAATAGATGTGTATACCATTTTCTTTTTTATTTTTTATTTCGTTTGTGCTATCTATGATAATAATTTTTTTATTTAGTTTTCCTGCTGCTAGAACCCAGTGTGCCCATTTATCGAAGCAGAGGATAAGTGGGCATCCTAAGGAGAGAGAGTTTAGTATAAATGAGAAAGCTATTTTGAAATTTGTAAATTCACATTCTTTTGTTTTGAGTTTAAATTTATGCAAAGCAGATACGATACCTTTTTCATCAGTTCCATTTTTTGTTGTGTTACAGAGTTTTCTTAGGAATGGTTCTTCGGTATGTTTATCAAACAGTTTAAGGCAGTTTAAAACAGTTGCAGCACCGCAGCTATATGAAAGTTCTTGAAATCTCATATATTATGAGAATCTTAGTTAAGTTAATTTTAACGGCTTCATACCACAGCAATCTTAGAAAGATGCTCAATAGATTCAAAAAAATATAAAAAATAAGATTCAATAAACAATCTGTAAACCACACTAATATAATTTAATTTTTAAATAATTTAATTTTTAAAAGAAAAAATTCAATAAGTTATGTTTCATTTGTTTCTGATTCATCTTCTACCATGTTTCTATTCAAATTTCTGTTTTGAAGTTCTTGAAAATGTTCAGGTAACAAAATTTCTGCATATTTCTTATAAAATTGTTGAGTTTTTTCAACAATTGTTTTAAGTTTTTCTTGGATATTTTCTGGTAAAGTTTTGATATAATTAGAATTTATATTTCTTTGTTCAATTATTGAAAGAAAAATATAATTTACAACCGAAGAAAAATAATCATTAAATATTTCTTTTGTTGCTCCATTAGAATAAATTACATCAACAAGTTTAGAGAAATCTTTTTTTGTAGAAATAATTCTTTTATCAATTTCAAGTAAAATTTCTAAAAAAACATCAAATTCATGTTTAAAAATATTTGACTTATTTAGAAGAGCAATTACAAATTGTAAAAATGCATCATTTGAAGAACTGAAAATAGGTAGATATAAATTATAGTAAACATCATAAAAGATTTTTTCGGCAAAAGCTTTATCAAGATAAGGTTTATCGATTGAAGCAAATTGACAAAAGAGTTTATAAAGAAATCTCATACAACTCACAATCTTTCTTTCTCTGTCTGAAATATTAAAAATTTCTTGTTTAACTTTTTCCCATATGGTTTCAGCTTCCGATAGATTTAATTTATACTTAAAACCAAGCAAAGAAAAAATATCTTCTATTATTTTCTCGTTTACTTCATATGTATCAAACCGAAATGATTTTATAAATCTTTCTATCAACGATTCATCTGTAGAAATAAATTCTTTAAGAAAATCAGGAAAAGAAGAAAAACTAAAACGAGCGAAAAGGTCATCTAAAAATTTAACTTCAGTCATTTTTATTTTTTTAATCCTATCAATAATTGCTTGTTTAACTTGTCGTGTAATAACCAAAGACTTGTTAAATGCTCTAAGATACTTCTGTTTTAATGAAAAATGAAAAAACACATCAATCAATATATCACTTTTATAAATATCCTTAGGTATTTCGATATTTTGAAGAATATATGCAATAGAATTATTATCTACATTTACGTTTGATAAAATGTTTCTAAGTGAATCATAAAAATAATCTATTTCAGGTTTATCTTTAAATATCATATGAATAAATTGAACTTTGACTTTATATTTATTAACAAGACTACTGATTATATTAGCAGCTTTATCTTTTGAAGATGAACGAGTGTTTCCAATACTTAAATAAATGATAAAACGATATAAGGTTTCTGGATTATTAATAATAGAACCAATAATTTTCTTTGCCTGCATTGTTTTTTTATCAAAGAATAAAGAGTAAAGTCTGTCAGATAATTTTTTAACTTTATCAGAATCTTTAGAAAAGTTTCTTGAAAAAAATTCAGTAAATATTTTTTCAGAAATTTCTGAAAGAAATATATTATTCTTCATTTCCTCATCAGTAATAACATCAACAAGATAAATAATTTTATCATTTTCAGATTCTTTTATATTAAGTACGTCATAAAGATAAAAAGAAAGCAAAAGACTATGATAATAAATATGATTGTATAAATGAGAATTATCTAAAACTTTTTCTATTTCATTTTCAGAAAGATTTAGTTGTTTTATCTTTTCACAAAATCTTTCAAAATCTCGATCATCTATTCTTATTTTTTTAACTACTTCAAATATATTATTCTTATCTAATGCTTTAAAAAATGTTGGAGTATATTGTCTATAAACTTTTCTTGCCAAATCTGATTGATATAACAAAATCTTTTCTAAGACGTCAGCATTAAAAAGAGACGGTATATCAACATCAATACGAATGCTAGCTTTTTCATCCAAAAAGAGTGAAAAAAGTATCTTAGATAATTCAGGAGAAATTTTTTGTTCACTTTTTTCAATTAAATAAGAAAAACTATTTAAAATCTTTTCAAATCTTGTTTCTAAAGAAAGATTTAAATCTTTTGAATCTGAAAATTTAGAACTTGATAAAATAAAATAACTGGAAAAAGCAAACAAAGACAACTCAATAAAATTTCTATTTTGTGCGTTTTCACGAATGAAATTATCTATTTCTTTAGTATCTATAGCTTGTTCTAAGGGTATTAAAGAATCTGCTGTGAAAGGTTTAGCACCTCTTTTTGTAAAATATAGAACAGTATTTAAGTATCCATCTGTATCTGATCTACCTGATATTTCTCTGAACATACGAAGTGGATTTTTGAAAAACATCTTTTTTGCCGAAACAATCCTCGTTTTGCTAAGAGCCGCCAAAGGCTGTCCTTCTGGTCTGTTACACTGCTCGAAAATATAAGAATTTCTCAAATCCATATAGTTTAACAAAAACTCATGCTTGTATTGTAACGGAGAAAGCAAAAAAACATATTCAGGAACAAACTTAAAAGTATCAACATTTTCAGATGACATATGACTTATATATTTCTGAAAACTTTCAGCATCAAATTCTAAAAAATTTTCTAGACTTACTTTTGGGTCATATGAGTTTTTTAAAGCATACTCTTTTTCTTCTTTTGTAACAGGCACAAACTTGAAAAGTTCTTTTAAATCCTTTAAAAAAGGAAGTTTCTCTACAATTTCTTGCCAAGTATGAGGACTAGGATTATTAGTATGATCAGAAAAATAAAAAACTCCTTTTTTTCTATTAGGATCTGGAACTTCAATAATATAACCTTTTTTTGTATTTAAATTAGTGATAATATAAAAAGAAACAGGATAACCTCTTCTAGAACCAAAACGATAATCATCAAACTGATTATTTATTTTAAATGTAATACACCAATTTCCATATGAACAAAACTGGATTGCAGCTCTGGAGGAAGGAATATAGTATATTTCTATATTTTCTTTTTCATCTTTATAAACAAGTTCAGGTTTTTCAAATTTAGAAAAATCTTTTCCAGTGGGAAAAACTGGTAATATTCTTTAAAAAGTTATTATACTTTTCAAGAAAGGATACAACTCGTTCAAGCAAATCCCACTTTACTTCCTTCTTTGATATGTATCTACTCATATCTAAAAAAGGAGTAGGAACATTCATATAATTAAATTTTCTTTTATTTAAATAATATTCCTTGAAAACCCTTTCTAAATCCTCTACATATGATTTTTCTCTAGCGGTTTTTGCTAAATTTGAAAATTTCGACAAAAAAGACTTGACTTCTGAAAAATCTTTTCCCGTTTTTTCACTTGCTATCTTAGCAAGTTGATCAATAGATTCTAAAAAATACAAAAAAGAAGATTCAATAAACAATCTGTAAAACATAGACATAAAAAATTTAAACTATATTTTATCCTCGCCTTCTTCAATTTCTTTTTTCACAAAATCTCTTTTTCAGGAATTTTTTCTCTAATTATCTTAGATAGTGTAGTGAATTTAAAAAGAAAACTTTTAACCTCATCTAAATTTTTTTCCTGTTACTTGAATAACAAGTTTAGTTTGAGATTCAATAGACTCTAAAAAAACGAAAGAAAGGAACAAATATCTATAAATAAACGGTATAGTTTAAATAAGTAAAAATAAATCAAGAATAATATAAAATACTTCTTCTCGATTTTTTTCTTACAGATTCAAGCTGTTTATCTAAAACTTTTTTAAAATAATATCCAAATTTTTTATTCATTTTATCTGGAATTTTTAACAATATTTCTTTTATTTTTCCAGATATCGTTGAAACATAACTCGGATTAGAATTTGCTTTCTTCTCAAGAAAATCAATCATTTTATCTAAAAATATTTCAAGAACATCTTGTTCGTTACGACGAGAAACAATATTAAACATATCAAAAATTTTTTCAAGAGAAACAGCAAAACTATGTGGCATACTAAAAATATTTCTTTCTTTCTCTAAGAAAACATCAAGAAATCTTGAAACTGCAGCTATATCCTCAGAATGAGAAAAATGAGTATTTGTAAATACAGGTGAAACCAAAAATTCTGCCATATCAACAAATATCTTTTCACTAGAACCAAATACAGTTTGAGAAATTTTATAAAACTCATTAAAAATATAGTCTCTTAATTCTATTTCTCGAATATAAAAAATAGAGTTAAATAATAAATTAAAACAAACTTCCTTTTTCAAAATGTCATTACTTATAGCTAGTATCTTGTTTTTAATAAGATTAAAAACATAAGAAAGTTTAGATTTATTTTCTTTATAAACTTCTTCAACAAATAACAGCAAATGTGCGCTAATCGAATCTTTACTTCTAACAGACGAGTTGTGTTTACTAAAATCAATATCTTCAAGAAATCTATTCAAATATTCTTCGTTTTTTACAATGTGTTCTTTGAAAAAAGATGGAAAACGAATAAATGATTTATTATGAATAACATGAATAGAATCAGAACCTATCTTATAAAGTTTGTCATACCTATCTAATAAATTTTGTTTAAGATTTTGAAAAAGATTTGAATATGATTGATGTTGAGAATCAATATTAAGAAGAATATTTAAAATATCTTTAGAATCTTTTCTTAAAGAAAAATTTTGTAGAAAATAACCCAAATAACTATAGTGAGGACGGATAGCATCATATGAATTTATTATAAAATTTTCAATTCTTTCTTTTTGATGACGATTTAAAAAAACTCTATGAATTTTTTCAATATCAATATTTTGTAGTACAAAAAGATTAAATAAACCTTTTTCAAAGGTTTCAAACAACTTGTTGCATCCATAAACAATAACATGATAAAGCTTTTCTGGTTTTTCCTTATAAAGAAGAAAATCTTTTATTTTCATTTTAACATTTTTAATAATTTCTTCTTGCCCAAAGAATATTTTAGAAACAAAAGAAAGATATTTTGGTTCAAGATGATAATCTCTTGAAAGAAATTCATTTATGATTTTATCACGAAAATAAAGTTCTGGAACATCTTTATCTCTGGAAACTGCTTTTTTAAACAATATAAAAACATCTTCATCAGATTCTTCTTTCAAATCAATTACACCATAATTATAAAACAGAAAATATAACTGTCGAATTTCTTCATCTTCACTTTTTAAAAGATGAAAGATTTTTTCTTTTATTTCCTTATTAGACCAATTTAACTTATTCTTTAATGATTTAACTGCTTCAAAAAATTTATTATATGATAAATCACTTATAATTTTATTTTCAATAATATGTAAAAAGTTATCTTCATCTAAGATTTTTTCAAGTGCTTTAGTTTCGCTACTAAGTATAGAACTCATTGTTCTAGGGAAAATAAGAGAAATATCCTTAAAATTTTCTTTATTTAGAAAATCAAATGAAATTTCAAAATTTTTAAAACCTGTTTTCTGTTTTATTCTATAAAAGAAAATATTCTTAAAAGCATCAAACGATAACTCCTTATCATCAAAAAATAAATAAGATTTATCTAAAATTTTATCCAAAATCTCTTCTGCTGAAGAATATTTTACAAGCGAATCCGATTGAGCCTGTAAATAAAAATTAAAAAAATTAGAAATAATATCTAAATAGACATCACCAATTAAAGAATCGTCTCTGTTTTCATTTTTGAAATTATCTATTTCTTTTTTATCCATTATTTCTTCAAGTGGAAGAACAGAATCTTTTTCGAAAAGCTTTTCTCCACGTTTTGTAAAATATGGAACAACTTTTTTAAAAGTTTCTTTTGATAGATAAGAAAAAGTGTCTGGATTTTTAAAAAACATTTTTTTCGCTGCAACAACTCTTGTTTTGCTAAGATCAGAAAAACGTTCTCCTGGTTTAACATTGCAAAATTGAAAAATAGTCTCATCAGTTAAATCAATATAATTAAATAAAAATTCACGTTTGTATTCAATTGGAGAAAGCAAAAAAATATACCTCGGAACATTATAAAAAAGATGCGAACGAACATATGTATCAAAAAATATAGAAAAAGAACTTTTATCAAATTGTAAAAAATCTTCTACAGTAAAAGAATCAGATTTTGAAGACAATTGATATAGCTTTCTCTCAGCAGGAGTTATTGGTCGAAACTTAAACAAGTGCTGAAGTCCGTCAAGATTCGGCAAAACAGCTAAAATTTCTTCCCAAGAACAAGGATACGGTTTATTTGTTTTATCCGAAAAATAATAGTCAAAAGAACTTTTATTCGGTTCTGGAACTTCTATAATGTAACCTTCATCTCTACTTATAACAATAACAATATAAAAAGAAACTGGATATCCTCTTCTTTTACCAAAACGATAACTATTAAATTCGCTTATGTTTTCTCCTGTAATGCACCACTTTCCATATTTACAAAACTTTGCTGATGCTTTTTCAGAAGGAAGATAATAAACTTTTACATCTTTTTCTTCACTAGAATACACTAATTCAGGTTCATCAAAAGATGTTGAAACATCACGATTTTGAGATATATTTTTTATGAAATTAGAACATTTTTCTAAAAAAGAATAAACATTTTCTAAAAGATTCCAATCAACATTTTTTTTTGAAATATAACGACTGATGTCTAAAAAAGGTGAAGGAAGTTGATCTAGAGAGGAAATATAATTCTTTTTTTCTACACTATAATCAAAAAAAACAATCTTTAATATATCTTCTGGAATTTTTTCTTTTACATAATGCGAAAGAACACGAAAATTTTCAAGAACACGCTTAATTTCATTAAAGTCTTTACCAGTAACTTGACTTGCTATACGAGCAAGCTGATCAACAGATTCTAAAAAATATAAATCATCTAAACCTATAAATAAACGATAAAACATTAAATAAAAAAATAATTTTTTTAAATAAATTTCTAAGTAGAAAAATTATTCAACATTATTTGAATCATCATATCTATTTTTTCTTTTGTTTCTTGGATAACGATAGAAATTATTTCTATTTTTCCATGAATAATTTTTTCTATAAGAATGAGACTTATTGTTTTCTTTAGGTTTACCTGTAGCACGTTCAACACGTATAGGTCTTTCCCAATAAACCTTACCATTAAACTCTTTTATAATATCATCAAGCAATGTTTCTTCTGAGAAATTAACAAATCCATAACCTTTTCTTGGAATAATCACACAGGATAAAATTTGACCAAATGGTGAAAAAAGATTCACCAAGTCTTCCTGAGTAACAGAATAATTGAGATTGCCAACGAAAATTGTGTTCGACATAGCTATTTTTTGTTTAAAAGATTATTGAGAACAGTTAAAGATTGAGCTAAAAACTTTTCACAATTTATCTTGTAAGTTAAATCTTCCTCTTTAAATTCAATTAAAAGTAAATTTTTTTTGATCTGTTTTAATAAAGAAACAAGTTTAACAATATCGTTCTTTTCTATAACGATTTCTTCTTTTTTTTGAATCATTTTTTAATATAAAATTTATCTTCCTGCAATTAAATCGTGTAAATGTTTAACTTTAATCTTTTTACCTAAAAGCTGCGAAACACGTTGATTCGCATGAGAATAAGACATAACAGTTGCATAATTAACAACTGAACGATCATCGACAAACATCAATAACTCACTTGCACCACTAAAATAATGAATATGATAGTATTTCATATTCTTTTGTATAAAAAGTTCATTAATTTGATCAGGTGTCAATTCAACAGGTGGTTCTGATGAAGTGATCTCATGACTTGTATGAAAACCAATTCCACCGAAAGAACTTACATTATCTCCAGTCTGAAAAGGCAAAGAATGTTCTGTTTTGCCTTCAGATAAACCTTCCGTAATGTTACCAGAATTTGTCATATGTTTTCAACATTTTGAGTTACCGCAAAATTTACAAAGATGACATCCGTTTTCAAAAACAACAATACAATTTTCAGGCTGATGACAATCCTTGAAAACAACATGATAAACAGATTGTCCATTCAAAAACTCCTTCTTGATAAGTCGTGATACCTGCCAAACAATACTTGTTACAGGCGCTTTCAATTCATCTAAAATCTCAACTAAATGTGTAACAGAAAAGCCTGCTCTAAACCAAAAAGAAATCAAACGTGAAAAACGATTAAGCAAATTATCCTTTTTTAACTTTTCTAAAAAAGGTTCATATTTTCCATTCAAATAAGGTTCTAACTGAACCAATAACTTATTCACCGCTCTTAAAACATAGTTTTTATCAAAATTTTCTGAGTCATTTGTAATAATAAACAACTCAAAAGGCTTATCCGAATTTATAGAAATAGTAATATACCATTTTTTACCATCCGCTTTAATCTTATAAGTTTTCGAAGACAAACAATACGGACGCTTAGTAAATACCAAATCAGACATATCTTAAATATTCCTTTCTCCTAAAAGGAAATTTGAATTTTGTAAAGACGAAATTTTCTGAGAAACTATATCATTAGGTTCAGGTGGTAAAGATATAAAAATAGATTCATCAATATCAAAAAAATGTAGCAAAGGATTATTATCCATAATATCAGTCCAAAACTCCTTGTTCCCTTTATAAGAAATATATGATAAATATTCAAAAATTGTATGCTTGTGATAAAAAATATCTTTTTTTGTTACATAAACAAGAGATTGTTGAAAAAATGTTGAAACAATATTATAAGACTGAGATTGATAAACTTTATCCGTCTCAATATCATAAAATAAAGACATTGTATAAACAGGCGACATAGTATAAATAATTCATATTAGAAAAATCAGGTAACTGTAGAAATTACATATGAAATCTGATCAGCAATAGACATTTTCGTTCCAGTAGTTGCAAAAAAATCTCTTTGTTGTTTTTCCATTGTATAAAACCCGTCAGAACGAATCACATCTGCACTAGGTCCTTCCTTAAAAACAGAATCTTCTTCTAAAACAAATAAATTAACACTAACTTTAATGTGAGTTGGAATATACATTTTATTGTAACGCACTTCCGTAATAGACAAATCTTGCATGATACATTTCCAAAAACGTGCTCCAGCAAAAAAATAACATACAGGATTAGGATAAAAATTATAATCCGTAATAACTTTTTGAAGTCGTTGTTGAGTTAAAACATTAACTTGACTCGCAGCATTTGATGCCGCTCCAACAACAGAAGTATCCGAAGATACAGATACATAAAAATCCGTATCATTCGGATCAGAATATCCTCTTGCACGAGTTACATCTAAAAATGCTTCCGCAGCACCAGAAAATACATCAGAAATTTTCACAGAAGTTTGACTACCTCTCGGTTTATCCATCGGATAAATAAGACTCTCAAAACTTGCAATCACATCTAAACATCCATAACCAGGAATATGTGTCAAAATCTGTCCAGTCCCATTATCCGTAAAAGCTGAGTTTGCCGAACGATCAAAATACGCTTCAAAAGAAATTGTTTTTTCTTCCATCCCTGAATAAATCGGAACAGAAGTATGATAACCAGGAATCGAAATTTTCTCAAATCTTGGTTTCTTTGAAATGTTAATCGCCTCAGGTGCAATCGGAAAATTTATAAACGTTTTGATATCCTTTGCCCATAAAAAAATAGGTAATCTCGGCGTTCTGTAAACAAATTCTTTTATAATATCTCCAGAACGTGCCCCAAAAACACGCAAATTGGTAGTTTGAATAAGAGACATTAATCGTGTAGGCTCTAAAATCTCACCTAACGCAATAGAAGTGGTCGTATTAAATAAATTCGCCATACATCAAAACTTCTTTACTTTTGACCTGCACCAAGTGCAGAAACTTTCCTCTTACCACTAATAGCACTAACCTTGACTTTCTGTTCCGTTCTATCCTCAATCCTAATTAAAATACCTTGCTTGAATGTTTCTTCTAAACTCTTAGCAACCGTACTGAGAAGATCAAAATACGCTTTACCACCAACAACACCTAACTCAGCCTTGTCTTTTTCACTTAACCTTGATGTTAAATCACCAAAATTTCGAGACATTTGCTCTAATTGCTGCCTCAACCTTTGTTTAATATTCTCATCTTGCACAGTATTCATTTCCTGCATCTTCTCATAAAATGATTTCAATGTGTAATAATAATCTTGCTGCTGTTTCGATAACTTGCTTATATCATTTAAAGTATCATTAGAAATTTTCTGCAAAGTCTTAGTCTGACGTTCATAATGAGAACCTATAGATTTCGAAAAATCTATATTTACATTCGCAAAATCTTTAGCTTTTTTTATTGTACTTTCTGCAGCCTGAGAAACAGTATTCTTCACCAAACTTAAAGAATTAGCTATCTCCTCAATGTTTAACTGAGATTCATCTTCATTAAACTTTTTAACCAGATTGTAATAAAGTGCAATCTTCTTCTGTAAATCATCATTTTTATCTAACTCATCTAAATTGTAACCAGCGCTCAATAACCTCTTATATAACGTAGAATTCTTAAATACACTAAGAACTTCTTTTTGATCGTAACTTAAAGTAGCATAAATTTGTGTGTAAATTCCTTTTAATCCTAATAAAACTTTTTCTCTTATCTCACTATCACTTAATCCTTTTTTTCTTAACTCTTTTTGCCATTTTTCAATTTGTTCTTCTATCATTCTATCACTAAACTTCTCAGAAAACTCCTGAAACTTCTTTATTCTTAATTCACTTGGAAGAAAATTATACTTTGAAAACAATGCATCAACATTTTGCTCATTTCTTATTCTCTCAACCTCTTTTTCACTAAACCCCAAAGTCTTTAATGTTTCAAGATCCTTCTTTACATCATAAACTTTACCACCTAAAAATATAAAATCTTGTTTTAATTTATTCGACAAAAGAAAAACATTATCTCCTTCTTCCATTCCAGATGCTCTACCAAAAAATACAGTTGCCGCACGTGCAATATTGTTAAACAAATCCTTTATAATCTGAACAAACATATCAAGCAAACTTCTACCAATATGTTTTAATCCATCCCAAAAATTTCCGCCAAACATCATCTTTAACCCTTCCCATACCTTCTTCAATCCCTCTATAGCACTTTTTACAGGATCAATAAAAATAGGTTTAATCAACCTGAAAAATCCTGCAAAATTATTTTTCATATTTTCAAAAAAATGAGAAATAGCACCAAATATAATCTTCATTGTGTCTCCCGAAACAGAAATTTTTTCATTTATCCACTCAAATATCGAACCGAAAGTGTTATAAAGAAAATCAGAGATTGGTTCTATGATTTCTGCATATAAAAATCTTCCCACTTCAGTAACAACATCTGATAAACCAGTAAATATCTTGATAAGAACAGAAATCGAAGCTGTAATAGGTGTTAAAATTCCTGCAATTCCTTTCTTTGTATCAAAAAGCAAAACAGAAATCTTCTTAAATATACTTAATATACTCGTTGTAAACGCAGTAGCTATCCTATTCGAATATTCCAAACGATCTGTAAGAGCTTCAATAATACCAGAATTTTTAATTATAGATTGAAACGTTTGACCTATATCTTCTAAAACATCATTAATTATAATAAATGCTTGTCTTAAAATGTTTGAATAATTTGATATTACTTGCATCACAACCGATAAAGTTCCCGCTTCTTTTAAAGAATCTTTCAAAGAAAAAACAACTCCTTTTAACTGATTAAAAATATTTTTAACAATTTCAGCTGTTTCTGAAAAAAGAGGTTTTAAATTGCTTAAAGTCCCATTTAATACATTTAAAATATCATTCCAAAATTCAGTATCAGAAACAATTCCAGTAAGCGTTTCCTGAATATCGTTAATTAAAACAAAAGCTAAATTGCTAAATAAATTTGCAATATCAATAAGAAAATCTAAAAGATTTTTACCAAAATCTATGATTCCAGAATTTAATAATGTAGATACAAATTTTGATACATTTGCATAAAGAACAATAAACGTATTTTTAAGAATATCAACAGATGTATTCCATACTTTCATGAAAACTGATACAGCTGTTCCTTCCGTTTTAAATCCTGAAAAAAACTTAGTTACTGTCTCAAGCAAACCAATCAACAACTTTTCAGCAATACTGAGAACAGGAACAAGCATTCTTCCAAGATTTTCAAGAATATTTCTTATTTGTGTTTCATTTTTTCGAATAAAGTTGTAAACATTTAAAAATATATCCTTGAGTTTTCCATACAACGGAGTAATAAATGAAGTTGAAATAGACTCAATATTTTTCTGAATAAGTTCTTGAATACCAGTGATTGATTGTTTTGAAATCTCATTAGAATCTTTTAGTTTGCTATTTAAAAGCTCAGTTAAATTCTGCATCCTTTGGTTCGCACCTGCAAACCCCGCTTGTGCTTGTTGTGAAGCAGACGCAAGTTCAGAAAGTTTAATTCCAACACGACCAAGTTGATCCCCAAGCTGCATCACAGCATCAGAATTACCTGTCATAAATTCCGTAAACTTTTGCGCAGCATCTTCAAAACTTGTACCTAATGCTCCCGCTAAATTATTTATTGCTTTAACTGTATCTTCACTAAGATCTTTTGGATTGAAAAATCCTCTCGTTGCTGTAGAAGCTTGTTTCATGAAAGAAGTAATGCTTTCTGTGGTTACACCAACAATATCCTTTGCTAAAGTATTAGCCGTTTGCACCAATCCATCTGCAAATTGCTTTGAACCTTGATAAAATTTTTGAAGATTAATAGATTCTTGATTAAGCTTCTCAAAAGCTTCAAATGATTTCTGCAAAAGATCTTGAATCACACCTAACTCAAGCGCAGCTTTCGCAAGAGAAAGAGGAAATTTAGCAAAAGTTCCTGCAATCTTGAAGCCAATTGAAGAAATATTCGACATATAATCCGCTGAATCAGCTAAAACATCTTTTGCTTTTGGAAGAATAACTTTCCTTAAATTTGTCATAACATCAGAAAACTTAGAAGACTTCTTCTCTATATCTTCAAAAGTATCTGATATATCTCCATACAACCCTTCCATCTCACCTACTAACTTCGCCGTCCTTTGAGCTTCCTGAGAATCTAATATATTAGAAAAATCTTTACCTAAACCACTAACAGTTTTTCTAAAATCAAAAAATGCTCTCTGCAACGTATTTAATACTTTCAGCGTATCCCCAGGAAGCAATCGTATACCAAAAGAAAGAAAATCCTTCATATAAAATATAAAATCAATAAAAATTTAATTGATATAATAAATTATTCAGGTGTGATTTTGTTAGACGGAGATCCAAATATAGCTTTAATTAACTCCACAAAGTAATTTGACCAATATTCTGTCTCAGATAACTTCTTGTGATAAGATAAATAATGAAACATGTTCAATTCCTCAATAGACATCTTTTTTATCTCTTCATATGATACATTCATATAATAAAGAACGTCTGCAATACGATTAAAAACAGGATAATAATTATTATTTATCTTATATTCATCTTTTAACAAAAAACCAGAATAAGTATATCCTGATTCTGTTAATGTTGTTATACCAAAAACAGATAAAGAATAACCAAATTCAAGATCGAATGCATAATCCTCTATACTGTTTCTGGTATAAGGGAGAAAAAATTAAGTGAAACCAAAACACGACTACCACAATTAGCGCAATCAGCACGCATAATTGGATAAATTCGAGGAAACGAATCTTCAGATTCACGGCGAATACGAAGTTTGTCTTTTTCAGATAATTTTTGCCACAACTCATTTCTCATAAAAAACATCATCTTCTCATCTGCCACAAACCCATCCGCTGTCCCAAGCGTCATCGTATCTACCCTTAAAGCAATATTATACGCTTCGTTATTCCCATCCGCACCACGATACAAATCCTTGTGCTTTAATGACGTCTTTAAAGTAATAGGATATAAAAATACCCTATCAAAAACCATATCTGGCGGAACAATATCTCCACCCGCCTGCTGTACCCTAAACCCCGAAATCGGCTTGATTAACTTAACCTCTATCGGTAACTGAACATCACGACGATCAACATAAAACTTATCTACATACAAAGGATACGTATCACGATGCTTACAATTCGGACAAGCATACTCATTGTAAAGAACTTCACTACCGTAAAACTCATTGTGCGCATATATAATTACATATAAAGCATCTAAATTGCTCATCTCTAAACATATCTTCGGCACATTCTTGAAATTAGATGCCTGAAACTCAGAAAAAACAGGAACATTCTCGATAGAATCAATTAAATAAGAAACAGTATTCAAAAACCATTTCGCTGGATTATTCTGAAGCATCGTCTTATTATGAATATGCGACAACGCAGCAACACTTAACGTATCCACTAACCGAAACTTCTTATGCATTACCCCATTATAATATACACCTAAAGGTAACTCATCCGTTAAAGTGCTAGGAATACTGTCTAACTCATCCTTAAATTCTGGAGTTAATAACGGAAACTTGAGAGTTTCAATCATATGAACAAATAATTTTATTTATTTAATTGATAAAAATAATCGCAAAACTTATCGTGTTAAAGGTATTGGATTTGCAATACGTTTTGTATCATCATAGCTAGGTGCAGTGATTTCATACCAAAAATCTACAGCACAACGATACGTTTCCTGAAGCATTTGACCTTCTGCAACATTTAATTCTCCAACACTACGACTCATAAAACATAATCCTTCAAAAATTATTTCAAAAGGACTGTGTCCAGCATGATGAAATTTTACAATCCTACCATATGTTTTCGTTCCATTAAAAATAAACTTCTGAACCGCTTCCTGTAACATTAAATCATTCGGATCATATGGATCCCTTACAGCCGTAATATCAACTTCAGATACTTTTCTATTCCCCGCATTATAGGAAAAAACAATACCTGTTACACCATCACCACGCTCAAATGTATCCGCAGAAAACGTACGCTGACCAACTGACATAATAGGAATAGCTAATACCTCCGTCCCTGTACCAGGCATATAATTGCCAACACTTAAATACATAACAAACTTGTTCGTCGTTAATGCATCAGCAGTTTTCCAATAATTAGGATCATATACTGGAAATACATCCTTAGTATTTCCTAACGCAGGCGTATAAGTCGTAGACTTTGGCATACCCTTACAAAATTTTATTTACTTTAAATTAACACCAATTCCTTACGGAACAGGACGCTCATACCACATATCTACATTTGCTGTAACCGTAAAAACATAAAGATTAGAATTTGCTTTGTCTAATGCTGGTTCTTGAATACTTTTAAATGACATTCCCCTAAAACGAATCTGAAAAAGTTCAACATTCGTCGCAAACTGAAATTTCCTTAACGTCCCATCCACTTTAACACCCGTACGAGCAAACGCATACACTAAATTATGACAAACATAATCATATTGATAAGTAATATCACGCACCACACTTAAAGATAATTCACCAAATCGAATAGAACCCATGTTATAGTTAAAAATACGTCCAGACATCCCATCCGCACGTGTACCCGATTGAACATCTAATGTCGGAAATTGAATACTCTGAACTGTCAATAAATCTATAGGTGTCGTAATCGGCTGCTGATTCGGAAACGGCGTGTCTACACGATCAATCTGAAATAAAAATAAGTTTTTAGTTAAAGCCGAAACAGGTCTCGTACCTACTAACCCGCCTAATTCACTGATTTTATACAAATCCTCATAAAAAGATGATAACTCTTTCGCTTTTTCAATACCAGGTTGTCCAGCTAAATAAGACATACTCTAAAACTTTTTTTTCTATAAAACTTAAACCCTAAGCCAAGTTTTCAGTCCAATAATCCACTGTTCCTGTTAAAGTATACATCCATGCACCACCAGTTGTTTTTGTTAATTCATCATATGATAAAGAATGAAATCCAACTCCTTCAAAAAATAAAGTGGATACAAGACTTTTATCTAATGAATACTTTTCAATAATCATATTACATTTCATTCCAAAATTTATAAACAAATGTAAAAGTGTTATCGTTCGTTGAAATTCTTCATGATTTCTTTCACGATAAAACTTCATTGTTAAAGAACCAAAATTTTTAGAATTGGTGTGGTATTTATAAACCATTCCTGTTGCACCATCTCTAATGGTATGAGGACTGCCTCCATCTATGCCGATTCCAGAAACCGATTCAACTAATGTTAAAACAATCTCATCTTGTAATGCACCCGTTGCTTTAAGAAGCAAAGCAATCAATCCACCACTTGCTGCACCAATTCCAGCTCCAAGCAAAGCACCACCAGCACTTTGAGCACTCGATAAACCAATCTGAGAACCTAAAAATGCACTTCCCGCTAACAAAGTTTTTACAAGCGCAGGAAGCTGAATCTTAGCAATATAACGAGTCTTTACTAATAACTCCTGATCATAACGAATATCAGAAGGCGTGTAAAACTCAAGTATGCTCTTCTCTAAACGCCTTCTCGCCTCTATATTCTCAGGATTCGCTACTGGCATACTAACCTATTGTCGCATTAACACTTTCATCTGTTTTCTCAAAGAAAATGTTTATCGCCTCAATTTGTTCAATCCATCTAATCTTTATCCGAGCATTGAATATCCTTCTCCTACGACTCTCAATTGGATTAACTGATGAATCAACTTTAATCTGAAAATTATTGTTAAAACCACCTTCCGTTTCTAAACATCTCGCATCATACATCACACGTGTAAAGTCTGTTACACGCTGAGCAAACTTCTTCTGCGATACCTCATCGTTAAATTCAGACTTCAAAAACGATGCAAAACGTGCTATAGAATCAATGTAAAAATTCGTTAACTCCGTCGCATGAATAGAATAATGAACATTCTTGCGACTCATAGTTCTCGCACCTTCAATCGTAAAACCTGAACCTGTTAAAACAACAGGATTAACACCAAGAACCCTCACATAATCTGTAATCTCCGTTTTAGAATAAACTTCCTTATCTAATGAAAAAACACCATTAAGATAAGTAGGATCTCCTTTCGGCACAATGTTAGGAAATGTAGATTGAGACAATCTCCACCTAACAAATGCCGCACCGTGTATATGACCAACTAAAGAAGTATTGATTCTCCCACCACGACCATCAGAAACTGCACCATTCGCACGATAAAGTATTAAATTACTCCTTTCTTTAAGAAATTGTCTTGTATATGTAGAAAAAATTTCATCCCTTGAAATGTTTCTTGGCAATGTAAAAATCGCAGTTTTATTTGATGTGAGTGCCACAGAAGCATATGAATCAATAATTTCAATCACATCATTTGAACTTAAACCAGTTATTCCAGATGTAACTTCAGGACAAGTAATAGAAGTAGCATTCGTACCAGCAAAAATATACGCACCAGTAGAATCTTGAACCGAACCTAAAAAGACAGATTTGTTAAATACTCCGTCATCACCATCCATAAGTGTTAGTTCAAGATTAGGAATGAACGGCATAAATGAAAAACTATTCTCTGGACTCAAATTCAATTTCACGTATCCGCTTCCTCGCAAATAATTTAATACAGCTTTCTCTGTATCTTCAATTTCTTCAACTACACGTTTTACCCCTTCACTCCTAAGATAAACAGTTAAACGACGAAACGTTGGATCAATCTTTGACGGCGAAACCACAACTGAAAGATTATTCCCCCAGCTTCCCCAATCATCTTCATTTTGCTGCGCAGCTGAAAAATAAAATGACGCTGCACCTATGAAATTATTATGTAAATTAACATTGTAATTTGGAACATTGTGAGCCCACAAAAACATTTCTACATTTTCCACTGGAACAGTAGAAGATTGTGTAACAAATTCAACCGATACAAAACGTGAAGCACCCGTAAAATCTGTTTCAATCGGAACATATGGCTGAGCCAAAGGATCAAAAAAATAACTTGGAATAGAAGTTAAAACAGAACGAATTAAAAGACCTGAATGAGCAATAAGCTCATCACTTGTTTTCTGACGCTCAACAGGCTCTCCATTGTTCAAACAAAATGCTAAAGATGAAAGAGATGTCGAAGTATAAGACTCTACATCACAACGCTCAAGAACAAGTGATAATTGACGAACATGCGGAGAACTAGATTGATAAACACCATTCACAAGTGTAAAATTACTTAATGCAAGACTTTGAATAGCTGTATTAAAATGAGAACTAGGATTACTATCATCTACAAAACGAACATTCTGCTGCGATGACCTAATCCCTAGTTTAAAAATCTCTCCATTTGAATTTGTATAAAAACATACCTCAATTGGGCTAGTATTACCTGAAAAAACACTAAAAAGACCTGTATCAAAACATATAGCTGAATTTTGAGGATAAATATTGTTAATAGATGAAATAGGAGAAAATGAAAAAGCTACTCTAAGATCAGAAATCTCTAAAACAAATAATTCAAGAAAGAAACCAGTCGGAATTTCAACCAATTGCAAACTGCTATCTTCAAAAACAGCAACAATCGGTAACTGACTGAAATCAATATCCCGATTAATTAAAATTCTTCCAAAACTAATACCAGAAAAATCAACGGAAGATACATCACAAGCAAAATAATTCTGATTAGAAACACGTCTAAAATTTAATCTATCAATCACCGTAGTCCCATCATTGATATTTGAGCTAACAGGAAAACTAACTTGTAGTCCAACAAAAGTAAGATTAGGATCAGGATTATTTTGGAAAATATTTTGCAAATTATCCAGAAAAACAACATTATTATTGATTTGTTTTTGACCATTATTGTACGTAAAAATATTTCCACGTGCTGTAATAGAAAACGATTGATTTAAAAGAGTATCAGGAACATTAACGCTTACATTAAAAACTGTTCTTGATTGAGAACGAGGTTTTCTAATTTTCAGATTGTAAAGATTTAGATTTGAATTGAAATCGTGTGAAACATAATAAGGTTGTGTTCTGTTTATTTCCTTTGAAACAAGTCGCATCACAGTTGGTGAAACATGCGATGTATAAGTTCTTTCACCAGTATTGCTATCAACAGTTAAATTCGTATAAGTTCTTGCCACACGTGCATTGTTTCCACGAAGACGATGAATCACCAAAGAAGACCCATATGTAACACTGTTTTGTACATGACCTAATACATTATAATAAGCATGATTGCGAAAGTTTTCAAAAGGCGTTCCTAAACGCTTGTAAATATTTGAAATCAAATCTTCCCCTGCACCACGTAAACGCATCAACTTCGTCCCACGATAAAATCTTCCTGCAATACCAAGCACTCCAATCTCAACTGGCTCAACTAAAGGCGCAGTGTTAGACTCAACTTGAATAAGATTTACACCAATATCGTTCAACATAATAAAATATATTTTTTAAATTTAATACAATTTAATAATAGTAAAATTTTCTATCAACTTTTTAAACTCAGAATCCTCAGCAATATCACGAGATACCTCAAACTGTGAATAAGGATGAATCTGATACGTCCTACCATTAGAAAGCATCACAAAATAACTTACACCCGAAGTGTTGTAAAACAAATAACGTATAGGCTGAGAAGAACTTAAATTATTTAAATTAAAAAGATTTTCCATCCCACTACCTGCTACATCCTGAACATTTTCTCCAACTTGCACTTCTGATTCAAGCTCATTTTCTTGATTCTCGTCATCTTTTTGTTCATCATTTAACTGAATTTCATTTTCTTCAGATTTAACTTCTATTTTTTCCTCAGATCTTTCTTCTATAACTTGGTCTCTTGAAACGTTTTCTGATTCAGTTTTCTCAGTTTCATTTTTTTCTTGAATAAACTCAGACTCTGTTTCATTTTTTCCAGAATCTGATAATGAATCATTCAACGAATTTTCAGTTAAATCCTTTTCTGATAATACATCTTTTTCAACATGCAAACTTTCCTCTAAATCTGATGACACCAAATTATCTTTTTGTTCATTACCTGAAACCTCTGACAATTGATGTTCCATAATTATTTTAATTTGCTCATCTGTAAAAATTTTCTCTTTGCTTTCAATCGCTTTAAGCAAAGACTCAATTGTAGGATACTCACTTGCTAAACGATTAGCCTGACGTTTTGTAAACCCTAATTTCAAAAAAAGTTCAACCATATGATTCTAAAATTTAAGATTTAAAAAACTAAATTTATTCATCTTTAATAAGTTTCTGAATAGAACGAGCAAAATCTAAAGTAAATTCAAAAGGTTTATACTGACCATTTTCTTCAATCAACATATCCTCAAAATCTTCAATAGTAAACTTTTTTATATGATTTTCAATTTCTCTATCATCAACTTCAGATTGAAGAAATTCAGTGAATTCTTTTAAAAATTCATCTTTTTTCTCTGGAAAAATATCAAATAAATTAGAATCATTCGGATTAGGTTGCCCATACTTCTTTGCTAACTCCATCTTAGCTTTGTAATAAGATAAAAAAACAGGCTCAAGTTTGGAAATAACATTGTGTAACTTAAATGCTGTTTGAGCCTTTTTGAACTTTGCTTTACTCAAAACACTTAAAGCAAATTCAATTTGTTCTAAATCATAAAATTTGAGCATATGAAAAAGAATTTAATTGTTGTTCTGAAAAATTAAACAAAAAATTACAAAATCGATGTTACAACCCATGCAATATTTTGAACTGGCGGATTAAGCGACACATTAAAAAATTCTGCACACTCAAACTGCTGTCTTAAAACATATCTTCTCGACGTAGTAATAGTATCAATCCCAGAAATGTCATCGATAGAATTTAAAATTCGAAGATTGGATTCATTCACTTGAACATAAACAGGATGAACACTGTTTGACACTTTCATTACACGAATCGTTCTTCCACGAGTTGCATTTGCAGAAGGTAACGTAATTGTTACCGAAGAATTAGAGTTTGACACTAAAACCGTCCCATATGATGGAAGAATTGAAAAATCATTGTCTACAGTTATAACCCGTGATACCGATGAACCTGAACCACCACCAAAACGAGCAAGATATTGAAAACCTCTAACACGAACCTTACTGGTATCACTACCAGATGGAATATTTAAACCAGTAAAAATAATCAAACAACCATCCTTCAAAATATAGTCATTCGTCGGACCTAACGTAAGAACAGAAGAAGAAGATATATTATACTGAAAACTTGTATAGTTAGAAAATTTTGAGAAAATAAACGGATTAACAAGATCTCTCAAAAAAACTCCTGGATAAGAATGTCCTGAATAAATATTATAAGAAGTTTCTGAATCAAATGAACTATCATCATAAAAATCTCTATAATATGATACTGCAAGACTAACCCTCTTGATTATAAACTCCCTATAAAGAAGAATTACTTCAGTCGGAAAAGATAAATCAGGAGGAGTTTGAAGTGAAACAATTGTGTAATTATTGTTTTCATCTATCGTATAATAACGTCCGGGCTCTGGAGAAAAAGATTGAGGAAAATTAACTAAGTTAAGTGATAAAGCATCTGTCCAAATACGAGACGAATCATACACAGGAATCGTTGCTCTCGATTCCGAAGCAACACTGAAACTCGTACTGATTCCAACACGATTAAAAAGATTTTTTAAAAGAAGATCAATACGTGCGTCCTGATTAAAATTAGACATCTTACATAGAAAAAATTTTTACAATTACCTCTAAAATTATTCTAACTTGAAGGATAAACAGGATAATAACTTGATGAATTTGAAGATAAATCAAAATTTAAAGACTTATATGTTAAAGGAGAATTAAATCCTACAAAAATATCAAAATATGTGTCATTATTAAAAAACATATTCAAAACATCATTTGTTGAGTTATCCTTAAATGAAATCTCAATCCTTGCAATAGTAGAATTAGATAAAGTTTGGTAAGAAGATAACTGTATAGAAACCGATGAAGTTGTTTGAAATTGAGATGAAGAAGGTGCTGAAAATGTACCACCTTGATTCGTTAAAATAAAGAAAAGACCATCTATAGAAGGATGTGCACCAGATGGTCGAACAACAATAACAAAATTATCTGAAAGTTGTAATGAATTCTCTGACGGACTATTATTAGATGAAAGACTATGCCTAAGATTAAATACAAATGCTGAAGAACTACCGTTAGAAATCGGTCTCAAACGATAACCAACAAATCGATGTGAAGTAAAACCTGTATAATCATAGTTATCATCCTCAATAGACAACGCTAAATTCCAATTCCTGAAAGGATAAACATAACGTAAGTAATAAGAATCAGAACTTGCAAAAGAAATCAACTGCAAAGAACTTTGTTGGCGAAAAGAAGAATTATTCTGGTCAGATTGTTCAAATAAAACAGAACCTTGACTTTCTAAACGATTCAAATACGTGATTAAATCAACAATACGTCTCACATTAGAATCATATGGAGTTGTTTCCCTTATATTCGCTGTTTTAATAATAGAAGAATATAGAATTAAAGACTGACTATTTTGAGAAAAAATGACTCTATATTGTCGCTGATCACTTAAAGGAGTAAGCTGAAGATTTTTTCTATAAAGATAAAAATAATAGGCTTCTATAATAGGATTTAAAGTAATAGAATTTATCCACAAACTTGTTGAACAACTTCTAAAATTATTGCTTATGTTTTCCCTATACGGAGAAGAAGAATTAGCTTGAACAATATCATATGAGGAATTTTCTTTCTGATAATAAGATGGATTATAAATTACATTATAAGTTGATGAAATTGAAAAATATACAGAAATATCTAAAAAGTTTCGTCTAATTGCATATCTTCCACATACTTCTCTCACTCTCTGAATTTCAATAATAAAACTATTATTATCTAAATCAATATACGGTAGTCCAGATACATAAAAAAATGATACAGGAGAAGTATTAGAGTTAAATGTATAATCTGAAATAGATAAATTATTATCTGTAGCTGTAATAAAGGTTTGTAAATTAGACAAGTTTGAACCAATATAGAAAACAAAATCGGCAACATTATCAGAAGATACTACATTTTCATAATCAAAATAAATTTCAATGCTACGCTGAGAAATAAAATCTTGATTTAAACTTATTCTTGTTCGTGCTACAGCATGATAAATGAAATAAGGAGAAGAATTGCTCTGATTTTGTTTAATCTGATAATCTAAATAAAGAACCGCTTGTGCCCAAAAACGCACACTTTTCGAATCATATTGATAGAAAGAACGTCCATCACTAAAATAAGCATCACGAATATTCCTACTTAAAATAACAGAAGATAAAATATCTGAATTATATTGTGAATTATTCTGATCTTCAATGAAATTATTTATAGAGTCATCTATTACAGATGGATTAAATCTATTAAATATAGTATTCAACAATTCATCTTTCGTAACAATTTGAAAATTATGTCTTTTTAAAATAGGCGTGCTATCGCCTTGCTGAACAAAACGAACAAAAAGAGAACTTTTTTCATCTAATTCAAAACCATAATATCGATTATTAATAAAAGATCCTAAGCGTATAACAAAATTAAATAAATGATTATTCTGACGAAGTGAATTTAAGTTTGACCCACCATAAATAATAAGACTTTTCTTATTTGGTGCTGGAAAATTATTTATTATGTTAAATGCATCAAAATAATAATTTGGATTGGATAAAAGTACGCATCCATTTGCTTGATTAGGTTCATATCCATAATCGTTAAATGGACTACCATAACGAGATTCTACTGAAATTCTTTTATCTGTAAATACAGGCGGTTTAGGTGGTGCAAGTTTTTCTGCAAACTCGTCAATCGCCATTGCCATCTGCTCCAAATCCATTCCTTTCTCAAATGATATAACATTATTATAGGTATCAGGTATATCCGCCTCAGGATTTAACACTGGCGATTCACCGAGACGATTCAAAACCCGAACTTTAAGATAAATTGGATTTTGAGGATTCTGCGGTATCGGCTGATCATAATAAAATAAAACTGCATCGCCACGCTTTATCAAATCCTTGAGCTTAATTACTTCAGGAATATAAGTATCCGTTTGTGTACCTGTTATCCACGAAGAAGGTAAAGTAGAAGTATCAAAATTCAAATAAAACAAACGTCCTGCATTCTTAACTTTCTTATATTCTTTCAAAAAATCTTCATAACTTTTCAGTGTTTTTATGCCACCGCCACCAATTCCAGATGAAAGTTCTTCCCAAGTATACTGAACACCAGAGTTAGATAACTGCTGAACATTTACACAAATATAAACTGAAAAATCAGAAGGAGAATCCTGTGAAAAAAGAAAAAGAATATCTCCCTTAGAAGGAGATGAAGGCTGCATGAATGTTGCAGGAGTAAATATATTGTTTTCTTTTAACGATTCAGCCTGATCTAAAGTAGGTGCTAAAATATAATAAATATAAGGTAAAATTCTTTTGTCAAGATTAGCAAGAATTACCTCAGATAACGATGTACCAGCAATTAGTGAAAAAAAGTGAAGATAATCTAAAGACGACCGAAATCCTTGAGTAACAGCACGAAAAATACTAAAATTCTGGTTAATGGTATCCGTACCAGAACGCAATCTTTGCGAATATAAAAGATCAAAAATACGACTTTCATCTTGTGGTTCAATCTGAAAAGGCATATACTTAATCTCCTAAACGATAATACTCATTACCAAGACGAACAATTCTGTCTCCCCAAGTTACAATGTATAGAGAACGAGTATTAGAAACAATATACAAAATCTTTATTTTTCCCACTTCATTAGAAATATTCTCATAATCTAAACGTGTAGAAATTGATCCTAGCAAAGTCGGTAACCCTGGAACAGTATGAACATAAAACGGTTCCCCAAAACATTCTACCGAAACAATCATCGGAACTGATGTAACAAAATAAAGAATATCAGCTCCCTCTTTTATTTCATATGTTCCAACTGAAAGCGGTTCAACTGAAAACTCTAATAACCCATCATCAATACTCTCAAATCCTAAACCAAAAGGAGTATGAAAAACCGTTGAACCATACATGTTCTGAGAAGCATCAAAACGAACTAAAAAATTTACATCCTGCTCCATTGTATAAAATTAAATCTATTTACTTTTTTGAAATTTACTTATCTAAATTATTCTTAGAAATATCATAATTTCTTATAATTTCATTCAAAATATCCTGAAACTTCCTGTAAAATTCTTCTTTTGTATATTGCTCCTTTGTATCTAAAAGATGTTGAAATTTGGTATAAATAACCTGTTTAAAACTTTCTTCAAAAGGAAGATTTTCCACTTCTAATAAAATATCTTTAATAAATACTTCTACATTTACATAAACAAGAGAACCTTGAACCAAAGGTTCTGTTTCCCAAACAGGAATTTTTATAGTATATGTTATTGTTGAATGAAAAATACCTTCAGGTTCAGGATTCCAACCATTAACATCTACAATGTCTAACTGTCGATATTCGTCATCCATTACCTTGAAATATCTTGATCCTGCAATACGTGGAAACAATTTATTAGTTAAAAGTGAATGCAGCCGTCGATGAACTTGATAATCTTTTGAATAGGCATCTACCTGAAATGTAAAGTCTTTCCATATGAGACTCTCATACTTGTAAAAAGTAAGCGTTCCGTCAGAAGCTATAACCGACTTTACAAAAGGTGAAGTATAAACAGGCATATCAGTTGATTCTTTCGGAGCAAACGGCGAAACCACAATACAAGGAAACTCAGGGAAAATATTTTTATTCCTTAATGCAACATATTCATTAAAAAAATATGCTTTAACAGGATTTCCTTGAATAAAAATTGTCGGATCGCCGTTCTCCTTCCGAAAATAACGCATGAAAAGCACATCTACATCTTCTTCATATCCTGAAAAAAAAGGATTACGAAAAAGTGTAGCCATATGAAATAGATATAAATATAAAAAATCCTATAATCCCATTAAACCTGTCGTTGTTTTAATTACAGCAAACTGAAAAACAGCTCGTAAATCTTGGTTTGCATTTGGAGTCGGAACATTAGGTGCACCTCTCACAATCTGAATCGTCGGCACAGAAACAACACTAGAATTAACTTCATTCTCAAGAGTTGTAAATGTAATTCTTCCGAACGCATTAAAATCCAAAGCATCTATTGTCAAAGGATGAACAATGACGATCGCTTCCTCAAATTCACGCTTAAATCCAGGTGCAGAACCACTATCTATTTTACCCGTAGGATACAATCCTACATTATGCGTGCGATAACCAGGAACTGCTGGCTGATTCTGTGTCATCTCGTTCCATGCAAACCCTTCAAACACAGGACGCACAGCTAACTGCTCGCTATCATCTAAAATCTCAACCTGAATATTTGCAACAATTCCAGGAGAAGATTCAACATATGCTCCCCCGTTTACAGGAACACGATATTTTCCAGCAACTAAAATAATCGGTTTAATCATATCCCAAATAAAATTTAAAGATTAAAAAAAAAAAATAAAAAAACTCAATTTGTCTTACCTACTATAATAGTAACAGGAACTTCAATTTCTGAATTATTTCTTAAAAAAATTTCTGTGAACGGCACAAAAAGCATTGTAGGACGATTTGGTGTTAAAAGAAGATTTGTCGTTTCTCCACTTTCTAATTGTAACCGTATCGCCACTGAACCTGCATATGGCACAACAATAAGCATGTTGTATAATTCATTTGTAGCAATATCTAACTTTCTAAAATCTTCATCTGTACGAAAAATAGGTAAAACAATATCTAATTTCGCATCATACTGAATCCTATAATTTTGATTATCTTGAAGAGAATATACTTTTTGTTTGCTCACAAACTTCGTAATCGATAAACGCACATCAATATCCCTTTGATTCATGAGCGTTGTTGTGCGAAACACTTGCTCACGAATTATACCAAAAATAAGATCCTTTAAAACATTGTGTCCAGAAGAATTAAAATAAATTGCTGACGTTCCCTGTTCATTGTCCGTCGGATTTGAATACCGACAAACATAACGCACATCATAACTTGTAGGATTACCTAACTCATATGAAAGATTAATGTAAAAATCAAAGTATAATGATGCCTGCTGTAATCTACTACTATATTGCAAACAAAACGGTAAAACTGTATTATTTGAACTCGAATTTGAAAAACTATACTGAAAATAATATCTGTAAAAATCAACTTGATTTGCAGAAGGATTATTTACTGGAGGAAACCCAACAACAACAATATTTGCAGAAGTTTTTTCCTTGAGAAATTGATATAATCCTTTTCGACTATTGCTTCCTGATGGTTGATTAAAAAGTTTCTCTAAGAAATACTGTGATGGCTGAATCGTACTATCAGAATCAAAAATTTCAATTAAAGAAAAATTCTTCGGTCTGAAAAACTTGTATAAAATAAAAGACTGTCCATCTATATTCACATTAGAAACTTGAAATAAACTTTCATGTCGAATCGCTAAACGTGCAACTGTATCTAACCCAAGAAACAAAACAATATATGAAGGATTTAAAAACTTTATGTTATTTAAAGATTGTAAAACATCATCAATAGAAAGAAAAATCTTAGAAAGATTATTTGATTGACGATAAACTGTTCTTTTTAGTTCTGACGCAAAAGAAGAACCTAATACAGGCACAGTTGAAGAACGCTCAAATGTTGAAACTCCGTAGCCTAATCCTACTGAATCGGAAATAATCGCAATGTCAGAATCACGACTATAATTAACATAAATTTGAAATAAATTTACTTCTGGATTCAATGAACATATCTTTTTCTGAACAACATTATTCTGTTCAACATTTTCAACAAAACATGACTCAAATATCCCTAACCTATCTGCATATGATGCTACCAAAAATGAATCAGATACAACATGCCCAGAAAAAACAGTTGTATTGTTTGTAAAAATATTTTCAAACTGATCTGGTAAAGATTCATAAAAATTTTCTGTTTCCACCCTAGTTTTCACAATCGGCACATCATAACGAACTGCTGCATAACGATAAGATGACTCAGGATTAAGATTTTCAACCCTTAAAATATAACGCTTTCTCTCAATTGCACCAGAAATATAACTTTCACAATACACATCGAATTTTATCGCATGTTCTTTTGAAACCAAAATATAATTGTTTCGTAAAGATTGCTGATCACCTAAAACTCTATTGAAGTCAGAATGATGAATAGGCTTCGTATGAACACTTCTAAAACGATGAACAAAAATAAGTGCGACATGATTGGTAAACTGATTCCCCTGATTCCTTCTTACTAAAACAATAAATCCTTGAAGAATAAAAGGATATAAACGAATATTCTTATATGAATTACTTATTGTATTATCAAATTGCTGAGAATGAATAGGATAAACACCAAAAAATAAAACAGGAATAACAGGATATGCTAAATTCCCTGAACGCATAAATAATGCTGAACTAGCTCCTAATGAAAATAAACCAAATGGTGAACCGTGCAATTCAGTAGACGGTAAAGAAGAACTAAATGAACTATTGATTGAACGAATAGACTTAGATAAAACTAAATTATTATTGCTACTTATCTCAGAAAAAGCATCAATTGAAAAATTAAATCTTGCTGTAGCCTGCCAATCTGATAATAATGCTTCATTATGAAAAGCAATTTTTAATAAATGATTACCAAAAAAAGAATAAGGTGGATGCTGTCCATCCTCAGCATGAAATTCAGGCAATAAAACCTTATCAATATAATTTAATTCAAGAAAATCAGACTCACTGTGCAATTGACCGTGCAAAGTCAAAGGAAAAGCCTTTAACCTACCAGAAGAATAATCAAAATGCCTATAATCAAACTGAATCAATCCTTCATCACTTCCAACAGGATTACCTGCGATGTTAGACTTTAAATCAAAAAAAATCTTTTTTATAGATTTTGACATACTAACAAAATTATAAACTATTTTTTATTTTTTGAACCATTGTTCGTATCACTGCTTTAGGCGGAATACCATTCAGCAAATCTCCATACTCAAGCAAAATCGATTTTTCTCCCAATTTTAGTACCCCATCCTCAATTTCAAAATCCTCATAACCATTCCTTCTAAGTTCTTCAGAAATCAAACTTTCTAACTTTTTTTGTTTTTCTAAACGAAACTCTTCTAATCGCTCTTTAACAAAATCAGAAAACTTTTCAATAGGAATTTCCATAATTAAATTACCTTTTTTATTTTTATTTTTTTACATTAGACTTTTTCTTTGAAACTTTAGCTAATCTATAACTTAAAGAGTAAGGTTTCTGAAAATATTCTTTTTCCTTTAAGTTTGAAGAACCATAATTTTTTTGTGTGGGAAAATCAGGAAACTTATATCCTTCTGGAACTTTTAAAACATGTTTTACATTAAAATATTTATTAGGAATAAAATAATCATATCCTAACTTATTTTTTGCAGTCGGTTTCATTTTAAATCCTACATCTACACCTGGCGCAATTGAAAGTGAAGATGTAAGTTCTAAAAAAATCCTAAAAAAACGCATTTTTATATCATATTTAAAAATAATTTATAAATCAATTGCGAACAATATAATCTGGATTATCAGGATCTTTTGTCCATCCGGCATCACGATAAGCATTGTCATACTGATCACCAGTTTTTGCAGGCACAATATTTTTTGTTTCAGAATCAATATCTTTTACATATGTAGGTTGCAAATAACGCAAACAAACTGTTGTATAATGAAGTGGAATACGTGTATTTTTGTAAAAATCAGTTTGAACAGCTTTGAGAATTTCATACTTAATGCCTAAATACTCAAATATATCTCCTTGCAAACACGCTGTATTTATCTTTTCAAAAGCTAAAATAGGAAAAATAGCAACCAAATCATATGGATCAGATACTAAATTGTATTTAGATAAAATTTCTGTATTAACATTTAACCTAATCAATGCTGGCACTTTAAACAATTTTTTCAAAACTAATGTGGTCGGCGATGACAATAAATTTGACGCTCTATCCTGTTCAATAAAAGGACGATAATAATCAACTAAAGGATATACATTGTTAAATATAAAAAGTGAATGTTGTTTAGCCAAATGCGCCTCACTCGAAAAATCAAAATACATAAATAAAATATTTTACAGTTTTTCATGAGCAAAATATACATACTTAACAGTCTGATTTGCTACAGAAGATACTACTTCCAAAGTAGAACGATCAAGCGAAAGTGATAAATCTTGATGAACAAAATTGTATAACGTTAAATTTGTTGTGTGAAACGCTGCAAAAATAGAATAAGCTTTTTTATCTGGAACAACTGTAGATGTATAAAGCAATTGTTCATCTACAAAATAATGCACTTTATTGTCTTTAAGTTCTATTCTTAAACGCATTGGAAGACGACCATCCACTGAAAGAAACTGGTAATACTGAGTTTGCTCACGAACGTAAAAATCTTTTCCATTGATATAAAAAGCATAAAAAACAGGAGATGTTTCATGCTGATAAATACCATTTGTTAAACCAACTAAAATTTCCTTTTCTCCGTCTTCCAAATAAAAATCTATGTGTCCGTTTTGCTGAATAGTTGTTGTGCTTGTTGCAAACCCCCATGCCAACGGCGGAGGAACAACCTGAATTAAAGGCATTTCCGTAAAACTACCAGACTGAACCAACGTAGCTGTACTTACTCGTCCATCTGCATCAATTCCTAAAGAAATCTGAACACCAGTTCCACTTGGATTTATAGAATAAGCTGGAACAGACTTGTAACCAGAACCAGAAGAAACAATCTGAACAGTTCTTGCACGAAAAGTTACATTCTGAAGAAACTGAACATGCCCATTCTGTGTATCAATCGTTCCACTAGATTGAGGACTCACTTGTAAATACTGAGTGCTAAAAAACGAAGAAAAAGGAAGCACCTCTAATGCATCACTTTGAGATTGAACAACCGCTAAAGACGTAATACGACCAGGATTCGTAGCATCACTGTTATCAACAGTTGAAACAGAAAAAACAATCTTTTTATCCACAAGAACACCTGCTGAACTCGGAAAAGTTAAAGTTAAAATATCTCCAACATCAAAATTACTTGTCATTGAAATAAATGATGAATTAAGAACAAAAGTATTAACTTCAGCTAAAACCCTAAGCTCTGGCGCAGAATAAATTGCAAGATTAACAGAAGAAACATTATTATTGATAGAAACTGTTAAATAATGATTAGAAAAACGAAGTGTTTTAGGTAAAGGAAACTTTTCCGTGATCATTCCTTCTCTAGTAATCTTTAACTTGAACGAAGTAGTGCTCACATCTGAAACTTCAATCTTCGCCGTAGATAACATCTTCGGCACAACTGCAACATATGGCACCGTGTCAAAAGTAAATGGAAAAGGAATAATCCCCGTATAACTTCCTTCTTTATCTAAATGAACAGACAAAACTTCATATGCATACTGCTTATTAAAAAAACCACGATTATACATATGACATTTCCTTTTTTTATTTTCAAAATAAAATTAAAAAATCAAAAATAAAAATAAAATAACTAAAATACCTAATAAAGAATAACGATAAACCAAAACTTCTGTCGATAACTTTAAGTTTCTTTTGTCATAATATGCTAAACTATCCGATAAAATCTCAATCTGAATTTTTTTAAGAGAATCTTTTAAAGAATAATCTTTAATAATCTGATAACTCGTATTTAAAGAAAAAAGTAAATTTTTTATCTTTTCGTTTTTCAAGCTGTCTAACTGTCTTTCAATCTCAATTCTATGCACTAGCTTCTTGATAACAGAATCAGGAACAAGATGCATTTTAGGTTTTGCATTCTTTATATCATGGACTTGTGAATAAAGAATCGGCTGAAACAAAACCATGTTCAATAAAATCATAAATATAATTCCACATTGCCGAATCATTATCCTTAAAAACATTTTCTGCATATGTAACATCTACTTTAACTTTTCTCAAATACTTTATAGATGAATCAATACGCTCTCTTTTTTGTTCATATGCTTCAAGAACTCTTCTTAAAGAATCAATACGATGTAAAGAAAAACGATATTCATTAGAAATTTTTTCGATTCTTCTCTTTAAAACTTCATGTTCATTGAATTTTATAAAAAACAAAAAAGCTAATAAAAAATTCATCAATAATGAAAAAAATAAAATAACAAAATATATCGTTTTTTTATTATTCATATTATCCAAAGATTGGTAAAACTTTTTGACTAGAAGCGATAAGTTCTTGTTCAAGTTTATCCATAATCGCTTGTGCTTCAGTTTTCATAGTTGTTCCGTTAAGATTGAATTGAGCTTGATCGCCAGGTAAAGTATCACCCATTGCAGCATAAATTTCACCAATTGTATATTTCAGTCTTTCTGAAAGAAAATTGATTAGCCATGCTCTATCTTCTTGTGGAAAATAAGGCAAATCATGAATTTCCCAAGATTTTGTAAAATAAACATTTACACAATTTGTTGGAAAAGAATTATTTAAATATAAAACATTAAGCAATCTTTTTACACCATTAACTTCAACTTCTTCTTTTCTAACTAAAAAATAATTACTGGGATTAAAAAGATTTCTTGAAGTGCTTACCCATTGTTGAATAATTGTATAACGACGCAAATTAAGTGGCGATTGCAATCTTGTAAAAAGAATAAATTCATTTGCATTATACATATCACCACTTGTTCCAAACTCTAACTGAGGTTCAACTTTAATCACATAACGATCAGAAGGCACAACAAACCGATTTTGACCTGACAGAAAATATGAAGCTTGAGCAACAGCTGGTTTATACTTAGAATATAACATTAAAGTTGTAACTAAAGCATTGTAAAGATGAATATCATTAAGTGGTAAAGGACGTTGAGGGAAACCTAAACGTAATAAAGCTTGAAATAAAACATACTCATATGTAAAATCATAAATCCTTGTTTCAATTAAATCCGCAAGCGTAGCTGAACTATATTTCTTTTTTAAACTCTCTATAAAACTTTCAGGCTCTGCTTTCTGCTGATGAAGTTGATTGTCTGAAAACGTAATCGCAAATCCAACATTTGATGCAGAATTTGAAGAAGAACCAGTCTCAGACATAATTTACTTAATAAAAATTAAATAGAAATTTTAGAATACCGATTGATTTGTATTGTTTCTAATAATGTTTTTAAGTTATCCTCTAAAGTTCTTATCTTGTTCAAATAATAAGATTCTACCGCTAATTGTCGTGAAGCGTGATAAAGCAATGGTAATGCTTTTAAAAGCTTTTGAACCGAAGGTTTAAAATCCTTATCAAAACGACGCAAAAAATCTGTATCTGTATCTTGAAAATATCCTTCTGCAACAATATTCTTTTTTCTCAAAATAGATTTCACTTCTTCATTTAAAAAAGATAACGCATCACGTCTTGAACCCGAAAAACGAGAATAAAAGTTTTTATCACAAATAATCTCTTTTAAAGATTGTATTGCTTCAAAAAATCTTTCACGCATATTCTTTTATATTTTAAAATCTTCATAAATAAACAAAAAAACTATCAATAAAATAGTATCAAGAAGAAGTATAAAGAACAATAACTAAGATAAAAAAATATTGTTGCTCAAACAATTGATTAGACCAAGATATGATGAACAAATATAAAAAATAAAACGCAAAAAGAGTGTGCCTGAGTCTCTTAGGACTCAGGCGTAGAGACTCTTTTTGCTTCATCAAAGAACAAATTTTATGAAAGAACAATAAAGAACAAATAAACACTAAACCTTATGGTCTAGATGTTTGAATCTTAGAACGAATATAGAATCTTGAATCCACAACATGCAATGCATATTGTGTGTACATTGCTTGTCTAGAAACAAGGTCATCAAGTGTTTGAACAGGTGTTGCATAAAAAGCAATATAAGGCGCATAAACCATGCCTGTATTAAGGAAGCTGTTTTCAGATTTGAATCCCATTGTCCATTCAATATCAGCATATGTAGGATCATAGTAGACATCAAATGCTCCTTTAAGTCTGCCGATTTTGCGAATACCACGTCCTGCAAGAAATGCATCAGGCACAAAATCGTTGAGATTTCTTACCAGTGCTGCAACACGTCGTCCGCAAATGATCCAGCTTCCCGTGCCACGACCTGTTCTTTTCTCAATAATTGTTGCCGCATCAATCAAGGTTTGATTAAATTCTTCTTTATGAAGAACATAACTCACACCTGTTTGCGGAACAATATTGAAATAAGGAAGCTCTTGAGGTGTAACTGCTAAAGCAATAGATTTAATCTTCTGAGAAATACGTGTATCTATCTCATAACGAAGCTCATTCGCAATTGCAAGCGAAAGCTCATGTTCAATATCAATGTTATATTGTGATTTCAGGTTTGCCTGAGATTGAATTGACCATCTGACTCTCATTGGTGAAGGTTCAGTTGTAACAGGTGCTGAACTTAAAATAATGTCAACTTCAGGCAAATCTTTCGAACCTTCTGAAACATAGCGATAATCTAATTCATAAATAAGTGTGCTAAAATTATTTGAACTGAGTGTAATATCTCTGTTAATAAAGTTCTGTTGAGCTTGTGATGGTGGTGCAGGAATGTTGTTACTGAATTGAATCGTTAACAATCCCGAACCATAATCAAGTCTTGCTGAAGAAATAATACTTGAAATATTTACACCAAATAAAGTTCCACTAGAAACTTGAAGTTCACCATCTCCATTAACATCTTCAGCCAGAAGCACACGATTTGCTGAATCACCTAAAATTGCCGCAAAAAGTTTAACCGTTCTAGGACGGATTGGCGTAAAACGCAAGGATACGCTAATGGTAGCACCCTGATTTGCAAATGCTGTTGCACTTGAGAAAATATTGCCAACCCTTGTACCATCCACCAACTCGCTTGAATAATTCTCAAATCCTGAATACGTCGCATTTTCATCATATGGAGCGTTTTCAAGATTCGGAAGATCATCAAAGAGCGAAAATCCTTTGCGCAAGCGACCTTTTTCCGTCGCAGTTAAATAACGCAAATGAAAAATATAACCGTTCGGCGCAGGCAACGGCTGAACCGTAACCAAATTAATCGCCGCAAGATTTGGCACAATCGAACGAATCATCGGAAAACCATAATTGACAAATGATGCAATCTGATTCGTCGATGTCGCCTCAGTCTTGTAATGATCAGGTGATACACCTAAAAATTTATGAACATTATCATAAAGGTATCCTAAAATACTACGAAGACGAATCCCCTTCTCCGTATCAGGAATACCCTTCAAGTAATGTTCATACTTCTTGGCTTTTAACAAGCCTTCCTGCAAATAGGTATTATAAGCATTCTGAATACCTATTTGATTCGTAAAAGCAGAATTAGACATATTTATATCATCTCCTTAATTTAAAATTTATGTTAATTAAATTAAACATGTTAATTCTCTAACTAATAGTATACAACTTGATAACATTTTTTTAATTAACAAGGAAAAAAAATTCTTTCAATCAAGCTTGTTTATTAAGAAAATTATTTCTTAGAAAATGCTTTATCAACAAAATTTTTTGCTAACATTGCTCCAAAATGACCAACATCTGTATAATTGCGTAACGACGTATTATCTAATTCAATCAAAGAAAAAAGTTCCTCAACACTAGCTAACTGAATTGCATAACGAGACAAATATTCATCATATGTTCTCCTTAAACAATCCGCAAACATCATATTAATATAGTTTTTCGTTTGTGTAAGCATCACATTCACATCTTTTCTCTTAACACCTTCACGTAATTTATATCTAAAATTTGCTATAAAATCTTCTATAGAAATAATAACTGGCTTAGATATAACTTTATCCCCTCGAATACGAACATATTTCAATTTTCTATTATTCTTATCAATTTTTTCTATTCTTACTTGAACCGATGGATTTGACTTGCTTACCCATATAGCACCTTCAAAAAGCACTGATACATCAATAGGAGCATCCTCAAAATAATAATTTTTCCCTAAATAAATTCTTTCAGAATCAAAAGATTCTCTATATCCATACCCAATATCGTCAATTTCACCTGTTGAAGAAATATTATTAACACGGTCAATCACATCTTGTGTAAGAAGAGATTTATCCACATATTTTATCCACTGGCTACGAGGACGAAGCTGGTTATTTAAAACTTTGAAAATTGGAAACTCAAACAAAAAATTATTCTTACGATTTTGTCTTGCATATGCTGCAAATGAAATACGAACATATTGCGCAAGCTCATATGGATTTGTTGATATAAGTGGATTGTTATACTTGTACGAAATCACAACCTCAGGAGCAAAATCTGAACGCTTAAAAAACCTATTCATTAAACCTAATTTCATGTAGGCTTGGCTTAAATCAAGAATCATCGCTAAACCTACTGGAAGATTCTGAAGCGAAGGCTCAACAAGCGGAATAACCTTCCTATTCTGCTTGATTAAACCTATAGGAATAACCTTTATCCTTCTCTGTAATTCTTTCTCTTTAAGCTGAGAAATCGATGATAACATATAAAATCATATCCTTTTAAAATAAAATTATATTAAACAAATTTCATTTCTTGAAAAAGCTTTTACCATATACAGTATCTAAAACATTTCCAGCAAAATCTGCCGTAGATGATAAAATTGAAGGAATGCTTCTAGATGAAGCTAAACTTTTTACAGAACTTGGCAACTCTGAAAGTGCCTGCTGTCTTTCAGAAAGTTGAGACAACGTGCCAACCTTTGCATCATAAAGAAATTTTTTAAATTTATTTGAAATTCTTTTTGAAGGAACATCTTTCTTTTTCTTATTGTTCTTTTTAGATTCTATATCATCATAATCATCGTCATCATAAATATCATCATACAATTTTTCTCGCATTTTTTTCAATTCACGATTTGAAGGAAATCCTTTTCCAAGATAAGAAGGCTGGGAAATCAAAGATTCTGTTATAATTCTATAAAACATAAACAATAAAAAATAAAATTTATCAACTAAACATCAATCAAAACTAATTTTCGTTGGTAAAATTGTACGTATATTTTTAAGAATATGATAAAGATGTTTGCAAACAGTTCCTCGATTTAACGGATTTGTTTTTCTTGCAGGTCGTCTTTCTATAATTGACGGTTCATTATAATTAAGCATTGTTGCCTTGTAAGCTCTACGATAACGAAAATCTTGACAAGTACAGCTCACTTTAATATCTTGCGAACGATCAATCATTTTCAAACAATGTTCTCTACTTTGAGGAACTTCTGGTAACATAATTTTGCTTAAATGCCGACGTCGAGAACCATTCAAGTCTTTTGTCCAAAATGATAAAACATTTTGTTTTTTATCATATTTTCTGAACACTGTGATACAATTCGCAGTTCTTGAAATATTATGCTGAAATGCGCCACCTAATAAAAATAAACGACTAGCTTCAACAAAAATCTTATACATGGTGGCCAAAGAAATAAAAAAATTCATTCACTATCTTCTGTGCGTCTACTTTTCCTAACTTTTCTCTGAAAATTTAAAATATTCTGAAACTCTTCAATCTTTTTTCTTATTTCATCCTTCATAACTTTTAATTCCTCAACATCTGTCTTTAAACGACTTAAAGATTCTCTTAAAGAAGAAATCTGAATAGCATGCTTATCCTCTGAATAAATTATTTCCTCAATTTTATTTGCTTTGCGAGACGAATCATCCATAAAAACTTCTAACCGATAACATCTCTCAGATAACACATCAATCATTTCATCTATCTTCTTAAACCTTAAATAATGTGCATCATTAGAAAAATTATGAGTCTGAATATAATTGTTGAAACGCTTCTCCTCAAACTCCTGCATAATCGAAATATTCTTCGCAATCGTAACCTTTATCTGCAAAATAATATAAATCAAAGCCAAAAATAAACCTAAAGAAAATATAATTACAGAAAAATTGTTCTGTATAAAAGAAGAGTCTTGAGAAGAAACTATCGTCTGCTGTAAAATAAAAAACAAACACTCTATTTTATACATTTTCTATCAAATTAAAAAAATCAAAAGTCCTTATTCAAAAATAGTATAATAATAGTATAATTTTATGAGTGAAAATGTAAAATGTAAAAAAAATCTAAAACGTTTATGCTTTCTCTTGTGCTGGATTAAAAGAATTGATTGTAGATAACAAACGATATGCAATCACAATATAATCATGAAACATTGTCAAAGCTTTAAGATAGTTTTTTCTTGCAACATTCAATTGTTCTTCTGTAAAAACATTTTCTTGTTCATTTTGAACTTCACTTTCTTGTTCATTATCACCCTTTTTCATTAAACTAGAAAGTTGTCTTGATGCAAGACGATACGTTCTTCCAATAAAACGACTTGCTTGACCTAACAACTTTCGAGTCGGTTTCTTGCCATAATAATAAAAAAATTCTATAATCTCTTTATCCGTTTTAGGATTTGCATTCAAAATCTCAGCTAAACCAGGTGAATCATTGAAAATACCTTCTAATCTCTCAAATTCATTAAAAAATATAACAAGATGTTTGTGTTTTATATCTACGTTTTTCACAACCCATAGTGCAGAAGGCAAATGACGATTTAAAATGTTGTAAAAATTTTTTGTGGTATCTAATAATAACCACTTAACTCTACTAACAAGAGCTTTTGTCAGGTGAATTAATTTATTTGTATCAGTAATAGCCTTAATGTTTTGTTTTTTAAGAAAACTTCTAAACTGAACGTTTTCTTGATCAGGAAATAAAACAGGAAAAGCATCTTGAAAAAATCCAACCAAATCTTTTATGCCACGTCTAAAATCAGCATCTAAACGTCTAACATGACGAACAAAAGTATCTGTGCTAACATGATATGGTGTAAAACCTGTCCGATAACTTTGATAACTTTGCGCAATTCCGTCATAGTTTTTTATAATAACACCAATTTCAGAAATAAAATCAGAAACAATTGGATAATTCGCAATACCTAATTTTACCGCATCTTTTTTAAAATCTTCATACTTATTTTTGAAACTTTTAAATATTCCTACAAACTTATAAAAGCTCTCTGCATCTTGAACATTTGCATTGCGAAGTTTCGCATAAACTTTTCCTGCTGCACCTCTTAAACGAGAACCTATACGATTAAAAATATTTTCTTGATATACCTTATAAGCCACAGATCAATATAAAACCTAAGTTAAAAAAAATTACTCAATAGGCTCATCTAATGGTTTTGACTGAAGCTGAGAATCTAAATACAAATAAATGTCTTCTTTCTTTGAATCTTCAATCTTTGTGCCAACACGTTTCGGATTATAATAACCTGAATTTTCGTTACCATCTTGATCAACATAACCAGAAAATGGTAAATTTTCATCTCTTGATTCTTTTGAACCTTGAGACTCGCTAAATGGAACTGTATATTTATACAAATCATTTAACAAAATCGTAACATATCTCTGAACAGGATTACCCATAAGCATATAATTCACACGTAAAACCGCAATATCTTCTAATTTATAATCCCAATTTCCTTTAAAATATCCTAAATACAAAACTTCTTCTCCTTTTCTTAAATGAGAAGACGATGCTGGATGCTCATAATTTTTTGTTACTAATAAATAAGACGGACATTGATAAGGACTATTCACATTCGATAACGACATAGACTCAATATAATCAGAAAACCTTTCATTTCCAATATAATTTGTTGAAGTCGTATCCCCTTGACGAACCGTTAAAACATTCCTATCAGGAATAGAACGGTGAATCATTGAACCATATGGTTTTGAAATATATTTTGTATCCTCTTCTAATGCATGTTCACCTCTACCAAATGTCATCGATGACTCAGCTATAGAATCCATCATATGAGAAATATAATTCATCTCAGAAGAATTCCAATTAGCATATTTACTTAATTTTTTCAAAACCTTAGATTTCTGCTCATCAGATGAATTTTCACCTATAGGTTCACTGAAATCTTCATCACTTCCTTTATTCTCAATTTTATATTTATTTTTTAACGATAAATACTCCATGAATGCTCTTATTTTTTCTCGTCTGACAGATTCTTCTTTTTGTTCAATAAGTTCATACAAAGCATTTTTTATCTGTGGTTCGCTATTATTAAATATTGCGGATACCAAAATTTGTTTCTTTTCCTCAGGCAAAACAGAAAGCACTTCACCTAGTTCCATCACATCCCTCAAATTCATCTTTTTAACCTGAGAAATCGTCAAATTTGTTATTCCTGAACCGCTTCCTTCATCAGAAAGCTCTATATCTTCACCTTCTCCAAGTTCATCTAAATTTTCATCTGAATCAATATACTCATCTGCATTTTCACCTTCAGCTTGTTTTAAATCACTAACATTCATTTGACCTGGTTCTATTCCACCTTCTTCACCTTCAACAGGCATATTTTCAGCACCAACTGGCGGTTCATTTTCAAGCTGCGACATGTCTAATCCTTCATCTTCCGCCATTTCTTCATCTGGCTGAAAATTACCTTTCTGACCCGCTCCTTTCAATTGAGGCGCTTCTAAACGATAATAATTAACTTCTTCTAATAAATCACGAAACTTTTTCTCATATGCAGAAATAACCTTCCTCGAATAATTATACTTGCTTAATAAATCATTATAACGCTTCGCAAGAGAAATAGCATCATTTTTTAAACTTTCAAAAACTTTCCTGAACGACTCAGAAGAAAAAATATCCTTGTTATCATAATATCGCTTATAATTACCCGAAGAACTCACTTTCTTGTGAAGAAGATCTTCTACTTTTTTCACAGACTCAAAAACATAGTTTTTAACTGCAGCTTGATTAGGATAATTTTTCAAAAAATTTATGTGTTCTAAATACGCTTTTACATACTCCTCTGGAGATACATCCGAACGATCAAGATAATCATAAACCGTGTCTCTAAAAACTTTAACCACTGGATTCCAATTCTCTACATATTGTCTTGACTCTAACTTGACTTTAGGAAACGCAATATAACATGATGGATCAAGAACAAAATCCCAACCTTCTAACACAAACCCAGGTTTCATAACCTCTACATGCCTACCTAAAGAACTGTCAAAACGCTGCTCAGATTCACCATAACCACGTGAAGATATACCAAACTTTATACCATCTTCTAACATATAATTTGTGAGCAAAACTCCCATCGGAGATGTGGTAGGATAATCTGTCGCATAAATAACATCGCCTTCACGATAAATATTTTTCGTATAATGACTAAACTTCGAATAATCTAAATATACCCCTTTCGAAAAATCAGGATGCCCTAAAAATCCTAACAATCGATTCGAATTTTGTGCTTCAATAAAATCAGGACGTGAAAGCAAATCATTCCATAATTCTTCAGTATAAATTCTATAATTTTTATTCAACATCCCTACCGCCTGATGCTCACCAAAAATAGAAACACGCTTGCGACCATTCTGATCAACACTTTCTAACTTAACATTCCGCTTATCTACAGGCGAAACATAATCAATAAAAACAGACATCTTAAAAAATATTTTTGTTTAATTTAAAAATAACTATTCCTTATCCCCTTCCTTCTCAATATCCTCATCTGTTTTGTATTTTTTCGAAGAATATTTCCTTTTAACAGATTTCCTGTCATCTTTCGAATCATGTTTATAAGAACAACCTTCCACAAAAAGATTATGGTACAAATTATGATTCATAATTAAAAACCTTCTCATATATTTTCTTCTATCTAAGTTTTATTGAACTAAATTAAAAAAAATTACAACTTATTTATAACATTTTGAATCGTATTGATTGATTGAACAATCGACTGCGTTTGTCGAGAAAGTGTTGAAATATTGCTTTTTATGGTATTTATAATTTTGTCTCTTTCTGCTAATTGAACTTTTAAGTTATCTTGATTCTGTTGTGCTGCTTGAACATTTTGCGGATTTTGATATTGTTGTTGATACTGCTGTTGAAAAACAGGTTGTTGATATTGTTGTCCGCCTTGATATAAATTTCCACCTTGTGCAGATTGTGTTAACACATTTTTTGCAGTCCTTAAAGCTGCATTTCCTACAGTTTTACCAACATTATAAACACCCCGTGCAGCTGCACCAGCGGCTTTTCCTAAAGGAGATAATGCTTGACGCCCTAAACTTCTTTGATTTCCAACCTGCTGCACAGGTTGCTGTACAGATTGCTTCACAGGTTTTTTCGTAGAACGTGATTGACTTGATTTAACAGTTTTTTTAGGAACCGCTCTAGAAACAACCTTTGAACTTGCTGGTGCAGCCTTCGCTGCTGCCTTAGAAACCGCTCTAGAAGCAACTCGTGAACCCGCAGCAGCTGCCCTTGCCGCTACAGGCAATGCCTCAAAATAAAAATCCTTCTTCTTAAAAAGATTTTCAGGGTTTGTTAAATAAGACATAAAACCCTAAAAATTAAAATTAAACATCAAAAAACCTTTTTATGCCCGTCTTCTCAGCAAGCTCAGGATCTAACCTCCCTACAAGATTCTTCGCTGCGGTATCAATATCCTTCACCGCTCTCGAAATCTTATCCTGAAATAATACAAATGTTTTCTCTTTATCCTCTTCATCCTCATCAAGATACCAATCCTTAAATTTGTAAAAATCATCCTTCATGTCATAAACAACATCACGTATTCTGGTCAAAAAATCCGTTAAATGACTCTTGCTCGTGCGACGAAAAGTTCCATACTGCTCATATTTTCTATCCCCTTCATAATCCTCATCCTCATATCCGTAATCATCTTCATAATCCTCATCCTCATATCCGTAATCATCTTCATAACCCGCTAAACGAGGAGGTTCATACTCATCTTCTAACTCATCATCATCACGAAAATCAGAAAAATCATATCTTCTATCATCTTCCTCAAAATATCTATTCCTATAACGATTTCTATATGACATAATTATTTAAAGATTTAAATTTTTAAAAAAATTAAACATTTGCCATTAAAACCTCTTTTTACCTACCAAGTTTTTCTTCTAGATTTAGAACGTGATTTAGAAAGTTTTTCAGCTTTACGTATTTTTGCTAAATTTTCTCGACTTTTCATCACTCTTCGACGTCTGTCTTCTTCGCCAGAAGTGAGCGTGCCACTCGTTAAATACGTTCCATAATCCTTTCCATAATCAAAATGCCTCTTGTAAAAGAAATCCTGAGTAATATTGATTAAGTTATAAACAGCATTCTCTAATCTCTTCCACTCAGGCATACGCTCTAACGTAACTCGAGGTATATCATATCGACGCTGAAGCTCATCAAAATAGTCTTGCAAAACACCAGAAATATTCGTAGAATGCGTCCGCAAAAGCTCCTGAATAACTCCACCCTTGTACCCAGTTTCATAATTCGGTCCTTGACCAAACCGACCACTATAAGGATCCTTCTTTGATCGAGAAAACCTTCTCTGAATCTCTCGTCCTACACCAGATACAACATTCGCAGCACCCATCGCACGTGCTCTAAGTCTATCTAAAAATCCCTCCTGATAATGCGAATAAGCTTCAGATAATTTAGGCATATCTATATCTTTTAAATTATTATAATAAATTTCATTATTTAAAGGTTCAACATTCTCAAAAAATAAAATTAAATCTATCTCTTTTCCACTCGTTGTCTTAATAGTATTTCTACTAAAATCAACTGACTCAACTTTTAAAACCTCATCCTTTAAATAAACTTCATTCTTGTAAATAAAAGTATTCTTAACCAAAAATGATTCCGACGCAAAAAGTATAGAATAAATCTCATCTTCATTCGATGACCTTAACCTAGAATCTTTTTCTAAACGAACCGATGTAATTCCCTTGAAAGATAATATAAATTGCTTAATTTGATGATGTAATCGCTCATCTTTATCACTTCCAGAAGGAAAATCCGCTTCATATGACAACTTATAACGATGCGTAAATTTCATATAAATTCCTTCTTTTTTTTTACTTCAAAAAAAAAATATCACCTATTCATATGGTCGAACCTGTTTTATTTTCTTGCTTAACTTAAAATCTTTTTTATATTCTTCTTGATTTGATTTTGGTTCATTACCTTTATCTGTAAAAAACTCTGTAACAGTTAACCAATATTCCGTTGGAGAAACACGTTCAATTCTTAAACAACGAAATCGATTAAATTCTTTACCAAATCTTTTTCTGAACACATCAGAAATATGTTCAGAAATCGGCGCAACTGAAGAACGAATCACTTGATTGCGATCATCTGATAACACCACTGCGCTGGATTTATCATTGATAGGAATACGACGCACAATCATTTTCACAGACCTGTCAGGAGTCGAAAGATTATCAATACCACCTATTTCATCAATTTCATTCGGCAATATATGACCATAACTCTGAGGATTTGAAATAATAATGTATCCCGTCATAAATGTAAAATCGTCTTTCGATAAACGATATTTTGCAAATTGTTCATCCTTCGTTAAATCAGACAAAAATTCAACCACTTTCTTCTCTCTTTCTTCAACCGGCACACCTTCAAAAAACTGAAACGGCAAATAAAATCCATAATAATAATCCTCACCATTTCGAAATGAATAATTTAAAGAAAAAGGAAAACTTGTTCCATAATCAGGCGATCTGTCTAAAATTGCTTTATTAGCTTTAATAAATAATCGTTTTGCAATTTCTACAACCTCATCTGGTAAATAAAAAGATTCTGGAGGACTTGTATCACCAATTCTACCATTCATTCCAGTATATGAAGATACACCTGACGGCGAAAAACACTCAAAATAAAAACCTTCTTTCTGTCTTTCGCCTTTCGGCGGCAAAGACTCCATATAAAACTTTAATCCTAAACGATACGCAAACTCAACAAGAACTGGTAAATGCTCAGAAAACGTAACAAATGTGTATTCTCCCTCATCCTTGTAAAAAATATCATTCTCATCCATGAAAATCCTTAAAGGTTTAATATCACGACTTGAAATATAAACCTTCGATTGTTTAATCATAATCAATCAATCATAAAAAAAATTAAAAATGAATAACAGATTTCACTCTCATAAACTGCGGATAAATCAAACGACTTACAACTTTTGATTCCAAATCAACCAAACAACAAGAAAAATCAAATAAATAAGAAAACATATTGTTTATTTCTTTATCTGTCCATTTCCATTTATCTAATTCTCTTCGCAAATCATGCTCAGAACAAAAAAAAACATTTTCAGAATAATGTTTTATCCATTCTTCTTTTTTGTCATCTTTTTCCAGAACTGAAAGATTAGACATTACATGATAATAAGGTGTATAAATATCATAGTTATAGGGATTAAATTTTCCCTTAAAAAAAAGAATAAACTTATTTGGAAAATCTTTTTTCAATTTTCATCTTTATTTATATCGTTTCACTTTATATGTATGCATGCGATTTTTTGCTGGTCTGAAACGATTTTCAAAAACCATCGCAGATTTTACAGGATTTGCACCTTTTTTGTAAAGATTTCTTGCTTCGGTATCATCATGAGATGAACGACGAATATCTTTTGATTCTTCTGGCGGATCGGTTTGAAAACCACCTTTAAATGTTGTTTCTTTCAAGTCTTCTGGATTACCAATTTTTGTTTTTTCAGGTTTAACTGAGGATGAGAGCATAGATTTACCGAAATCCAATTTTCCCGTTTTCAGCATAGAAAGAGGCACATCTTCTTCCTGATAATACTGTGGAAAAAGAGATTGCTCAAATCGTTTTGTAAATTCAGAAATATCTATTGGTCGATGACTTTCAGTAAATCTTTTTCCATTTCCTTTGTTCCAACTTTCTGTTTCAGGTTCTTCAGAAGATTGGCTCATTTCTTCTTCGCCGCCCATTTCTTCTTCACTGCCCATTTCACCACCAACATCACTCATTTCTCCACCTAAATCTTCTGCGCCACCCATGTCGCCCATATCACCCATATCGCCCATATCGCCTGTATCACTCATTTCTTCACCTTCATACATTTCAGATGGTGATAAACTGTCTGCCGAAACCGCACCCATCGAATCTACACTCTTAAGTGCATCAGGCACTTCATCCATCATCCCGATTGTTTCAATGTCAGACGGATCAACTGTAAATTCTTCACCGTCTGCATTGATAATTGTTGCTTCATCTGTATCAGGATCAAGAATAAGTGTAACCAATTCCGTTTCAGATGTTTCAGGATCAACCACCGCTAAACTTAACGGTACTCCACGAGGCATCACATCTAACACCGTCTCTCCTTCTTGTTCATCTTCTTCAAGATAACGAAGCGCTTTAACCACTTTCGGTGTTAAACGATAAGTCTCAAAATATGTCAATGCATCCGTCAAAGCTTTATTAAGATTTTTAACCCTTTCTAAATGATAAGAACTTGGCGTCTCTTCTGGAATCATTAACGTTTCAAAATAACGATTGCACGTGCGATACATCCTTGCTGCGGCACGAGCAACTTCTTGAAACACATACAAATACTCATTCGATGACTTATCACCATGCTCTAACTTTCGACCACGAAGCAACCCCGACAAAGTCGCAGGATAACGACCCTCAATAAAAATCTCCTGAGCAAGATCAAACTTTATCATAATTTTATTCCTTCTTTTTGTTTTTAGATTTAGAAATATCTCTTAAAAAAATCGATAAATCCATAACCTCTTCCTTCGCATCATAAACCTGACGCTCTAAAGATGATAAACGTGATACCACTTCCATATGATCCTCAGAAAGAGATAGTAAAACATTTTTAACATCATTTTCATTTAAAGTGTCTAAAAAATCTCTCCGAACCTGATAAAGCCTCTTTTCAATCTCAGATAACTTCATATACACTTCCGACGCAACAGAAAAAACATCTTGAAAATTCATTTTTTTTCTATTTATTTTTTTTTGTTTATAACAATCTTATTCATATGTTACAGGTGTAACTGCCATTAACCGAAAATAATTCATCGGTTGATAAGTTCTTTTTTTCAAGTACACACCATCACCGTTATACTGTCGACTCA
>Ga0197142_1000214_pt1 | contig 51816 bp, 52 predicted proteins | sample GBS60_MetaG_FD_148614 | JGI IMG/M metagenome (GOLD analysis project Ga0197142, IMG submission 148614) | Sediment microbial communities from Great Boiling Springs, Gerlach, Nevada, United States - GBS 60_MetaG | ecosystem: Environmental > Aquatic > Thermal springs > Hot (42-90C) > Sediment... | reverse complement strand
TTAAAGAAGATTGATAGACATTCTTTAGTTTTTCTTCCATTTTTTCTGGGACTTTTCCGAAAAAACCTTCAAAGACCAATTGTAAATATCCAATAATAGAGGAAATAGGGGTGCGAAAATAATGTTGGGAGCTTAAAATAAACTGATCCCTGGCGTGTCTTAATCTTTGTTCCCCAATTCTCAATTTCCTTTCTCTTTTAGCTAAAGCAATGGCATCTTCTTTTAATTTTTCTTCTTTGTAAACGGATTTGAGTAAAAGATAAGAGAAGATTAAAAAGAAAAAGAAAATTCCTAAGGTTAAAATTTTTAAACCTAAAGTGGGCATTAAGAAGGGTAAAACAAATAAGGCAATTCCCATAGCACCAACCAACAATTCAGTTAAAATCACTTTAATCTCAAAGAGGTGGTATTTAAGAATGGCAAGAGCGGTAAGAACAACATATATTGAAACCAAGACATTTAAATAAGGAGGAACCGGAATCCCGTACCATAAAAAGTAATTTGTTGAACCACAAATAAATCCAATCCCTGTTCCAAATAGAAGATATTTTATTTGTTTTTTTCTTATTATTTCTTTTGTTTCTTTTAATGATTTTAACAACAAATACCAACCATAAACCACAAAACTAAAAAACATTAAAAGAAAAGGATGATAGAAAATGCCTGGTTTGGGCCAAAATGGAAAAAATAACTCTGGCTCAACGGTCCTTACAAAAGAAGGGGTGAAATTTAATATTAAGAATAAAAAAGACAAGAAATAACCTCCGTAAAGAAGTTTTTTATATTTTTTAACAACATTTAAAAAACAGACAATAAAATGGAAATAAAAAATTGGAATAAAAATAGCACCTGCCATTAAAACTCTTGACCAAAATAAAGCTGAGTTTTCATCTTTTGAAATTTGCCAAAAAAAATAACCGAAACTCCAAAAAGCTACCGAAAGAGCATCTAAAGCAAAAATTTTATTTGCTAATATCTTCCTTCCTTTTAAATAAACTATAATTCCCAGGAAAAGACTAACAGCAAAATTTAATAATCCAGAAAAGGCAAAATATGAAATCATATCTTTTTACATTCTGCAACGCAATGAATCTTTAATGGTTCTTGATAAAATTTACAATTATTTAAAGAAAATCCAGCCAAAGAGAGAATTTCAGCTAATTTTTCTGGTTTTCGATAGATCATTGGCCAGTTTATTACTTCTTTTAAGAAAAAACTCTCTGAGTTTGGAATGATTTGACTGACTAAAAAAACACCTTCTTTTTCTAAAACTTGATAAATAAAATTTACTAATTTTACAGCCTTATCAAATGGCCTATATTCTAAAAATCCAACCATTTCAATTAAATTTGGTTTAAATTCCTTTCCAATTTCAATTATAGCGCTTGCGGTTTTATTTAAAAAAGTAAATTGATTTTCTATTCCCATTCCTTGAGCTAGTTTTTTGGCATGTTCAAGGGCATTGGGATCTAGGTCAATTAAAATACCTTCAACCAAAATTCCTTTCTCTTTGGCCTTGGCAATGGACTCTATTACTCCTTGAGCAGAACCACTAGCAATAGAAATTACCCTTACTTGTCTATTCGTTCTCGAAATTTTTTCAATATTTTTAAAAATTAAAAATTTCGCTAATTTTAATCGATTTCTTGTTGCCTGAGAACTTCGAAGGTCGTGCCAAAAATCAGAATATATATTTTCGCTACGCTTGCAGTAATTATAAACAATATCTAACGCCTTCCAACTAGCTGCATTTTCTTTTATTTCTCGACAATTTTTACTTATCCCATCGAAAAAATAAAAATTATATTTTGGTTTAGGAATAATTTTCTTTTTTAAATATACATAAAACGCGACGAGAAACAAAAACGGAGTAAACAAAAAATAAAATGATTTTTTTTCAAAATCTACCTCGGGCAATTTTTCAAAATTGATTTTTAAAGACTTAAAATTATTTTCCATAAGTCAATTTTCAGCAAAATTTTTCGCAAAAAAATAAATTTAATCATATTCACCCAAAGATAAGTTTTGTTCTTCAAAAAGAAATCCAAGGTTTCTCTTTAAAATAATAATATTTTATATTTATTATTAAAAAATTTCAACTCAATTGTCAAACCCTGAAAATGTTTAAAAAAAATAAGGCGTGGCCCTAAATGAGAACAATAAACCAATCTCTGCCCCAAACCGATATCTACCATTCTTTGAGCCAGTTTCTCTGCTTGTTCTCTGAGCGCTTCTTCACGGTAGGTGTATTGGATTAAGAAATAACCAAAGGCGAGGAAGATGAGAAAAGTAGCAAGGGCTCCCAGTTTGAGAGCAGGGGTGGGAAGGATGAACAATATTTAGCTGTTTTGATGTTGAAAAAAAGGACCTACTGGTCCCTATCGTTAAATAAAGTCAATCCATCAAAATTGACATTACAATTATAATAATCACATAAAGAAATATAACCACCATCATTGCTAACACAATCGCAGAAATGAATAAATCCTCTCTTTTTCTTCCTCTTCCTATTGGTTCTTCAAGCTCATACTCTTCTCTCTCAAACCCATCTTCTTTCCTCTGATGCCACTGATTCATTTTTTTCTCCTTTCTTCTAAAGAGATTTTAAAGAACCATAAAGTTTCACTTTACAAAAATTTTCAGTTTTTTTATATTTTAAAAATTAAAAAGAGGGGGGATGTAATTTTAACAAATTCCGTTTGCTCGAGCCCAAACTCGGACACTAAATTTGGGTGTACACAAACTTCCTCTGTTAAAATTACTTTGTCCTTGAGAAAAATTCTCGCACCCCCTCTCGCTTTTAATTTTATCTCCTATGTATAACCTGTCAAGTCATTGAATTGAATTTTTAAATTAAAAAATTGAAAAGTTGTGTCCATAAGAATTATAAATTACGCTCCAAGAAAGTAAAAAGGGGGTAGATAAACAGTCTACCCCTTGATTTAGTTCTAAAAAGAGAAACTAATTGGTATGAGCCACATTTTCTTTGACAGCCGGAGCTTTCTCTTTTGGAAACTCAGGCTGTTCTTTGGGTGCCTCCTTGGGGCTTGGTTTTTCTGTTGAGCTGCCTTGCTGGAAGTAAGATTCTATTTCTGAAACAGTACTTGTCTCTACTCCCACCTCTTCTGCCCAGGGAATAAGAGTGGGGCCTTTAATAAGAATTTTTTGGTCATACTCTGCTTTTGCTCTGAGTTCGTTGAGATATTCCTCATAGGCCTTTAAAGCAAAGCTGAAATCAGATTTGGCCTCAAGAGAACCAATAGTCTTGACGCTACTCACCAATGCGTTAACCTCTTCTATTGTCCTTAAGGCCGCGAGTTCAGCTTTTTTGGCATCGAACTCAAGCTTCATGCGCCGAAGTTTTTCTTGGCTTGCGGCAATGGTCTTGAGTCCTTCATCATAAGCCTGCTGGAGCCTCTGAAGAGCTTGTTCATTGCCCTCAATTTGGACGCGCAAGGTCTTGCAAGTGCTTAACAGGTTAAAAGCATCTTGATTGACCTGCTCCCAGCTCCAACTTGTATTAGCAACCATAATTATGGAGCCAGGTTTGTGTTGGCTTAACAATTCTTTAGCTCGCTGAAGCATTCTTTCCTTTTTTTCGAGCTCCTGTTTTTGGACCCTAAGGGTTGATTCAAGCTCAGTAATTTTTGCCTTGAGCTTGTACACCTTCACATAGTGGTCCCGTAGTTCTCTTTCCGCCCTGTTGAGATCCTCTTCAATGATGGATTCCATATGCTCAGGGCTTAATTGGAGAGCAGTCTGATCAATTGCTCTTCCTATGTCCTTGGGCACTTGCCGACAATGCTGTAAAAGCCCGGGGACAGTAAGAAAAGCTACCATTAAAACTACCACACTGACAACGATCGCGCTTCTCATTGCACCTCTCCTTTCCAAAAAACCAGACCCATACCCAACAACTATAACCTTTTATATATATTCCTCTTCCTGTTCCGTTTCCTGTTCCGATTAAATTTGGTGTTTTAAAACACCAAGCTCGCATGCACTTTTCTTCCTTCTATCTCTACAATAGGCTTCTCATAAACTTTGCAAAGCCTAGAAAAAGTCATGAGCAATCTCCTTGTCAAACCTTGCTGAACAAATTTGGTTACTTCCACCCGGTATTTTCCTGGCGGAAGACCTATTATTCTTCCATGCCGCCAACTTTCTTGTAGGTCATAAAAAAAGAATTCTTCTGTTTCCAAGTTGATAATTTTAAAATAAGTTATTTTATTATCTTTGCTCCCAAGCCAAACAGGCACAAAGGGGCTTTCTTGGCTTTTTTGTTGCATTGATTGATAAATCAGACCCCTTAACTCCCTATTGTCTCTTTCTAGAGGCTCTTTTTCTTTAATTAACTCGTTTGCTCCATTTAATTGAGTGGTGGTTAATTGAGAAACTGAACAGGTTAGATGATTTTGTCCTTTCTTTAATTTCCCTATTTCTGTGCGCAACTCTTCATTTTCTTTCCTTAGCTTTTCCATCTCTCCTTTAATCTCAGAGTTAGCGAAACTTTCAAGCGCTAAGGCATAATTGAGATTGCTTCTCGCATAGTTTTTTAATTCTTCTAATAAAGAATTAAATCTCTCTGTTTCAGATCTTTCTGAATAGGAAACAACCCCTTGGTTGGTTTGTTGTATTTCTTGTTTCGGTGTTTCACTTTTTGTACAAGAAGAAATCATCCAAATCAATCCAATCCCCACCAAAAGAAGCGCTACACATCCAATCGCCGTGTTTTCTTCGTCATTCATGAAAATACCTCCTTTTTAATTTTCAAAGAACATGGTTTTAAACCCCTTCTTCCATAATTATAGGTTTATCAATCTTTATGTCAAGAGGCCAAGTTATTAGTTAATAAAAAGATTTAGAATCTGATTTTTAAATTGCAATTTTATTTTTTTATGTTCCCGGTGCGACTCGAACGCACATCCTCTCCTCCGGAGGGAGATGTTCTATCCAATTGAACTACGGGAACCTCTCTATAATTAAGTTTTCGCTCTTGAAATTCTTATCAATCCAGAACAGGCAATAATTTCTATACCTTGTTTCTCCAACTCATCTAAAAATAAATTCATCCCTAAAGAATCCGAAGAAATGTGACCAGCAATGACAATATTAATATGCGCAGACTCGGCTTCTTTTTTGTGCTCTTCTGAAATATGCATACCCACGACTGTCCCAATTCCTGCCTGTGCCATTTTTTCGTAAAGCTTAGGCGATCCCTCTGTCCCACCAGTAATCTCACTCAAGGCAATCTTGCCGCATCTGTTGTCAGGATGCCCAACAAAAATTTTGGGACCGGCTCCAATTTTTGAAGCCTCCTGATATTCAGGAATTTCTCGCAAGACAGAAATTAGTTCTCTTATTCTCTCTGGTTGACGAACCTCAATAATTTTCTTTAAGTATTGAGCAGCTAAATTGTCTGAAGGAGTATGAACATTCATAAGATTAATCCCCAAAAGTCGAGCAACATCAACTGTCCGTTGATGATTAGCGGCATTAACGCCTCTGGCCACCTCTGAAATTCTTTCTCTCATTAATCCTTCGGCAATATTAATAGGAACGCCATAATAGTTACAAACATCGCATTGTAATTCCATCACATCTGCCAAATGCGCCAATCCCCTTCCCATAGGATGATGAGCAATTACCAGATCAATTCCTCCTATCTCTTTTGCCAATAATATCTCTTCCCCCCCTATATCAATTCCTACCAAAACTCTTTTCACTTCTTTATCCTCTTTCATATAATGAATCCCAGAATCCAAATATGGATTTTCTAACGCTTCTTTATCAAACTCTTCTTTCTCCTCTGCCGACATTTTCTCAAATTTCTTCTTTTTATTTTCTAAAAATTTCTGGACGCCTTCTGCCCCTCTAAAGTCTGAATCGATTCCCATTTTAATAGCTAATTTGAAAATCTCGCTTATTTTCATCTTTTTTTAATAAAGAATTAATTTTATTATAAATCTCTTTGATCGCCTCTTCAACCTGCAAAGGATCAGAAAACTGACGCCTAATGCGCGCCTTTTCCTTTCTAATAAACTTCCTTAATGAACGAGGCAATTTCTTTTTCATATCCACTTTCCCTAATTAAAATTCAAAAAACCCTTCAGCTTTAAATAAAAAATTTTTTATCACAAATTAAATCTCTTTTCAAGTTTTTCACTTGTATGATCTCCTATGTATGGTAAAATAAAAACAAAAAAGATAAAAAAAATGGAACAATATTCACTGCCCCAATTCATTGAACAAGAAGGGAAAATTACCTTTTTCCTTTCTTATAGTCAGTTTTTTTATCTCGCAGGAGCAGGCGTAATTTGTTATATTCTTTACTATTTAGTACCACAAAACATTTTTTATATTTTAGCAGCAATAATCTGTATTGTGGCTGTTGCTTTGGCTTTTGTGAAAATTGAAGGAGCCCCCCTTTCTTCTGTGATTTTACATTCACTTGGATTTTCAGTAAAAGGTAAAAATTATGTCTGGAAAAAAAAAGAAGTTCCTTATCCTTTTAAACCTATTGAAAGAATCCAAATGAAAAAGATAGAAGAAAAACCAACACCGAGTCTTCAAAAAACACACCTTAAAAAGGTTCAACTTAAAATAGAAACCCGAAGTTAATTTAAAATAATATGGCAGAATTATCAACACAAGAATTTCTGGAACTGCAAGACATAAGAGAGGGTGTTTTAATTTTAAAAGATGGTTCTATTAGGGGTGTAATGATGGTCTCTTCTATTAATTTTGCCCTCAAATCCGACGAAGAACAAGATGCTATTATCTATGCCTTTCAAAGCTTTCTCAACTCTTTAGATTTTTCCTGCCAAATTGTTATCCAATCTAGAAATATAAACATCACTCCTTATCTTGATACTCTTAAAGACTTAGAAGATGCTCAAACCAATAAACTTTTAAAAGAACAAATAAGTAGCTATCGAGAGTTTATTAAAAATCTGGTTGTAAATAATGTAATAATGACAAAACAATTTTTTTTGGTGGTCCCCTATAGTTTGGGAGAACTTTTTGGGGCAAAGGCCGTCACCAAACAAATTAGTTTTTTAATAAAAAGTGAGAAACAACAATTGAGCGATGCTGACTTTCAAAGATGCAAAGTCCAGCTTTGGCAAAGAATGGAATATCTTGCCATGGGACTTAGACGATGCGGATTAGAGGCTATTCCTTTAACTACTCCTGAATTAATAGAACTCTTTTGGGCACTTCATCACCCCGAACAAGCAGAAAAAGGATATTATCCTCAAATTCTACCGGAATTATTAAAATAAATAAAAATGTCTTTTCTTGACATCTTCAAAAAGAAAAAATCAATAAGAGAAGAACTGCAAGAGGAACACCTTTTTCAGGAAGAAGAATTTGATATAAAGGACCTTATTGCTCCTCCTTATATTGGCGTAATGCAGGATATGATAAAATTGGGCGAGAAATTGGCAAAGACCTTTTTTGTCTTCTCCTACCCGCGCTATTTGAGCACTGGCTGGCTCTCGCCCATTATTGATTTGAATACTGAAATGGACATCTCTTTTTTCTTTCACCCCATTAGCAATGAATATGTTCTTAAAAAACTAAGGAAAAAATTAACCCAAATTTCAGCCGAAATATTAGAAAGAGAAGAAAAGGGCTTAATTAGGGACCCTGCACTTGAATTCGCATATAGAGACATTGAGGCACTGCGAGATAACTTGATGACCGGCCAGGAAAAAATGTTCCGTTTTGGTCTCTATATTACTATTTATGAATATACTGAAAAAGAGCTAAAAGATACAGAACTCACCCTCCGTTCCATTTTTGAATCACGCCTCATTTACATAAAACCTGCCCTGTTCCGACAGCGAGAAGGGTTTGTTTCTTGTAGTCCTTATGGTCTTGATCTCATACAGGTGCACACTCCCATTAACACAAATCCTCTTTCAACCGCCTTTCCTTTTGTTTCTTTTGATTTAAGCTCCAATGAAGGCATTTTGTATGGTATTAACCGACATAATAATTCCCTTATTTTGTTTGATAGATTCAGTCTTGAAAACGCCAATATGGTTTGTTTTGCCAAGGCAGGTTCGGGAAAATCATATGCTATAAAATTAGAGGTTTTGAGATATTTAATGGAGGGAGTAGATGTTATTATTATCGACCCTGAAAATGAATATGAAACACTTTGCGAGGCAGTTGGTGGCTCTTTCTTGAGGGTCTCTTTAACTTCGCCGCATAAGCTTAACCCTTTTGATTTGCCCTTGCCTGGTCCAGAAGATAACCCTGAAGAAATTCTAAGATCAAATATCCTCAATTTGGTTGGATTGTTAAAAATTATGTTGGGCGGATTAACAGCTGAAGAGGAAAGTTTGTTGGATGAAGCGCTTACTCAAACCTATGCAATACGCGATATCACTCCTCATTCACCACCTGAAACCTGGCAAAATAACATACCGCTCTTGTCAGATTTGGAAGAAATTCTTGAAAGTATGACCGGCACCGAGTCATTGGTAAAAAGACTGAGAAAATTCACCCAAGGGACTTTTGCTGAATTCTTCAACCACCATTCTAATATCTCGCTCAACCAAAATTTGGTTGTTTTTGGAATTAGAGACATGGAGCAAATGCTGAAACCAATCGCTCTTTATATTATCATACATTATGTTTGGAACATTGTTAGAACAAAATTTAAAAGAAGATTACTAGTTATTGATGAGGCGTGGTGGTTATTACAGTCAGAAGAAGGCGGTTCTTTTCTTTTTGGGATTGTAAAAAGGGGTCGAAAATATTGGTTGGGAGTAACTACTATTACCCAAGATGTGGCTGATTTTATGAAGTCTGATTATGGAAAAGCAATTATCACTAATTCATCTCTCCAACTATTGCTTAAACAATCACCAGCTGATATTGACCTGGTCAAAAAGACTTTCAACTTAACTGAACAAGAAAAGTATCTTCTTTTGGAGGCAGCTATTGGTGAGGGACTCTTCTTTGCCGGGAAAAAACACGTTGCTATTCAAATTGTAGCCAGCCCAAAAGAACACGAGATAATTACCACCAAACCAGAAGAGGTAGCAAAAAGAAGAATTCAAAAGGCGCAAAAAGAAAAAGAATCTCTTTATGTCCCTAAAAAAAATGAAGAATAAGGCCGGACGTTTAATATTTTTAATTTTAATCATAAACACTATCTTTTTTTTCTCATCTGCGCAGGAGGTAAAATATCCTAATTTAAAAACTAATTCTGGCTATCCTGAACTACCCCAATTTCTTGCTTATTTTTTCAATCTTCTCATTGGAGGGGGGATTGTATTGGCTGCGATTGTAATTGCTTGGGGAGGAATTAATTATATCTCTTCTTTAAATAGAGGTTCATTCACTACCGAGGCAAAAGAGTGGATAAAGGCAGGGGTATTGGGATTATTGCTTCTCCTTTCTTGTTGGCTTATTCTCTTTACTATTAATCCTGCTCTTGTTGTTTTTCAAATAAAGGAATTGCCTCCTCCGCCTCAAGAAGAGTTGTTTCTTCCATTCTCTCCCTCCTATCAATCCTTGAATGTTAAAAGGTTTTCTGAGATACCCATTGGAACTCTCGTTGAAACTCTTTTGACAAGAGAACTTTCTTGTTATGAGTTTAATGAATGGGGAAATCCAATTCCAGGAATAACCATTCCCAAACCAAAACAAAATGTACAAATCCAAGGACCTACTTATCTGGAAAATGATCGTATTGAATGTGCTTTTAGTATTATCAATGCTCTTAATACAAAATTAAAAATTGCTGAAAAATTAGGCGAGAAAATCGTAGATTTTATGTTACAGTATTGCCTAGAGTGTACCCATCCAGAAGGCTGTCAAAAAAACGAAGAGGTAAAATGTAGGGTGGGCAGAAGGCCCCTAACAGATCCTTGCATCAGAGAATCCAAAATTACCTGCCCACAAGAAGTTCAAAAAATAATCGAAAATGGAGGCAGCTTTCGAAAATCAGATGAACAATCTAAAAAGGAAGAATATTTTATTATAAAATTAGACGAAATAGCCGGAACTTTAAGAAATGAAATAGCCGAAACCAAAGAGGTTGAAAGGTATCTTCAAAAAACATTCAAAGGGCTTTCTGAATTTAAATCTGACTTTCAAGACCAAAATGGCAATCTTAATTCAGGTCTACTTCTCCAGTATGTAGAACAACTTCCTCAAGCCTTACAACCACCTCCTTTGTTGGTTAACAATAAACCGATCTGGTATATCAACAAAGAAAATTTTGAAAAATTAAAACTCATTGATCAAATCATTTATCTAACAATAAAATTAAAACAGTTAAGAAGTCTCATTTACGAAGATCTTGAAAACCTAGAAAAGGGCGAAGAAGATATGCAAGATTGCTATCTCTTAAAGGCTGCTCCTGACTTTTTGAAAATCTACGAAAGTACGATTCAAAAAAATCAGGTGGTTAAAGTTACCAGAAGTTTTTGGGATCCTTTTTTAAGAAAAGTAATTAATCCTGCTAAATATTGCAAAGGTTTTCAATATTACAAATCTCATTGTGAAAGCTTCTGTAATAAAATCTGCCCAGGGCTTGATGAAGAAAGCCTTAATTGTTATCGTCAACTAAGTGATGGCTCAAAAGAGAAAAACAAAGAAAAACGTTTAGAAAATCAAGCGAAGCAGATACTAGATTGTTATCAAAAAAGAAGATGTTTTATTTTTCCTTATCAGGGCGTTGATTTCAAGACATGCGTAGAAAAATGCAGGGAGGCTAATAAAGAGTTTTGCAAAAATTATCTTACAAAAGAAAAATTAGAAAAATGCCAAGAAGAATGGGATTTCGATTCAAATGTATTTGTTAATAATCAAAAAGAGAAAGAAGAAAAGGATGAAGAAGAAAAGGAAAAACAGAAGAAAGACAAAATTGGAGAATGTTTAATAAAATACGACAACCTAATAAACTGCCTAAAACAAAAAGAAAGACCCCTTGACGCAATAATAAGTTGTATTAAAAAAAATGCTCCTCGTTGTCCTTATTGTTCAGATCAATACGCAGGTTATCCTGAGTGTGTAAAAAAGAAACAACAAGAGGAAGAAAAATTTTCTTCGTCCTATCTTTACCAACACCCAGAAGTTCAAATCTATACTGAGCCTTATGCCCTCGAACCAAATGCCCAGCAAATTTATCTTGATATTTATCCTGAGACCAAAAAATGCCCTGTCAATTCACCCTGCCCATCCTGTGGAGAAAGAATGGTCACGCCAGAAATATTGGGCCTGCCGGAATTGCTTAATGAATTATACGAAATAAAAGAGGAGACACCAGAATCTGAGATAATAAAAATATGGAAAAGATGGGGGAAATTTTTAGGATGGGAATGGAAAACAGAAGATCAAGGCTCTGTTGAAACAATAGAAAATGCGCCTATCGCTTATCGAGTCTGCAGCACAGAATGCGACGAATATCTCTACAACGATGATCCATTAACTTTTTACTGTCCAAAAAATTGGTGGCAGGCAGAACAAATTGAAGAACAAATCGAAAAAAGCCGAACAGAACCTTACGGCGGAGAAAAAATCTGTCCGGCTGGAAGTGAAATACCATTAGGATATACAATAGACCATGCGGAAGAGTGGACAAGGAATTTTTTACAAGAATTGGATGATGCAATATCTGTTTTAGAGGATGCCATTTTTCATTTTCAAACAATCTCAAATCTTGTCAAAGAAAAACAATATTGCAATTGTAATGATCAATTTTGCGGATGCCATTGTATTTGTAATGACACAGATGGATGTTATTGCCCACCTCCCAGAGATGTTACTGATCAAGACGAATACCCTTGCTACTGTAAAGGGCATCCGTGCCAAAGAATAATTAATCTTTTAATAGGTTCTGAAAAGGGGAACGAAAAAACAGGACAACCGGCCGATCATTGTCCCACAAAGGGAATAGATTGGTTTCGAAAGAAAACGATAGAAAAATTAATAAAAATGAAAAAAACCTCTCTAGAAAGAGGGGAGGTTTTAAAAATGTTAGTATATTCAAGAAAGGCAATAGATTGGTGTGGGGTAAACTATTCAAAGGGCTCCCGATTATTTAGTTGCACAAGGGTAGAAGATGAAATAATGCCACCGCTAATTGGTACTAGTAAACCCGGTTATACAGTAATTAAAGGAGAAAAAATTTTTGAATATTGTTATGGAAGAGAGGTGGGTAAATTAAAGGGTGATCCTTACCTTGCGGACAATTGGTTCTGCTGTCATCCTCAGGGAGTTTTTGGTATTATTAAATAATAATGAATTTCAATAATGAAATAATGGATAAAGATATCAAAAAAACAATTTTTAGTTTTGTAATTTATTTGTTAATAGTTCTTATCTTTCCCCAAATTATCTATGCTTTTGAAATTAAAAAATTTCCTCTTATTCCTCAAACTTTTATTCCATCAGAAATTTGTGAAAAATCTAAGTTATTATGTTTAACCTCTTATGTCACTTACTGGATTAATCTTCTAATTTACGCTGCTGGAATTATTGCCCTGATATCTTTTACAATAGGCGCTATTCAACTAATAATGAATTTTAGTGCAGAAAGTGTATCTGAAGGAAAAGAAAGAATTAAAAACTCATTAATAGGATTGTGCATTTTGTTAGCCACTTTTATTATTCTAAGAACTGTAAACCCTGCTCTCGTAACCCCCACCTCTCATCCTCTTGCACCCGCTCCTGGTCTTTACTTTGCCTCTAAAAATGACCTTTCTGTTGCACCTTTTTCTTTATTTGATACTGCCACAATCCCATCTGATTATAGACAGCTTGTTTATCATTGCGAAAATTATCCACCCCTTTTTGTTTGGCTATTCCCTCAACCAGGTCTGGAAGAAGGCAACAAAAACAAACTCCAAGAAGTAAAAGTAGTAGTTTTAAAATGTAATAGCAGGGTTTCTTTGGCTAATGTTGGTTCTTACAAAACACAATATCTGACAAATGGTGTGTATTATTTTTTAAATGATAAATGTGAAGGATATATGTCAGGCGCTCAAATAAGAAGTCATGAGATCACTCCGCCTTTTACAAGTGCCAAATCTTTCCGAATCATTGGTCCTTATGGTGTAATTTTTCATTCAAACCCTGATTTTCGCCAAGGAAGTATGTGCACCTGGCCGGTTTTAAACTTAGAAACTAAATTAGAAAAGAGTTTAGAGAGTTGTTATTCTATAAACTTGGCAAAACCTCTTTCTGTAGAAATTTTCAGACACACTTATCCATATGAAACCATAACGGGGGATAAGGTGATTTTTTGGAGCGATGTAAATGGTTGGGACAGTGGTAATAAAGCAGGAAAAAAAGAAATTTATGACGAGGAAATAAGAGAAGGTGCCACTAATAGAGGCTTCTTAGTAGTAGAAACCAAAAACATTATCTTTGATTACACCGATGCTGGAGGAAAAATGGCGGAAATCTGTCAGGAAAAAAAACAAGAGACTGAAGAAAAAAAGACATGCCCTTGTCGTTCAGTAAAAGACTGGAATGAAGTAATTAGAGCAGGTTCAGAGGTAGGCGAGGGATGCGGAGGATCTTTGCAAATTATAGGAGATTATTTTGTAAGTTTCTATAGAAAATCCGGAGAGAATTTCTCATGTCAAACCTTTAGAAAAAACACACCAAATATGAGTACTTCGATGACCGCACAAGAAAAATCAAAAGAAGAAAGTGTATTAATAATTCCTGTAGATTTTCTTGAACTTGAATAATGGAAGTTTTAAAGTTTTTAAAAAATACTGAGCTTCCAGAATTAATCTCTTTCATAGCCAACATTCTTATCTTTGGTGGCGGTTTTATTGCAATTGTTTTTCTGGTAAAAGCAGCCATAGAATTAATTATTTCAGGAGGAAGTCCAACTAGGGTCGAGGAGGCAAAAAAAACAATAAAAAACGCCATTTTGGGATTAATATTGTTAGTTGGAAGTTATACTTCTCTGCGCACTATCAACCCTCTCTTGGTAACGCCCACCATGACCCCTCTTCCTCCTGCTGAGGGGCTTTATTATACCAATGGCACTGATTTTTTACCCGCTCCCTTTTTTCAAATGGACAATTCACAAGTTCCCCAGGGTTGGCAATTATTTTATAAATGTACTAATTGGCCTGCTCTGTATCTCTGGCTTTTCCCTAAAAAAGATTTCCAAGCAATAGATGAAAAGGGCAAGGATAGTGGAATAAGCGTCAAAAGAATAACCTGTGGCACAACATTAAATCTTTCATCTGAAGGATCTTATAAAGCATCTTTTGAGCAACCTGGTCTTTACATATGCGCTGGCCAATGCAATACCGAAGATATTATCTGCAACGACAATATGTCAGAGGCTATTTCTTCAAATATCGCCTTTCCAGAATTGTTCAAAAACAACCAGTCAATCTCTCTTTTGTTTGTTAACAATCCAACCAACAACATCTATTACAGCGCCATTTTTCTCAGCAATCCATTTGATGAAGTAGGAAATTGTTCAAATGTTTATAATTTAAAAAACAAAAAAGAACCGCCCAAGGAGAGGGTGTGTTACACACTAAAAGAGAATCCCCCTTCTCTCAATTATATTATTGTTTTCATCCCCAATTACGACAATCCTGAAAACTTAGGAGAAAAAATTGTATTCTATAGTGAACCGTGGGGTCCTTCGATTGGCGCTAAAGCAGGAAGTTTTATTTTAGAAAATAAAGAAATGTTTAAGGGCGACGAATTTATTTATACTATCCCCACCTCTAAAATAACATTTTCCTATCAAAACAATCCCCGAAGAGCAGAGTATAAAAATCTATATAGGAGTTTTGCTCAACGACCAGGCTCAATTGATTTTCAAGGAAATTACTTTCTTATTATTAAAACGTCAAATACCGATTTTTCATCTTGTCAAATTTTCACAAAAGATGTATTTAATTTTAAACTAACGCCCTTTTGGGCCCAAAAATATTCGCCAAACTATGCTATTATTATTCCTTCAAAAACCCAACAATAAAAAAAGAATAATTGTTTGTGTATTATTTTTTTCTCTGCTTTCAAGTGTTTGTTGGGCTGCGAGTTTAGAAGTACCTAGTTATCCGGCCACCCAAACCGGAACTCAAATTACCCCAACAACCGAATTACCTGAATTTGTAAAATATCTCTACGAATTTGGATTTTTCATAGGATTTGCAAGCGCCTTAATCTCGTTATTATGGGCTGGCATATTGTATGTATCTGCAGGAGCAAATCCAACAATACTGCAAAAAGCCAAAGATCGAGTCTCGGGTGCTGTAACAGGGATTATACTTTTGGCTCTTACTTATTTAATTATTACCACCATAAATCCTGCTTTTCAATTCTTTAAAACCAAAAAATTAGAAGAACCGCCCCCTTCACCTCCTTTAACCTCTCCCTCTGCTCCAGTAATTCTTTACAAAAAACCCAATTGCCAAGGAGATCCTAAAAAAAACGAGGTTTTGTTTTTAAATAAAAGCACTCCCTCATTAGAAGATTCGCGATTTGCCAATCTTGTTCGTTCAGTGGCAATAGACCCTTCTTATTTGGTTATTCTTTATGATCATCCCAATTTTTGGGGAAGGTGTTTTGTTTTAGACCCCAAACAAAAATGTATTAATGTCGAACCGTTCGCAAACTCGGTATTAATTAGCAAATGGGGTGGAGGAGGATATTCAGTTCTTTTACGAAAATCTTATTTTCAAAATAAAGATAGTTATTACTTTTTGTCTTATGAAGAAATCAAACAAAGGCAGGATAATACAATGGGCGCAGTTTTTAGCCTCAAAGAGCTTGCCTTTGAGAAAAAGCCCCAATTTGACAAAGAAGAAATTTGTTTTCCAGACGATTCCCAAAATGAATACTGTGATTTATGTACAGTACCACCAGAAGAAAGAGATTGTAGTTTTTATAATACCAAAGGAGAATGCATACAACGCCAATGTCCTTTCTGTACACCCCTTTCTTTGGGTCAACCTCTTCCTTCTGCCAAAAATCAACTCAAATGTCCCAATCTTGAAGATCAAAACCTCACCTCTATTTACACCTCAGGATATCTTGTTCTTCTTGTTTATTTTGACTCTCTTAAAGACAAACCTTTAGGACCTTGGAGCGATTGTCAAACCTACCCTTCTTATGAAGATGTAAACACTATCGGCCCTGGACAAATCAAATGGGACCCTATTAGAAATAGGCTCGAAGATCCCAACTATATTATCTTTATTCCTACAACTACTCCTTACTAAAAAAACCACCGCGGTTTTATTACAACATGCCTTCGCTCTCCCTCATCTTGGCTTTCGCTCACAACATCTGTTCGTTGAGCAATGCAAATATGAACTATGCGTCGTTCAAACGAAGGCATTGGGGGAAGCGCTTCTTCTCTTTTTGTAAGGGCCACTTCATCAGCAATTTCTTTGGTTAATTTTTTTAAGTATTCTATTTTTCTTTTTTTGTAGTTATTAATATCAAAATCTAAATAGAAACTTTTATTTAGTTTTTTTTGTAAAATTAACCTTAAAAGATATTGAATTTCCTGTAAGGTTTGTCCTTTATGACCAACCAATAATTTTGGTTCATCTACTTTTATATCCAAAACTATAACTGGTTTGATCTCTTCTGTTTCTTTTTTTTCTTTCTCATTTAATAAAAAATCTTTTAGCGAAGAAATTTTTATTTCTATCTTATTAATAGGAAAATTCATATTTAAAAAAAACTCTTGGATAATTTTTTCTACTTCTTCTTTCATATGTTTGAATCATTTTCTAGGTGTGAGATATTGTTGAATTATAGAAAAAAAACTATTAATTGTCCAGTATAAAGCCAAAGCTGAAGGGAGTGAGAAAAGAATAATAGCAATTAAAAGAGGAAGAAAATATAATAATTGTTTCTGAAAAATTGTAGAAAAATCAAGTTCTTTTTTTGAGGTTGTCGGAGGGTGTTGTTTTGAAAATGTCTTTGAAAAAAATAAGCTTTGCAAATAATGTACAATCCCAGCAAAAACAGCTAAAAAAGGAGAGGGTTTTGAAAGATCAAAAACGCCCAAGAAAGAAGAGTGAATTTCTAAGGGCGGGGAAATAGATGGATATAAATAAAAAAATGAATCTGGGGTAAGACCTTTTCGAAAAACTTCGTAAAGTCCCCATAAGATGGGTAATTGTATTAAGTTAATTAATAAAGGGAAAAATGGGTTAACTTTCTCTTTTTGATAAAGCTCCAATATTTTTCTTGCTTGCTCCTCTTTGTTGTTTTTGTATTTTGTTTGAATTTCTTTAATTTTATCGCGCAAATTTAATAGCGATCTTTCGTATCGTAAAGCCTTAATGGAAATGGGTAATAAAATTATCCTAATTATTAAGGTTAAGGTAATAATCGCTAAACCAAGATTAAACCCTAATAGTTTATATAAAAACACCAAACCATTCAAAAGTGGTTGGTAAAAAACATAAATAAAAAAATTAATAAAAAAATTAGCCATTATTGCGGATTTTCCTTTTTAAGGATGCCTATTTTAGTTAGTAAAAACATAAGGTCTTCTTCTAAGGCTTTATAGTTTATTTTTTCTATTCCGGGGAGAGCAAGAATAATAACATCAAAACCTTTTTTAACTTCTTTTAATTTCAACCTTATAGCCTCAGAAAGACGGCGTCTTATCTTATTCCTTATAACTGCCTTTTTCGCGATTTTGTTACTAACAATAAAACCAAAACGAGAAAGGTTTAATTTGTTTTTTTGGGCCTTAATAATCATCCATTTTCCTTTTTCACTATATCCATTTTGAAAAACATTCTCAAAATCTCTTCTTTTTTTTATTCTATATTTTTTTGCAAGAACCATATAATTTATAAAACCAGCCTTTTTCTTCCTTTTCTCCTTCTTCTTAAAATAACCTTTCGACCGCTTTTTGTTCTTTTTCTTTTCAAAAAACCGTGCACTCTTGCTTTTTTTCTTTTTTTAGGTTGATAAGTTGTGCTCATAAGTTTTAAGATTTTTTATTATTTTTTTTAATTATATCCCAAAAAATTTAAAGGTCAATTAAAAGTTTATTATGCGTTTTTAAAAGCAAGGAATTCCACATTCTATCCACAAATTACTAACAACTCCATAATTTTTATTTTCATTTGACAACTAATTTGAAAAAGGAAACAATATATTAATAAAAAAGTTTAAAAATTTAATTAAAATTACTACAATGAATAATAATGAACTGTGGCAAGCTGCATTAGCTCAAATTCAGTTTCATATCTCAAAAGCAAATTTTGCTACCTGGTTTCAAAATACCGAGATAATTTCTAACGAAAACAGTAAAGTAATTATTTCTGTCCCCAATACCTTCTCAAAAGAATGGTTAAGTAATAAATACAACAAATTAATTTTAAAAGTTCTCCATGAAATAGATCCCTCTATTAAAGAAGTTTCTTTTGTAATTAAATCTCAAGAGTGTAAAAAAACAAAAGAATTTTCATCTTTTAAACGCGACGAATTTAATGATCAGTTGGAAAAAAACCAACTTCAATTTGAAGAATTTAAACTAAACAAAGAAACAAACCTTAACCCGCGTTATACTTTTAATAATTTTGTTATTGGTTCTTTTAATGAATTGGCTCATGCTGCTGCTGTAGCAGTTAGTGAAAATCCTGGATTAACTTATAACCCTCTCTTTATTTATGGTGGAGCAGGACGAGGAAAAACCCATTTAATTCAAGCAGTGGGTAATAGAATTGTTCAAGATTATAAGAAAAAAAGGGTTAAATATCTTGCCTCAGAAAAATTTGTCTCAGGAATTATTCAGGCAATTAGGAATAATAGTATGGATTCTTTTAAAGAAAGTTTACTAACTATCGATGTGCTGATTTTAGATGATATTCAATTCATCTCAGGAAAAACTAAATGCCAAGAAGAATTTTTCCACATCTTTAATGCTCTTTATGAAAAAAACAAACAAATCATTCTCTCTTCTGATAGACCACCCAATGCTATTGCTGAATTAGAAGAAAGATTAAGATCAAGATTTGAGGGTGGAATGATTGCTGATATAGGGGTACCTGATTATGAAACAAGATTAGTGATTTTAAAAACAAAACTACAAGAGAAAAATAGTTCTCTACCTGAAGAGATTTTAGAGTATATTGCAAGTAATATCACTAAAAATATCCGAGAATTAGAGGGTGCTTTAAATAGACTTTTAATTTACCAAAAAATAAATAAAAACATTAACCTTGATATAGCAAAAAAACTACTAAAAACCCTTATCTTCTCGCCGGTAGGAATTGTAAATTTTAAAAAAATAATAGAGGTGGTTTCTAATTTTTATAATTTAGACGAAAAAACACTTTTTGCACCCACCAGAAGAAAAGAAATAGTAAAACCAAGACAAATAGCTATGTTTTTATTAAGAAAAGAGCTAAAATATTCTTTTCCTGCAATTGCCCGAAAATTTGGAGACAAAGACCATACAACCGCTCTTTATGCTTACAAAAAAATACTCCAAGAAAACGAAAAAAATAGTCAATTAAATGAGGAAATTAATTTAATAACCCAACGAATATATAGTGGATAAATATGTTAAAAATAAAAAAAATAAAAATCTAAACAATATATTTCACATTTTTACACTAAAATTTCCCCAATCTATTCACAAAAGAGGGTGATTAAAAAATATAAAAATAAATAAACTATTAATAATAATTAAGAATAAATAATATGGAAATAGAAGTTTTAAAAGAAAATTTAAAAAACGGATTAGTTATTACCGAAAGAGTTGCTACAAAAAATCTTTCCCTTCCTATTCTTGAAAATATTTTAATTTCTACAGAAAATAGTTTTTTAACTTTAACAGCTACAGATTTAGAAACAGCAGTTAAAGTTTGGATATTAGGTAAAATTATAAAAAAAGGACAAATTGTGGTACCAGCGAAATTTTTCTCAACTTTAATTTCTCTTCTTTCTGATGAAAAAATAACATTAAAAGAGGAAAAACAAAAATTATATATTGAAGGAGAAAAATTTAAAAATTACATTCAAGGATTAAATCCAGAAGATTTTCCTCTTCTTCCTAAATTTGAAAACCAAGAATATATAGAAATAGACGGCAAAAAACTTGCTCAAGCGATTTCTCAGGTAATAGATTTAACAAACCCCTCTTCTTCAAGGCCTGAAATTGGTGGTGTTTATTTTTTGTTTTTTAAAAATAATCTTAAAATAGTCGCCACAGACAGTTTTAGATTAGCAGAGAAAAAAATTAGTTTTGAATCTAATATCGATAAAAATTTTTCTTTTATTTTGCCCCGCAAAACAGCAAGAGAAATTATTAATATTTTTTCCACAAAAGAAGAGAAGGTAAGGTTGTATCCATCTATTAATCAGGTTTGTTTTGAGTCCACAATGAAAGAGATCAATCATCCTGAGATTTATATTATTTCAAGATTAATTGAAGGAGAGTATCCTAATTACCAAGATATTATTCCCACTACTTTTAAAAATTGTCTCTTTCTTCAAAAAGATGAATTTATTACAAAACTAAAAACCACCTCTCTTTTCTCGGGTAAAGGAAATGAAGTGAAAATAAAAATAAATCCTAAAGAAAAAAATATAGAAATTTTAGCCAAAGATGTAAATATTGGAGAAGCTCATTCAATTCTTCCATGTAGAATAGAAGGCCCATCAACAGAAGTTTCTTTTAATTATAAATTTTTATTAGATGGATTAGTTAATATAAAAAGTTCAGAGTTAAAATTCGAAATAAGTAAAGAAGATGGTCCTTGTGTACTCAGACCAATAGGAGATGATACATATTTTTATGTGGTAATGCCTATAAAATCTTCTTAGATTTTGAAAAAAATTTATTAAGGTGCGTATTTGTTTGTTTGAAGAAGCCAGTAATTTATTCCGATCTGCCATAACATATATTGTGGATCTTGTTTAGGATCTTCAGGAGGAGGTCCAAGTGGATTATCTTTATTAATATAATGTAAAATAGTGTAAAATTCGTTTTCGGGAAGTTGTCCCAATAAAATAGGATTAATACTCTCTATCAAAGCTGGTTTTGGAAAATACTCAATAGGTTGAGAAGTAATAATTTTCTCTGTTATTTTTCTCCAAATAGGAGCGGCCACTCCAATTCCACTATCCCAAGTAGGAGAATTATCGTTATTACCAGTCCATACACCAACCAACATGTTTGGAGTGTAGCCAATCGTCCATCCGTCTATGAAATTTTGGGTAGTACCTGTTTTGACTGCTACCTGAAAACCAGGGATTTCAAGAATTGAATGAGCTCCAAAAACAAGCGTTCTATTTTTGTCATCTGAGAGGATATCATTAATTTGTCTTGCAATTTGGGAGTTAAGAACTCTCCGTGGGGTATTCTTTTTTTCTTCAATCAGATTTCCTTTACTATCTTCTATTTTTAATATACTACTTGCAGGTAGGTATAACCCATCTCTTGCAAATACACCATAAGCGTTTGCAAGTTCCAATAAATTCACCTCTCCTCCTCCTAAAACAAGAGAGAGACCATATTCCTCTTCTCTTGTCAGAGTAGTTAAGCCCAAATCTCGAGCCGTTTGAAGAGACTCTTTAATTCCAGCCAAATAAAGAACTTTTACTGAGGGTATGTTTAAAGACGAACCAAGAGCTTGTTTGAGTTTGACTGGTCCTCGATATTTCCCATCATAATTTTGAGGATGGTAACATTTTTGGCCATATTTATCTAAATAATCATTAGCATTTGGGTTGCAGTATGGATTAAATTCTGTTTTAACATCCCAAACGATTGTCTCTGGAGTAAAACCCTTTTTGAAAGCTGTGGCATAAACAATAGGTTTAAAGGCTGATCCCGGATGTCTTTCACCCATTGTGGCAACATCATATTTGGGATTAAATAAACATTTAGACCCCGGCTTTTCTTCACATCCTTCAGGATAAGAATTAGCAAAAAAATCTTTAGAACCTATAAGAGCCAAAATTTCACCATTTTTAACATTTAAAACTACCACTGCTGTATTGTGAACATTCTTTTTTTTATTAATCTCGTCTCTTTCTTTAACTACTTGTTCAACATATTGTTGAATTTCCCAGTCTAATGTGGTGTAAACTCGCAATCCTTTTTCTTTTAGATAATCTTCCCCGTATTTATTTTCTAAATATTTTTTGATGTAAAAGACAAAATGGGGCGCTCTAATAAAAATGCGAGATTCTGTAAAATTAATTTTATCTTCTTTTGCTTTGTTAAACTCTTCTTCTGTAATATAACCCAATTTTTTCATTCGTTCTAAGACATAATTTTTTCTCTCCAAGAGTTTATCTTTATTGGGCCCATAAGGAGAGTAATAACTGGGAGCTGCCAAAAGAGCGGCCAAAACAGCCGATTCGTTTAAAGAAAGATCAGCGGCTGGTTTGTTAAAATAAACTTGACTGGCTGCTTCTGCGCCATAAGTGTTTTCTCCAAAAGGGACTGTATTGAGATACCATTCAAATATTTGATCTTTTGAATATCTTCGTTCAAGCTCGATACTCAATAAAACCTCTCTCATTTTTCTAATCACTGTTTTTTGTCTTTTTAGATAAACATTTCTAATTAATTGTTGAGTAAGAGTAGAAGCACCCTGGGCTGGTTTTTTTAGTTTTAAATCAACCAAAATAGCTCTTCCAATCGCTTTTAAATCGATACCTTGATGTTGATAAAATTTTGAGTCCTCAACAGCCAAGATAGCGTTTTTGAGATGTTGCGATATTTTTTCAAATGAAACCAATTCTCTTTTTACCTCTCCATATACTTCATACAGTAAAATCTTGCCAGTTCTGTCATAAATTTTTGTCGATTGAGAAACTGAAATCTCGGTGAATTTTTCAGGTTGCGGGAGGTCGTGTACATAATAAAAAAAGACGCCAAAACTAGAGAGAATAATAAATACTCCCGTAAGGACAACTACTTTTAGTAAAGTAAAAAGTTTTTTTAAAAAAGAAAGCTTCTTCATTAGGATTGAAAGATACTTTATTTTACTCTTTTTTCTTTAAAAAACAAGGGAGCAAAATGCCCCCTTGTTTTTTAAAATTTTTTTGATATTTTTATTCCTCTTGTTCTTCAATTCCTTCAAGTGTGAGGTCTTCTTCATCAAAATTTTCTTCCTCAAGATCGAACTCATCTTCTTCTCCTACTTCTTCTTCGACATCTTCTGTTTCTTCATCAACATCTTCGTCTTGGTTGACAAACATCTTTAAAAACTCTTCTTGTGTCTTCATTGTTTTTATTTTTTGAAAATCCATTAAGGATTTTCGGTTTTAATTTTATTTTTTTAAATTTAAGCTTAATTATATTTTTTCAAAAAGCTTTGTCAAGAAGAGTTTTTCACAATAGATGACTTTGAAAAATAAGCACATAAGGCAACACCAAGAGCATCAAAAGCATCGTCTTTTTTTCGTTGTTTTTCTTGAGGATTAAATTTTTTCAAATCAACCATTTTTTTAATCACTTTTTCTAATTGTTTCTTTTGTGCTCGTCCATAACCCGTAATAGTGATTTTTACTTGTAGAGGAGTATATTCTAAAATTTTTTTATGACAATGAGCAGCTGCCAAAAGAATTACCCCCCTTGCTTCGCTTACCGGAAGAGCTGTTTTTAAATTTTTAAAGAAGAAAATTTTTTCAACAGCAATAAGATGGGGGTTGTATTTTTTAATAAGATTAACCGTTTCTTTATAAATTTTTTTTATTTTTTCTGTCGGCGATGTAGTTTTCTCTGTACTAATACACCCAAAATCCAATACTGTAAGAGTATTATTTTTGCCTTTTTTAATTATTGCGTAACCTATCAAAGAAGAGCCGGGATCAATACCTAAGATTTTCATAATCAAACCTTGAGATTAGAATAAATTTCATTTACCGCGTCATTTTCACCAAGAGCCTCAAAAAGTTTTTGAATTTGTTCTCTTTCTTTTGGTAAAACATCGACCTCTTCTTTTGCTTTGTAACCCAAAGCAGCGGATTCAATTTTAAAATTTTTTTCTTGAAGATTCTTTTTTATCTTTTCTAATTCTTCTGGTTTTGTGTATATTTCAATACTCTCGTTTTCCCAATAAAAATCTTCAGCGCCCGCCTCAATAATTGCCAACTCTATCTCATCTTTTGGTTTATTTTGACAAGAGGCACTGATAATTCCTTTTCTATCAAACATCCATTTGACCGCTCCTTCTCCTGCCAATTTGCCATTAAATTGATTGAAAATCATCTTTATTTCGTTTAAAGTTCGATTTACATTATCAGTAATCCCTTCGATGATGATTGCCACTCCGCCGGGTCCAAAACCTTCAAATAAAATTTCTTGTAATTTTTCGCCTTCTAATTCACCAGTACCTTTCTTAATCGCCCGTTCAATATTTTCTTTGGGCATGTTGAATTGTTTTGCTTGTTCAATCGCTGCTTTTAGTTTAGGATTAAAATCTGGGTTTTCGCCCTCTTTTGCAGCAATGGTTATTAATCTACTTAATTTAGAAAATATTTTTCCCCGCTTTGCGTCTGCCAGTTCTTTTTGGGCTTTAATTGTTTTAAAGTGACTGTGTCCTGACATTTTTGTTTGTTTTAGTTTTAATTACTAAAAAAAAGAAACTGAGAATTAGGGAGGATATAAGAACTGTTATAAAAAGAAACCAGGGATTTTTTGTTTTTTGACTTTTATCTATTTCTTTAATCTCCTCTCCATTTTTAAAATTATCAGAATTTTCATTTTCTGACAAGACAGGGGCGAAAGAATTAGGACGACCTGGAGTAGGAGAAGTCCATTGCCAACCCATTTCGGTTCGACTATAAGATTTCCCCAATGGCGCCCCCTTATACTCAATACTGCTTTTTATTTGTTGATTTAGCCCAATAAGAACAACTCCATCTTCTGTATTATTTAATGTTATTCCTGTTTGATGTCTGTAAAAAACAATAAATCCATGTGGTTCAATAGAAACACCCTTTGGAATAGTAAATTGGGTAATTTTTCCTTTGGTATCTTTTAATATCCAATATGAGAGATTTATTTTCGAATCACTTTTATTAAATAATTCAATCCACTCGTTTTCTTGATCAGGACCTTCCGGGTTGGGTAATAATTCGTTAATTACTACACCTTCTTGTTTTTTAGTTTCCAAAGACAGAATAGACTGATTATTAGGGGGGTTCACATATGCGATATCCTGTTCTTTAATTTTTTGGAGAAGTTTTTGGTTTATACCCTTAACCTTTAACAAATCATCTAAACTCAAAAATGGTCTGGCGTCAATGATCCGTTGAGCAAGGGTCGGGCCAATGCCTATAATTTTTTGAAGCTCCTCAAAAGAAGCAGTGTTGATTTCTATTTTTTCTTTTCCTAATAAAAATAAAAAAGGGACTAAAAAAGAAACAATCAAAAAAACAAAAAGAAGGTTTTTCATATATTAAGTTGCTTTTGTTTGTTTTTTCCTTGCAAAGAAAAGTATTTATAAGCCAATTGAGTAGCTATTCTTCCACGAGGCGTTCTTTCAATGAACCCTAATTGAATAAGATATGGTTCGTAAATTTCTAAAATTGTGTCCTCTTCCTCCAATGTGGCAGCTGCCAATGTTTGTAAACCCACCGGTCCTCCGTTAAATTTATTAATTAGAGTGAGCAAAATGTTTTTATCACCTGTTTCTAACCCCAAAGAATCTAACCCTAAAGATGTAAGAGCCTCTTCGGCAATTGCAGATGTTATAATCCCTTTATTTTTTACCTCAGCGAAGTCACGAACCCTTTTTAATAGTCGGTTTGCTATCCTTGGTGTTAAACGAGATCTTTTGGCTATAGCTTCGATAGCCTCTTCTTCAATAGGTGTTTTTAAAATATTGGCCGAACGCTTAATGATTTGTTTTATCTCGTTGAGAGTGTAAAATTCTAATTGAAAAACTGCTCCAAAGCGGTTTCGTAAAGGATTAGAAAGAAGAGCAGGTCGAGTAGTGGCGCCAATCAGGGTAAAAGGGGGGAGTTTTAGCTCTAAACTGTGCGCCATTGGCCCTTTTCCTAAAATGAGGTTTATTTTATAATCTTCCATAGCAGGATAAAGATATTCTTCTACACTTTTTGACAGACGATGAATTTCGTCTATAAATAAAATGTCTCCCTCATTAAGATTTGTTAAAAGCGCTACCAAGTCTCCAGCTTTTTCAATAGCAGGAGCTGAGGTGGTTTTGATATTTTTCTTTGCTTCCTTGGCGACTAAATAAGCTAAAGTTGTTTTTCCCAAACCTGAATTTCCATAGAATAGTAAATGATCGAGCGCCTGATTTCTTTGTTGAGCAGCTGCGATAATAATTTTAATGTTTTCCTTTATCTTTTCCTGCCCGATATAATCCTCCCAACACTGGGGTCGCAGACTATTATCAAGGCATTCTTCCTCTAAGGAGTTTTTATTCTTTGTTCTTGACATAATTTTTATAAAGTGATATACTAAAATTATTTACCCTAAAGGGCTTAAGAAGTCTGGTTTTTGGGTTGGAGGTTATTAAGACTTGGGATTTGTTCTAGTTTTTGGTTAGTTTGGCTTCGGCGAAACTACACCTCGGACAAATCTTTTTTATGTCGCAGACATAAACATAATTAAAATAACCTCCAACCCAAAAACTAGGCTTCTTACTCTTCTTTTAAATAAACTCTTTTGATAGCCTCTTTTTGTTCTTCTATTTCGACCACCCTCTGAACCTCCGGGAAGGTGGTAATTCCAGAAGCAATAGCGATTAACCCTGATTGATACATTGTCACCATTCCTTTTTTAATCGCAAGTTCTCTAATAGCAGATACGGGCGGATTGGTAAGGATAAAACGTTCCATTTCTGTATCAACAAGAAAAACCTCAAAAAGAGCAATTCTTCCTTTATAACCAGTATAATTGCAGAACGAGCAACCTTCTTTTTTGGGTTGATAAAGTAAGAGATTGTTCAAATCTGGTATTTTTACATTAGAGGGTAAATTTTGTAATCCTTTTTCAATTTCTTCTTTTTCTTTTGGCGTTGGTTTGCACGGAATCGCGCATTTTTTACAAATCCTTCTTGATAATCTTTGAGCTACAACCATTTTTAAAGCAGGCGCAATAGAGGCAGGATCAGCCCCTAATTCAACCAAACGAGGAATGGTGCCGGCTGCATCGTTTGTATGAAGAGTTGAAAGCACCAAATGTCCTGTGAGGGCAGCTTGGAGAGCTATTTTGGCGGTTTCTAAATCCCGAATTTCCCCCACCAAAATTACATCAGGGTCTTGTCTGACAATTGATCTTAATCCTTCAGCGAATGTATACCCTCTTTCTGGATTTACTTGTGTTTGAGAAATCCCTTTTAGATGATACTCAATAGGGTCTTCAATAGTGATAATTTTTATTGAAGGATCTCGAATTTTTGTTAAAAAAGCATAAAGAGTGGTTGTTTTTCCAGAGCCTGTTGGTCCTGTGACAATAATCATTCCATTGGGTTTTTGAATTTCTTTTAGAAAAATTTCATAAAGATCTTCTCGCAATCCCAAATCTTCAAGAGAAAGAAGATTTTTAGGGTTGAGAATTCTCATTACAATTGACTCTCCATACTCTGCCGGTAGAGAAGAGGTTCTAATTTCAATTAGAAGATTTTGGAGTTTAATAGTAAATCTTCCATCTTGAGGTTTTTGGGTGATGTTGAGTTTTAATCGGGAGAGAAGTTTTAATCGGGAAAGGAGTTGGCGGTAAAGAGAGCGTTCAAAAAAGATAACATCCTGAAGGAGCCCATCAATTCTTATTCTCAGCCGAGCGTTTTGTTCTTGAGGCTCTAAGTGAATATCAGAGCTGTTAAGGACAATGGCGCCGTAAAGAATAATATCCACCAAATCAGTAACAGAAGAAGAAAGCTTGTCTTTTATTTTTTGAGTATATTGGGTTATATCTTTTACCTCTTGGTCAACCTCTTTAATCACTGAGGCAGAAATAGCGACTGAACCTAAAACTTTTTGCGATTCTTCCATTGTTTTCAAAACTTTAAGTGATTTTTTATTGTTTCTATATTAGCCCCTAATTTTATCAGCTGGGAAGCAATTTCGAAAACTTCAGGAGAAAGATTCTTTTTAAAATATTGGGTTTCGTATAAAAGACCAACCAAAAGTGCTTCAGCAGCCTCTTTTTTGAGAAGGCGGTTATCAATTTCATTTATGAGAGTATAAACTGTTTGGACCAGCCCTTTTTCTTCGATTAGATTTATTTTACCAAATTTTTTATTTTCCATACCTTCTATTTCGAAGTTGTAAACAGTATCAATGTTTAAAACAGGAGAGTCCAAAAGATACCCAAAAGGATTTAATCTTTCTTTTAACTCTTGAAAATAGTCTTTTATTCCTAAAGTGATTACAAGGTCTGGTTTTTCTTGAGCAAAGTAAAAGGAGATATCCTCTTTTTTTAATGGCTTTCCCTCGAGGGTAAGAAAAATTTTTAAAAAGTCGTTATCTTTTTCGTAGTAAATTTGAGAGACCTCTGCAATTCTTCGAGGAATAGAGATGGTTAGGTTTTTGGGAAAAGAGATAAAATCTAATGAGGGGGTTAAAAACTTTAAATCTTGTGGTAGCTCTTCAATGATAAGGTTTACATTTTTTTTCAATTCCTTTAAACTATAAAAAAGAGTTAAGGCACAACAGATAGGGACTGGCGTTTGACTGGGCAAAAGTGCAATTTCTCGAGAATGACTGATTATCTTTTTTGCCTCTTCTTGAAAGATATCAGTGGTTTTGGGTAAAAAAATGTTTTCCATATTTGAAAAGAAGTGATTAAAATACCCTATTCCATTTTTAAAAATAAGTCAATAATGAAAAAAATTATCACTCATAGCAGCACCGAAACCAAAAGATATGGGGAACGTCTGATTAATTTTATTTTAGAAAAGGGGCCTATTGAACACGCCCTTATTCTTTTATTAAGAGGAGGTTTGGGCTCAGGCAAAACTACTTTTTTGCAGGGTGTGGCAAAAGGTTTAAAGATAAAAGAAAGGATCACGAGTCCTACTTTTATTATAGAAAGAAGATTTCCTCTTAAAAATGACAAAATAAGAAAAAGAGGATTTAGGAATTTTTATCATATTGATTGTTATCGTTTAAAAAATAAAAAAGATTTTCAGATTTTGGGCCTTAATAAGATATTTTCTGACCCAAGAAATATAATCGCTATTGAGTGGTCGCAAAAGATAAAAGAAATATTACCTCAATACTCGGTTTTTATTGATTTTAAATTTTTGACTCCTTCTCAAAGGCAAATAAAAATAAAACTAACGCACAAAAAATGGAAAAATTTGTTTTAATCGATGCAAACGCCTTGTTACACCGCGCCTTTCATGCCCTTCCTCCTTTAACTACTAAAGCAGGTCAACCCACGGGCGCGCTCTACGGTTTTTTGCTTACTCTTTTAAAGGTTATTAAAGAACTTCAACCACGGTATATTGCGGCTTGTTTTGACACTAAAGAGAAAACTTTTCGACACGAGCAATTGGTGGAATACAAAGCTAACAGACCTGTGACTAATCCTGCCCTGGTTTCTCAAATTCCTCTAACAAAATATATTTTAAAATCTTTTAATATCCCTATTTTTGAAAAAGAAGGATATGAGGCCGATGATTTAATTGCTACCATTTGTAAACAATGTGAAAAAAATCAACAGGTAGAAATTTATATTCTTACTGGTGATTTTGACAATTTACAACTGGTAAATGAAAGAGTAAAGGTGTATATTTTAAGTAGGGGAATTAAAGAGGCAGTGATTTATGATATAAATAAAGTAAAAGAAAAGTTTAAAGTAGATCCTTCTCAAATAATAGATTTAAAGGCGTTGACAGGGGATGTATCAGATAATATTCCTGGGGTAAAGGGGATTGGAGAAAAAACAGCTTCTCAGATTATTCAAGTATACGGTTCTTTAGAAAACCTTTACCAAGAATTAGCCACTGACACTGCTGTTTTAAAAAAGAAAATAAAAAAACTATTGAAAGAAAACAAAGAAAAAGTGTTTTTGGCTAGAAATTTAATAAAAATGAGAAACGATGTGCCGATTGATTTTAATCTTAAGGATTGTCAATTTGGCGGTTTTAAAAAAGAAGAAATTGAAGAAAAGTTTCGTCAATTAGAATTTAATTCATTATTAAATCGTATTCCATTTTTATGAGCAAACTCGTATTAAAAATTCTTATTCCCGTTGTTTTAGCCAGTTTATTCTCGATAGCGGTTTCTATCGCTTTAAATTATCAACAGCTTGGTTATGATTTTTATATTGTTCTTATTTTATTAGTATTTTTTGTCTTTTCTTTCGGGTTTGCAGTGGGAAAAGAATTTAGCAATCCTTTTGAAGAGTTAATTAAAAAAGCACGTGCGCTTAGCCGGGGGGATTTTTCAGCACGGGTTTATTTAGAAACAAAAGATGAATTAAAAGAATTGGCAGATATTTTTAACAAAATAGCCCAAGAATTAGAAGAAAGCCATTTCGATCCTACCTTAATTGAAAAAATGGTTCAAGAAAAGATTAAAGAGAAAACACAATCTTTAGAAGAAACCATTAGGTTTCTTGAGGAGAAGATTAAAAATAGGAGTTTTGATTTAGAGAAAACGACCAAAGAGTTAGAGAATCTCCGACTTCAGTTAGCAGAAAAAGAAAGAGAGATTATTGACCTAAAAAAAGAATTGGCGAATGCTTTTTTGACCAAAAACAATAAAAACAATAGTAAAAATAAACTTAAAAAAGAAGTTTAATATGCCAGAATTACCCGAGGTTCAAACCACTGTTGATGATTTAAAAAATAGGGTAAAGAATAGAATTATTGTTAATGTTTGGACAGACACTCCCCAGATAATTAAAAGGCCACATTTAAAAGACTTTATAAAAAATATTAAGAATAAAAAAATAGAGAAAATTTGGAGAAGAGGGAAAAATATTATTATTGATTTGTCAAGTGGCTATTCTTTGCTTATTCATCAAAAACTCACAGGACACCTTCTTTTTGGAAAGTGGGAGAAAAGGAATAATAAATGGTTGCCGCTGGGAGGGGGGGAGTTAGCAGAACCTGTCAATTCTTTTATTCATTTTATTTTATTTTTAGATAATGGTCAGATGGTAGCTCTTTCAGATGCTAGAAAGTTTGCCAAGGTTGAATTGTGGAAAAAAGAGGAATTGGTTTCTGTTTTGCAAGAGTTAGGGCCAGAGCCTTTAGAAAAAAAATTTACCTTTGAAAAATTTAAAGAAAGATTGAGAGGCAAAAAGGGAAATATAAAAGAGGTTTTAATGGATCAAAAAGTGATTGCTGGAATTGGCAATATTTATTCAAGTGAAGCGTTATGGCACTCAAGAATTCATCCTTTAACAAAAGTAAAAGACCTTTCAGAGCAGGAATTAAAAAATCTTTACAAAGCCATTAAAGAGGTTTTAAAAAAGGGGATTAAATTGAAGGGTGAGAGTTTTTCTGATTATCGACGTCCTGATGGTTCAAAAGGTGAGTTTGAAATAGAGAGAAGGGTTTACCAAAGAGAGGGTGAAAAATGTGTTCGTTGTGGAGCTTTAATTGAGCGTTTGATATTGGGGCAACGAAGCGCTTTTTTTTGCCCCTCTTGTCAAAAAAGAGTTAAAAAATGATTTTATTTTTATACGGAGCCGATTCATATCGATCAAAAAAGAGGTTAGAAGAAATTATTCAGCGTTATAAAGAGATCCACTCTTCTGGTTTAAATTTATTATTTTATGACACCACAATAAAATCTTTTGAAGAATTTTGGGCAGAATTTCAGCTCACCTCGATGTTTAATGAAAAAAAACTATTCGTTTTGAAAAATTTATTTAATAATAATGAGTTCCAAGAAAACATTATTATAAAAAGCAAGGATTTGTTTTCTAGTAAAAATATTATAGTAGTTTATGAAGATAAAGAGGTAGATGAAAAAAAAGAGATTTTTAAGGTTTTGAGGAAGAACGCCCGTTGCGAAAAATTTAATCTTTTAAGCAATATAGAAGTGAAGAGATGGTTGATCCAAGAGCTATTGAGACAAAAGATAGTGATGGAATCTGGAGCCCAGACCCTCCTTTTAAATTTTGTAGGAAATGATTTGTGGCGTATGTCCAACGAAATTGAAAAATTAAAAACCTATAAAGGCGGAAAATGTATTACAAGAGAAGATGTTATTTCTTTGGTTGGAGTTGGTTTTGAGAGTAATATTTTCAAGACAATTGAACTTTTAGCCTCTCGGAATAAAAAAGATGCACTTTTTCTTATTCATAAACACTTAGAAAAAGGAGAAAATCCCCTTTATCTACTTTCAATGATTGCCTTTCAGTTTAGAAATCTTTTAGCAGTAAAAGAACTACTAGAACAAAATTTTTCTTACCTTGACATTCAAAAAAAGGTATATCTTGCTCCTTTTGTTGTTCGAAAACTTTTTTTTCTTTCGCGGTATTTTTCACTTCTGCAATTAAAAAGTATTTACCAAAAGATATTTCAAATAGAGACCGAAATTAAAAAAGGCAAAATTGAGCCTGAATTGGCGTTGCACCTTTTGGTTTCTCAAATCTAAGAAGATTGGTTTTTATTAATAAGTTTTGTGATGCGCGACTTTAAACGAGCAGCTTTATTTGATTTAATAACCCCCTTTTTTGCTGCTTTATCAACTATTTTGTAAAAAAGAGGAAGTATTTTTAAACTCTCGTCTATCTTCTTATTTTGAACCAAAGACACTATCTCTTTTCTGAGCTGTTTTATTTTGTTTTTATAAACAAGATTTCTTTGCCTTCTTCTTTCTGATTGTCGGATAGCTTTTTTAGCGGATTTTGTGATTGCCATGTTTATTATATATCTATCATAAAAAAAGCAATTTTTCAACTACCACTAAGGTAAGTTAGAGTTTATAGCCTTTAATGACATTTATAGTTATAGTTTTTTTAAGAAAAGAAAAAAATATGAAGATTGAAAAAATTGTTATTATTTTCGCAAGCTTTCTTGACGCAACATCAATTATTATTTATCATTAAAATGAATAATTAAAATCAAAAAAAGAAATAACTTATGATTTTTAAAAATCCAGAAAGCCCCGACTTTTTAAGTTCTTTACCCAAGGATCTTCAAGAACCCTCGAATAATCTTGAGGAAATAAATAAAAATGGGGAAGAAAATCAAAATTCAGCACAAAATTTATCTAAGGACGGAATGGTCTCAAATCCAGTACCTGAGGCATCACAATCTCCTAACGAATCACCGGCGGATTCTGGGAGAGCAAATAATGGAAATAATCCAGTGCTGGATGTAGAAGGGCAAAGCGATGTACTTATTGCTAATCCCGAAGAAGAGCAAGAAAATTTTTTATTAGCATCTCCAGATCTATTAGCATCTCTAGAACAAGGGGATGAAATTGTTTCTTTGGTAGATGGAGCGTTGGGAAATATAGAACAGAAAAGTGGGGCCGAGCAGGCGATGAAAGGCGAGGGCAATTTTAAAAATTGGATGAAAAAAACAGGTCTTGGCTTACTATTGGGAAGTTTAGTGGCAACTGGATATTTATTTTATGGGTTGTTAAAATTAATAGAATGGGGAGCTGGAAAACTTGAAAAAATAGTTGAGTTTGAAAGAAGATTGTAAAATGATTAATTTTTAAAAAATGGCAAAAAAGAAAAAAAAAGAAGGCAAAAAGAAAAGATAATTTAAAGAAAAGAAATTTAAAAAACACAAAAGAAGAAAAAGAGAAGGGGGTGTTTTATTTTCAAGAAAAGTTAGGCGAGAGGATAATGGATTTGGCGCTAGGAAGGATTTATAGAAGAGTGTATGCCAGACTTTCTGATGAAGAAAAAAAGAAAATGGAAAGGGTTTTTACTGTAGGAGCTGATCAAGAGAAATTAGAGTTTGTTAAAAATTATATCTCGGATTTGAAGCAGCTTTACAAAGAGGAGTTGGGAGAGATTTTTAAAAAAATAAAAGGAGAAATAGAACAGATAATAAAATCCAAAAAAGGTTTTTAACTCTCTTGTTTTTTTGATAAAGATTTTAATAAATCTCTAATCTGGGCTGCTCTTTCGAAATCAAGATTTTTAATAGCAGCAGCCATTTCTTTTTCTAACATTTTTTTGTCGTTTACAAACCAAAACTCTTGATGAATGTTTTCTTTTTTGGAGAAGTTCCAGTCGCGAATATCTTTGATGACCGGTTGAGGAACAATGCGATGCGTTTGATTATACCTTTGCTGAACTCTTCTGCGTCGATTTATTTCTTTTATTGCTGAACGCATTGATGAGGTAATTTTGTCTGCATATAAGAGAATTCGGCCTTCGGGGTGTCTAGCTGCCCTTCCCATAATTTGAATAAGGGTGGTTTTATTTCTTAAAAAACCTTCTTTGTCAGCATCTAAAATAGCAACCAGTGATACCTCAGGAAGATCAATTCCTTCTCGAAGGAGGTTTATTCCCACCAACACGTCGTATTCTCCTTCCCGCAGATTTTTTAAAAATAATGGTCTTTGAAGGGTTTTGATTTCAGAATGAAGATACTGGGTTTTAACCCCTTTTTCTAAAAGAAAATCAGCAATTTCCTCAGCTAATCTTTTTGTGATAGTCATTACCAAAACCCTATTTTTCTTATTGACCTCTTTTTTTATTTCTTCGATTAAATCTTTCATTTGATTCTTGTTTTTTCTAATTTCTATCAAGGGTTCCAAGAGTCCAGTAGGTCTTATAATTTGTTCTACAATATATCCTTTCGCCTTTTGCATTTCATATTTACCAGGAGTGGCAGAGACATAAATTGTTTGTTTTTGTCGTTTTTCAAATTCCTTGAGCGTGAGGGGTCTATTGTCAATAGCTGAAGGAAGACGAAAGCCATATTCAATAAGGGTTTCTTTTCGAATTTTATCTTGAACCGCCATTGCCTTTAATTGAGGAAGAGAAATATGAGATTCGTCAATAAAGGTGAGAAATCCTTCTGGGTGGAAAAAGCGAAAATAGTCAATTAGAGAAAAAGGCGCTTGACCTGGTTGACGGAACTCAAGGTGTCGTGAATAGTTTTCAATTCCATGACAAAAACCAGTTTCTTCAATCATCTCCAAGTCATAATAGGTGCGTTTTTTTAATCGCTCTGCCTCCAACCCTTTCTTTTGTTTTAGTAAGACCTTTATTCTTTCTTCAAGTTCTAATTTGATATTTGAGATAGCAATTTTTATTTTTTCTTGAGGGGTTACCCAAAAGGAGGCCGGAAAAATTTTTACCTCGCTCGGGGAGGCCAAAAGAGAGAGCGTTTTATCTTTTAACAAAAGGATTTTTTCAATTCTATTTCTGTCAAATTCTATTCTTAAAATTTTTTCTCCTCCCACGAGGAAGATATCCACAATTTCTCCTCTTACTCGGAAGGAGCCTCGTTTTAATTCGTTATCGTTGCGTTGATATTGTAAGGCGGTAAGATAAGAAAGAAAATTTTCCCTGCTCAATTTTTGATTTCTTTTTATCTCTAAAGAAACTTGTTGGTAATTTTCAGGACTCCCAAGATTATAAATGCAAGAAACCGATGAGACGATAATAACATCTTTTCTTGAGATAAGACTTTGAACAGCTGCATGTCTTAATTGGTCAATTTCTTGATTGATTCTGGCATCTTTTTCAATATAGGTATCTGTATGAGGTAAGTAAGCCTCTGGCTGGTAGTAATCGTAATAAGAGACAAAATAATGAACAGCGTTATAAGGAAAAAACTCTTTGAATTCTTGATAAAGTTGGGCTGCCAGCGTTTTATTGGGCGAGATGACAAGAGTTGGTTTTTGAATTTTTTGGATCACCCAAGCCATTGTAAGCGTTTTTCCTGAGCCTGTCACTCCCAAAAGCACTTGGTTTTTAACTCCCTTTTTAAGATTGGCAACGAGCTTTTGAATGGCTTGGGGTTGATCTCCCCTTGGTTTTAGTTTTGAAATTAATTGAAATGGCATTATAATAAAATTATAAATAAAATGATTGCCTTTCTCAAAGGAAAAATTATTTTAAAGACTGATAAATTTATCATATTAGCAGTTAATAATATCGGTTTCAAGGTTTTTCTTTCTCGAAGGAGAATTGATCAAATTGGTATTAATAAAGAAAATGTAGAGTTTTTCATCTTTGAAGATATTAAAGAGAATGCTCGAGATCTTTATGGTTTTTTGACCTATAAAGAATTGGAGTGTTTTGAACTTGTAAATAGCATTCGGGGAATAGGCCCAAAAGCGGCTTTGGAGATTTCTTCATATGGATCATTACAAGAGATCAAAGAGAGACTTCAAAAGGGAGATAAAAATTTATTTAAAGATATTCCGGGTATTGGCGAGAAAAAAGCCAGGACACTTCTTTTAGAACTAGTAGATAAGATAAAAATATCTTCTCCTCAAAAAAGAAAAGAAGATGAGCTAGAACTCGCTCTTAATAAATTGGGCTTTTCCAAACATCAAATTCAAGAAGCTATAACCCATCTTCCTTCTGAATTAGAAGATCTTCAAGAAAAGATTCGATGGGCTCTTAAATATCTTAGTAAATGATAACTTTAAAACTTGACAAGCAAAGAAGAGAGGATTAAAATTTTAAAAGAAGGCTAAAATGAAAGAAAAGAGACAGCAAAAAATTTTGATTATTGGCATTTTTATTAACCTCTTTGGGAGAAGGAGTATTTTTTGATAAATAAAAGAAAAAAGTCAAAAAGTACCTCTTCTCCCAGAAGAGGTTTTTTGTTTTATTCTGGGCAGAAGAAAGCGGTTTTCTTCTGAAAGAGGAAGTACCTTTAAAAGAAAGGAGAAAAGGATGAAGAGCGAATTGTCCATTAAATCTCTGAAAATTAGTCAACGAGAGAACGGGGAAGTGGTAGAAGCAATAGTGCTTGTAAAAAGAAATGATAATGAAGAAAGGATTAATGAGATGATGCAAATAGGAGAGGCAGAAGATTTTTTGACAGCTTGTTGGAAGGCTTACACAAAACGCGATGGAGTTGGTTTGGGAGGAATTGTTTTTTCAAGGACAACAAAAGAGGTTGTAAGGACAAGCAATGGATTGGATTTTTATTTGAAAACTGAATATCGTTTTAGGGGTAGAAAGAAAAAGGCTACGGCTCGAGGAAGAACATTGGCAGAGGCGATTTCTTCTCTCTTCAAAGAAATTTTGAGACTGGAGAAAGGTTAGTTTTTTGGTTTAATTTAAGCTCTTTGACTAATTAGGGTCGGTTTAAGAAACCGACTTTTTTAATCAAATTTTTTATGGTAAGATATTTCCAGGATTAAATGATTTATTTTATTAAAAAAGCACTTAAAAAAATTCTTCCTGCCAATTTATTGGCTTTTTATCACTATCTTTGGGCGCTTTTTTCCGCTTGTTTTTACGGCTTTCCTGGGCAAAGCAAGGATTTTATCATTATCGGCGTGACTGGGACGAGCGGTAAATCAACTACTGTCGATTTTATTACCCGGATATTGGAAGAGGATGGAAAAAGGGTTGCATCTTTTTCATCTGTGCGATTTAAGATAGGTAAAGAAGAGTGGGAGAATAAGTACAAAATGACAATGCCCGGCCGTTGGGTGGTTCAAAATTTTTTAAAAAAAGCCAGGAGGGCAGATTGTCGTTATGTCGTGATAGAGGTAACCTCTGAGGGCGTAAAGCAATTTCGTCACAAGTTTATAAAATTTGATGCTTTGGTTTTTACCAATCTTAGCCCTGAACACATTGAAAGTCATGGCGGATTTGAAAACTACAGAGAAGCAAAATTAAAACTTTTCAGAGAAAATCCGCAGGCGGTTCATATTATTAATGTAGCAGACGAAAACGCTGAATTTTTTTGGAGATTACCTGCCAGAAAAAAAATTGGATTTAAACTTAAAAACCAAAAACTAAAATGTCCGCTTAACAATTACCCCTTGATTGAGGCAGAACCATTGAATTTAATTAATTTAGAATTTGAAATAGGAGGGCAAAAATTTGTTCTGGCTGCGATGGGTCAATTTAATATTATGAACGCCTTAGCCTCAGTCGCTGTGGCTTTTAATTATGGAATAAAATTAGAGATATGCTCGCAGGCATTGGCAAAAGCAAAATCAATTCCTGGGAGAATGGAGGTTTTAATAAGAGAACCTTTTATGGTGGTTGTTGACTATGCGCACACACCCCAACAATTAGAGTCGGTTTATCAATCTTTGACATCTTTTTTATCCGAAGGAAAAATGATTTGTGTTCTCGGGTCTTGCGGTGGCGGTCGGGATAAATGGAAAAGGCCGGTTTTGGGCGAAATTGCTTCTCGCTATTGCGAGAAAGCGATTATTACCAACGAAGATCCTTATGATGAAGATCCTCTTGAAATAATCAATCAGGTTGCTCAGGGAGCAGGGGAGAAAGCAGAAAGAATTTTAGACAGACGACAAGCTATTAAAAGAGCTCTCGCTCTTGCTCAAAAAGGAGATGTTGTGGTAATTACTGGCAAGGGCGCTGAACCATGGATGTGTGTTGCTAACGGCAAAAAAATTCCTTGGGATGATAGGGAGATAGTAAAAGAAGAATTAAAAGAGAAAAAGATAAAAATATAAGCGGTTTGAATATTTTATATTGGATTAGGCCCTCCCTGTTGCCCTCCCTGTTGTCCTCCCTGTTGTCTTGCTTGAGCGTTTTGTTTAATAAGTGTAGCTAGGTTCTGTAGGTTTCGATCCTGAATCTGATTGGGGTTAGGCAAATTGCGAGCAAAGGTACGCAACGCCTGATCTGAGAGATTATTGATGAAGTTGTTCTGGTCATCCTGGGTCGGTAAAACTTGTTGAATATCTTGAAGGAATTGTGTATTAAGAACTCTTTGAGGTTCAGGATGTCGATTAATGACATTGGCAATTGCTCTTGCGCGAGCATCGCCCGTGTTTATTCCTGGTCTGTAAGCTGCTAATATAGGTATTTGTTGTTCAGCTTGTTGAACAAAACCCTGACCCAACCCTGCGCTGGCAGCACGGTCTACAATTCGTCTTATCTCACGGGGATTTTGTGATAATCTTCTGATTTCACCAGCATCCAGTAAAGCCTTCGTTGCTGCTGCTTGGTGAATCGAGAACCTCCCCAAGCCCGAACCCCGAGCTTGATCCGCTAATCTTTTGAGTTCTCGTTCTCTTTGAGGTCCTGGTAGCGAATTTACAAAAGCAGTTTTTTTTTGAGCTAAATTTGAAATTTGTTGCTGTCTTTGAAGAATAGCCCTGCCTGCTGTGGGCAAGCCCATCATCATTGCTAGCCTTTCCTGTCCTCTCTTTAAAAGACCAGGAACTTTTTCTCCTTTTTTGTATTGTTCAGCAAGAGTGCTTGTGAATGCTCCTGCTCCTTTTTTAAGAGCACCAAAAGCATATCCTGCAGCTCCTGCAGCAAGACCTATTACTGCTTGAGCTCCCATTGCACTACTTCCTTTGGCTATTCGTAATCCTATATATAAAAAAATACAACTAATGATAGCATCATAGATCAAAGCTGCATTTTTTTGTTGCTCTTGAGTTAAGTTGGGATTAGGAAGAGAAACAGGAAGAGCAGCTTGATTACTAATCCAAAGACAAGCACCCATTAGAGCGGATAACAACCCCCACTTTATAAAATTTTCCCACCATTGGTGAAAAAGACGCCTCGTGGCAGGAAAGACGCTACACAAAAACGCCAGAGGAGAGAGAATAAAAAGTATAATAAACACAGCCTGTCGGGCAATAAGAAGAAAACTAAAATAAAAGAGAACCCATGCAATCAAATAAGCACAGGCTGCTACGACCACAGCTACAATAACTAACGTTTCGGGTGAGTTCTTAGAAGCTCTTGCAGCATCGCTCCATTTTGCATCAAGCCGTCCTAAAACATTCATTATTTTATCTACTCCACCTGCTTTTTCAATAAAATGAGTTGTTATTATGTTTGAAAAATCAATGATTATTCCGCAGATAAGAGGAGAAAAATTAACCAATATTGCTACTAATATAAGAGGAATAAGAAGTTTTTGAGCTTCATACTCTCTAATTCTAAGAATTGTGGCAATAGCGACAAAAACAAAGCCTAGAACAATAAACATATAAGAGAAATTCCTCATTTGTTCCCAGATTTCATAAATCTTGTCATGCTGAGTTATTGGGTGAGTCAAAAAAGAGCTTTGGCTCACGCTCGAAAACAAAGTAGCTGAAATGTTAGCGAGCGTAGAGAAGATGTAATAAAAAACAACCGCAACGCCATAGATGATAGCATAGAGAACATCTTTACCATAGCCAGTGAGAAATCCTGCAATTAGAGCACCGACCCCACAAGCCACTAGAGTTCCTACTATACCTACTCCAAGAGTAAGGACTGCAAGAATCGCGCTCGCTATACATCCCACCACTCCTATTGCTGTACCAGTGCTGATACTATCAGCCTGAGAATAAGAAGGGGATATTAAGCTGACTATAGTTAATATCGTCAACAAAGATAAAAAAAGAAACCTTTTTTTAAAAAAAGAAAGAATACTAATAAATTTCTGGGGAGATATTGAAAAGTGTTTCATATTTTAATGAGATTAATAGATTAATAATTTATTATACTTGAATTTATTAATTTATTATACTTCTAATAAAGAGTTTATGGGAAGAGAAATTATTCACACCGTTTTATTTTAGATACCAATCTCTGGACGAGAAAGTTTTGGTGAGGTTGAGCCAATCGGTGAGACTGAGCGTTTCTGCTCTTTGTTTAGGATTTATTTTATTCTTCGCCAACCATCTTTGAACCTCTTCTTTTCTTAAATTTAGTTTACTATTGAAATTATTAATTAATTGTTTTCGAGGCGAGCAGAAACCTGCTTTGACAATTTTAAAAAAGATATTTTGAAACTCTATTTCTTTCTTCTTATCAGGTTGGGGGATAATTTTAAGAAAGGCAGAGTCAACCCTGGGGATAGGCCAAAAAGAATTTTTTGAAACATAGAATAAAATTTTTGCCTTGGCGTAGAACTGAACAGCTACTGCCAGAAGGTTCATTTTTGGTGGTTTGGCACAAATTCTTTGAGCCACTTCTTTTTGAACAAGAAGAAAAATTTCATAAGGGGGTTGTGGGTTTTCTAATAGTTTTTTGATAAGATGAGAAGTTAGGTAATAGGGGATATTTGCGACCACCTTGTAGGGACCTGAGAAATAAGAATCAATTTTTATTTTTAGGATATCGCCTTTTATTATTTTTATATTGTTGTAATTTTTAAGAACCTCCTTAAGGATTGGAATTAGTCTTTGATCTTTTTCAACCCCAATTACCTTTCTGGCTTTTTGGGCTAATTTTTCTGTAAGATTTCCTATTCCACAGCCTATTTCTAAGATCATCTCAGTTGGTTTTATTTGACTGGCAGTAATGATTTTGTTAAGAACCGATTCGTTGGTCAGAAAATGCTGCCCCAACTTTTTTAAAGCAGGAGTTTCATACCTTTTTAAAAGAGTTTTTAGTGTTTGAACATCCATTCCTTTAAAAAAATAAATGTTTAAAATTGTGAAATTTTAACTTGACCTCCCTCCTGAAAAGGAATATTATTAAAATATTAACCTTAATTTATGAGTTATCCTAAAATACCCAGAAAGGGTTTTCTGAGAATTTTTATTAACTCTTTAAGATCCCTTTTTATAGAAAATCAGAAAAGAGGAAGGCGGGCAATGTTAAAGCTATTAAAGAGCCCTCTTTTTTATTTTAATCTCACAATTTTCATTTTAATAGCCCTTCTTTATTTTTCTTGCAATGATTTTAAAAAAAATAATAGTCCTGAAGCCCTTCAATCATTTTTTTTGAACCCTTCTTTACAAGAACAAAGAAAGATATCTTCTGATGATTTATTTTTTAATCAAAGAAGAGATAAAAAGGGGGAAAGCCCTGATTTTAAAACAATTCAGGAAAGCGCGGTAGCTGGAATTTCTTCTCATCAAATTATTAGCGGAAAGGTATTGGGCGATATTTTGGGTTCGGTAAGTCAAGAGAGAAAAGAGATTATAGAGTATATTGTTGAACCCGGAGATACTCTTCAATCAATTGCAGAAAAGTTTGGAATTTCTGTCCAGACTATTCTTTATGCTAATGATCTTACTCCTTCATCAATTTTAAAGGTAGGACAGAATTTAATCATCCTCCCAGTTGATGGTCTTTTGCATATTGTTAAAAAAGGAGACACCATCTATGAAATTGCTAAACTTTATAAAGTTTCCCAAGAAGAGATTGTTTCCTTCAACGCCTTAATTAACGAAGACGATATTTATATAGGAGATATTTTAGTTATTCCAGGCGGAACCCGTCCTTCTTCACCGATTGCTCCTCGAGAATTGGCAGTTCCTGATACCTATTTTGTTTTTCCCACAGAGGGTAAAATTTCTCAGGGTCTTCATTACTATAATGCTGTTGATATAGCCAACAAATGTGGGACACCGATTTATCCGGCAGCTGCTGGGATTGTTCAAAGAGTAAAGTATGGTTGGAATTTTGGTGGTGGCAATTTGGTAACTATTTTACATCCTAACGGTCTGGTAACTTATTATGGCCATCTTCAAGCTATTTTTGTAAAACCAGGTCAATCAGTAGATATGGGAAAACCAATCGGATTAATGGGAGGAGGTAATAATACTATTGGGGATGGAATCTCTACGGGTTGCCATTTGCATTTTCAAGTAATAGGTGGCAAAAACCCTTTGGCTGGTTATCCGGTGGGTACTATTTTAAAGTACAAATAAATTATATTTTTATTCTTTTACTCTGTACATCAACGCCTCGGCAATATGAGAGGAGGTGATTTTTTCTGAATTAGACAAATCGGCGATTGTTCTGGCTACCCTTAATACCCGATGATAGCCACGGGCTGAAAGTTTTCCACTATTTACATAAGATTGAAGAATTGCATGTGATTTAGAATCATGTTGGCAGAATTTTTTAATTTCAGGAATGCCCATTTCTGCATTGGTGAATATTTTCATGTTTTTAAAACGTTCTTTTTGAATTTGCCTTGCCCTTTTAACTTCTTCTTTTATTTTTTCGCTTTCATTTTCTGAGGATTGGGCAATAAGTTTTTCATATTTTAAAGCAGGTACATGGATAAATAAATCTATTCTGTCTATTAGGGGGCCAGATAATTTTCTTTTGTACATTGCAATTTGTGATGGACTACAGGTGCATATTTTATTGGGATCATTGAGATATCCGCAAGGACAGGGATTGGCAGCCGCAACCAACATAAATCGGCTGGGAAAGGTGAAGTTATACTTGGCGCGGGAAAGAGAGACCTTACCTTCTTCAAGGGGTTGACGTAGAGATTCTAAAATATCGCGGTGAAATTCGGGAAATTCATCTAAAAACAATACGCCGCGGTGTGAGAGTGTGACTTCGCCTGGACGAAGTGGATTTCCGCCTCCAATGATAGCCACTTCTGAGGAGGTATGATGAGGTGCCCGAAAAGGTCGGAGTTTAATAATTTGATTGGGAGGAAGTAAGCCAGCGATACTGTATATTTTGGTAACCTCTAAAATTTCCTCAAAACTTAATTCTGGTAGAATAGAGGGGAGGGCCTTGGCTAAAATTGATTTACCGCTCCCTGGCGGTCCATACATAAATAAATTATGACCCCCAGCAGCAGCAATGGTAAGGGCTCTTTTGGCATATTCCTGCCCCCTGATCCAGCTAAGATTTATTTCGCAATCTTCATTTTGGAAACTCTCTTCTCTGTATTGGGTGGGTTCAATTATTTTTCTTTTTTCTAAATGGCTTATCACCTCAATCAATGATTTGGCGCCGATTACTCTTAGGTTTTTCACCAGGCTTGCCTCTTTGGCGTTTTGAACGGGCAAGATGATTTCTTCCAAGCCCAATTCTTGAGCAAGAAGAGCAAAAGAAAGTGCCCCCTTGATGGGTTTTAACTCACCATTTAAAGAGAGTTCGCCCACAAATAATTTCTTTTCGGGTGTGAAATCAATTTGTTTTGAGACCAATAGAAAAGCTAAAGCAATGGGTAGATCGTAAAGAGAACCTTCTTTTTTTAAATCAGCTGGCGCTAAATTAACTAAAACCTTGAAGGTTCTGCTGTGAGGAGGTAGGAATTTAATCGCCTTAATGGCAGAATTTACTCTTTCTTCTGATTCTTTAATAGCTTTGTCAGGTAAGCCAACAATAGAAAAAGATTGAAGTCCGTAGGAGAGATCAATTTCTACTTCCACTAATTGGGCATTGAGGCCCACAATAGCGCCTGAGAGAACTTTTCTCGTCATGGTTTATTTTGTGCATCAGGGCTTCGTAATTCGTCCAATTTCTTTTTTACCTCATAGGGTTTTTCAATATGGGCAAGTTTTTGACTTTTTTTAAACTCAAGAAAACCGGCGCCAGCAGTTTTGATAATCAAATGACCTGTTTGAGTAAAAACTTTGGGGAAAAAGGGCTCTTCTACAATAATATCTGTGATTTTGTCGTAATCAATACTGATTAGTTCAGTGGAGAGCCAACCACGAAAAATAAGAATTCTTTTGTTAGTAAAGGCATAGGCATTTGCGATTTTAAGATAAAACCAGTAATAGAGAATAGAAATTGTAATTACTACTACACCCACCAAAAGAGCAGATGAAAGCAAAAGAACAACGCCAGCTGTTACTCCAAGAATTGTACAGACAAGTCGATATTTTTTTCCTATTGAGAATTCATACTTTACCTCCTCATCAGGAGCGAGAATTTTTTTCCAAATTTTTTCGTATTCTAACATTGCTCCTAATTATTGTTTTTTTCGCATTTTAAACAAGTAGAGGCTTCAGGACAGGCAAGTAGTCTTTGTCGAGAAATTTTTTTGCCACATTTTTCGCAAAGACCATACTTCCCTCTTTTTATTTTCTCTAAAGCTAATTCTATGTTTCTTAACTTTACCTCTAGACTGTGTTCAATGGGAAGCAGATTACTGTACTCTTGTACCTCATCAGCCTCCTCTTCAGTGCTTCCATTTTCGCGATTGGGATAAAGCGTCTCCCAGTCGCCCTTTGGTAAATCGTCTTTAATGGCAAATCTTTTTAATTCTTCTTGAATTAATTTTTTCTCCTTTTCAAGTTTTTCTTTAAGTTTTTCCAAAAGCTTTTCATTCATTTTTTTGTTTTTTAGGCGGAATTATTCCAGCTGTTGGAGAAGAAGTGGTTGTTTCTTCTGTATTTTCTTCTATTTTTTGAAGAAACTTTTTTCTTTCTTCTTCTTCTCGGAGAGCTGTTTCTTTTAATTTTTCTTTTAAGAATTGTGGCGCTTTTTTCAAATATTCTTTCTTTTGAGGGACAGGAGGTCTTTGTCCCCATTGTTCTTTTCGAATTTCTTCTTTCCGGATGGCTCTTTGTCTTGCCAGTTCTGCTTTCATTCTCTCTTCTTCCTCTTTTTCTTCTTTTCGTCTTTTTTCTTCCCTCATTATAACACCCTCAAAGATTTTTCTTAAAGAGGTATTTGTTTCTTTAATTCTACCAAGAAGATCGTTTCGTTTCTCTTCTAACTTTGCAAAAAGACTTTCTATTTCTTTAATTTTTTCCTCTATTTTTTTAATTTCCGACTGAATTTGCCATTTCTTTTTCTCGAGGTTTTGATGTTCTCTGTCTAATTCTTCCTTTCTTTGTTCTAATGCCTTTTTTTGAGCAGGTATATTGGTAAGAGCTATTCTTTCTAAAATTACTTTTTCTTCTTCAATAAGTTTTTGTTCTTCTTCTGCCAATGCCAATAATTTCTTTTCCAAACTCTCTTTTTCTACCAGCAGGTTATTTTTTTTCAATTTTAAAGCAGGTTCTTCTTTTTTATCAATTTCGTCCAGTTGGGCTTGATAGATTAACCTTTGTCCCTGGAGGAGGAATATTTGTTGACGTTCGGCTTCATTGGCAAATTCTTTTAATTCCTCTTCTGTTAATTTGCTTTCTTGTGCAAACTGAGAAGATAATTTTTCCTGACCCTTTACCAATTTTTCTTCCAATCTTTTCTTTTCCAGTTCTGCCCTTTCTTCTTCAGGTGTTTTTAATTTAACAATTTTTTCTTTTTCTTTCAACGCCTCAAGTTCTCGTAGTCGCCTGAGATCTTTTTTCATCGTCCTTATTTCTGAACGCTTTAGAAACTCTTCAACTTCTTGTTCTTCTATTTGAGACGGCATTTTTTTATGATTATTTTTTAGAAGGGGGTTTAAAACCAGCGTCAATGGCTGAAAGATTTATTCTTCCATTTTCATCGATAGAGAGTACTTTTACTGGAATTTTATCTCCTTCTTTTACTACTTCCTTTACACTTCCTAATCGCCGGCGCACAAATTTTGATATATGAACCAGTCCTGTTTGACCTGGGAGAATATCGACAAATGCCCCAAAATCAGTAATTTTTTTAACAGTGCCAGTAAAGACATCTCCTACAGCTATTTCTTTGGTAATTCCCTTTATCCAGTCAGCCGCTTTTTTAACCCCCTCTTCTTGTGTGCCTGTAATAAAAACCTTTCCTGAGTCCTCTATGTCGATGGTAACACCACAATCTTGTATGATTTTATTAATCATACTCCCTTTTGGTCCTATAACCTCACCTATTTTAGTAGGATTAATAGAAATTACCAAAATTTTAGGTGCCAGAGGCGAGACAGAAGGTCGGGGGTGACTAATAACATTTTTCATTGTTTCAAGAATTTTTAATCGCGCCTCCTTGGCTTTCTCCAAGGCTTCTTTTATAATTTCTTTATTAATTCCTTTAATTTTGGTATCCAATTGAATGGCGGTGATTCCTCTTTTGGTCCCTGCAACTTTAAAATCCATCTCGCCAAGATGATCTTCAGGTCCTTGAATATCAGTTAGCACTTTAAAATTTTTAGATGCTTCGTCGATTACAAGACCGATTGAAATCCCAGCAACTGGTTCTTTAATAGGAACACCTGCATCCATTAAAGCCAAACTCGACGAGCAAGTAGAAGCCATTGAGGTGGATCCATTTGAGGAGAGAACTTCTGAGACAATTCTGACAGTATAAGGAAATTTTTCTTGATCGGGAATAATTGGAAGAAGAGCTTTTTCTACCAAACTCCCGTGTCCTATTTCTCTTCTTTTGGGAGCTCTAAGAGGAGCTATTTCACCAGCACAATAGGGAGGAAAATTGTAATGATGCATAAATCTTTTCTTTCCAACCACCTCCATTCCTTCTATAATTAGAGAATCACCAGGAGCTCCTAAAGTAAGGATAGAAAGAACACGGGTCAGACCCCGTTGGAAGAATCCAGAGCCATGTGTTTTAGGAAGAATACCCACCTGGCAAAAAAGAGGCCGTATTTCATCGCATTTTCTGCCATCAGGTCTTCTATCTTTTTCTAAAATGTTTTTGACAATAATTTTTTTAATTTCTTTCTCTAAAATTAAAGGAACATATCTTAATTTTTCTCCATTCGGATATTTTTCATTTAGATAAGTTATTAAATTTTGTTTTATCTCTTCAACCCCTTTAAAATTTTTCTCGGCCTGGGCTTCTTGGAGAGTTTTTTCTAATTTATCGTCCAACCATTTTTTAATTTCTCTTTCTAATTCAGGTTCGGAAAAAACTGAAAAAGTTTCTTTTGGTTTTCCTATTTTGTCTTTAATGTTATTTATTGTTTTTACTATTTCTTTAATATAAATGTGGGCTAGTTCGGTTGCATTTATGATTTCTTCTTCTTTAATTTCTTTTCCCACCATTTCAATCATATTAACAAGGACACCCTCTCCTTCTTGAATTCCTGCTATTGTTAAATCGAATTCACTTTCTGTACGTTGTTGATAGGTGGGATTAATAATGAATTTGTTTTTTGTTTTGGTAATCCTTACCCCACCAATTGGTCCATTCCAGGGAATGTCGGAGATTGATAAAACAACTGAGGCTCCAATTAAACCTAAAATATCAGGATCATTCTCCCCATCCCACGAAAGACAAGTTACAATTATTTGAATTTCTCTTTTCAATTCATTTGGGAACAAAGGGCGGATTGCTCGGTCTATCATTCTGGCGGTTAAAATAGCTTCATCGCTCGGCCTCGTTTCTCTTCTAATGAATCGAGAGCCAAAAATTTTTCCTGCTGCATAGTACCTTTCTTCAAATTCTACTGTTAAGGGAAGAAAGTCCATTCCTTCTTTTTCTAAAGAGGACATTACAGCAGTCACAAGCACCACGGTTTCTCCGCACTGCACAAGACAAGAACCCGAGGTTTGTTCTGCCCAATTTGGAGTTTTAATAATGATTTGTTTGTCCGCTATTTTAAGTTCGAAAATTTCGTCAGTCATTATTTTATTTTTAACAGAAATTTATTCTTTGCGGCATCCATATCAATAAATTCATCGGCAATTTCTTTTAGTCGTGAAGAAGTGGTTTTTCCAAAAGCCATTACTTCCACTCTTTTTCCTTGATTTTTTAGATATTCCACCAACGGAATAAAATCACCATCACCCGAGACGAGTACAATTACATCTACTCCCGGGGCGGTTCGAATTGCATCAATTACAATACCCACATCCCAGTCAGCCTTTTTGGCCCCATCGTAGAATTCTTGCAGATTTCTTACTCTTGTTTCAATTCCGAGGTTTTCCAAGGCCTCAAAAAACGGCTGTTCTTCTCCTGTTTTGGTTCTTACTACATAACAAAAAGCTCTTATAAACTTTCTTCCAGCAATAGCTTGTCTTAAAACCTCTTTAAAATTTACTCTTGCCTGGTATAGATTTTTTGCAGAGTGGTAGAGATTTTGGGCATCAATTAAAACCTCGACGCGTTGTTCTTTTGGTTTTGGTGCAGGAGACATTTTTTATTTTTTAAGTCCAAGTTTTTTTATAAGAGCTGAATATCTGTCGGCTGATATTTTTTTAAGATAGAGCAAAAGTTTTCTTCTTTTTACCACCATTTTTATTAAACCCCTTCTTGAGTGGACATCTTTTGGATGTTTTTTGAGGTGAGCCGTGAGTTTTTCAATCTGTTTTGAAAGCAAAGAAATCTGAACCTCAGGCGAACCTGTGTCCTTTTCGTGAATAGCCACTTCTTTTATGATTTTCTCCTTTTCTTTTGTTTTTAACGCCACGTTTTATTGTTTTTATATTTATAATTGTTTTATTATACTCCTTAATTTTAAATTTGTAAAGGAAAACACCCCTTTCAGTTCTTTGATGATTTTTTAGATATTTTTAGGATTAACAAAGATTTATGAAAAAACTTGTTAAATTATTTTACTCGTCCATACCTCCGGCACTCCTCAAAAAAGAGAAAACAACTTTATTCCTCGCCCGCATTTAAAACACAAGTGGATGAGGAAGATTTATGCCCCCAGCAGGACTCGAACCTGCAACCAATTGCTTAAGAGGCAACTGCTCTGCCAATTGAGCTATGGGGGCATTGTGATTTTTTAATTAAAGTGTATACCAAGCTCCCTGGTACCCTAATGTAGTAAGAATGAAATTTATAATCACCCATGATCCCCAAGCTAATGCCAGACCGATTATTGCCCAGAGAAGAATTTGCTTGCCTTGGTGGGCGAGGTTTGGGTTCCCAGCCGAAACAAGGATAAATATTCCACCGATTGTGATTGCAATGATTGCCAGTGGAGTAGCAATGGTCTGGACAAGAAAAGTATAAATGTTGTTGAGAGTTTTAAAGATATCAACAATTTCACATCTTGGTTGGCCCGGTCCCCCGCATTGGACAAGTCCTTCAGCCTGAGAGATATTTGGTTTGAAAGAACAAATTAAAAGAATAAGGAAGACTGTTGCAAAAACAAGATGATTTAACCGAAGGGGTTTTAAAAGCTTAAAAGTTAAAATCATATTCCTCTTTTAATTCTATCATATTTTGATTTGTTGTCCAAGGGGAAAAGCATTTTTTATCATTTTTATTGAAAAATTTTAGTGAAGAAAAACAGAGACAAAAATTTGCAAAACTATTTATTTTTTAAATTATGCCCCTGGAAGGATTCGAACCTTCAACTCGTGGTCCGAAGCCACGTACGATATCCAGTTTCGCCACAGGGGCCTCTTTTTATTTTACTAAAAAGTTGAAAAAAATCAATTTTAAAGTTAAAGTATTAAAAAATGGAGATACCTCAGGAGATAAAAAGAATTATTGAAAAACTCAAAAGTGCTTCTTTTGAAGCTTACATTGTGGGTGGTTGTGTTCGTGATTTTTTGCTTGGAAAAGAACCTGAGGATTGGGATATTGCAACTAATGCCAAACCCGAAGAGATTCAGCAAATTTTTCCAGACAGTTTTTACGAAAATAAATTCCTTACAGTTACTGTCAGGACCGGCAGTTCTTGTCCTGTTTTGACAGAGGTGGAGATTACAACATATAGAGCAGAAGCGAAATATTCAGACAAACGACATCCCGATGAGGTAAGATATGCCAAGTCATTAGAAGAAGATCTTTCGAGAAGAGATTTCACAATTAACGCAATGGCAATGGACGAAAACGGCAAGGTGATTGATTTATACAATGGCAGGAAGGATTTAAAGAATAAAATAATAAAAGCTGTTGGAAACCCAAAAGAAAGATTTGGCGAGGACGCTTTACGAATGTTAAGAGCAGTAAGGATTGCTATTACCCTCGGCTTTAAAATTGATAAAGATACAGAACAGGCAATTAAGGAAGATAGTCATTTTATAACAGAAATCTCTCAGGAAAGAGTAAGAGATGAGTTGGTGAAAATTTTAATGACCCCAAATGCAGCAAAAGGTATTGAGTTATTAAGAAAATTAGATCTTTTAAAGTTTATTCTACCCGAATTATTAGAGGGCTATAAGGTATCTCAAAATAAGCATCATATTTATGATTGTTATGAACATGCTTTGAGATCATTGGATTTTGCTGCCAAGAAGAATTTTAATCTTTATGTAAGAATTGCCGCCCTTTTACACGACGTAGCAAAACCACGAACAAAAAGAGGAGAAGGAAGAGACGCTACCTTTTATAATCACGAAATTGTGGGAGCTCAAATGGTTTCTTCTATTTTAAATCGTTTAAAATTTTCAAAAAAAGAGATAGAAAAGATAACCAAATTGGTAAGATATCACCTTTTTTATTATAATGTGGGCGAGGTGGGAGAATCAGCGGTAAGAAGGTTAGTGAGAAATGTGGGGTTTGAAAATATCGAAGAGCTTTTGCAGGTTCGGCAGGCAGATAGGATAGGTTCTGGCGTACCCAAGGCAGAACCTTACAAATTGAGGCACTTGAGATATCTGATTGAAAAAGTTTCACAGGATCCTATTTCAGCGAAAATGTTGAAGGTGAACGGTTATGATGTAATGAAAATTTTAAATATCCCTCCTGGGCCAAAGGTGGGTCAAATTTTGGATATTTTGTTGGGAGAAGTAATAGAAGATCCTCAAAAAAATAAAAAAGAGTTTTTACAAGAGGAGATTAAAAGATTGGGTGCGCTTTCCGAGGAAGAAATAAAATCGTTAAGCACTACTGCCAGAAAGGAAAGAGAGAAAATTGAGATAAAAAGGGACGAGATGACAAAAAAGAAATATTGGATAAGTTAAAATAAAATTTTGGCGGAGAGTGGTGTAATAGTAGCACGAATCCTTCGGGAGGATTTAGTCCGAGTGCAAATCTCGGCTCTCCGAAACCCAGGGCCTGTAGTATAATGGCAATTACGCCGCATTCGCATTGCGGAGATGCGAGTTCGATTCTCGCCAGGTCCACCATAGACGATTTCTTTTGCCCTCGCCCCTCGCTTCGCTCGGGGCTCGGGCTTCGGCGGGCAGAAAATAAAGTTAATTCCACGGCTTTTTGAAATCAACAAAAAGCCGCTGGTCAAAAAATTGACTTAAACCCGCCAACAAATTTTTTAAAACAAAAATTTGCTGTTTTGATATTTTACTAACGCAACAGAAGCAGGT
>Ga0197142_1000212_pt1 | contig 52339 bp, 45 predicted proteins | sample GBS60_MetaG_FD_148614 | JGI IMG/M metagenome (GOLD analysis project Ga0197142, IMG submission 148614) | Sediment microbial communities from Great Boiling Springs, Gerlach, Nevada, United States - GBS 60_MetaG | ecosystem: Environmental > Aquatic > Thermal springs > Hot (42-90C) > Sediment... | reverse complement strand
TCAAACGTGCGGGCAGCGCGCTCAAGTGCGGCCTGATTGTAAGGCACACCGGTCTCAACATACATCAGAACCACCGGCCCGACGTAGCGTAGTTCGGCGGTAATCTCGTATTGAGTGTCGGTACCGAAATCAGTAACAAAAAACGTGCGACGCTCACCAACCTGTACATCGAGTGGTTCAGTCCGAGCCACATTTGGGCACTCAGTGGGTGCAGGCCGACAGTTACCAAGTTGCCGCGCCAGCTCTACCTGATCACGCGGCAGGCGCCTAGCAGCATCGAGCAAGGTGATCTCATCGATCTGAGCAGGGGGTTCGGGAGTGGTCTCTACTCCAGCGGTGGCCGGGCGAGGAGGGGCATTCGTTGAACCGGTGACCGGTTTCGATACGGCAGTGGGCGCTACTGGCGGAGGATCAACCGGCGCCATACAACCTACTAGTACCAGGAGAATGAGAAAAAGGGAGCTGAGAATATTGCGTTTCATAACAACCTTTAGTTCATTCCTAATCAACAGGAGAGAGGATGGGGAACCCTTACCATAGTGGTATGTTGCCGTTATCACCATCATTATGGGTGATCTTCGCGCACAATGCAACACGAATACGATGGTGAAATAAAAGCGCAGCGCTGCTACCTCCTTTCGATGGTAAGCCTGTGGCTGAAAATAATCCTCTCACCTGAGTTTTGATAGGTGCTGCTGAAGCGTGGCTTCAGCAGTCTACCCGTAACCCCCACATCCTGAAGGAAATATTTAGACAAACTTCTAGAGCATGATCAAAAACCTGGGCTGTTGATGAGTCTTAACCATGACAGCGCCATAATGGTCAGAGGAACACTGCGGACAACGCATACGTCTCCGCGACGCACTGAAACAGGGTTGCAACGGTTGCAGCGTCGGTGCTGCGGAGTACGACCGGCGGCCCTCACCTTCTCCCCAGCCCCCTTCCTCTCCCCCACGGGGAGAAGAAGGGGGAGGGCGGAGCGGGAGCGAAAGCATATTGGTAACCTCCCAAATGGTTGCACAAGCACGGTACCTGCCCGATGAGAAAGCCGGGTTGTTGTTCGGTTGCCCAGAGTGGTACCGGATTCGATTACGAAGGTCATCTCTTCATTCGGTATGAGTATGCCAATACGTCTTCACTGCGGCCTCTGAAACACATGCAACGCTATGAGCGCGATACTCAATGACAGATCGCAAAGACGGGCATCACTCGCCATTGAGTCATGCCCGTCGAGGAGAGGAAGGGGGATTTCCCGTGTTAGTGCGCTATTATTATTGGCTGCTAGATTGCCACAGCAGTATTGTTGCCCCGGTTCGCCATCGCACGCAGACGCGAGATACGCTTATGGGTCTCAGGGTGAGTGCGGAAGAGACTGGCCAGGCCACCAAGGACCGGGTTGACAATATACATGTGTGCAGTTGCTGGACGCACATCTTCCATAGGCATACGACCTGCTGCCCACTCTAGCTTCTCGAGAGCACTAGCCAACGGTAGCGGATTACCGAGAATTTGTGCACCACCTGCATCAGCCATGTACTCTCGCGAGCGTGAGATAGCCATCTGAATAATGAGAGCCATGATTGGCGCCAGCATTGCTGTTAGTATGCCACCAACCAGGCCAGCAATGCCACCATCTTCTTCTTCGTCACTACCACCAAGACCGGCGAAGATCATCCCCCACATGACCATATCGGCCAGCATACCAATAGCACCGGCGATGGTAGCTGCAATTGAAGAAATAAGGGTGTCACGATGCTTAATGTGGGCCAATTCGTGCGCGATTACACCAGCAAGTTCCTCACGAGTCAGCAATCGCGCAATTCCAGTTGTCACTGCAACTGCACCATGAGCGGGATCGCGACCAGTAGCAAAGGCGTTTGGTGCATCGGTGTCGATAATGTAGACACGCGGTTTGGGAATACCTGCACGCCGTGATAGTTCTTCAACCATGGCGTGAAGTTCTGGCGCCTCATCAGGTGAAACTTCCTGGGCACCACTCATTTTGAGTGCCAGCGTGTCAGAGAACCACCAGGCACCCATATTCATCACGACGGCCAGCACAAGAGCGATAATCATACCGGCCTGGCCGCCAATTGCGCCACCGATTACAATGAACAAACCGGTGAGCAGGCCAAGCAAACCAACAGTTTTCAGGCTATTTACTAACATTGTCACGGTACTTCCTCCACTCTATATACTATCCCTATCAGGATTTTTCGCACTCGTTATTAGTATAACTTTCTATAAAGCATAAACCAAGGGATGGCATTCCTAACCGAGTGGGGAGAAGTTCCCGATATGAGGGAGAAAAGAGGGTGAGAGGTGAGTGGAGCTTCCCAATCCGCCACCGCTGCCGACCGCAGGATGCAGGTTCAGATCAGAGGTCTATGATCCTAGGTAAACGTCATACCAATCCTGTCCGCGAAAACCGGTGTACGAGCCAGAGGCGCGCATCCTCCGCTACCCAGACGAACAATGGCACGTTCCGCTGGCTACCCCCTGCCCCCACGATCGAGGGTATACAGAGGTACTGATGTGTCAACCGATAGGTATTAGCCATCTGCTGCTCGACGCAAGCCTGAGCCCGCGTACCCCGGTAACTGCATAGGGTGAGAGTGATCGGCTGCGGGTACAGGATATTTGTCGGTGTCACTTTACGTTACGTTTGCGTCGCTTGGGCAGCGAAGGCGAGCCAAAGCTGATCGCGCTGAAAACCCTCCACAATTCTGCTTAACAGCCCTCGTCTGAGGTGTAGTCACTCCTCATCGAGTGGTTTCAACCCTGCTTCGATCTGTGCTCGTCGCGGTTCGAGAAAAGGTGGCAGTGCCAATCGTTCGCCAAGCGCATCGGCCGGTTCATCGACAGCAAAACCCGGTTTATCGGTAGCCAATTCAAAGAGGATGCCGTTGGGTTCGTGAACATAGATGCTGCGAAAATAATAGCGATCCACGATCCCGCTATTGGGAATCCGCAACTCACTGAGCCAGCGCGCCCACTCCTGATGTTCGGCAAAGGTAGAGACCCGAAAGGCAACATGATGGACACCGCCAGCGCCTGCTTGAGCTGGCGGTAAACTGGGTTGAGCAACAACATGAACTTCGGCTGCCGGGCCACCTTCCCCCATCGTGTAAACGTGTACAGGCTGTCCGGAGAAGTCGGGGTGCACATATGTGCGATGGTGCTGCATGCCAAATACCACACGGAGCATGGCATCAGTCAACTCGAGGCGAGGCACACTCAATAACACCGGTCCCAGGCCACGAATCTGATATTCAATAGGCACCGGACTGTGTTGCCACGGCACAAACTCACCAGTCTCGCCATCATCAATGAGCATTAGCCGTTGCCCTTCGGGATCCTCCAGGTCGAGAGTCAGACGGTTATCACGTTGCACAACTTCACCGACCCATCCCACTGTTGTGCGCAGACGCTCAGCCCACCACATCAGAGCTTTAGCTCCGTTGACTCGCAGTCCAGTACGGACAATACTGCGAGTACCACGTTGTTCAGGCGGCAATGGCCAATCGAAGAAGGTCAGATCACTACCGGGGGTACCTGCGCCGTCGGCGTAGAACAGGTGATAAGCGCTAGTGTCATCCTGATTAACGGTGCGTTTGACCAGCCGCATCCCAAGGATGCGGGTATAGAAAGCGTAATTTTGTCGAATATTGGCTGAGATGGCTGTAACGTGATGAAGACCGATAAGTTGTCGCATGAATTTTCGCTTTCACGTGGGGCATGCTAGCGCAGTTCTGGTGGTGGAACCAGACCACGCTGCACAGCGACAATGGCCGCTTGGGTACGGTTGCTTACGCCTAGTTTCTGAAAAATTTCGCTCAGACGATTACCAACCGTCTTTTCGGCCAGACTCAACTTGAGTGCAATTGCCCGGTTATCATCACCCTGCGCAACCAGGGCCAGAATATCACGTTCACGTGGTGTCAGTACTTCATTGAGTGCCGGCATTGTATCATTGCGACGAAGAAGTTCGAGGACACGTGCCGCAGCGCTACCGGCCAATGCTGCTTCACCACGATATACTACATGAATGGCTTCAATCAGTTCGGTTGCATCAGCATCTTTCAACAAGTAGGCATTCGCACCAGCGCGCAGTGCTTCGAGCACTGTTTGCTCATCGCGGTGCATCGTCAGGACGACACAGCGTGTTTGAGGACTGACCTGCGCAATCTGGCGGGCAGCCTCGATACCGGTCATCACCGGCATTGAAACATCAAGCAGGGCGATGTCAGGAGAGGTGGTTTTAGCTGCCTCAACGGCTGCCGCGCCATCGCGTACTTCTGCGACAACTTGAAACCCACCCTTACGCTCAAGAATCTCGCGCAGGCCTTGTCGGAACATGGTATGGTCGTCGGCGAGTAAGATAGTTATCGGCTTACTCATGGTGCCTCCGATCTAGCCGTGCATGGGTGGCAAACCTTTTGCCCATGCTACCAATACGGGCGAACACATTCCGCTTGTGCTCCCTACTCACCGTACAACTGGAGCAGCTCACGCCATTCGCCGGTCAACTCATCGCGGCGGGCTGCATAGTAGACGTGGGTTGCTCCCTGTTCATCAATATATACCAGATCGACCTGCGAACGCATTGGACGCAGATAGCCAATGTTTCCCCACCATCGCACCTTATCTTCATCGAGCGGAATATCCTGATGGTACATCCGTGCTGCATATTCGCGCACCGTACCCGGCTCGATGTCTTGTAAACGCCACGGAGCGCCACTCACATCGCCCGTGCGCAGATTGCGGAAGGTGTAAAGCCAGTCGCCATCTTCTGAGCGAACGGCATTCACGACTTCAATCCCGGTGCGCGGGCGTGGTACCCGAATCAGCGCCAGCCAAGCATCTGATAGCTTCTCACGTGGAACGCCATTATATTCCTGTACCACACCTGAATCCTTGTCTTTCATCACCAGGTCGAACCGGGGTTGACCATCATTGTCAACAGTAATGCGGACAATTCCGCCGCGACCGCGCCAGCGGATGCGCCGTTCACCCCAGGCTTCAATGTCAGGTGGGGGTACTGGCTCGAGCGGCTCCTCTTGATCGAAATCGGCAGTATCAGTCTCAATGCGGGCGCCTGCCTCCTGTAAGAGACTCATCCAGGCTTCACCGAGACCCCAATCACTGACACCGTAGAAAATATGGTCAATCACACCGTTCTGGTCGCGGTGCACGAGATCATATTTCACCCGTGATCCCTGCCGATAGGCCCGCCAGAGACCGAGTCGCCCGCGCCAGCGTACCTGGCTTTGCAGATCAATCCGACCCTCCCGCAGATCTTCGTGGCGGCCAATCGCGTAGGCCCACAACCCCTGTGCCCGATCACGAGTGACACCAACAGTAGTACGGAGATCGCGCACTTCGTACACCCATGATCCGCCACGTCGCTGACTACTGACAATCTCGACGCCAGAACGGGGCAATTCAAGCGTTTCACCATTGTCGAGCGCTGAAGGTTCTCCGACCGCTATGGCCTGACGGCAGAGCTGAATGATCTCGCTCCGATTGGCGACCACAGTCTCATTATCACGACGGATGTAGATGGCGCCGTTACTGCCAACATAGGGTGGCGGGTCTTGCATCTTAACCTCTACCCGAATGACATCACGACCTTCGTAGTGCATCAGCTCAAATGACAGATAGGGTTGAGGTGTAAGATGCTCGGCAATACTCTGGCGGAGTGCTTCCGTCACCTGATCAGGGCGCTCAACACCAATCACCTGGCCGCCCGGTTCGCAGCCGATGATCAGAACACCGCCGCCAATATTGGCCAACGCAGCAATGTCGGGCCAGAGTGACGCCGTGGCAGCCGCATCGCTAACGGCGCGTAGTATCTGACGTTCGCTATTCCCACTGAAACGGGCGACATCGATTGACCACTGTTTCTGGTCGCGTTTCGGTACACGCACCCGATCAAAATCCTGGCTGGAAAAGAGCGCCTTCAGCGCCTCGAAGCTCCGTTCAGGTAGGAGCGCCTCGAAATACCGATCACCGATCCCGTGACGATGGAGTGCTTGCGCTTCTGATTCGGGTAGCCGACGGAGACGATGGGCATCACTACCCTGGATGCAAAACATCCGGCGCTCATAGTGCTCGGTTTTACCGTTGTAGAAACCGGGCGATGTAAACTTTTCGTGATCGGTATAGAAATTAATAAACTCTAGCGCGTGCAGATACGGACTTTGCGTGACAGCCACGCGCGCCTGACCACTCGTCCCTAAACGGAGCGTTTCGGTGATGACGCCGTTTGGACCATTGGCATGGGCAGCGATAACAATACCACCAGCGCGATGAATAATCTCGTAGGCTTCGGTCACATGGCGGGTATTAGCCACACTACATACACCATTCTTAAGCACTTCGGCTGGAATACCGAGTTGTAACAGCGTTGCTTCGATCAGACTCAAAGGCCGATTAGGTGGAAAAATACCGAGAATATGTGCACCAAAATGTGACGTGAACTCAAAACCCGGCAGAACGGTTATCTTTTCGAGCAGACGCCGATATTCTGCCAGTCGCGTGGCTTCCTCACCTGTGAGGCGACCGGCCTTTTCTAGTACGGTCAGAAATTCAAGTTCGCGTTGAAACTGCTCATAGCCTGCAACTGTATTATGGTCGGTGAAAGCGATAATCTCAAGACCACGACGCTCGGCTTCTTGTAGAATGTCAAGGTAAGAAACGTTCGGTTCAGCGTAATCCTCTGAAGCTGGTGTGTGCAGGTGCAAATCAACCCGAATCCAACGCATTTCGCTGCGTTCTTCTCCTGTTGTATTCATATTGCAAAAACCTTAGACTTTCAGAACTTTTTAACATGCTTTTAGCTCGTATCTCGTTTTTGAATGGTCTATTCTGATAGTGAAAATGGAACGATGCGAAAGACCTCCTCAGCAGCAATTACCGTCGGCTTGATCGTAGGGTCTGCTGTATCTATATTAACCCTGTATTGATAGTATACCAGATTCAGACAAGCTATATGATGATGCTGATCTGTAGACTAGGGGCTTTCAAGTTGCAACAGGTTCAGCGCCGGTGCTACGGAGCACGGCCTGGCGGCCCTCACCTTCCCCCCAGCCTCCTTCCTCCACCCGTAAGGAAGAGGAAGGGGAGGGTAGGGCGGAAGCGAAAGAATGTTGGCAACCCATCACGCAACGGTCATACGAGTACGGTAGGTACCCGATGAGAAAGCAGGGTTTTTGATTAGGCTCTGATCTTGCAGACCGTGACAGGGAGGAAACGAAGGGCAATTTCAGGCATTAGGAGGGGCCTGCCCCCCTTCCTCCGTAGACGGGGGGAAGGGGGGTACCTCCACTTACGGGGGGGTGGGGAGTAGAAGGGTAGGCAACTAGAAAAACGTTCAGCACCCTTACAACAAGTGCGCTAGCATTCACTATAACCGCAGGCATGGCATTTCCGACATCCTTCTTCGTTGAACATCGCTGCATTCTGACATTCGGGGCAGATCTCAGCAGCCTCTGACGAAGCGTGATGTGGGTCAGTGTGCAGAGAGGCAACCGCCTGCGATGGCGCTGGCTCGCTTACCCGAACCTTATCCTCTTGCTCGGCTTCACCGTTACCGGTATCGTAGCCATATCCGTTGCCGTTTCCATTCCCGTTCCCATTCTTCACATAGTGATCAAGCAATACCTTCCCGATAGCATCGGGAACCGAACGGACCCGATCAGGACCGAATCCTGCCGAACGTGAACCACCGATACCGCGAAGCTGCTCAGCAATGAGCTTCACCGGTACGCCACAGCGTAACGCCAGGGAGATCAGCCGCCCGATAGCCTCGGTGAACGCAGTAACATCGCTGCCGGCGCGCCCGATGATCGCAAACACTTCAAACGGCTTCCCGTCTAACTCGGTAACAAACAGACGAAGCTTGCCAAGCGGCGTAACGACCGGATATGAGTGACTAGGAAGACCCTCTGCCGGTACCGGTCGCGGTGTAATCTCTGCCGGTAGTGGTGCAGGCGCCTGCACCGTGCCGGTGCTTTTGGCGGTCGAACCGGTCGAGAGAACCTGGTTCGCTCGTGACCCATCACGATAGACGGTAATCCCTTTGCATCCAAGCCGGAACGCCAGCTCGTAGGCTTCGCGCACCTGATCGGGGGTCGCTTCGTGGGGGAAATTGATCGTCTTCGAGATCGCGCTATCGGTATACTCCTGGAAGGCAGCCTGCATCCGCACGTGCCACTCCGGTGCAATATCGTGAGCAGTGACCCACACCCGTTGTACGTTGGCCGGAACCTCTGGGTGATGGATGTGGCCGGTATCGGCAATCCGCTCCATCAGTTCCGGGCTGTACCAACCTTCGCGCTTGGCCTGGGCAACGAAGTCTTGATTAATATCAAGCATCCGGGTATCGGCCTGATACCGCCAAAAGGCAATGGCAAAGAGCGGTTCGATCCCTGAAGAACAGCCAGCGATGATGCTGATCGTTCCGGTCGGGGCAACAGTGGTCACATTACAATTCCGCAGCAGTCGTTGCGGACGGATCCGCGAGCCATCAGGACGGCGGGCGCACGTCGCATCAGGTCCCCAGATACTGTATTCCCATTCTGGGAATGGGCCACGCTCACGGGCCAACTGCTCGGAAGCGACCTTGCTCTCTTCATCGATGAAGTGCATCACCTTCCGCGCCAGATCAATCGCTTCGTGCGAATTGTACGGAATCCCCAACCGCACCAGCATATCGGCCCATCCCATCACCCCAAGGCCGATGCGCCGGATGCGCTGGCTCAGGTGGGTAATCTGTTCGAGCGGATAGTGGTTGGCATCGATCACATTATCGAGAAAGCGCGTGCTTTCGTGGACCACCTCGCGCAGATGATTCCAATCAATCGTTCGTTCGGCAGTGACAAATTTGCCCAGATTGATCGAGCCGAGATTACAGACATCATACGCCAGCAGTGGCTGTTCCCCGCAGGGGTTGGTGGCCTCGTATGCTCCGAGGTGCGGAACTGGGTTATACTCGTTGGCCCGGTCGATGAAGAACAGACCGGGTTCACCGGTAGCGTGCGCACACTGAACAATGAGATCGAACACCATCCGAGCACGCAGGCGTGTTGGCTGACCGGGCGGTACCAACACCTCACCGGTCAGGGGATGTTTCAGACCATCGCGTGACGCAATGTGCACGACGCCGGTACGAGGATTGATCAGATCGTACAGCTCATCGCGCTCAACAGCGCGCATAAAGGCATCGGTAATGGCAACTGAAATGTTGAAATTCGTAATTTTCGTAGTGTCGAGTTTACACGTGATAAACTCAAGAATATCGGGATGGTCGCAGCGCAAAATCCCCATATTCGCGCCGCGGCGGGTTCCACCCTGTTTGATCGCCTCGGTCGAGTGGTTGTAGACATCCATAAAGCTGACCGGGCCACTTGCAACACCCATCGTACTACGTACCACATCATTCCGCGGACGCAAGCGCGAGAAGCTAAAGCCAGTGCCACCGCCGCTCTGATGGATCAGGGCCTGATGCTTCAGAGTCTCGTAAATGCTGGTCAGGTTGTCGTCAATTGGCAAAACGAAGCATGCACTGAGCTGACCCAGGGGTCGACCGGCATTCATGAGGGTTGGGCTGTTGGGTTCAAAATAGCCCTGTGTCATCAGATGGTAAAATCGCTCGGCTCGCTCTTCGACCTGTTCCGACGATGCACCATAGCGAGCATCGACGGCAGCGATCGTCTCGGCTACCCGCCAGAACATCGCTTCCGGCGTTTCAATCACGTCGCCGTGCTCATTCTTGAGCAGATAGCGCTTCTGAAGGACGGTACGGGCAATCTCGGTCAGATTGGCGGGGGCAAGCTCGTGCTTCATCATGGATTAAAAGCTCCTTATGCTCAATAGACGATTGATGCACCAAGAATGTTGTAAATAATTTCTAACCGGTAAGGATCGTGACAGGAAAGTACGGTACTGACAAAACTACTATATTTAGTGCCTACGACGATTGATAGAGCGCATATTTTGGACTTTCCCGCGCCCCGCTAGTGTAGCATAGTAACTAACCTCGTGTCAAGTGGAAAGAAAAAAGGTTTACAATAACAAAACCGCCGAGCCGAGATATGTCCGTTGTAGGTGGCACACCAGTGCGTCAGACTATGCGTTCGGCGCGATGAAGACAAGCCACCCGCCTTTCCAAGCGCGTTCAACACGAGTCGGTGCTCACCGCAATCACTGTTTATGGTCTAAGAGCCTATCCGGATCATCGTCTCACGGTACGGCAGATGAAACCTGATAGATGTACGGGCGCAGCGGCGCTGCGCCCCAACCGTTCTTCTTCCGCGACAGGGTATTCCGGATAGGCACTACGTCGCAATTTGATCAAAGCCATCACATTTTGCTATGATGTTTTGGCTGGTCAAACTGTGATATGCGCACTGAACAAAGGATGTTATGGAAACCACACAACTCTCATTTCTGAAACGACTACTCGCTACCCCCGGCCCATCGGGCGATGAAGACCGGGCTGCACGAGTCTGGCGCAGCGAAGCACGGACATTTGCCGATCAGGTGTACAGTGATGCACTGGGAAACAGCTTTGCCGTGCTGGAAGGTAGTGGCCCGCGGATTCTGCTGGCCGGTCATATTGATGAGATCGGGTTCATGATCAGCCATATCGACGATCAGGGCTTTCTCTTCTTCAGCCCGATTGGCGGATGGGACCCCCAGGTACTGGTTGGTCAACGAGTACGCTTATTAGGTCGGCACGGTGAAGTCATTGGTGTCATTGGCAAGAAGCCGATCCACCTGATAAAGGCTGATGAACGTCAGCAGGCTACAAAGATTGAACAGATGTGGATCGATATCGGTGTATCGAGCAAGAGTGAGGCGAACGAACTGGTACAGGTTGGCGACGTGGGAGTCATCGATGCGCCGGTGTACGAATTGCCGGGCGGTCGGATTGTGAGTCGCTCGATAGATAACCGGATCGGCGCCTTTACGGTACTTGAGGCACTGCGCTCGTTGAGCCAAAATCGACCCAATGCCTGTGTGGCTGCTGTTGCTACCACTCAAGAGGAGATCACCCTTGGGGGTGCAACGACAGCAGCCTTCAGCTTTGATCCACAGGTGGCAATTGTGGTTGATGTGACGTTCGCGACCGATCATCCCGATGCCGATCAACGACAGTGGAATACGGTAAAACTAGGCGGCGGTCCGGTATTGTCACGCGGTTCGGCAAATAGCGGTCGGGTGTTTCGCCGGTTGGTTGATCTAGCTGAACGTGAGTCGATTCCGTACAATGTGCAGATTTCACCGCGCCATACCGGTACCGATGCCGATGCTATCCATCATGTTCGTAGTGGGATTGCGAGTGCAGTTATCTCCATTCCGAACCGCTATATGCACTCGCCGAACGAAATGATCGCCTTGAGCGATGTTGAACATGCGATTCGTCTGATTACGGCTTTTGTACATTCAGTGTCCAGTGTGAACGAATTTATTCCATCCGATGAATAAAAATTATAACGCACATCTTTATTCGCCTATCACCCTGTGGTACAATACGGGCTGCCGCGCCACCGTTGTCGCGGCCGGCCAATGGGGGCCGTTTTTTACTCATCGTTGAGGAGAAGAATGTCATGGTCATGACAGATGTAGAACGATCTGCTGCTGCACCTTTTGAGAGCGTCGATTTGTTGAGCATCGTGCAACAGCACTTTGATCAGGCGGCCGATCTGCTCAATCTCCCGGCAAGTCTGCGTGGTCTCCTACGCATTCCACAGCGTGAACTAACGGTAAACTTTCCGGTTAAGCGTGATAACGGACGGATTGAAGTCTTTCAGGGCTTTCGTGTTCAGCACAATCTGGCTCGCGGCCCGACGAAAGGTGGTATCCGCTACCATCCGTCAGTCACCCTCGATGAAACCCGTGCCCTTGCCATGCTGATGACCTGGAAGTGTGCGTTAGCTGGCCTGCCTTACGGCGGCGCAAAGGGTGCGGTTATCGTTGACCCTAAACAGCTTTCGCCAGGCGAAATTGAGCGTCTGACCCGTCGTTTTGCAACTGAGATCAGTGTCGTTATCGGTCCCGAACGTGATATTCCTGCCCCTGACGTAGGCACCAATCCACAGGTGATGGCCTGGATTATGGATACCATTTCGATGCATCAGGGTCATACCGTTCCGGCAGTGGTAACCGGTAAGCCGATCAATATCGGTGGTTCCGAAGGTCGGCGCGAAGCCACCGGTCGGGGGTTGACATATGTGTTGACGGCGGCAGCCCATCATCTAGGGCTTAATATTTCGGATATGCGGCTAGCAATTCAGGGTTGTGGCAATGTTGGCTCGACCGTTGCCCGCGAAGCAGTAGCACTGGGAATGAAGGTCGTAGCACTGAGCGATAGTCACGGCGGAGTCTATAATCCTCACGGCCTTGATATTGAAGCGGTGTTGGCGCATAAAGCGTACACTGGAAGTGTTGTTGGCGCCGTGAATGCCGACACTCTGACCAATGAAGAATTGCTGGAAGTGGAGTGTGAGGTGCTGGTTCCGGCAGCATTGAGTGGTGTCATTACTGCACACAATGCCGGCCGAATTAAGGCCCACATTATCGCCGAGGCCGCTAATGGGCCTACAACAAGGGCTGCCGATGCGATTCTGTATGATCGCGGGTGCGTAGTGATTCCAGATATTCTCGCCAATGCTGGTGGCGTCACGGTCAGTTATTTTGAGTGGGTACAGGGTCTCCAGGAATTCTTCTGGAGCGAACGTGAAGTGAACGCGCAATTGCGTCGGGTCATGACAAATGCGTTGCAACAGGTTCTGCGCGTATCGGCTGAACGCCAGGTCGATCTACGCACGGCATCGTATATGCTGGCAGTGCAGCGGGTTGCCGATGCTGTAACGACGCGCGGTATCTATCCGTAATAAGTGATGGACTATGGACGATCTTGATACGATCATTAACGATCTCATTCCCCGCCGCACAAATGGCCGACGTTTCTTGTCAGGTTTGTTGCTAGGATTGGTCGGCGGTGCTGGTGCTGCTGCGCTCTTTCTCCCTCGAAGCGGTCCAGAGTTGCGGAGGTTGCTACGTGAACGGGGAATGGTGCTCCGTGGTCTCATTCGGCAGGTACTGACCAGTGAGCATCATCTGTAGCGAGGTTCGATCTTGCTGATGTTCGGTCGTGTTTGATTCCGCCGGTGAATACTGTGCGCACGTTCACCGCGATCTGTGGCCTGCGCCGCTTGCCTGCGCTTGCAGGCAAGCGGCTCGCTTTCGGTGGGTATTCGATGACGGCTAGCGCACGCCGTGCGGAAGACGCCTCTTACCTTCCCCGCAGCTCCCTTCCTCTTGCCCACAGGAAGCAGAAAACAACGGTTAAAACGGTAGCGCGAAACTTTGCCTCTCCGACTTATCCCCATTTCCGCCCTGGCTGATGGATAGGAAATGTTACCGACTTCATGCTGCGTGGGTAAGCGATGAGTTTTTGCAAAAATCCAACACTCCATCAACGTTCTGTAATCATCTGTGAGTGGTATACTGTGCACAGAATAGAGTTTCATTCTTGCGTACAAGGAGGCGTCTATGCCATTCTTCTTCGATCCAACCTATTTGCTGTTTGCGGTGCCGGCGATGCTTTTCGCCCTCTGGGCCCAATTTCAGGTTCAGTCGGCATTTAATAAATGGTCACAGGTCGCCAACATGCGGCGGCTGAACGGGTTCGATGTTGCCCGGGTACTGATGCGCAACGAGGGCCTTGATCACGTCGGTGTGGAGACGATACCTGGCATGTTGACCGACCACTACGATCCTGCTAGCAAGGTAATCCGGCTCTCGGAAGGTTCGTTACAGCCTTCGGTCGCCGCGATGGCCATTGTCGCGCACGAGCTGGGTCACGCCGCGCAAGACAAAGAGGGCTACGCATGGTTGCGTGTGCGTTCAGGAATCGTTGGTTTTGCCAACATTGGTTCGCAACTCGGTACCTGGCTCTTCTTCATCGGGATGCTGCTAGGCGCAGCCGGTGGCCGTGGTTTCGGCTTTCAACTGGCCGTGGTCGGTGTGATACTATTTAGCGCGGCAGTTGCCTTTACCCTGGTCACGCTGCCGGTTGAGTTTAACGCTAGCGCCCGTGCACGCGAGATGCTGCAACGAGCCGGTCTTGTGACGGTGCAAGAGGCTGAAGGCGTTAATGCGGTGCTTAATGCCGCAGCGTTGACGTATGTGGCCGCAGCAGCGCAGGCAATTGCGCAATTGCTCTACTTTGTGACCATTTTGATGCGACGGAGGGAGTAAGTCCATGACCGAAGAAGAGTTGCGGCGAAAGTTGGTTCACGGCTTACTGAGCCTGGTGCTTAGCCTGGCAGCAGCCTGGCTGGCAACGTATCTGACGAACAAGCTTCTTGGTGAGCCACCGAAGTCAGAGTCGCAAACCGTGTAATTCTACGACGCTGCACGGTGGAGTATCTGGCAGATTCACCGGCAACGGAACACATGTCTCCTTGCCGGTTCTCTTCGTTTTGTGATATAGCGAAAAGGAAGATTGTGAGACACGCAGCACAGGTATTCCTTTGCTGACGTTTAGTGTGGTCATTTCTTCATCTAGTTATTTCGCGGATCTCTGAAACATGCCCCCTACACAGAGTACGGCTGACAACTCTCACTTCCTGTTGATTCCCTTTCCGCTTATGATGGGGAAGAACCTACAGAATATCTCAGGCTTATCCAGGATGATGCTATGAATACAAATTCTATCATCATTGGCATTGCTGGCGGGAGCGCCAGTGGCAAGACGAGTGTGGCCCAAGCGATCTTGCAACGGGTCGGCGCTGACCGCATTGCCCATATTGACCACGACCGGTACTACAAGGACCTGAGCCATTTGCCGCTCGAAGAGCGGGCCAAATTTAACTTCGATCATCCTGATGCGCTCGATAACGATCTGTTGGTCGCACATCTCGATGCGCTCTGTGCCGGGCAGCCGGTTGATCTACCAACCTACGACTATACAACCTATGTTCGCTTGCCACAGACCGAACGGCTCGAACCACGACCGGTTATCCTGGTAGAAGGGATTTTGATCTTCTACGAACCGGTATTGCGACGACGCATGCAGATTAAGTTGTTTGTTGATACCGATGCCGATCTACGTTTTATCAGACGGTTACGTCGTGATATTGCTGAACGTGGGCGTTCGGTCGATTCGGTGATCGAACAGTATCTGAATACCGTGCGTCCGATGCACCTCGAATTCGTTGAACCGACAAAGCGATACGCCGATGTCATTTTCCCTGGAGGTGGACGTAATCCGATTGCAATTGATATGGTCGTTGCGCGGATTGAAGCAGCACTCCAGGCAATGGCTTGACGTGATACACAACTGAGAGCAAACTACTAGTAGAGAGGTAGTTGTGCTCAACTAACACATAATACCCCGCCTGCTGTTAGCCGGTACGGTAGGCGGGTTCGACGCCCGGCCAACGTTGAATTGAAAGGGAAGAATGGCTATTTTCGCCGTCGTCCTGGTAACAGTCGCCTGGATCAATAGACTATGGAGGTCACTGCCCTGGCGAATATCGATGAATTACCGCTCAGTTGGACACGTACCCATCTGACTAGACCACGCTGGCAGGCGATCAAATTGCCGCTTTCAGGGCTGACCTGGCTGGCATACGCCACGCTCCCCTCTACGTTCACGCTAACTCACCTGCAACGTGAGTATTTTGCCGATTCAGGTCTCCTCTTGCGCGGCTGCTCTCTTAATGTAGCTAGCAAGTTAGCTGCGGCGGGCTGGGAAACGATTCGGGTTGGGATAGAAGGGATTATTGATCTAAGCAGTGACAGTCTCTCGCGTCGGTCGATCCGCAAGATGACACGGGCTGCGCTCCGTTTCGGTAACGTGATCGAAGTACCCTGGAACCCCGCCGCAGTTGCTCGTTTACGCTGGCTGGCTCGGGAAGCTCGCTACGGTGAGCGACCACAACTGCGTTACCTTTTCCGCACCGTTTTTGAACCAGAGACACGGCTGTTTGTGTTTGTTGACACAGCCGATGAATGGCAGGGGGCATTATTGCTGACGCAACCGACCCCGACAACTGCCGTTACCGAATTGATGTTACGTCGAGCCACTGCACCCGCTGGAGTAATGGAAGCCCTCTTCACCACTGCCGGGCAGCACCTTAATGCAGAGGGATGTCGGACATTCAGTCTCAATGAAGTTCCCTTTTATCATCTTGAACACGATTTACGTCCACTCGAACGGCTGGTCACCCTGGTAGGACGGCAGATGACAGCGGTGTATAACGCAAATGGCCTCTACCGCTTCAAAGCCAAATTCGCCGACTTCTGGCGCCCAGTCTATCTCTGTGCGCGACCACGACTCTCGATCCTTGCCCTCGTCGATCTCTTCACGGTATCGGGGTGTCTGGAACTGGCGGCCAGCGGCCTGTATCGCCGGAGAGCAGCGTAGGCTGACCAGATTGTCGACGCCGGGCAAGAAGCTGCTCGTATTCGTGCAACCGCTGTAACTGTCGTCGGTTGGGACGGATAATGGGTCGTGCGAGGTGCAGTTTGGTCAGGGCAGCACGATAGCCAATACCATGACGGGCCATAAGGTATGCAGCCGTCATCAGTGGTGCTCGCCCAACTCCGGCGTGGCAATGGACGAAGACCGGTAACCCATCACTAATTGCCTGTGCGATAAAGTGCACCCCTTCATCGAGTTGGTTCAGCGTTGGGGGATGGAAATCGGGCACTAGCAGCCGTAAACTGCGTATTGGGAATGGTTCGATAAACGGATCGGCACGCTCGGCCTGGAGCGAGAGCACCGCACGCACGCCCAACTGATGGATCGCCGGCCATTGCCGGGCGCTGAACTGACCGCCAACAAAGAGCATTGGGGTGACAGGCGAGATGTTAAGCCCGAAGAATCGTTGCCATTGAGTAGAAACGTAGTGCCGCAGTCGTCTCATCATAACATTTCTCTGGTACAATACCACACGAAACCCTACAAGTATGGTAACACAGCTATGTGGCCATTTCGCAAACCGGTCGATCTTAAAGCGACCACTACCCGTCCTAGCCAACCTACCGATGTCACGGCAGTGAGTCACTTGTTTCGTGCTGCCGGTCGTCGCTTTCTGGCTACGACCGGCAGCGAATTGTATACCGCTGTCGAGGAAGGGCGGGCAGCTATATTGGAATTTGGATCTGACATACTGGCCGTTGCCGCATTGAGTAAACCGATTGCTCACGTTGTGTGGCTACGTGCTCTGGCAATCAGTGAACGCTTGTACCCCAGAGATGCCCTCAAACTGTTGACTCCGGCTCTCGATCAGGTGGCTCGTAGTCATGCAATTACTCAGATCTATTATGCGGGTGATGAACAGACTGATCAGTGGCTCCGCGCCCCTCTTGAGGCGGCTGGTTACCAGCATCAGACTGATGTTGTCGTTTATGAGAAGCGCGGTTGGGAAATTCCAGCAAGTGGTAATCCTGATGTGCAAGTTCGCCCTGCCCGTGCCGTTGATTTAGCTGAAGTGTTGCGACTCGATACGCGCTGCTTTGAGCCACAATGGGTCAAAGACGAAGGAATTCTTGCGCCAGCAATTGCCGATGGTTCATTCTTTGTGATGGCTGAACTTGACGGACAGATCGTAGGGTACAGTTACGCAACCAGCCATTTTGGCGGCAGGCTTGTGCATCTGGTTCGAATCGCTGTTGATCCGGAACAACGAGGACGTGGTATTGGTGTGCGGTTGCTGGCCGAGTTCGTAACCTATGCGGCAGAAACCGGCGCCGGGTTGCTCACTCTGAATACACAGGCGTACAACCATCATGCCCAGCGACTCTATCGTTGGTTCGGCTTCGCGCCGACCGGCGAGCGTCAGCCGGTGCTATGTCGTTGGTTGTAGAGAGGGTGAACCGTGCCACCAAAAGTTGATCCGCGTGATTGGGAACGGCTGTTCAGCGGTCGCCGACGTCGTCGTGGACCACTTCATACCCTCGTTACCGCTCTTGTTGGCGGCCTTCTGATCCTTGGCCTGATAAACGCTGCTCCGTTTGTGCTGCGCCAGATTGAAATCAGTCGCGAGACAGCCCGACCGACACAAATCGCCTTGCAGACGCGCGAAGCACGAGCGACAGCTCAGCAAGCAGCCGCTCAACAGCCTACACCGACATTCACCCCATCGCCTATACCTTCTCCGACGGTAACGCCGCCACCAATTATTGGTCGCGCACGGGTGATCAATGGTGGCAACATTCGCAGCGAACCGCGCATCGCAGCAGAGACGGTTATCGGACAAATCTGCGTTGGGGATCAAGTAGAGCTGTTAGCGGAACAAACATTCGCAGGTAACAATCGCTGGTACCTGCTGCGCGTCGTTGCTACCGCAGACGATTGCGTGCCGCAACGGGTGAGGGCAGGTACAGAGGGATGGGTGAGTGCCACGCTGCTAAGCCGGCCAGAGCCTTGACTCTGCCCCAAGATGATGTCCAGAGACAGACATATCGCCGTCAGCATAACCGACCGTGGACGAGGCACAAGGTCCGTTCAGGGGGCGTAACATCTGTTTCCGATCCAACCAGACACGTGCGTCCACACTTGGTATAAGCAACGACCGCCTACCGCATTGCCACAACCTGGTTGTACACAGCCAGGGTCGCCTGGGCCGTTGCGCGCCACGAAAAGAGGGTCGCTCGCTGTTGACCACGCTGACGGAGAAACCGGTGTAGGGCAGGTGAACGCAGGACGCGCAAGATACCATCGGCAATTTCATGCATACTGTGCGGATCAACCGTGAGCGCCGCCTCACCAACCACTTCTGGCAGACTGCCCGCATAGGCACAAACAACCGGTACACCACATGCCATTGCTTCAAGCGGTGGTAAGCCAAAACCCTCGTATGATGAAGGAAAGACAAAGAGCAGAGCGCCGCTGTAAAGTGCCGGTAGATCGTCATCACTCACATGAGAGAGCACTTTGACCCGCTCCTGCAAGCCGTACTCGGCAGCCATCACAGTCGGCAACGGGTAACGCCGATCGAACTTGCCGGCAACCACCAAGGTAGTATCAGACAGTGAGGGCGGCAATTCAGGCAACACGCGCTGCCAGGCCCGTAACAGACGGTCGATATTTTTGTGTGGCTTATTTGAGCCAACGAACAACACATAATGGCGCGGGACACCGTACCGCCGACGCATATCGGTAATGACATCAGGCGGCTGCGGGGCAAAGGCAGGAGCGGCAGCCAGCGGGGTAACAGCAATCCGCTCACGGGGGATACGCAAATGGAAGGCCAGATCATCTCGTGAGACCGACGAGATCGTAATCAATTGACGAGCACTCCGGGCGGCAAGACGCAATGCCAACCGATAGAAACGTCGTCCGTTTGGGCTGAGGGTCTGCGGATACCGTAACGGCAATACATCGTAGATCGTCACCACCGAAGGGCAAGGGAGGAGGTATGGTTTGACGAGGTAGGGTGAATGGAGAAGATCAAGGCGTAACCGACTGGCAAGGAACGGGAGTTCGAGTTGCTGCGTCAAGGCGAAAGGTGAACTACGTACCGCAACAATCTCGACATGCGTATCGGTCAACGTTGGTAGTGTTTGCCCAATATTGGTGAACACAAACAGCCGATGCTGAGCAGTAAGATGGCTCAGTTCAGGTAAGAGTGATGTGATATAGCGACCAATACCGGGAAAATGGTCGCTAGCATAGCGAGCATCAAAGCCGATACGAAGCGATTGCATTGTGTTTCCATTATAACCGGATCGGCGCATTACATATCCGTGCTTCACCCGATTCTCATTTGACAAGTCCATCATTCTAGGAGTATCATACGGTTAGTTTATCTAACTAACTGTCTATGCCCATGGATGATCCAACAATCCGCAATGCCCAGCGCTTGATCAAGCTGCTCGATTGTATGCGGGCAAAACAGCCGCGCAGCTCTCTCTTTGATCAGCTCAGCGAGTGGGGCCTATCAATATCGCACTTACGACTGCTCAGTCTCCTCGCACCTGATCGGGAAGTGTCGATGCGCGAACTGGCAGAGGCGCTTAACATCAAACCACCATCGCTCACGGCGTTGACCCGACGGTTGGTACAAACCGGTTTGATCGAGCGGCGGCCACACCCTAATGATAACCGGATCATTCTCCTCTCGCTGAGCAGTCGTGGCCGACAACTACACCACGATCTCGAAGCCGAGCGATTGGCCCGTATGACTAAACTGCTGGCCGGTTTAAGCCATGCCGAACAGCAGGTATTTCTCGATCTGCTTGAGCGGGCCATGCAGGCATAGCGGAAACGATGGGTATTGGAACCGTTAGCACGTTTCTGAACATTCACTTCCCAACGATGCGCTGGCAACGGTAGAGGAGACAGTGAGCAACGTTGGCCACAGCCTGCGGCACCCGGTCAAACAATAGCCCAACGGGTTCGCCGCTTACCTCAGCACAGGGCCAGCAGATTTCACTTCCAGGTACGAGGAGTTTGTTTCAGACACGATGGTCGATCAACGTACTGAAAACACACAGGAACAAAGAGTCACGTATGCAGGTTCAACAGGGAATGTCTCGCTCGGCAGGGCGTCGACCGACTTCTGGCGCCTTACTCCGCGCCATCCGCTACCTCGGCAACCAGCGGCGTACAGTGCTGGTTGCTTACGGTTCGCTGGTTGTAGCCACGCTGGCGCAACTGGCCGTACCACAGTTGGTTCAGAACATGATCGATGCCGTGACACGCAGTGTTGTTGCTACGCGCATCTTAACCGAGGTGCCGGCAGCGTTTCAAGCGGCGGCAGCAGCACGGCTCGGTCTAACGATTGAGGAGTTGCAGCGTAATGCGGCTCATGCGGAAGAAATTGTGATCAATGCAGCATTACTCATTCTCGTATTTGCTGTCATGCGCGGAATCTTTTCGTTTTTGCAGTCGTTCATGGCTGAGCGAACCTCGCATGGTCTGGCCTTTGATCTGCGGAATGCAATTTTCAGCAAGATTCAGCGCATGTCGTTCAGTTTCTACGACCGCAATCAGACCGGGCAACTAATGGTTCGCGCCACTGATGATGTTGAGCGAGTACGGACATTTGTGGCGCAGGGATTAGTACTGGCTGCCCAGTCGTTTCTCCTCTTGATCGGTGCGTTGATTGTGCTGACCTTTACAAACTGGCAGTTAACGCTGGTCATTATGCCATTATTACCGATTGCTCTGGCAATCTTTTTCATTTTCGGTCGGATCAGCCAGCCTTTGTTTTTGGAAGTGCAGAATCGTCTTTCCCGCCTGAATACCATTTTGCAAGAAAATATTGCGGGTATTAAGGTTGTCAAGGCATTTGCCCGCGAATCTTATGAAGAGGAACGGTTTGATCGAGCAGCTACCGCCCTGATGGAGCAACAGATTCGAGTAAATCGCATTTTCGCCTTTTTGTTTCCCATGATCTTCCTGATTTCCCAGTTGGGACAGGTAGCGATCCTCTATTTCGGTGGTCAGCAAATCTTGAATGGTACGCTTGCGCTGGGTGAGTATCAAAAGTTCAGCCTCTACCTGGTATACGTCTTTTTCCCACTCGGTCAGCTTGGTTTCATTATTGCGCTCCTAGCTCAGGCTGGTGCCTCTGCCGAACGGATCTTTGAGGTGCTCGATGCCCGAAGTGAGATTGTCGAGCGACCAGACGCAATCACATTGCCGCCCATCCAGGGCCGCGTCGAATTTCGTAATGTCACCTTCCGCTATTTCAATAGCAGTGCCCCCGTCTTGCAGAATGTAAGTTTTGTTGTTGAACCGGGGCAAACAGTCGCACTGCTGGGAGCAACCGGTAGTGGCAAGACCTCGATTATCAATCTCATTCCCCGCTTCTACGATGTAAGTGAGGGGGCGGTGTTGATCGATGGGTACGATGTCCGTGAGGTAACAATTGATAGTCTGCGGGGTCAGATCGGTATTGTGTTACAAGAGACCAATCTCTTCAGTGGTACGATTCGCGAAAATATTGCGTTTGGCCGCCCTGATGCCGATGACGAAGAGATCATTGCTGCTGCTAAGGCTGCGGCAGCTCACGACTTCATCATGAGCTTTCCCGACGGCTATAACACACGGGTGGGTGAACGCGGAATGACCCTCTCTGGCGGGCAAAAACAGCGGATTGCGATTGCCCGTGCGCTGTTGCTGAATCCACGGCTGCTTATTCTCGATGATAGCACCAGTAACGTTGATGTTGCAACTGAAGCGTTGATCCAACGTGCTCTTGACCGTTTGATGCGGGGACGCACCAGTTTCGTCATTGCGCAGCGGATCAGTACGGTGCGGAATGCCGATCTAATCCTCGTGCTCGATAAAGGACGGCTGGTTGCCAGCGGCACGCATGCCGAATTGATGGAACAAAGCCCGATCTACGCCGAAATCTATGCATCGCAGTTAGTTGAAGATGCACCATTACCATCCCCGAATGGTCAGACCGGAGAAGGAGCAACAACGCTATGATGGGAGGACTTGGCGGCCCTGGCCGAATGCTCAATACCGAGGTACAGAAGCCGAAGAATGTGCTGGCAACTATTGCACGCTTCTGGCCCTACTTTTATCCGTACTGGCCTGCCATCGTACTGACATTGATCACCATTACAGCCAGTGCCCAGTTGCAGGTCACCGCACCGGAATTGATCGGACAGGCGGTTGATTGTTATCTCTTTCCACGGCCCGATGCCTGTTGGTATGCCACTATTGACCCGGCAGCCACAAACGCTGACCGACTAGGTGGGTTGACCGGCCTGATCGGGTTGTTGCTGGTTGTATTTATCGGTGGTGCACTATTGCAGGGTGTAGCCTTCTTCAGTATGAACTGGGTTGGTCAACGCGCTTTGCGTCAGATCCGTGAAGATGTATTTGCCCATATTCATCGTCTTTCGCTCGGATATTTTGCCCGTAACGAAGCGGGTAATGTCATGAGCCGAATCACCAGCGATACCGATACGATTCAGCAAGCTCTCAGTTTCGCACTGTTGAGTGTAGTCAATGGCATACTGCAAATTGGTCTCACCATCAATGCCATGGTGCAGAGCAATCTGCCGTATGCGCTCATCAGCCTTAGTGTGCTACCATTGATGATCCTGGCGACATTCTACTTTTCGACTCAGGCCCGCCGTGCGTTTCGGGCCAGTCGCCAGCAGATGGGCAACGTCAATGCTGGCTTACAAGAGAGCATAGCCGGCGCTCGCGAAGTACAGGCTTTTAACCGTGAAGCCGAGAGTATTGCTCAGTTTGAACGGGCCAACGCCGCGAATCGTGACGCGAATATTCGAGCGGCGAGTTTTACCAGCGCTCTGAACCCAGTTCTTGAAGCGTTAGGGTATGTTGCCATTGCGATAGTGGTCGTCGTCGGTTCTATAAGCGTTCTGCGGAATGCCCCTCTCTTTGGGACAGCAGTGATCTCGTTGGGCACAATTTTTGCCTTCATCCAGTATGTCCAGCGCTTCAATCAGCCGATTCAACAAATCGCCTCATTGTGGACAAACGTACAGAATGCGATTGCCGGTGGCGAGCGGATCTTTGGTTTGCTTGATGTCAAGCCTGACCTAGTTGATGCACCACAGGCTTATCCACTACCGCCGATCAAAGGGCGAGTAGTCTTTGATCAAGTGTGGGCGGAATACAAACCGGGTGAGCCGGTGCTGCGCAATGTGAGCTTCGTTGCCGAACCGGGTCAGACCGTTGCCATCGTTGGCCCTACCGGCGCCGGTAAAACGACGCTGGTCAATTTGATCCCGCGTTTCTACGACGTAAGCGCCGGTAGAGTGACGATTGATGGTCACGACGTGCGTGATGTCACGACCACCAGCTTGCGTTCACAGATCGGAATTGTGCTGCAAGACACCTTCTTGTTCGCCGATACGGTGATGAACAATATCCGCTATGGCCGACTCACAGCGACCGATGACGAGGTCATTGCAGCAGCTCAACTGGTTGGCGCCCACGAGTTTATCGAGCGTCTACCCGAGGGGTACCAAACGGTGCTTGGCGAACGGGGCACCGGTCTCAGTCAAGGACAGCGCCAGTTGATAGCAATTGCCCGTGCTGCGCTGGCCAACCCTCGTATTCTGATCCTCGATGAGGCTACCAGCAGTGTTGACACCCGAACGGAACGGATCATTCAGCGGGCCTTTGACCAGTTACTGGCAGGACGAACGAGTTTTGTGATCGCCCACCGGCTGAGTACCATTCGTAATGCCGATCTGGTGCTGATGGTAAAAAATGGCCAGATTGTCGAACGCGGTACTCATCACGAACTGCTGGCCCAGCGTGGCGCATACTACGAGCTGTATCAACAGCAATTCGCCAGCGGTGTAGAGACGGTCTCATGAAGCCTATCTTGAGGCATATGTGACCGTCGCACCGCGAATCAGCGGGAAATGATTGGCAGATACCGATCATACGCAATCGGGAGACCGGTTATCAGTGGAAAGGCAATACCACCGGATGGTGCCGTAGTAACGCCACCGATACCAACCGGAATATCGGTTGCCAGCCATGTACGGATAAATGCGCTCCATGGATCGGTTTGCCCACGGTACAACAGCGACTCAAACAGCACCGGCTGCGCGCCGAAAAGTGAGCGATGAGGGAAGAACTCGGCGAGACCCGCGCCGGGTGGGAGCGAGGGGATACCAACCTCTCCGGCGGCGTTGCGTCGGGTTGCCAACACGAGCGGCGTACTCCCTCCCAGCGCATTGGAAAGATTGATGGTCGCGGTACGTACTGCGGCTAGATTACTATTCTGGAGTGCCGGTGCATTGGCCAGCGCCGCTGTGAAATCACCCAGATCGACAAAGGCATCTTCAGGCACCGACCAGCGTTGACCGGTAGGATCGGGGATAGCATCGGCCAGGCCATTCCCAGAACTATCGTACACAGTACTCCTGGATCGCACTTCCATTAACGATGGCTGAATGACGGCTGCACGCTCATTCCAAATCTGCTGCAATGCAGTGGCGAGAGTATCACGTGCTGAACGCACCTCATCGGCGCGATCCAGATCAAGCGCCGTCAAAGCGTATTCGCGCAACACACCATCTGAGCGAACCGCATTACCGTAGAGCGTAGGAAGATCCACGGCAACTGCACGAGGATTATCGCCACCACTTGCTGTTAATCGGCCAAGCACGCGGTGAATCCAGGCTGTGCGCCAGATATTGCCGGGCGGAGCAACCAGATAATCGGCTGCCGGCGCCAGCGCCAGCGCCGTGTTTAGGTTCGCCATCAACGGTGCCTGGAAGAGCACCAGATCGATCCGCTTTTCGGCGGCTATTGTTGCCTCGCGCAGCGCAACACCGAGATCGGTAATAGCCATTGCTGGCGTAGCGGCGACCGACTCATCACTGCCAAAACCAAAAGCTGGATGAGCTGGACCAACCAGGATCAGCATAGTACGCACAGCCGGAAATTCGCTTAAACCAAACCTCACAAATTCACGGAGGGTAGCCGGTTCGGCACTGTTCGGTTCAAACTGGCGCCGACAATCGACTGAGCTACCCCGGAATGCACAAATTTGACCTCCGGTGATCCCATAAGCATCGTAGAAGGTCACAATTGAAAAATTGGGATAGGCAGCCGCCAGTAAACGCAGACGTTCTAACTCAAAATCAGGCCGGGCCATGACACTGGTGCGTAACGGATCACCAAGCGCGTTATCAGCAGCAACGTAGATCAGGATCGTCCAGGCTGCCGGATCAGCGCCATCTGGCCAACCTTCATTGACAGTTACTCTCACTGGAATTGAGTCAAGGGCAGGAAGAAACGTGATCGTACGCTCGGCAAAGCTGTAGCCATACGCAGGCAAAGTATCTGTGCCACGACCATCGTGAATCTTGACATACCAGCGGTAAGGGTGACCATAGCGTAGGGTCATAGTATTCACACTCGCCGGAACCAGATCGATATACGGTGCTGCGGCTGTCAGGCGTGGGCTACACCACTGGGGCGATAGACCGGTTTCAGGGATGAACAGGGTTGGGTCGTAGAGACATATCTGATACTCTTCACCATCAATTGATCGCGGCTCAAACAGGAAGCGCACCGGCGAATCATCATTCAGGACGAGCCGGGCATTAGGTTGCGGATCAAGCAGGCGCGGTGAACTGAGTTCCAAGTCGAGATCGGTTCGCTCATCACCAGCCGCTAACTCAGTAACGACCGGCCCTGCCAACACGCTCAACCGTTGTCCATCACGACGGTTGGTCAGTGGTTGATTGACAAACCAGACCTGGTATGCTGCACCAGCAGACAGAGGTGGCACGCTGAACTGATAACGAAACCCGTCATCGGTAGCTACTACCTGAGCTGTTGCAACGACACTCCGACTAGTTGTATCGGAGCGCACGAGCAAAATCTGAACATCGCGCAAATCGGGCGACTCACGATTGCTTTGGGTAACGCGACCACTAAGGGTAGCAAGGTTTCGCGAACAAAGCTGCACTTCAATGTCATCGAACGAGATCGCCAGCCCTGTACCATCAGTAACACCCCGCATTGTTATGATTAACTGTGCAGCCCTTTGCTCAACAAGGGGCGTAATATCGGTCGCCGCCCAGGAGAAACTCCGCCAATTGCCATCGGCTTTTCCGGCCAGCGGAATATCTACTGCAAAGACCCGCCCGGTCGGTGTCGGATCATCAGGCACATTGAGGGCAATCGTCACCGTATCGTTCGGGCCAAGAGCACCTGGTACGATCCGGTAGCGGATCGTACCAATGATCTGTTCAGCCGCCGAGGGAACAGTAAACCGTTGCCTAAACGCATCAACATCTGTACTGACATCGCCATCACCATCGTCATCTTCGACCAGATAGATCGCCTGCGGCGCAGAAAACACACGGGCACTGGCGGTTGTGAAGAGTACTTCGTTTCGTACCGCTTGCCATGGCGACGACGACCGTGGCCGACTGATCGTTGAATCCTCGATCACATCAGTACAAATCAAATTACTAGGGGTAAGTGGTGGCTCGGTGCTCACGGCTGCAAGCCGCGATGGCCAACCGACTATCACCAGGATAGTACAGGTAAACAGGCCGATCCAACGCAACCAGAACGCAACAGATCGGCTTGAAGTCTGGTACAATAGAGCGACCATGCGCCACAACTCCACTGGAGGCGATATGACCGAATTACATCATCTCACCGTTACCGCCGCACACGCAGCGCTCGCTGCTGGCGACATCACAGCGGTAGAACTTACTGAAGCCTGTCTTGCGCGGATCAACGCCACCGAACCACTGATTCGCGCATTTCTGCACCTCACACCAGAGATTGCGCTGGATGCGGCACGAGCTGCGGATGAACGACGTCGGCAAGGCCGATCACTCGGCCCGCTTGACGGTATCCCGATTGCGATCAAGGATGTTATCTGTACTGATGGCATCCCAACCACTGCCGGTTCACGCATTCTCGCGGGGTTTCGCCCGCCTTATAACGCCACTGTTGTCGAACGGCTCTTGGCTGCCGGTGCCGTGCTGATCGGGAAACTCAACTGCGACGAGTTTGCGATGGGTTCGAGCACCGAAAATAGCGCCTACCAGATCACGACCAACCCGTGGGATCGGACGCGGGTTCCTGGCGGTAGTAGCGGTGGTAGTGCAGCAGCCGTCGCTGCCGGACAGGTACCGGCTACCCTGGGAACCGACACTGGCGGCTCGATCCGCCAACCATCTGCACTCTGCGGCATCAGTGGTCTCAAGCCAACGTATGGTCGGGTCAGCCGCTACGGTCTGATCGCTTACGGGTCATCACTCGACCAGATCGGGCCAATGGCCTGGACGGTCGCCGATCTAGCATTGCTGATGAATGTGATTGCCGGGCACGATCCGCGTGATGGTACCAGTGCGCCCATCGCCCCCCCCGATTACACGACGGCCCTTACCGGTGATATACGCGGGTTGCGTATCGGTATTCCCCGTGAGTACTTCGTTGAAGGAATGGAACCGGGTGTCGAAGCTGCGACCCGCACGGCCATTGAGGTGCTGCGCGAGCTTGGTGCCACGCTGGTAGAGGTTTCGCTCCCGCACACCAGATATGCCTTACCTACATACTACATCATCGCACCCGCTGAAGCTAGTGCGAATCTGGCCCGATTTGACGGAGTGCGCTACGGCTTCCGCGCCGAGGGTGAAACGATGTGGGAACAGATCGAGCAGACGCGGGGAAAGGGTTTCGGGCCGGAAGTACGACGACGTATTATGCTCGGTACGTATGCCCTTTCAGCCGGGTACTATGACGCTTATTACCGTCGTGCCCAGCAGGTACGCACGCTCATTAAACGTGACTTTGAGAATGTATTCATGGAAGTGGATGTGTTGGCAACACCAACATCACCAACAGTTGCTTTCCCTATTGGTCAAAAGATCAACGATCCGCTCGCAATGTATCTGAGCGATGTCTGTACGCTGCCAATTAATCTAGCCGGTGTCCCTGCTCTAGTTGTACCTTGCGGCTTCAGTGAAGGGCTGCCGGTAGGCCTCCAGTTGATCGGACGTCCCTTCGACGAAGCAACTCTGTTGCGCGTCGGTGATGCCTATCAGCGCGTGACTGAGTGGCACACTTATCGCCCTAATCTGCCCGGATAGTATCGTAGGGGTGCAACACCGCTGCGCCCCTACAAATGGCACCTTCCTCTTTCATCGTGATGGGAAGCACCAGCCGGATTTCACGATTACCCCGATTGATATGATGACGAGCATGATGCGTGAAAGACATCCCTCTTAGGTGCTGCAATGCTGAAAACTTAGAGCCTATCGGAAAAACCCCGCCGCATGAGACCGAGATTATCGATCCGCTTCTCGATGAGATTGTTGCGCTTCTGAACGAGACCAATGCTGTATATCGTAGGGGTAAGGCGGTATACTGTACAGGCAGCGACAGGGTGCAGACGATTCGGGGATACCAACGTTCCCGATGCCGACGGGTAATGGCGATGTGCCCCACGATGCCGACGGGTGATGGCGATGGAATGTACACATTCCGCTGCGATACATCAAACGCTCGCTGCATGGTACAATAAGGTACCTTCGTGCGGATACGAATGAGATGCACAATGAGTCAACCTGAACCGAATCAAGTACCACCACCTGTTACTCAATCACTTACACCACCTGTCTCGCAACCGCGCAGTTGTCTTCGCCAGATTGCAGGATTCATCGGCTGGTTATTCACTCTGGCCGTTGCGGTCGCATTGACCCTGGTTGTCGCAGGTGGTCTTCTCTACTGGTTAGGTGTTGATCTGACAACACCGCAGCAGATTCGCCAGGTCAGCATCGATGTGCAGACGTTGCAAGCGTTAGCCACCGATCAGGCTACCGGTATTCATCAATTGCAGACAACTCAGGCCCAACTCATCGGAGAGCTAGGGAACGCACGCGAGCGAATCGACGAGCTAGAAGCACAGGCCAACGAACTGGCAGTTGTTGCCACAACCCAGGCTGGAAATGCAGCAACCGCAGTCGCATTGGGACATACACTCCAGACGGCCGTCGCTGAAACTGGTGCGCTGCAAGATCAATTTCGTGAGGGGCAAGTGCTAGTAGCGGTAGTGGCAACTGTACAGGCTGCACAGAACGAGCAGATTCGAGAAATTGAGCGGCGGAGTGAGCGGCTGATTCGCTTTCTTAATCGCCTGAGTGACATTGCTGGCGATACCGCCGATGACATAGCTGTACCGACACCGACCAGTATCATACCGATAACGCCAACACCGACTATTCCTGCGCAGGTAACACCCACACCGTAACATAGACGTAGGGGCGCAGCGATATTGCGTTCACCTACAGATCGTTGTTCCGCTCCACACGATCCACGGTGTTAAATTACACTATCGACGTGGATCGCACCACCGATGAGGCAAGCGCGTGCCTAGAGGTTTTCGGTATTTTCATCTTTTGGAATGCGGGAGCACACGCTGCTGGCTCGCAGGTGCGGTATATGGAAACCCATCGGTTGGCACATCGGCGCACCGGCATCCCAGGCCCCCGCGTGCAGGGGCCTAGGGGTGAACTCATCCCTATCGTATGCCAGCAGGCAGGTGTTTCAAGAGGCGACATGACTGTGGACAGGTTGCGAACCCGCTCCTACCGCACATGACCGTGATTTCCTCTATCAACACTGCGGAGTAGAAAAAACGTTGAACAGCCCTGTGCTACCCATCCACACCTGATAGGTACAGCAATGTGGCGACTTGGACCCATCCTAATCACGCCCGATGGCGGCTTCGGTCAAAAGACGCACCATCTGCTCAATCGAACGTCGAGTGCGGGCGAGCGCCAGGGTCATATCGGCCAGCACAGCCTCGGCCAATATAAAATTGGATTGGTAATTCTGGCGCAAGGTTGGAAACAGACCCTGCGCCTCTTCAAGACTGTGAATCGCGTCCGCAAGCGCGTGTTCGCTATCGTCACGCTGACGGGCGGCAACCATCGGCCAGCGACCATGAATTTCGGCGCCGCGCACAATGACCAGGTAGCGACGCATGCGTTCGGTGCAGGTTAAGGCATCGCACACGGCACGTTCGGCAGTAACGATCAGTACCCGACAGAGGTGAGTGTTACGGCCCAGTTCGCTGCGCACCTCATCCAGCGTACTCCGGGCCTGCAGGATGTGCTGAACCGCCTCTTCCGCTATGCGGATCAGCTCGACTCTCTCGGCCTCCAGTTCGGTTGGCCAGCGGCGTGGTATCGTCGGCATAATCAATCGCGCTCCTTCGTGGTCGACGCAAGTACTCTTCCGTCGCATGCTGGCGGAGAATATTTTCACCCAGTTGCCAGAGGATGATTGGAATACCTGCGGCGACAAAACTACGCCAGACCAGCTCTTCATAGCGGCGCCAGTCAAGATGTCCCAGGCGACGGGCAGCCAGCGCAACTGGCGCCAGCGAGAGAACAACCCCGCCGGCGACCTCGGCCCAGAGGTGATCGGGCAGTACGGTTGGAAAACGACGCTGAAGCAGACTTAGCGTTGCAGCATAGACAGACGATAGCCCTATAACCTGCAGAGGAAGTTGTACTGTCAGATGATCGGCTTCGGTCACGGTGTTGATCGTGGCGTTGTCATTCACTGCTCGCATTGCGGGGTTCCTTTCAGGTTCTTTTCAGGTATCATTCTAGCACAATACGGTAAAATTGTCCAGTAGTTGGGTTCTATTCGGGCTGTTATTATACGGTTATTAATCCTCTTCTGGTAGTGCTCTCACCTATTCCTGAAGAACATCTGCCCTCATCATACCCTCCTTGTTCTGGTTGATCAACTCAGTCCGCAACTATCATACTACAAATTGTAGTAAAATCAAGCCCCCATCAGAAACCCGTGAGATAGACTAGACGACTTGAATATTATATGCTATAGTAAAACCGGTGAAGCCAAAAAGCTCCCAACAAGCACCCTGAAATGATTGAAGTCGTTGTTGACAAATGAGGAGGACTATGCTGCTCGGTACGTGGTATGCGGCGCTCGATAACAGTGGCCGCTTTACAATCCCAGTTCCGCTGCGGCCGTTGCTTCAGGCCGGTATGATCATCACCCGTGGGTTTGATCGCTGTTTACAACTCTGCCCGGAACCGTTCTGGCGTGGGCTAGCGCAACGGGTGAATAGCCTTACCCTCAGTGGCGCCGATGAACGTTGGGTTCGTCGGTTGTTGTTTGCCGAAGCCAGTGTCTTACGGATGGATGACCAGGCAACAATTACGCTAAACGAGGCTCTGCGGATCTATGCCGGTATCGACCATCAGGCAGTATTAGTTGGAATGGATCAGTATCTGGAGGTGTGGAGTCCTGAACGATGGCAAGAATGTCAGGCTACGCTGGTAGCAGCAGCCGGGCGTTGGACACGGCGTGACTGGGATATGGCCGTATCGTTACGCGATGGCTTTTCTTTATAATCATGTTTACTACAATATGTAGTAGAAAGGCAATTTGTGATGAACGATACAACGGTTGGTCGGTGTCGTATGCCACTCCTATCACACCTAGCTGACCGCACGATGTCCAGAAATAGTAAGGGGCCGGGACCGTGGGCACTTAAGCGTGAGAAGTCCGGCTGACCATGATTATTTTTTGTCGTTATTTTTACTATACACTGTAGTAGAAAGGAAATCGTTCATGACCCTCTCAAGCCAATCCGTTCTCTATTCGCCGGTGAGCCGACCAACTGCCAGCGCCGCGATTGCCCGTCAGCGCTTACATCGAACGTTGCAACTTGATCGGCGCGCTACCCATGACCACCGTATGGATCAGCAGTTGCTGAGTGCGCTGCTTGGCACGGAAGTAGCTCATTCATCGCGTCAGGAATGAAGCGTGCGCCACTTATCATCGGTTGCGCTGTGGCGAACATAATGGCTGAATGGTGGTTCCCGATCAAGGTGTACACCGATCTGTTCAGGTTGTTGTTGCTCTGGTTGTGTTTCAGGTGGCAGATAGCGGTAATCACCTTCAGCCCGCTCTCCCTTTTGCTCATGACCTTGATTCGGTGATTGCTACGTATGAGATCAACATACCAGCCCGTCTTACTTTCAATCGATTTCAGTTCGTATCAGCGCGGGTTCTTCGTGCGCTGGGAGGCCAGCGAGGTGATCGATATTACCCAGAGCCAAATGCCAATGCCGATTGCTGAAGCCGATCTTCCCCTGGTGTTGCGAGCACTTGATGTGCTGCAAGACCCAGCATACCCTCATTCGTGGACAGCGGCACAGGAAGCGGTGTTTACGTTTACCCAGAACGCACAGGATCGCCTACGCGAACTCGATTTCTGGACCGATGATCAGCGTGTTCCACCCGACTTACCACGCCGGGTAGGACGACGTCTCTTTCGGGCATTGACGCACGATAAACGTGGAGCCGAGGCCCTGAAGATTGTCCGAGCATATGCGCTGGCAGTTGACCGCCCGTTGCTTATTTCTTGCCACTTTAATGCCCATGCACCGGCTGATGTAGCGCTGGCTTCGCTGCCGTGGGAGCTGCTTTGGGCCGATGAGCCAACACCGCTTCTGGCCGAAAGACGGCTGGCTGCCACGATTGAGCGACGGCTGAAGCATACTGGTCCACCACCGGTACCGGCGCCGGGTCGTGGTGCGTTGCGCATTTTGGCGCTTTCGCCACAGGCCGGTATTCCCCCCGAACTGCGCCAGATCGAGCGGAGCGCTCGGATGCATGCCCTGCAACCGCTCCTCGAACGACAATTGGCCGAACTCCGTGAGTTGAGTCCTGTTTCACGCCGCGAGCTAGAACGGGTCGTTCGGGAATGGTCACCAGACGTGATTCATTACTACGGTCACGGAAGATACGAACAGGGAAGTGGGGCACTGTTGCTCGATAGTGAGTATGGCGGGGAAGAGTGGATACCGTCTGGAGCATTAGCTGCTGCCTTTGGTGGGGTGCAGATGGTTATGTTGCATGCCTGTCAGGGAGCAATGACGACTCCAGGCACACCTCTGCTCGGCAGTGTAGCCCCTGCACTCAGTCTGGCCGGGGTACCGGTCGTGATCGGTATGCAGTTTACCATTCGTGCCGATGCGGCAACCCGCATTGCCAGCATTGTGTACGCTGGGCTAGCCCAGGGGCGTAGCGTGCAGGAAGCGCTAACGGCGGCCCGCATCGCATTGTACGTCAGTGAGACGGATCAGGTGTCGTGGTTTGTACCAGCACTATACGTGCGTAGTCGAAGTCAAGGGCCAATCTATCTACGAACACCGAGTGACCAACCTCCAGCATTAACGCTGGGCACCCACCAAATACCACGCATTCGCCGCCTGCGTATTCAGGAAGAGTGGGCGCGCCAACGCCGTCATCATCGTAGTGAATGATAGATAGTTCAGGTGAATCATGTATCAAGTTGAATGGATTGGGATGATTCGCAATCATTTCAAGCCGGGTACTCCAGATCGTATCCGCATGATCGTGTTACATGCAACCGCCGGTACCTATCCTAGCGATCTGAAGTGGTTGCGTCAGGGTGGCGCACCGGGGCGCGAAGTTTCGGTTCATTACTATATCAACAAAAGCGGTCAAATCTTCCAACTGGTTGCCGATCAAGATATTGCCTGGCATGCCGGTAGGAGCCGTTGGGAGGTTGATGGACGCATGGTTACCAATTGCAACGAGGTGTCACTAGGGATCGAGTTAGAAAACCGCAATGACGGACGCGATCCCTACCCACCTGAACAGTACGCAGCAGCATGCTGGCTGACTCGCGAGCTAGCGCAGAAGTATCAGATTCCGCCGCATCAGGTAGTACGCCACCTTGACATCTCGCCTGGTCGGAAGACCGATCCCGCCGGGTTTCCCTGGCAACGCTTTCTTGCCGAGGTCTTCGCCGATCTCCCTGGTCAGCCAGCGTTACCGCCAGCCGAACAGTTGCGACAACACATGCTCGATGTTGCATACCGAGCCGCCGGCAGTGGCCTTCCTGCCAACTGGCCCTTCTTTACCGTAGCTCGCACGACCAATCTGGGAATGCCGGTAACTTCATTGGTGACCCGTCCACCAGCGCCACGGCCAGCATCGGCGCCTGATGATCGCGAACGGGTTCTGTCACTCCCTGATGGAACGCGCTATGTGGTTGAAGTGTACGCACGTGATGCACTGTTTGCTGCCGTCGGCCCGGATGATACGCTCCACGCCAATGAGCCGATTCGACGGTTAAGCGATATTCCGGCCAGTCCACAACGTCTGACCTTGCTTGAAGCTATCTTCCGGGCGGCTGATCCGATCAATGGCTTCCAGCCAGGTTGGGCATTCCACCAATATTTTCTCGCTCATGTCAATGAGCTTGGGATGCCAATCAGTCACAATCATCGGCTGACACTGGCTCCAGGCTGGAACGTTGCCTGCCAGCATTTTGCGCTTGATAGTCTTTGCTCACCGGTTGGTCAATGGCAAGTTATCTACCGCCTCAGTGAGATCCGGCGCGCCGCAGCGGGTGAAACATGGCTTGCCGGTATGAGCCGTGATCGGGCAGCACAATTAGCGCAACTCTTACTCAATGACCTCTTTGCCATTCGTACTGGTCGCCGGTATCAGGCAGACGCGGCACTGGTACGCTATGCACTCGATGAGGAATTAGGCGCACCTCTTGGTCAAGCCGAAACTACCCTCATCGATGGTGTACCAATTGCACTGATGCCCTTTGCGCTCGATGTGGTTGCCTGTCGGTTGCCAACCCCTGATTGGCCGCTCGACCGACCACTACCGCCTGGCCATCCTTTTGGCCGGTTGACAACCCTGCTTAGCCCGCGTCGTTGGCACAATACTAGTATTGTGCGCCTGTCGCGGCTGAACGATCAATTTCGTTCACTGCCAGCCATCAGGAACCAGCCTATCCTGGGGCCGATTCTTCAGCATCGACCACTGATTGATGTCAGTTTGTTTGCCGGTGATGGCGAGTTGCGACGACGTGCAATCGATACCATTCTGGTTGTATCTGCACCAGGGCCTGCGAGCATGTCACTGTTCGATGCTCACAACGAGGCGCGCTGGCATTACTACATCGATCATACCGGAACCATCTTCCGATTACGGAATGAACGCTATGTCGCACGTGCTGCACGTGGCATTGGATTACCTGCTGAACAGCTCGACCAGCGAGCACTGGTGATCGCCGTCGAAGGATCACTGGAACACGCTCCACCTGGCTTGCGTCAGGTAGTACGTACATTTGTACGATGGCTCCGACGCCATTTTCAGATCGGTCATGATCGCGTGCGAGCAGGTGAACTGATGTATGAACTTTAGTATGAGTTTGAGAACTCCATTCCTAGCAACAGTACCCTTCTACTCCTACACTGGGAGCATAGAGAGCTGGGTGAAAACGAGGATGTCTGTCGTGCTGTCTGCAAATTAAGAGCCTGATCAGAAATCCAGGTTTGTGATCTAGCTCTAAGAGATCGGCTCTTGCTAGCGCTGGTCGCCAAAAACACAGGGGTGTCTATGCAGCCAACAACACTTCCGTTTCACCCCCACGTTCCGATCACTATCAAGCTGATCGGGTTGGGCGGATGTGGCGGAAATCTGGTCAGTACGTTGAAGCTCCAAACCGAGCGGGTCGATCTGATCGTTGCAAATACCGATCACCAAGACCTGGCCGGTCGCACGAATGTACCCACGCGCATCTTGCTAGGACCACAGTACACTACCGGTAAAGGAGCGGGTGGACGACCTGAAGTCGGCGCAGCCGCGGCGGCAGAAAGCGAGTCGACACTGGCAAAGGTGTTAAGCGGCGCCGATCTGGTTGTGATCGTTGCCGGTATGGGTGGAGGTACCGGTACTGGCGCTGCACCGGTTGTTGCCCGACTTGCCCGCCAGCTCGGTGCGCTCACCTTGGCTTTTGTCACGATGCCATTCTATGTTGAAAAGGGTCAGCGTAGTCGAACCGCTGAACAGGGATTGATGACGCTAACCAGAGAAGCTGATGCAGTCGTGGTTGTCTCCAACCAAAAAATTCTCAATGTTGTTGATCCACGCACAACGCTATCCGTTGCCCTAACCTATAGCAACACCATTCTAGGAGCAGCGATCAGTGGTGTTGTTGATCAACTTTCCTTACCGTCACTCATGCAACTCGATTTTTCGCATGTACGGCAAACGCTCAGTAATGCCGGACAAACCATGCTTGGTATCGGCAGCGCCTCGGGGAGCGATGCCGCACAACGTGCAATGCAGCACGCACTCAAATGTGACCTCCTGGAAGGGAATCTATTGAAGGCTCGCCGGGTCTTTGTGTCAATTATTGGTGGGAGTCAGCTTGGTTTGATCGATGTCCAGCAAGCGATCGAGCAGATACATCGCACGATCAGCAACGAGATTGATCCAGTGATCGGGGTTGCAACCTCACCTCACCCTGCCCATCGTGATCGTGTGCGGGTGACTCTGATTGCCAGCGAAGTCGAATCGTTTCGCCAACCATTACGCTCAGCACACTCTGCAAACATCGTATCTGCATCGAACCATCTGTACGCTGACGATCTGCCACCCTTTTTGAAATTACACCATCGAGGTAGCCTATGATGCTTCACCTCTGCACCAATGATCCACTCGTTACGCTAGTGTACGATCTGTTTGGCGCGAATGCCGTGCGGGTCCCTGATGCTCGCATCCGTCCGTTGTCAGTTGTTGTGCATCGAAATGGACGAAGCATCTTCCGTGGTTCACTGTTGCCGCTGCTGACCGACTCCAGCCCTCTGAGTGTGCAACCTGCTGTGTCACAGCTCATTGATGTCAGTGGTCGGCGCTCGCGTCGGGTCAGTCTTGATCTCGGTATCCACATTCTGCGCGGATTCCTCTACGGCTTTGGGCTGCCGACCGCTAACCTGTCTACTTCGCTCCAGGGTGTGTCTACCGTCGCGTTTTCGTTCCCAACGGCAATGCGGGTTGCCTACGATGTCAATGCGTTAGGTTGGGCATTAGCCGGTCGGGCAATTGACCGCACCAATCCGGCAGCAGCAATTCTCTTCGAGCAAACGCCGTATGAATTGTTGTTGATCGATTCAGTTCTGACCAGTCGTCATATCACAATTACCCTCAGCGGTACGAAGGGGCAGCGCCTGAACGTCGATATCGATGCGTTACGCCAGATGATCAGCGATCTCGGTGGTCAGATTGGTATCACCGGTGATTCTGAGCTTGAAATGACCCTTGCTAGCCCACACGATCTGACCTTCGCCTTTTCGTGTGTCCGTCTCTTTTTCAACGATGAGGGGTTTATCACGACGATGCCACCCGACCTGAACCGTCGGGTATTAGGGAGCACCCATGGAACGACGGTGCGTTACAGCCCCGACCGGGTACTCCTCAGCGAGCGACCAGGATTGTTGATGTGGGATCGGTTGGAAGAACATCAGCGAAGGCCAGCCATTGCTACACCCCCAGCGAACGCCCATGAATGAAGCAGTATGAAGGGGCGGGCGGCAAACCTGCCCCGTTCCACTATCCAGTACACTTCACCAACACCAGTATATCGTCTTTCAGACATTACCCGTTAGCAAGCTCACGCAATACCGCGAGGAAACGATCTACTTCTTCGGCAGTGTTATAGTGAACCAGCCCTACTCGCACCATACCGCCGATTGGCTCTACCCCCAAACGTTCGCTTAAACTCAGGGCGTAGTAATTTCCATCCCACACAAATATTCCCCGCTCGGCCAGGGCAGTAGCAACCGCTCGTGGTGATAGATGAGCTAGTCGGAACGAGACGGTGGGGGTGCGCCAGGCAAAACGTTCCGGCTCACGAATGCCGTAGAAGGTCAGACCGGGAATCGCAAGCATCCCCTCAATTAACTGCACAGCTAGCGTTCGCTCGTAGGCTGCAATCTGCTGCATTGCTGTGGTCAAGGCAGCACGGCGATCAGGTGCTGGCTGCCCTAGGCTGGCCAGATAGTCGATGGCTGCAATCACACCGGCCAGCCCCTCGTGATTTTGCGTGCCGGTCATCCAACGCTCAGGAACTGTATCGGCAGCCGGACGAACCTTGTATGGCTGGAAGCGTTGCAGGTGCTCTCGTTTGCCGTAGATCACCCCTACATGCGGGCCAAAGAATTTGTACACGCTACAGGCTAGAAAGTCGCAATCCAGTGCCTTGACATCGATCAAGCCATGGGGCGCATAGTGAACGGCATCAACAAACACCAGCGCCCCAACCTGATGCGCCCACTCAACGATCCGGGGAATGTCATTGATTGTTCCCACAGCATTCGAGGCATAGCCAACCGCAACCAGGCGGGTCCGCGGACCAATCAAGGCTGCCAGATTGTCCATGTCGAGGGTACAATCTTCGGTGTCGATGTCTACCTCGCGAATCACTACACCGCGTTCACTCAGTGCTCGCCATGGAGCGACGTTAGCATCGTGATCAAGGCGGGTGACAATAATTTCATCACCAGCCTGCAATTCACGACCAATCGCCCGACTCAGGGCAAAGGTGAGCGAGGTCATGTTTTGTCCGAAGAAGACTTCATCGGGAGCGCAGCCCAGCAGATCTGCTATCGCGGCATGGGCATCGGCGATCACTGCATCAGTTCGTTGACTAGTAATAAACGCACCGTGCGTATTGGCATTGCTGTGTGTCAGGTAATCGGCAATCGCCGTGATAACCGATTGGGGTACTTGCGTTCCACCAGGACCATCGAAGAACACGGCTGGCCGACCGGCAACTTTCTGCGCTAACGCTGGAAAGAGGGGGCGGATCGTCATTGGGTTGAATGGCTGCATAATAGTCTCCCTTATACGAAACGAGTCTACTCATTTAGAAACGATGAAGATCATCTTTGCTGATGCGCTCTTGCATTTTGTATCTGATCATGCGCGAGCACTATCCAGGGATCGGCCTCGAAACGAAAGCGCGTCCAATCGCTGGTAAGTTGGATATCGGGTTGTACTCCTCGGCCCTCAAGATCACGGCCATCGTTGAGCCGAAACACCTCTTGGGCAACCCACAAGCGGGCGCCACCGGTAATCTCGTAAGCGTAGATCGTTTCGGTATTACCGGCAGAAGGCTGTCCGATTACTATGGCCCCACCCTCTTGCTGGAGCACTGCCGCAAGCAGCTCGGCATATGAGGCAGTGTTCCGATCTATCAACACCACCACTGGCAATCCGCGCAAATCGGGATCAGATAAGGAGACAACCAACGGCGTAGCCCCCTTACGACTGATAAAGGCTCCTACTTCACCGGTCACAAAATGGCCGAGTAATCCACTGAGCACATCACGCCACCCTCCTGGATTACTGCGCAGATCAAGAATCACCCCTTGCAGCGGTCGTTCGGCGACAAGCTGTCGTAGTGCTTCGGCGACCTGTTCATGCATCGTATTGACCCATAGCGTGCTGATACCGATGTACGCCACATCGTTGGTCAACCGCAGCACGAATGGCTCAATCCGTCCTTCCACCCGCTCGCGTACTAGTTCCAATTCACGGGAACCGCCTTCGGGCTGTACGACCAGCAAACGCACACGACTCCCCACCGGCCCTTCGATAGACCCTAGTGTAAAGGTTCGACCATCAATGGCAACGATGCGGTCACGCGGTTGCAGGCCAGCCCGTTCTGCCGGACTGTTCGGAAAGACATGTTGGATCAGGAGACCATCGCTCAGACGTAACGTACTTACGCCGATCCCAACCTGCTCCTCTCTCCCACTGGTCAAGCGATCTTCGGCAACGACAGCCTGCGGCGGTACGAAACGAGAGTGATCATCACGTAATAGGGCAACCATCGCGCCGATCACGGCAAAAAACGAGGCGTCATCCTCGGCAACCAATGCGCGTGCTCCATACTCAACTCGTACCTGCGCCCAATCCACACCGTTGAAGGTTGGATCAAGATAATGCTCATTGATCGTCGTCCAAACCTCGGTAAAAATCTGCTGACGCAGCGTTGCATCGAGCGGCAGTTGCACCGTCGGCGTGAGTGCTATCTCAGGCACAGGCGATGCCGTCACAGGAGATGTTGCTTCTGGCGTATCATCTGCCGGAACCGACGAACAGCCAACCAGCACAACCACTAACAGCCACAGGAAGGTATAGCGCAGGCAAGTCTGTATGCGCATGTTCAACACTTGACTCTGCTGCGAAAGCGAGTGGACAGATCTGCGCCGTGCACCCTGCACAACATGGACTAACCATCGGGTGAAAAGAGCAGGCTACCGCAGAGCGTACAGATTATACCGCATTCACAGCCCATAGTTCTTGAAAGAGCATCTATTCTTCTAATGCAAAAGCCGCAGCCAAAACCTCACCGGCTAGGCGTGCGGCGACGCCACTCCCTTCGCCCCCCTGCTCGATCACGACCGCCACTGCGTAACGCGGTGCATCAATCGGGCCAAGGGCAATAAACCAGGCGTGCGGCGGCGCACCAGGCAGGTGTTCAGCAGTTCCTGACTTACCGCCAACCGGTTGATCCACAAATTGCGAAATACTACGACCAAAACCATACCGGGCAACAGCCGCCATGTATGTGCGCATTAAACGAGCAGTCTGACCCGACATCACGCGCCGAATACTGGTCGGGTCAGCCTGCCAGATCGTACTACCATCGGGTCGCGTTACCCGCCGCACAAGATAGGGTTGCATCATCACCCCATCGTTACCGATGGCAGCGGCGACTAACGCCATCTGGAGTGGGGACACCAGCAACTGTCCTTGACCATAACCGGTATCGGCTAACGCACGCGGCTGCTGCAAAAAATCAGCCTGTACACTGAGAAGACTTGGTTCTGAAGGCAGATCGCGCAGCGGACGAAAACCGGCTGGCAGGCGATTGGGCAAGAAAATATTAAAGCGCTGCGCCACCTCAGCCAACCGATCAGCGCCAAGCCGGACCGCATATTGGGCAAAGGCCGTGTTACAAGAGAAAGCGTACACTCGTTCTAACGTGGCCGGTTCACCGATCTGGGCGCCCAAATTATCAACTGCATTCACGATTGGCGGTGCGTCAGGTTGGGGATAATATTCATTGGGACAGGAAATTTGGTCAGGCTGACTCTGGAGCCAGTATTCGAGTACGGCTACTGCCGTCACTGTCTTGAACGTTGAACCGGGTGGATAACGCCCTTGCGTCGCCCGATTAAGGAGTGGCTGACCGGCATCATCACGATTCAACGCAGCCCAATAATCACTGACCCGTTGACGTTCGGCCGTCAGATCGGAAGCAGCAGGGTTCACCACAAGTTGACTTGGATCAAACCCAGGCCGACTTACCAAGGCCAAAATAGCACCGCTCCGAGGATCAAGGACGACAACCGCACCCCGCCGATCACCGAGTAATGCTGCCACCCGTGCCTGAAGTTCGGCATCGAGTGTCAATGTTAACGTGTTACCGCGTTGCGTTTCACCCGTCCACTCACTAAGGAGCAACTGCCATTCATTGCCCCGCTCACCCGACAGATATTCGTTATAGACAGCTTCGAGGCCACTCTGGCCGTAACGCGGACTAAAAAAACCGAGAATATGCCCAAACGCCGTCATGTCGTACTGATCGGCAAGTGGGTAAACTCGACGGGCGATACCGTTAATCAACACACTCTCGGTTAAGATACGCCCTCGGCGATCAAGTATCGCTCCCCGCAATACACGTTGTGTTGCCAACACCGGCCGCACATTGCTGGTTGTACTGCCATCAACACTCACGACGACGTAATTACTGATTGCACTGGCCTGCACAAATTGCTGGCGAAGCAACTGTAAGCTCAACATTAAAAAGCCAATCATAATCACTGTGCCTACCCGCGAAACCGTGCGGGCGAGATCATTCGTCGGAGTTGACGTATCCAGCCAACTCAACAGTGCTACACCGGCCAGTGGGCCACCGATCCAGAGCAACAACAACCAGCGCGGCTCTTGCTCAACCGGCAGCAAGATACCGTAGCCCAACAAACCCAGCGCAACCGCGAGCAGCGGTATTGCCAGGAAACGGCGCCATTTCATGCGCACAAACTCCTCTGCTCAACTGCCACCACAACGAGGCTCGGTGATATGATAACGCACATTCAAGAATCAAGGGGAAGGGTCACACGCACGATCAGTCCACCCCGTTCGCCTTCAAAGACGGCCAGTTGCCCATCAAGTTCGGCAACCCGGTAACGGAGAGCACGGAGAGCGTGCAGGTGTGGTCGTTCGTAAGTACCATCGAGCAAACCAACGCCATCATCCTGTATCTGGAGCGTCGCAGCTTGCTCGTCGACTCGTAACCAGACCTCACACGACGAGGCATGGGCGTGGCGGCGCACATTCGACAACGCTTCCTGCGCAGCACGGATCAGCACCATCTGCTGCGCAACGGTTAGTCGCTGTGTTGTGCCTTCAATTCGACATTCCACCTGCAACCCCCCACGCTGGCGTTCAACATCGACCAACTGACTGATCGCTAATTGCAGATCAGGCCGAAGCGACACTGTTGATGCCAGACCTGTCGTCGTGCGATTACCGGTGCTGGTGAAGGTCGGTGGGTACCACTCCGTTGACCGACCGACCGTCTCACCTGAGGTCAGAGATGAGCGTGAGGTATTGGCGGGTGGTGAAGCAGAATGCGGGAAAAGTTCACCGGGATGTTGGCTCTGGTCGGGTTGTGATTGGCGCCAAGCCGCCAACGCTGCCCAAACCAGCGCAAAGATCACCGGTAAGATGATCCGCATGGCGAAAGACCATCCATCGGCTGCTCCATTGTAACCGATGACATAGAGGAAGCCACTGCCAAAACCACCGATCAGCGCTCCACGCCACCCGAAGATCAAGGCTGGTGCAATCAGACTGCCCAGGGCATGGGGGCCAAAAGGTAAAAAGCTGTGGCCGCTCAGTATCAGAACCAGCCAGCCCAGCAGAACATCACCTGCCAACAAAACAGGGCGCCGCTGCATCAATTGCAGGTAGTGCTGGGCCTGCCGGGTAATGAATAACACAACTAGCAGCGTTATCAGTAATAGACTGGCGTTCAATGGCCAGTTATCGGCAGCACGACCAGGCAAGGTAAGCGCGATACCGGCGATCAACCACGCCAGCCAGCGATACCCGATAAACAGATAGACGGGATGTAAGCGCTGCCGCCATGTATTAATAAGGTGTCGCACCCGCATTCTCCCGGCGGCGGCCGGAAAGAGAGGGTCGCCGCGATAAACCCTGGGTGTTTTTAGTTAGAGCATGAGTAAGTGTAGCAGAAAGCAGGCGGTGCGGCAAGACTGATCCTGACAATTCTAGGGCTTTTCAACGTTTTCAATGTCTGTACTGCGCAGTATGTGTGGCGCCCCTCTCCTTCCTCCACTCTCTTCCTCTCACCTTGTGGGAGAGAAAGGGGGAGATGACAGTAGTGAGTATTGGGTCCTCCCGCCACCCCGCTCAGCACACGGTAAGCCCGACCAAAGCCTGAAAACCCTGAAACGCTCTGCCCTCCCGCTATCTTCCACGCTCCTCTTTTCTGCTACTGAAGCGAAAGATAGGCAACGCCACCGATGAGAAGCGCCCCCAAGACACCATATTCAATCAGCAATCGTCGATTCAATTGACCAATACAGGCGTAACCAAGTAACCCGATCACAACGTACAGTACCGTCACCAGTACTACCCCAGCCAGCAAGAACGTCGTTTGCCAATAATTAAGTGCCCACATCAGTTCAGCAATACCGAGACCAGCAACAAAAGCCACGCCTACCGAAATTGGACGCTGCTGAATATTGAGCAACGCATAGACCAGCACCGCCGCGACAATCGCAACCATCGTCGCCGAGTAAAGTGTCCGGTAGCGCGTGTAGTAAATAGCACTAAAGATGCTGAATGCGATGACATAGCCAATAATGTGAAGAAGAATCTGAGCCGGTACATGTATTTCCGGCTGCCGGTGCAGACTAAAATACTGCACAGTCAGAATCACAAAGAGCGTACCGGCAGTTAAGACAAGAGCTGCCAGAAACGCCGTTCCGCCCAACACCGGATTGAAGAGACGCCAGAAGGCGTAGGCCGCTGCAACGCTCAAACCTGGCAAGACCCAGAGGGCAGGGGTTATATTGCGCAATGGCCCGAATGAGCGCACAATCCAGTCATGCGGGTGCGGATGGCTACGACGTATCCAATCGGCACTGATCGCCGCCGATGCAATTAAAGTGCCGATCAGTACCCACGATAAACTGATTTCTGGTAAGTCACCACCAAGGTCAAACCGGGCATTCACCGGACTGCTATCAATCAAAAATACTGTTGCCAAACCGATGGCCCCGATCAAAGCCATCGTCACAATCTGTTCGTAACGCGGTTGTGGGATATACACGATGCCCCCTTTGCAAATTGAAACTGTTTCATTTGAAACAAGATTGACATACAACCAACACCCATGATATAGTTGAAAGTAGAAGGAATTATACGGCACATCACCGTGATCCCTGTTACATAATACCCCAAACCCTGCGCTTCTGGCGCACTAGTGAGGAGAAAGCGATGAGCATCTCCACGGAGCCTACCGGATGGCAGCAGAGTGGCGAGATGACGCCTGAAGTAGAGACATACACGTTATTACGCCAGGTTCACTCGATCCTCGAAACCTATAACCGCTACGATCTGCGTGGTGAAGATTTGACCGTTCCGCAGTTTATGATTTTGAATTACGCATCACGCAGCGGGGTGCCACTGAGCGAGATTAGTGCGCGTATGATGTGCGACAATTCTAATTTGACCGGAATTGTCGACCGATTAATCGCGAAAGGCTACGTCGAACGTCGGCCTGATCCCAATGATCGCCGCGTCAGTCTAATCTGTCTCACCGAAGCCGGCGCCGAGAAGCTCCGCAATTTACGTCCACGTCATCACGAGAAGTTGCGCAAACGGATGCGGTCGCTCTCGGAACACGAAGTGCACCAACTGCGTGAACTGTTAAAGTCGTTGTACAGCAGTCTGGTCAATTCGAGTGATGATGAGCGTAGTGAAAAAGCAACGGATTGACGGTCATCCTACCCCTAGATAGTCGCATCCGGGCTGGTACCCCATACTCTGAAGCCAGCCGTCAATCAGGTCACGCGCACCGTGATTAGTGACGTAGACCAGCACAAATGGACGCGGCTGTCGATTCAGCCACGCTGGTGCGTGTACCGGTGCTCCCCAAATGGTCTGGCCGATCTTCGCCGGATCGATATCGATCCAGGCGAAGGGAGCAAAGCCTCGTTCGATCATACGTCGCACCCGTTGACGAGTCATTCTCCCTGCGCCCCAGTATACCAACGGTCTTCCGCTATGCAAACGTGGATCGCGGGCTAGAAAGTCAGCCCGTAATTCATCGAATGCCTCCCGTGCATAACGCGGATCACGATGTGTCGCCCGCTCGGGATGCTCACGCCAGGCCAACAGATTCTGCGGGAGTTTTTGCATACGCATACCGGCTTCGTGCATTCGCAGCCACAATTCGTAGTCTTCTGGATAGGGCTTTGTCGTATAGCCTCCCAGTTCCTGCACCGGTACCCGGCGAAACATTACTGAAGGATGCGTAAACGGTGCTTCAACGTAGATCTCGGCATCTACCTGCTCGGGAGTGATAATCCGATTTTGCCAGCGGAGATATTCGCGCAACCCGGCCTTTACCACTCGCGCCGGAAAGGCCACAACCCGACTGGCGATTAACACCAGTTCGGGTTGGGACTGGAGTGCGTGATATTGGAGTTCCAGACGGGCCGGGTGCATGACATCGTCCGCATCCATCCGAGCGACTAGCGGAGCACGGGCTAATTCCAGCCCCAGATTCAATGCCGCCGCCAAACCAATACGTCCGGCCTCGATCAGCACAATTCGCGCATCGCGTGCTGCGGCTGCGGCCACGATAGCGGGTGATTCATCACTTGAGCCATCGTCAATAGCCAACACCTCGTAATCGCTGAAGGTCTGCCGTGCCAGCGAGCGCAGGCAGGCCGGTAAGGTTGCTGCGGCGTTGCGGATGGGAAGAATGATTGAAATACGTGGTCTGTTCATGGAATCAGAGCAATAACTACCAGGCGCACGTATCGATTTACAGCAGGTATCCAGGGATCAGATACGTGCTTGGCTATGGTTCTGCTCGCGACACCGGTATGGGCGGGTTCTCTACCCGCCCGCTTAAACGTAATGTTCGTACTTCCCCAATGCTAGTCCTTACAATATCTATGAACTCCCCCTGACACTCTCTAGCAGCAGCTCGGCCACATCGCGCCGCTGGAGTGTCTCGGCCCGACCGGTATTCTTGGCGGCGTCCTCAAACATTACCATACAAAATGGACAAGCGACGGCTATCGTCTGCGGTTGAGGGGCTGTAAGCTGTTCAAGCCGAATGACATTTACATTACGCTCACCCCAACGTTCGAGCCAAACATTGCCCCCACCACCACCACAACACATTGCCCGTTCGCGATTACGCTCTGGTGCTTCAACCAGCTCAAGACCCGGAATGCTAGTGAGTAGCGTTCGCGGATCGTCATAAATATCGTTGTAGCGCCCAATGTAGCATGGATCGTGGTACACTACCCGCTCTTGCACCGGAGTTTGCGGCTTGAGCCGCCCTTCACGAACCAGACGGGCCAGAAACTCGGTATGGTGCACGACTTCGTAATCAATACCAGCCCGCCCACCAAATTGGGGATATTCATTTTTGATGCTGTTAAAACAGTGCGCACAGGTCGTGACGATGGTACGAAACTTATACTGGTGCATCGTCTCAATTGCCTGCTGGGCCTGTGACTGGAAGAGCAGCTCTTCTCCCATGCGACGGGCCGGATCACCGGTACAACATTCCTCTTCACCGAGAATTGCAAAATCTACCCCAGCCTGGCGGAGGAGTTGCACCATTGCCCGTGCGACCTTGCGCGAACGTTCATCGTAGCTCGGTGCACAACCAACCCAATACAGGACCTCAACCTGCTCCTTCTCGGCTAACACCGGTACATCAAGTCCTTCCGTCCAGGCAGTACGCTCACGGGCCGGTAATCGCCATGGATTGCTCTGGCGTTCAATCCCCTCTAATACCCGCTTCACACCCTGTGGTACTTCACTAGCGATCATCGTGAGGTGACGACGCATGTCAACAATATCGTCCACATGTTCGATCATTGCCGGACACTCATGCACGCAGGCATTACAGGTCGTACAGGCCCACAGCTCTTCGGCCTGAATCACGGTACCAACCAGCGGGAGTGTCTCAGCAGTAGCTCCGTTACCGTTCAACTCAGCCAGCGTGCGAACGGTTCCGTCTTTGAAGTGGATCGGATCGCCCCGCTGCAAATCAGCCATTTTGGTTATCAGATACTTGGGTGAAAGCAGCGCACCACTGGTATGCGCCGGGCAGACACTCTGACAGCGGCCACACCGCATACAGGCGTCGAGATCCATCCGCCGCTTCCAGGTCAGATCGGCCAGTGTCGTAACCCCAAGCCGTGGTTCATCCTTTTCAATTTCGGCTTCGAGATTGGGGATAGGATCGAGTGCGCCCTTTGGCTGAAGATCGCGGAAGAACGTATTGAGCGGCGTATACAGAATATGGCGAAACTTGCTGAACGGCAGCGAGGCCATAAACAGACCAGTAGCTGCTGCATGCGTATACCAGAGCACCGGATGAATGGCTAGTGCAACTGGGCTCCCATCGCCTAACCCAATCGCCCGAAAGATCGTAGCCAAAGCAAAACCAACATACGCCAGCCTGGCCCAATCTTGCTCGTACACCGCTACGCCACCGATCGTCTGATTGGCAATGCGCAGTCCTTCGATTAAGAAACCGCCGATACCGAGGAAGAGCATAATGCCGAGCACCCAGGCATCGGTGCGCCGATTATCGAGCCGATCAGGACGTGTGCGGTAGCGTCGCCACGTTGCCCAGAGCAAACCGGCCACAAAGGCCAACCCGAGCGTATCGAGAATGAATTCGTAGCTCTTGTAGAAATCGCCGACCAGAATTTTTCCGGCCTGTTCACCCATTAATGGCACGGTAAAATCTTCTTCGACAGCAATGATGTCAGTACCGATAAACAAAGCTAGGAAGCCGAAGAAGATAAGGGCGTGCATCACTCCGGCCCGACGGTCGCGCAGCACCTTTTTCTGCCCCAAACTTTGACGGGTAAACTCAAGGAGACGGTTTAGCGGGTTTCCGATCCGATTTGCCGGTTTCCCCCTTCGCCAGCGTGCAATATCACGTAAGATACCCCATGCCATCACCACTGTGGTAATCAGGGCCGTCAGGTAGAGAAACGTTGAGCCGATGGTATGGTCGATGTTCCAATAGATCTCGCGGATTGCAATAATTTGCTCTTGCTCCATTCCTTTTTCTCCGCTCCAATACCAGCACCCGGAACTTTGCTGATCTTATCATTCGTACTGCATTGCGTCAATGCGACAGGAATAGCAGAGAATGGGTTTGCGATGTGTCTACCCTACCTGTCAGTAGAGTAGAGGTAAGAGGAATCGAGGACACAGCTAGCCCTCGCACCTTGCCCTGGCCTTCTGCCTCGCTCATCAGCGGAGCCGAGGGGGAGGGCGTTGCTCTTTGCCGGCATATTTGTCAGGGTACAGGAGGGGCGGGTTGGGAACCTGTACGTCCCGGTGGCCTTCTGCAAGATGACCGCACAGCGCGGGCCAGCAGCCTACGCACCCAGGTGACCGTGTGGGTCAGGAGGCATCGGCAGCGGGTGCATAATGTTCGTCGGTGTCACCGCTTTTGCATCGTCCGGTCATCGAAGGATTCGCGAAGCCGAGGACTCTGTCCCCTCACCACAGACAAACCTACGATCCCTCGGCGAACGCTACCAGCGGCCCACGGACCGTCACCTGTACGTGCGCACCAATCGGCAGATCGTACCACGAATAGAGACGCGCCGTCAGGATTGTGCCATCGCTCAAGCGTATATCAAACCGTACATCGGCACCGAAGTAGTTGCGTTCGATAATGTAATGTGGCGCGTCTTCATCGGGAGTCAAGTTCACAGATTCTGGTCGGATCATAACACTTACCGGCCCGGAGTGCGACGTAAGTAACGGTAAGGGGCCAAGGACACTCTGTGCCACTTCACCGTGGGCTTCGGCTGGAATAAAGTTCGCAGCACCGACAAAGGTCGCCACTGCGCGTGTGGCCGGTCGTTCGTACAGTTCACGGGGTGGCGCCAGTTGCACAATCCGTCCGTTGATCATCACACCAACCAGATCGGCAATGCTCAGCGCCTCCTCCTGATCGTGGGTCACAAAGAGGGCAGTTGCACCTTCACGCCGCAAAATCTGGCGTACCTCGTTGCGCACGGTTAACCGTAAGCCGGCATCAAGGTTCGAGAAGGGTTCATCGAGCAAGATGAGAGCCGGGCGTGGCGCCAGAGCCCGTGCCAGAGCGACTCGCTGCTGCTGTCCACCCGATAATTCGTGTGGCATCCGTCGTCCAGCATCGGCCAGGCCCACTAGCGCGAGGAGTTCTTGCACACGCCCTTCCCGTTCCGGGCCACGCGGTAGACCATACGCCACGTTCTGCGCCACATTCAGATGAGGAAAGAGCGCATAATCCTGAAATACCATCCCAACCCGTCGCTGTTCAGGTGGGATGCCTGCGCCACAAGGCCCCACCACAGTACGTCCACCAATCATAATAATGCCGCTGTTGGGTTGCTCAAAGCCGGCAATCAAACGCAACAATGTCGTCTTGCCGCATCCCGAAGGGCCGAGGAGTGCCATAAACTTACCGGCTGCTAAATCCAGGTTGACTTCATCAACCGCTTTGAGCGATCCGTAACGGCGCGTAAGTTGTTGAATAGACAGGGCTGACGTCTCAAAAGTGATCATGGAAAAGAGTAGTAAACACCAACATATCGTGCCGATTGATTGTAACATAACGTGTGGACAGAAACGCGATACCTTTTTCCCTATCACAGTAAACGCAGAGATGGTGATACCCGTGAACGTTGTTACTCATTTACTTTCGTTTGCGTGAAGACGTGGTATAGTTGATGGTAGAGAGCAGCGAAGGTGCTGCTCACGAGACGAGGCATCAGGGAGGTGTCTTTATGTTTGTTGGCGAGCGGATGTCGCATCCCCCGATCACGGTTACCCCCGATACGTCGATTCACGATGCAATGCACCTTATGCGCACCGAGCACATTCGGCGCGCACCGGTTGTTTCTCACGGACATCTGGTTGGTATCGTCTCCCTCAAAGACCTGATCAACGCCTCGCCTTCGCCAGCAACGACGCTGAGCGTTTGGGAATTGAACTACTTGCTAAGCAAGTTAACGGTTGAACGGGTAATGACCAGGGAGGTCTATACGGTTACAGTCGATACGCCTATCGAAGAAGCAGCGCGTATCATGGCCGACCGCCGGATCGGTGGTTTGCCGGTTATGAAGGGAAATGAGCTAGTTGGTATCATTACCGAGACCGATCTGTTTAAAGTCTTTCTTGAGCTGATGGGCGCCCGTTCAGCCGGCATTCGGGTTACAGTGGCAATGGCCGATGAACCGGGTGCACTAGCGAAGCTGACTGCCGCAATTGCTAACAGTGGTGGGAATATCATCGCTCTCGGCACCTTTGTTGGTGAAACAGCGTCGATGTCGGAAGTCACCTTCAAGGTGAGCGGAATGACGATTGAGCAGGTACGTGAAGTGATTACACCGGTGGTCGCAAAGGTTATCGATGTGCGCGAGAGCCATCCGTAAGCCCTAACGTTGCCGTAAGGAGAGAGGAACGAGAGGTGAGGATATCGGCTCGCCCCTTTTGGGACAAGCTTCCATTCTTGGCCCTACACCCGCTTCCTCTCCCTACTGAGGAAGATGAAGGTGAGTCCACTGCAAAAACTCACCACGGAGCACACAGAGCACGCAGAGCGTGTAAAGTTTATGAATAAAAGGATCATTTTTGGCCATTGGGTGCATGTAAGTATGTTCAATGAAAGATAAAATTATCTTCAGTCTCTGTGATCTCCGTGGTCTCTGTGGTGGAAAGATCACCACGGAGCACACAGAGTACACAGAGCGTGTAAGGTTTATGCATAACAGGATCATTTTTGGCCATTGGGTGCATGTAAGTATGTTCAATGAAAGATAAAATTATCTTTAGTCTCTGTGATCTCCGTGGTCTCTGTGGTGGAAAGATCACCACGGAGCACACAGAGGACACAGAGCGTGTAAGGTTTATGAATAACAGGATCATTTTTGGCCATTGGGTGCATGTAAGTATGTTCAATGAACGATAAAATTATCTTGAGTCTCTGTGATCTCCGTGGTCTCTGTGGTGGAAAGATCACCACGGAGCACACAGAGGACACAGAGCGTGTAAGGTTTATGCATAACAGGATCATTTTTGGCCATTGGGTGCATGTAGGTATGTTCAATGAAAGATAAAATTATCTTTAGTCTCTGTGATCTCCGTGGTCTCTGTGGTGGAAAGATCACCACGGAGCACACAGAGTACACAGAGCGTGTAAGGTTTATGCATAACAGGATCATTTTTGACCATTGGGTGCATGTAAGTATGTTCAATGAAAGATAAAATTATCTTTAGTCTCTGTGATCTCCGTGGTCTCTGTGGTGAAAAGATCACCACGGAGCACACAGAGGACACAGAGCGTGTAAGGTTTATGAATAATAAGGATAATTTTTGGCCATTGGGTGCATGTAAGTATGTTCAATGAAAGATAAAATTATCTTCAGTCTCTGTGATCTCCGTGGTCTCTGTGGTGGAAAGATCACCACGGAGCACACAGAGTACACAGAGCGTGTAAGGTTTATGCATAACAGGATCATTTTTGGCCATTGGGTGCATGTAAGTATGTTCAATGAAAGATAAAATTATCTTTAGTCTCTGTGATCTCCGTGGTCTCTGTGGTGAGAAGATCACCTTTTTGCAGTGAATTCAAAGGTGACTGGAGAAAAATGA
>Ga0197142_1000211_pt1 | contig 52894 bp, 59 predicted proteins | sample GBS60_MetaG_FD_148614 | JGI IMG/M metagenome (GOLD analysis project Ga0197142, IMG submission 148614) | Sediment microbial communities from Great Boiling Springs, Gerlach, Nevada, United States - GBS 60_MetaG | ecosystem: Environmental > Aquatic > Thermal springs > Hot (42-90C) > Sediment... | reverse complement strand
ATTTTTTTAATTTTTTCTCAACTTTTTATTGCCTCAAATACAATTATATTTGTTTTTTAAAAAATTAGTGCTATATTTAGAAAAATATGAAACATTTTTTTATTATCATAAGTTGCATTATTCTTTTTTCTCTTTTTACAATTGCCTCTTTTAGTTTTTATCAACTAAATATTGAAAAAAGGCTACTAAATACTCAACAAATGTTACGTTTATTCAACGATAAAACAAATCATTTTATAGTTACCATTGATAGGTATTTAGATGAAATTCTTTCAATTAAAAATAAAGCAAATGAAAACATAAATAAAAATATTCAAAGCATTTATAGTGAGATAAATAATTTTAAAAACATTTTAAAAATTGATAATGTCTATAAAGGTTGCTTTTATTGCCATAAAGAAAAGGATTTAAATTTATTTAACCTTAAAGAGTCATTTAATACCATCACAAAACTTGCATCTAACTTACATACTGAACTTATACTTTATGTATCCGGTAAAAATAACATAGATAAAATTACTGAGATAAAAAACAAACTAAAGGATGAAAATAACACATTTATCAAAAGCCTACATAATATGGAAAACCATCTCAATGAAGAAATCTCCAATAAAATGGAAATTTTACATAAATTAGGATTAGCTCTCACCGGTATTTTCATTATAGTGAACTTTTTTTTGGTTTTATTTTTTTATAGAAGAGTCATAAAAGATATAGATAGTCTTACGAATTTGTCAAAAACAATCTTTGATGAAAAAAAAGCTGTAAACATTGATTTAAAAAAATTCCAAAATCAAGAAATACGTGAATTTGTATCCCTTTTAAATACAGCTATAAGTAAATTACGCAAAAAAGAAAAAGAACTTCAGGAACAGATGGAAGAAATTTCAAGTATGAATGAAGAATTGCAGGCTTCAAACCAGCAAATGGAGCTGCTTACTTTTGAACTTGAAGAGACAAGGGAAAATCTTGAAAATATTGTAAAAGAAAAGACAAAAGAACTTCAAAAAGCCTATCAGGAACTGCAAGAACTGGACACTTTAAAAAGCAATTTTCTACATAGTATTTCCCATGAGTTTAAAACACCACTAACACCACTTTTTGGGTATTTAAAACTTTTCAAAAATAAAGATTTAGGTGAACTTACACCTCTTCAGGAACAAAGCATAGATATCATGCTTACATGTGCAGAAAAGCTTTATAACACTATAGAAGACATTATACTACTTGCAAGGCTTGATGTAGAGAAAGAAAAGTATATACTAAAAGAGGTTGACCTTGCCTATCTTCTAAAGACTACTATTTCAAGAGTTGAAAAAGAGCTTTCAGAAAAGAAGATTACACTTATTCAAGATATACCCAATATTTCAATTGTTATTCATGGTGACCAGCTAATGTTAATTCAGACCTTTCTCCATATATTAAGGAATGCAATTAAATTTACCCCTGAGAAAGGTACCATCCGAGTTATATTAAGCCTTGAAGAAAAAGATGCAGTTGTAAGGGTTATTGACTCTGGACCAGGCATACCTGAAAAAACTATCAATGAAATAAATGACTACTTAACATCAAAAAACATTTATACTAATAAGAAAGGCGATGCTATTACAATTGGCTTAAATTTGATGAAACGTGTTATAATTATTAATAATGCATCAATTCAGTACAAAAGCGAAAAAGGTAAAGGTACTGAAGTGATTATAACTTTTCCAACACAGAGGTAATGTTTATGGGATGGATAAAAAGGATTCGTGAGGAAATAAACTGTATCTTTGAAAGAGATCCTGCAGCAAGGAATGTTATTGAGATTATATTATGCTACCCAGGTTTTCATGCAATACTCTTTCACAGATTTAACCATTTCTTATGGCGTAACAATTTTAAACTTCTTGCACGCTTACTTTCACATATTGCAAGATTTCTTACAGGAATTGAAATTCACCCTGGCGCAAAGATTGGTAAAAGGTTTTTTATTGATCATGGGATGGGAGTTGTTATAGGTGAAACAGCTGAAGTAGGTGATGACGTTACAATATATCACGGTGTTACTCTTGGAGGCACATCCTGGAAAAAGGGGAAAAGACATCCCACTATAGGAAATAACGTAGTCATAGGTGCAGGTGCTAAAATACTTGGCCCTATAACAATAGGCAATAACTGTCTTATAGGAGCAGGCTCCGTTGTAGTCAAAGATGTTCCTGATAATTCAACAGTTGTAGGCATTCCAGGTAGGGTAGTTTATCGAGGTGGAGAGAAGGTTGTTATTGATGAGAAACTGCCTGATCCAGAAGCACAGGTCTTACAATGTCTTATGGAACAGCTTCGAGATATTGAGAAAAAGCTTATGGAACTTACAAAAGAACACATTGAATTTACATCCTGTTCTTTTGACAATATAAAAAACACTGACAAAAAACATCAGTGAGTTTTTATTTCTACTCTACTTTTGGTTTTGTCAAAATCTATAACCACTTTACTCCCATCTTTTATCTTTCCAGAAAGGATTTCCGTTGCTAACCTATCTTGAACTTCCCTTTGGATTAGTCTCTTCAACGGTCTTGCGCCAAAAGCTGGGTCATAACCATTTTCTGCAAGAAAATCCTTCAATGATTCTGTTACTGTAATTTCAATCTTTCTTTCCTGTAAAAGTTTTTTCAATCTCTCAATCTGTATATCTATTATCTGCTTAATATTCTCACTGCTCAACCTGTGGAAAATGATAATATCATCAAGCCTATTTAAAAATTCTGGTTTGAAATACTCTTTTAAAAGCCCCATTACCCTTGACCTTATTTCATAGTCAGAAGCATTTTCATCAAGTATATATTGGCTACCTATATTTGATGTCATTATTATTATTGTATTTTTGAAGTCAACAGTTTTACCTTTACCATCGGTCAACCTACCATCATCAAAAACCTGTAAAAGAATATTGAAAACATCGGGATGTGCCTTTTCTATCTCATCAAGTAAAATTACTGAATAAGGTCTTCTTCTTACAGCCTCTGTCAATTGTCCCCCTTCTTCATAGCCAACATATCCTGGAGGTGCTCCTATTAGCCTTGATACAGAATGTTTTTCCATATACTCTGACATATCAATACGTATAATTGCTTTCTCATCATCAAAAAGAAATTCTGCCAATGCTTTCGCAAGTTCAGTCTTACCTACACCAGTAGGGCCTAAAAACAAAAATGTTCCTATAGGTCTTTGAGGGTCCTGTAGCCCAGCTCTACTTCTCCTCACAGCGTTAGAAACTGCTTTTATTGCTTCATCCTGTCCTACTACTCTTTTTGATAATCTTTCTTCCATACGAAGCAGTTTTTCTTTCTCACCTTCAAGAAGTTTTGATACTGGAATCCCCGTCCATTTGGAAACAATCTTTGCAATATCTTCTTCATCAACCTCCTCTTTTAACATCTTTCTATCTTTTTGTATCGCCTTTAACTCATCATTTTTCTGAGCAAGCTTTTTGTTTAACTCAGTCAAAATTCCATATTTTATCTCAGAAGCTCTTGCTAAATCACCTTTTCTCAGAGCCTCTTGCTCTTCCGTTTTTAATCTATCTATCTCTTCTTTGATTGCCCTTATTTCTGCAATTTTTTGTTTTTCTTTTTCCCATGTAAGTTTGAGTGCGTTTAACTCTTCATTTAAATTGGCTATCTCTTTTTCAAGCTCTACTAACCTCTCTAAGGATACTTCATCTTTCTCTTTTTTTAAAGCTTGCCTCTCTATCTCAAGTTGAATCAGTTTTCTTTGAACTTCATCTATCTCAACAGGAACGCTATCAATCTCCATTCTCAACTTTGATGCTGCTTCATCTATTAAATCTATTGCCTTGTCTGGAAGAAACCTATCACCTATATATCGATGAGAAAGTTGAGCTGCGGCAACTAAGGCTGTATCTTTAATTCTTACTCCGTGATGTACTTCATACTTTTCCTTTAAACCCCTCAAGATTGCAATTGTATCTTCTAAAGAAGGCTCAGCAACATAAATAGGCTGAAACCTTCTTTCTAGTGCTGGATCTTTCTCAATATATTTTCTGTATTCGTCCACTGTTGTAGCACCGATACAGTGTAGCTCACCTCTTGCAAGAGGAGGCTTTATCATGTTCCCAGCATCCATAGCACCTTCAGCAGCCCCTGCACCAACAATTGTATGTAGCTCATCTATAAATAAAATGATTTTACCTTCCGATGCTATAACCTCTTTTAAAACAGCTTTCAATCTGTCTTCAAACTCCCCTCTGTACTTAGCACCAGCAATCATAGCACCTAAATCAAGGGCAATAACTCTCTTGTTTTTTAAATTCTCAGGGACATCACCTGAAACTATCCTTTGAGCTAAGCCTTCTACTATGGCAGTCTTTCCAACACCAGGATCACCTATCAAAACAGGATTGTTCTTCGTTCTTCTTGATAGAACTTGTATAACCCTTCTTATCTCCTCATCCCTTCCTATAACAGGGTCAAGTTTTCCCCTGCTTGCAAGCTCAGTTAAATCTCTTCCATATTTCTCTAAAGCTTGATATTTATCTTCGGGATTTTCGTCAACCACACTTTGGTTCCCCCGTATTTCCCTTAATACAGGCATTATGTTATCTTTTGTCAAACCTTTTTGCTTTAAAACCTTAGATAGGGGTAAATCAAGATCAACTATAGCCAATAATAGATGTTCTGTACTCACATACTCATCTTTTAATAAATCTTTTTCTTCCCATGCTTTTGAAAGTAATTTTTCTGTATTGTTTGAAAGATAGACCTTACCGCCTTTGACCTTTGGTAGCTTATCAATTAAAAGTTTACATTCCTTCATTAGAAGAGAAGGCGAAACCCCAACTTTCTCAGCTATCTGAGAAGTTATACTTTTGTTATCTTGAAAAAGCACATAAAAAATATGCTCAGGCTCAATAGCCGGATGTTCTTCAGATTGAGCAAGATTATAAGCATTCTGTATTGCTTCTCTTGATTTTAATGTGAATTTTTCATAGTTTATCATATTTTAACCCCCAATTTTTGTTTACATTAGAAATATAAGTATGCTTTTTTGGTTTTGCAAATTTTTTATAATAAAATTTGTAAAAAATTTTAATATACATGCTAAAATTTTTATATGTCTATTAAAATTGGCATTAGTTCTTGTCTTCTAGGTTACCCTGTGCGCTATGATGGTGGACATAAATTAGACCATTACCTTAGAGACACACTTGGTAAGTTCGTAACATTTATCCACGTATGTCCTGAAGTTGAATGTGGTCTTCCTGTACCAAGAGAAGCTATGAGGCTTGTCAAAGTAGATGAACAGATAAGGCTTGTTACTATAAACACTAAAATTGATTACACCGAAAAGATGGTTGAGTGGGCACAAGAAAAAATTAAAGATCTTGAAAGAGAAGAGCTTTCGGGATTTATATTTAAATCAAAATCACCAAGCTCGGGTTTAAAAAGTGCAAAGATTTATTCAAAGGATGGTAAGCTTATTGAAACAGGCAAAGGTCTATTTGCAAAAATCTTTACAGAACATTTCCCCCATATCCCAGTTGAAGAGGATGGTAGATTATACAACCCTCAACTGCGAGAAAATTTTATTGAGAGAGTTTTTGTATATAATATGTGGAAGAATATGGAAAAAACAGGAAGACAATATAAAAAATTGATAGATTTCCATACAAGTATCAAACTAACTCTTCTTTCTCACAGTGAAAAACATTACAAGATACTTGGGAAGATGGTTGCAGAATGTAAAAAAGATAAAGATATATTTGAGAAATACTTTACAATTATGATGGATGCTTTGCAATTAAAAGCTACTGTCAAAAAACATACTAACGTATTGTACCATATCATGGGATATTTTAAAAAATTTCTTAATAATGATGAAAAAGCTGAACTTAAAACATTAATAGAACATTACCACAATGGTTTTATACCGCTTATCGTCCCTATAACATTAATAAACCATTATGTAAAAAAGTTTGGTGTTGAATATCTTCAAAAACAATACTATCTAAACCCACACCCAATAGAACTTATGCTGAGAAACCATGTCTAAATGCTCTCGACTATAACCTGTACTCCAAGCATCTTATCAACATTTAAAATCAGTGGACCATTAAAATTTGCCATAACTTTGCCATCCTGAACACGCAGTATTAACAACACCACTACACTTTCATCATTATCAACTTCAAGATACTCCTTTACGGAACTGTGAATTATAATCTGGTAATTGGGATCTACGTTAGATGATTTTGTAACTATAAATGCAAGATCAGGATCATCAACAGATTGTAACCATTTTAATTCAGTATCTTTATAATCAAGCATTACATACCTCTTAGCGTCAGGGAAACCTGGTATACCATCTTTGAAAGTGATAATCTTATCTTCAGGCACTGACAATTCACCAAACCTTGTTGTATTAAATTTTATCATTTCTCTTTAACTCCTTTAAAATTGCATCAATTTCTTCTTTCTTAACAGCCTTTGCCATTATATTTTCTTCTACAATTTTTTGATACAACTCGTCTCGATAAATCTTTATCTGTTTAGGTGCAGTAAATCCTATCTTAACTGTTCCTGAATTTACTTCAAGAATCTCTATAATTATGTCATCGTTAATTCTAATTTTTTCACCCTTTTTTCTCGAAAGTACAAGCAATTTATGCTACCTCAAAAAGTCTAAAAGAGACTGAGAAAAAATTTTGGCTGCTGAAAGCCTTAAAGCTTCTAATGAAGCTTGAATACTTGCAATTTGAGATGCAACTAATGCAACATCTGCATCTTGTACATCTGAAAGTAGCTTTTTGTATATAAAATCAATCTCATCTAAAGTTTCTGTCTGTTTCTCTAACCTTGAAAGCTTAGTACCAACTTCTGTTTGAGCGATTACAATTTTGTTTTTCGCATAGGATACTACTTCTGTAAGAGCTCTAGCTGAGATTAAATCATCACTTCTAAATGCCTCAGAAAGTTTGTATATGCCATCCATCACGTTGGCCACATCTATTGTCTTTAAAACAGTTGTGTTATCAACATCTCTTATCTCAATTTTTAAAGAACCATCGGCTTGTGCATTGTAATAAATATATTTATTATCTGGGGTAGTAAGACTAGTTGATGCAAAATCGTTAAATGAAAAAAGCTTATCACCTGTGACATTAATATTTATAAAACTTACACCGTCTAAACTAACATTTATCTGACCTGAATCACCTAAATAGAGAGAATTTATTGAAGGAAAAGGTTTTTGGTCTGTTTTAAAACCTGCAAAAATGTAATTTCCCTCATAGGTTTTATTTGAAATACCAAGCACAAAATCTGAAATATGTCTAAGCTCCTGAGCAATAGCATTTCTTGAAACACTATCTTCTGTGGCGTTTAGCCCTAAAATCATAAGTTCAATAACTCTATCTATCGAATCATTAAGATCATTTAACTGTGTTTCAACAAAACTTAAACTGCCATTAGCATAATTAACGTTTCTTTTAAACTGTTCGATATTGCTAAGTTTTAACTTGTAGTTGCTTGCCTTGAAATATGATGTAACATCATCAGAAGGTCTGTTTAATTTTTTCAATTTAGTTATCTTTTCATGAGCATCATAAATTTCTTTATTCTTTTTGGCAATAGAATCTACAATCTGGTTATACAATATGTTTGTATTGACTCTCATACTATTTTCACTAATGTATCCAATAATTCATTTGCTACCTGTATAACCTTAGCTGCGGCTTCAAAAGCTCTTTGATACTTTATAAGGTTCACTGCTTCTTCGTCAAGATTTACCCCATGAACAACATTTTTCCTGTTAGATATCTCGTTGTAAAGGGTCTGCTCAAATCTTAAATTATCATTAGCAGAAGCAGATAGGACACCAATTTCTGATGTAATATCATTATAAAAATCATAAATACTCTTGTTATTTAATGAGGGTATTACGCTTTGCTTTAAACCAAGTAAAGATAAAAGGTTTGTATTATCAGAAGGTGCATTAGGGACAGATGCTAAAGCTATTGCTTTGGCATCATTAATGTTTAGCCCCGCATCTTTTATAAAAGTCTTTATAGGCGAAATAAAGAAGCTATCATATGCATTAACAGCTCCACTTATTGTCACAGATATGCCATCAAATACTATTGGAGAACCTGAGACATAACTGCCTGTAAGTATCACTTCATTGTTATATTTATTAACAACTTCATAGATGTTGCCCGACTTTATATTTATGTAATATTCATTGAATTTCAAATTAGCATAATTATCAACGCTAATTGAAGTTATAGTACCTGACTGGGAATGCTCTTCGTAATAAATATTTGTTAAAGGTTTAAAAAAGTTATTTCCTGTATTATTGTTTAAATCGAAACCTGTCTGGTAAATTAAATTGAACTCGTTCGTAAAACCTGCTAATAACTTTCTGAATTTATACAAAATCTCATTATTGATTAATTTTAAAGCATCTACTAAACCACCAAGCTTACCACCGGTAATTTTTTCAGAAATATCTATCCCATCAAGTTTGAAAATAGCTCCATCAGTAGTTTGTGACATCGTTATTTCATTATAAATACCACCGCTTACGAGGTTTCTCATTCCTACTATAACTACAAAAGCCTTATCACTATTTTCATAGTAACTAACATTTACTATACCAGAAAGTTCTTTTAAAAGTGCATCTCTCCTATCTCTCAAATCATTTGCTTGTCCAACACCACCTGCTTCAAGCTGAACAATCTTTTTGTTGATTCCAGCAATTTCTTTACCTATTGAATTAATCTTTTTAATCAACTCACCCATCTCAAATTTTATATTTACCGTTGTATCTTCAACACTATTTTCCATGATTTTAAACTTACTAATAAGTTCATTACCAACATTCATTAAAACCGTTCTTTTGGTTATATCTGAAGGATTTGATGACAAATCTTCAAGAGCATTGAAAAAGTCATTAATCGCACCTGTTAAACCACTCCTATTTGCCTCATTAAAAACTTCTTCTACTTGGGATAAAATATCTTTTAATATTGTAGATCTACCAAGCATATTTTCCTGATTAATTAGCATATCTGTTAGAAATTTATCGTAACTTCTCTTAATACCATCTACAGAAACTCCTCTACCAAGATAACCACCTCTTATTTTAATAGGTGTTTTTATTCCTAAAATCACTTCTTGTCTTGAATAATCAGGATTATTAACATTTGAAATATTATGGCTTGTAACAGAGATTGCAGTTTGGTTTGCCATTAATGCTGTTTTTCCAATATCGAATATGGAAAGTATGGACAATGCTATACCCCTTTTTAAGCCTTAACTGTTGTTTTATTGTTTATTGCTGTAATACCACAATTCTCAAGAAAATTGAGAAAACTTTTTATATGCCTTGATGACTTTTCTATCAAAATTTTGTTAAACTCATTTAGCTCTGCCACAGTTTGAATAAGAGATATTATTTTTAACCCTAAATCTCTATATTCTTCATCATTTGTTATCTCCACAAGCTTAGAAAGTGTTACTGGTTCACCATTACAAAAGTTTGAAGATATAATGGAAAGAAGTTTTATTCTTTCTTCATCAAAAAGCTTAATTTTCATGATAATCATATCTTTTTCTTTTGACAGGGCTTCTATTTCATCAGGCGAAAAGGTGATAAGTGCTTCTCTTTCTCTCTGCAAAATAGTTACAAGCTCATCATAAGCATTAATTTGAGCTTTTAATACATTTTTTAATTCGTTCATATCTTATAATTCACTTATAATTTTCTCTGCTAACTTTCTTGGATCGACAGTATAATTACCTGCCTCAATCACTTTTTTTAATTCCTCAACTTTTTGTGCCCTGATATCAGGCATGTTTTTAATCGCACTGGCAAGTTCTGCAATCTTTTTTGAGTCTTTAGAAATTTCGATGACATCATTAGATGGAGTTTTCTTTAACTGTTTTGAATTAGCCTGTCCAGCCTTAATGTTACCAACCTTCGATGTTGAAAGTGTAACTTCTACACCTTCAAAGGATTTGTTGTTAATCTTCATGTAATCCTCCAAACATGTCCTTACTTATCTTATCGTAATTTTTTTTTAAAACTTTAACAATTTATTTGCAAGAACAATGCCAGGATCAATTGGCTCATTATTCTTTAACACCTCAAAATGTAAATGAGGACCTGTAGCTACACCCGTCTTACCAACCTTTCCAATCACTGTATCCTTATCAACTACATCACCTACTTTAACCAAATTTACCATGTTATGAGCGTATCTTGTCTTTAAACCATCCTCATGTTCTATGATAATATTATATCCATAGCCTTTGTCAAAACTACTATGAATTACCTTCCCACTTTTTATGGGATAAATATCCGTACCCTCTGGAACAGCTATATCAATGCCTTTATGGAAATGATAAAAACCAAAAAGGGGGTGTTTTCTTATGCCAAATCCAGAAGTAATATTTCCAAATACTGGTGGTTTAATTTTGTTTTCTCCAGTATCTGTCATTTTTTCAACGCTTTTTTCATATCTTTTATAAACTTCATTATTATTTAACGCCTTCAGTATATATTCTTTAAGGCCGAAGCCTTTTTCTGCAAGGACTTTGGAAAGTTCAATATCAATCATTATATTGTAATTAGTCAGAACATTATCATTATTATTAGAAACCTCAACAGTTTTTCTCATTACCTTTAATAGCTCATAGATAAATAACGCCTCAAGCTCTGTGGCGACTTTCTCCAAACTTTCTTTGCTATTGCTTTTTTTTAGTTCTTCTAACTTTGAACTTGTTAATGAATATGTCCCTATGTCAAAATATTGACTTATCATACTATATAATCTCCAGTGTTGCCTTTAACGAACCCGCTGCCTTTAATGCCTGTAATATGGCGATAAGGTCCCTTGGAGTAACACCTAAATTATTTAATGCTCTCACAATCTCACTTAACGAAGCACCTTTTATTTCCGTTAAATACGCCTTTTGTTCGTCTACTTTTACTTCTTTTTTAGGAACAACAACGGTTTCAGCACCTTTAGGTGCAAAAGGTAAGGGTTGAGATACTTCATAATCTGTTTTTATCTCTATAGTTAAATTTCCATGAGCAATTGCAACAGGTGAAAGTTTTACATTTTCACCTATAACTATTGTACCTGTTTTTTCGTTTATAATTACCTTGGCAGTATTATCTACTTTTACCTCTATCTGTTCAATTTGTGCTAAAAATCTTGTTAAATTTTCCCCTTTAAAATCTTCAGGTACTTTAATTTTTAAACATGAAGGATCTTTAGCAGTAGCCAAATCTTTTTTAAAAAATTCATTAATCCTATTAGCTACTTCTGTTGCAGTTGTAAAATCAGGATTTTTCAAGAAAAACCTAATTCCATCGCTATTTCCAAGTTTAAAATCAGGCTCTTTTTCTATTATTGCTCCTTCTGTGACTATGCCAGCAGTTTGATGATTCTTAGATACATTGTTCCCACCATTTCCACCAAAAAAACCACCAATACTAACAGGCCCTTGAGCTACTGCGTAAACTTTACCATCCCCACCTTTTAGTGGAGTTAGAATTAATGTTCCTCCTTTTAAGCTTTTTGCATCTCCAATGGTAGAAACTAATGCATCTAACTTCATCCCACTTTTTGGAAAAGGTGGAAGATTAACAGTTACAAGCACAGCAGCAGTATTTTTGGATTTTATATCTGCTGGCTTAATAGTAATACCCATCCTTTGAAGCATGTTTGCAATTGATAAAACTGGTGTAAGTCCCTTATCGCCAGTACCACTCAAACCTATAACAATACCATAACCAACAAGCTGGTTTTCTCTTACACCTTCAAAATTACCAATATCCTTTATCCTTTCTGCAAGAATATTATTTACTGAAAGCATAAGAAATAATATAACGACTGGTAAAAGACTCTTCATCCCTTAACCTCCCTTTAAAAGGGCCAAATTTTATCAATGATTCTTACAAGCCAACCCTGTCCCTGTTTATCACCAATTACTCCCTCTCCAATTAGATAAATCTTTGCATCAGCTACTTTTGTACTTAATATAGTGTTATCAGGTTGAATATCTTCTGGTCTAACTATTCCTTTAAGCACAAGTATTTGATTTTCTCTATTTATAGTAAGCTCTTTTCGCGACTCTAAAACCAAATTGCCATTGGGTAGCACCTCTACTACTTTAGCTGATATAACTGCATCAAGCCTGCTTTGTCTTGTTGTCTCCCCATCACCTTTAAAACTATTTTTCATTTTACCTTTAACTTCAGGTGAAAATGTATTGCCTTTTCCCCAGAAATTATTATTATTGAAGTTTAGAGGTGCTCCAAAGAATTTTTCTACTGTAGCATCGAGTGAAGAATCTCTACCTGTTTTTGTATTTGCTTTACCAAGACCTGAAACATTTTCAACGATTCTTATCATCACAATATCATTGAGGTTTCTTGCTTTTACATCACCAAAAGGTGAAAAATTATCAACCCATAATGAATTTATCGATGGTTTCTTTATTACTTCTTCCTTTTCTTCAACATATTTGGGTGGAGAGGGAGGTAACGTTGTTGAGCATCCTATGGTAAAGAGGAAACATATACTAAAAAGTAAATATAACTGTTTTTTCATCAGCTACAACTCCCTTTATTATTTTGTTTGACTGCATATTTAAAACTCTAATTAGTTTTCCCTCAAACCCATCTTCTAAAGCCTTCCCCTCCATCTTTATATCAAAGGTTGGATGAGTAACTTTAAGAATTACATTTTGACCTTTTTTAATAGTAATTAACTTGCTTTCAACAAAAATCGCATTTGCAGACATAGATGTCTTTAATGTTCTTCCTATAACTTTAGACTTTTCTTTAATTGCCCCTTTTGGTATCTTTGTATATTCAACAAGCGATTCTGTTATATCCTCTTCTGTAAGCTCCTTGCCTCTTTCAAGACCCATTTTTGCGACAGGTATTTTTATGTAAGCCTTAATGTTTGCCTTTCCTTCAATAGTTTTGTTATCTTTTATGACAGTAAACTTAAAATATCTTCCAGAAAACTTCTCTATATTTATCTTATCTGGCAGCTCTGATATTTCTACAGAAGTTTTCATAGAATCAACATAAACTTCATCAAAGCCAAACTCACTTTTAAGATAATCTTCAAGATAGTTTTTTAGTTCAAAACCAAAAAGGCCTGTGAAATTAATAAACGTAAGTATTGTCGCAAAAATGAACTCTTTCATAAACTACCTTTTCAGATTATTTGTCATCTGTAGTATTTCGTCAGTTGATTGTATTGCCTTAGAACAAATCTCATAGGCTCTCTGGCTAATAATCATGTTAACCATTTCTTCTACTACATTTACATTACTCATCTCAACAAAACCCTGCAAAACTGTTCCAATACCTTCTGTTCCAGGAGTTCCTTCAATTGGGTCACCTGAAGCTGATGTTGCCATATAAAGATTCCTACCTATAGGTTTTAAGCCACCTGGATTAATAAATCTAACAAGTTCGATAGTCCCAACCTCTGTAGGGTTGGTATTTCCAGCCTCAATAACAGTTACTTTACCATCATTTCCAATTGTTATGCTTGTTGCAGTTGAAGGTATTGTAATCTCTGGATCCAAAAGATAACCATCACTTGTCACTATTCTACCTTCACTGTCTAGTCTAAATGAACCGGAACGGGTGTATGCCTCACTTCCATCGGGCATTGTTATTTTAAAAAAACCATCCCCCTCTATGACAAGATCAAGCGTATTACCCGTTGAAATGAAATCGCCCTGTTGGAAAAGCTTCTGTGTTGAAACAATTTTGGTACCCAATCCTAATTGGATACCTGAAGGTAATGTGGAGTTTTCCGATGAGGACGTACCTGCTGCTTTTATATCCTGATAAATTAACTCTGCAAACTCACCTCTACTTTTTTTGTAGCCTACTGTGTTTACATTTGCCAAGTTATTTGCAATTAAATCAATATTAAATTTTTGTGCTTCCATACCTGTTGCTGCGACTAAAAGAGCCCTAATCATTTTTTGCCTCCCTAAATTCTTGCTATATCATTAATAATTTTACTTGTTGATTCGTCAAAGATATGCACAGCCTTCTGATAACTTTCAAAATCTCTCATAGCCTGAATCATTATAATCATCTCATGAACAGGACTTACATTAGAACTCTCTAAATATCCTTGTAAAATATTTGTTTTTACTTCTTTTCCAGTTTTTTTAGTTGAGAATATACATCCATCAACCTTATAAAGGTCATCATAATTTTCAAAATCCACTAACATTATCTCATCTATAACATTTCCGTTAACCAAAACTTTTCCATCAAGACTTATTTCAGGTATACTGTTTTTGCCTACATTTATCTCTCCTTTTTTACCTAAAACTTTATAACCTTTAAAATTAACAAGAAAGCCATTTTCATCAACAGTTAAGTCACCTCTCCTTGTGTATCTGTTTCCTTCGAGAACAATAAAACCATTGCCTTCAATGGCAATATCAAGGGGTTTGCCAGTTTTTAAAAATACTCCCTTAGAAAAGTCATAAACCACTTTGTTTAGCTTCGTCATAACCTTGTCATCACTTATTTTACTTGCTTCATTAATAAGATAATCTTTAAATGACATATATTCACGTTTGTAGCCTATAGTATTAATATTTGCAAGATTCTGTGCTATTAACTCTATCTGGTTTTGTTTTAGTACTGCTCCTGATACTGCTAAATATATTCCTTTATGCATGCATTATATATTGCAAAATCAGTGCCAGTTATAAAACCCTTCATTTTCAATGATTTGTAGAACATATTTACTTAGAATAGGAATTTTTTTCCTATTGATTGGGAAATTATTTCTCTTTAATCTTCATTTTATAAAAATTTACAATTAATTCAACTTCACCTAAAGGTATATTCAGAGTTTTGGATATATCTTTTAATTCCATCCCAGTGTTAAGTAACTTGACAATTTCATTTCTTTTATCATAAGCCATTTTAGAAATTTTTTGTGGTTCTACTTTTTTTGAAAGCTGTTCTAATTTATTTATCTTTTCATCAATCCTTTTTTCAATATCCTTTAATTCAGAGATTTTATTATCAATTCTTTGGAAAATTTTTTCTGCTATATCCTTTAAATCCATCACTGCATCAGCTAATTTGTTTAGTTCTTTTTTGTTAACCCGTTTCTTTAAAAAAAGGAATTTTTTAATCATATAGTATTTACAAAACTCCTATACTTTAATATCAATTTTTCTGTTTATATCTTTGTTTTCTTCTTGTTTTTTATCTTTACGTTTTTTATCCTTGTCAGTGTTTTTCACTCTCTCTTTTTTAATGATATCAATAATTCTACTCATTGGATTTAATGGGTTTACAGACATATATACTAATCCATAAAGCTATCTAAATAGGTTGGAAAACTGTCTATAAATAAATTCACAACATTGCTATAATCCTTTTTATTGAAACCTAATATTGCCATTATCTCGGACTCATCTTTAACAAGCTCTGGCATAGAATCTTTATAACCAACACCAAGCCTAGTACATATAGAATCTGCGAGTGCGACTATAAGGAGTAATGATTTTTCGTGTATATCCTCACATTTTTTTATATATTCTAAATTGTGATGGTTTAATAAAACTGTCTTAAGCTCTTCTACAAATCCCCATTTTTCAGCTAACATACCACCTGCTTTTGCATGGTCAAAACCAAAGATTTCCCTTTCAGCATCAACAAAAGGTATTTTATTCTTGTTTACTATATTAACACAGTTCACATAATCCTCAGGGAAATGATTGTTTATTATTATCTTCCCTATGTCATGAAGTAAACCTGCCAAATTAGCTTCATCTTTTTTTATTAGGGGTACAAAATCTGTGAGAATACCAGAGACCAATGATACACCTACTCCATGCTCCCATATTTTTTTCTCTATCAAGCCGAATACTTTTAATTGTAGCAATAAGCAATATATTCCTCAACGTATTAAATCCAAGAACATTGATAGCTTCACTTACTAAATGAACCTTTTTTCTTAAACCATAAAAGGCAGAATTTGCAATTTTCAATATCTTTGCCGTTAATGACTGATCTGCAAGAATGATTTCTTCAATTTTTTGAAGGTTTATGTTTGTATCATTTAGCATAGAATGTAGTTTTAATGCTACCTGCGGTACTGTTGGAAGCTCGATTTTATATAAATTTTTTTTCTGCATCATTGCATACCAATTCTCTTAATGTTATTTAGCAACTCTTCATAATTAAAACGCACAACATTTTACTGCAAAAATCAAATTTTATCGCATAGTTTAAATTTAATTTTCATTAATGCCACATTATGAAGCTGGCTTACTCGCCCTTCAGTAACACCTAATACTTTTGCTATTTCCTTCATAGTTAATTCTTCATAATAATAAAGGCTTAAAACTAATTTTTCCTTCTCAGAGAGATTTTCTATTACTTTACTCAATAAATCAATTAGCTCTTTTTTCTCATAAATTTTATCTGGTTCATACTCTTCCTTATCAGGAATAAAATTTAGTGCTGTTTTTTCTTCACCATTCCTATCTAACATGTTGAAAAAGAACCATTTGGATTTATTACTTTCAGCTATAATTTCATAGTATTCATCAAGAGTCATTCCAGCAGATTCTGCAATTTCATAATCTTCTGGAGTTCTACTTAGTTTCTTTTCCAGTTCTTCAACAACTTTTTTGATCTCGTAAATTTTCTTATTTACGTGCTTTGGTAAAAACTGGCTACTATCAATCAAATCAAGCATAGCCCCTTTAATTCTGTATTCAACATATGTACTTATCTTGGCGATTGAGTCATCATATCTTTCCAATGCATCTAATAATCCTGTTATACCAGCACTTATTAAATCATCCTCTGAAAGGCTCGGTGGTAGTCTCCAACTGAGCCTTGTAGCGGTATACTTAATATAAGGCAAAAAATCTTTTATTACCTCTTCCTTTTTATCAGTTGTGTATTTTTTTAAAAAAACCTTATTCACTTTATATGCAAACCTCTTTTTTTATTCCTGATAAAACATTTCTTAAAAAAAACTGCATACTGCCCTTACATTTTATCTCACTATCCAAAATTTTATTAGCAATATCAAAAATATCTTTGGAAGCATTTGTATTAGGAAATGCGTTCACAAAGGCATCTTGCATCTTTACAGCTCTTTTAACATTCTCATCGTATCTTACAAATCCCAAATAATGTAAATCTACTTTCAAAAACTTTTCTGTCACTATTGATAGCCTTTTATAAACCTCTTTAGCTTCGTCTTCATTTTTTGCTAAATTAACTACTAAATTAAAATCTTTTTCATGATATTTATTATTTAATATTTTTATCAAGGCATAGGCATCTGTAATAGATGTAGGCTCAGGAGTTACAACTATAATATTTTCCTGAACAGCTGTGCAAAAAAAAGTTACATTTTCTGAAATACCAGCAGATGTATCTATAAGCAAAATATCTACTTTTTCAGTATACTCATCAAACTGTTCAATAACTCTTAATCTATCAAACTCATTTAAGTTTGTTAACTCCTGCACACCGTTACCAGCAGGTAGAATTTTAATCCCGTTAGCACCTTCTATGATAATTTCTTTTAAACTCCTCTCTCCCTTAATTAAATGTTCAATATTGTATTTAGGTGCTAAAGAAAGCAAAACATCAATATTGCTTAAACCCAAATCTGCATCAAATATTAAAACCTCTTTACCCATCTTTTTTAATGCTATTCCTAAGTTAGCTATGATATTTGTTTTACCAACCCCACCTTTACCACTTGCTATTGCTATTGTTTTTACTAATTTTTCGCTTTTATTTCTTCTCATTGAACCATCCCTCTACTTAAAATCATATTTGTAATTTTCATAGGGTCTACAGCTTGTATATCATTTGGTATCTTCTGCCCATGCGTTAAATATGCAATTGGCTTGCCAAAACTTTTATAAATGTTATAAATTACACCATAAGTATAAGCTTCGTCTAATTTCGTAAAAATAAGGTAATCAATACCTAATTCTTCGTAGCTATCTTTGGCTCTTATAAAAATTTCATCATTCATGCTCATGCTCACAGTTAAATGTATTTCAAGGGGAAGAGAAGATTTCCTTAATTTTTTCAGTTCTGTTATATACTTCCTATCCTTTGGATTCCTCCCCGTTGTATCTATGAATATTACCTCTTTTTCTTTAGCAAATTCTTTATAAACATCTTCAAAATCACCTATGTCATTAATTGTACAAAAGGGTATGCCAAGAAGTTGACAGAAAACCCTCATCTGTTCAAAGGCACCTAACCGAAAGCTATCAAGATTAATAATCCCTATTTTCTTACCGATTTTTATAGCAAAGAAAGCTAATTTAAGGATAGTAGTTGTTTTACCAACACCAGTAGGACCTACAAGCATTATTGTTTTACCGTTGGTAAGCCTATATCCCGCTTTAAAACTATAAAGCAACCTATCGTATAAATCCTTTTCATCCTTTAAATTGCAAAGTAGCTCCTCTATGTATTCTTCTCGTAAACCCTGTTTTTTCAAGAGGTTATAAAATACAGCTTTATCCTTAAATTTATTATTCGTCTTAAGTTCGAGAAGCATCTTTCTTATTTCTTTTAATTCTTCTTTTATCTCATCATTATAAATGTTAGGTGATGTTAAAGTTTCCTCGCTTTCTTCAGCAAGCTCATTACTTAAATAAGATTGAAAAGCTGTCTTTTTATTTAATTTTTCTGTTGTTTCAAAATCAAAGTCGATAGCAGCGGTGAGTTTTACACAGAAATTACCATCTTTTACTTCTTCTGTTTCTATTATAACAGCATCTGGTCCAAACTCTTTTTTTACCATATCAATGGCTTCAGCATAACTTTTTGCTGTAAAGGTCTTAATCTTCATACTTAAGTACCCCCGTTACCTGAATTTTAGCAGTATCATAAATCTCTGAACTTGAAAGTATTACAAGGGATGGCAGTAGCCTTTCCGTAATTCTTCTTACATGTCTTCTAACAACAGAAGAACACAAAACAATGGGATATTCTCCTCTAAAGATGCCACTGGTTATACCCTTTTCTATTGACTTTATAAGCCTGTTAATAAGTTCAGGACTTATAACACCATTCGTCTCACTTGCCTTAGCAATTTCTCTTTCTAAGTTAGGATCAAGCGTCACTACCTTTATAACCCCATCCTGGTTTATATAAGACTTGGTTATGTATCTTGAAAGAGCCTGCCTTACATACTCTGTCAATATTTCAACATCTTTAATTTGTGGGGCATAATCAAGCAAACACTCAAGAATTGTAACCATATCATTGATAGGCACCCTTTCTTTAAGAAGGTTTTGCAGTATTCTCTGTAAAGCACCAAGTGTTAAATGGTTTGGAATCAACTCTTCCACTAACTTTGGATTAGTCTTAGATACCCTATCAAGCACCTCCTGAAGCATATTTCTTGTGAGAATTTCATAGGCATGGCTCTTAATAATTTCCGTTAAATGTGTTGCGATAGCTGTTGCAACATCAACTACCATACAGCCTTTTGCAATAGCTTTGTCAGCTTCCTCTTCTTTTACCCAGTATGCGGTTAGTCCAAAGGCTGGCTCTTTAGTGGGTATACCTTGAATACCTTCAAGTTCACCTGTGCCTGATGGTATAACTAGTTTGTATCCCATCATTACTTCACCTCTTCCAACTTCAATACCTCTTATAAGGAAAGAGTACTCGTGTGGCTTTAATTGTAAATTATCTTTTATGTGTATAGAAGGGATTACAAACCCAAGCTCTGTTGCAAGCTGTCTTCTCATAGCCTTTATCTTTGCAAGAAGTAGGTTTTCATCTTCCACAAGTGGTATCAAACCATAGCCAATATCAAGGCTTAATGGGTCATAATCGATAAACGTTTCTATTGTTGTTTCTCTTGGTTTAGATTCTTCTAACTCCTTTTTCTCTTCCTCTGCTTGTATAGCTTTTTTTATAATAAATGCGATTCCACCTGTTACTCCTGCAAGTATAAAAAATGGAAAATGGGGAAGCCCTGGAACAATTCCAAGAACCGCCATGATAACAGCAGCAGTTCCAAGTGTTTTTGGATTTACAACTACCTGCTTTGTAATCTCATTTCCCAAATCAACTTCTGAGCCAGCTCTACTTACAATTATACCTGCAGCTGTAGATATTAGAAGGGCAGGGATCTGGCTTACAAGACCATCGCCGATAGTTAAAACCGTATAAGTTTTAGCTGCCTCTGCAATGGGCATATCTTTTTGAAAAACACCTATTATAAATCCGCCTATGATATTGATAATTGTGATGATTATACCTGCAATGGCATCCCCTCTTACAAACTTACTTGCACCATCCATAGCTCCGTAAAAATCTGCTTCTTCAGAAACTAATTTCCTTCTACGCCTTGCCTCTGCTTCATCAATGAGTCCTGCGTTTAAATCAGCATCTATGCTCATCTGCTTTCCAGGCATCCCATCCAATGTGAATCTTGCAGCGACTTCTGCGATTCTTCCTGCACCTTTCGTAATTACTATAAAGTTTATAGTGATAAGTATCAAAAAAATGACAAAGCCAACCACATAGTTACCACCAACAACAAAATTACCAAAAGCTTTTATAACTTCTCCTGCTGCATCAACACCTTCTGAACCTCTCAAAAGTATAAGTCTTGTAGATGAAACGTTTAGGGCAAGTCTAAAAAGTGTTGTCATAAGAAGCACCGATGGAAACACAGAAAAATCAAGTGGTTTCTTTATATAGATACTTGTCACTAAAATGACAATGGAAATTGACATTGAAAAGGATAATAAAAGGTCAAGTAGAATAGGTGGAACAGGCAGAATCATCACCCCAATAATACCAACAACGCTAAAACCAATAACTACATCGCTTCTTCGGTTAAACTCCTTTATTAGTTCCATCCAACCCACCCCTTTTCTTAAAGTGTTTTGTTCTGTTTTTTAAATATAAAAGCTATTATTTTTGCCACAGCTCTATATAACTCCTTCGGGATATAATCGCCTATGTTTAACTTATACAAAGCTCGTGCCAAAGGTTTGTCTTCAACGATAGGGACATTATTTTTCTTTGCCACCTCTTTTATCTTTTCTGCAAGAAACTCCACACCCTTTGCAACAACCTTCGGTGCTTGTAGCTCTTTGCTATATTTAAGTGCAACTGCAATATGGGTAGGGTTTGTAATGACCACTGTTGCTTTTGCTACATCTTGCATCATCCTTCTTTGTGCTAACTCCCTTTGCAGGCTTTTAATTCTTGATTTAACAAGGGGATCTCCTTCTTGCTCCTTGTACTCTTCCCTAATTTCTCGCTTAGTCATCCTTATAGACTTTTCAAAAAGCCAATATTGAAAGGCATAATCAATAACAGCAAGAACAATAAAGGCAAAAAGTATGTATTTCGTTGATTTTGAAATATAAAAGTATGTAGTATCAATTAATGAATGAAAATCAGACTTTGGCAGAACAGTTGCTTCAACAACAATCTTTTTAACTACAATATAAAAAATTACCCCTCCCACTACAAATTTTAAAAAGCTTTTTAAAAGTTCAATAATATTATGGGAAGAGAAGATTCTTTGGAAGCCATTTACTGGGTTAAGTCTTTCAAACCCAAGTTCAAAAGGCTTCACAACAAATCCACCTTGAGAGACAGAAACAATTATACCAACAGACATAGCAATCAATAACAATGGAAAAAGCATGAAAACCATTTCAAAAAAAGTTCTATTAAGGTAGAGAAAAATATCCTTTTTTGCGAGATTTTTAAATATTTCAAGCATGACCTTTTTAATATCAAAAATTATTTTTCCACCAAATAAAGAAAGACAAGTAAAGATTGTAAAACTTACAAACATTGAAGTGAGTTCTCTGCTTCTTGGAACCTGTCCTTTTTCTTTTGCTTTCTGTCTTTTTTGCGGTGTAGCCTGTTCTGTTCGTTCTTCAAAATCAGGCATATATTATCCTTTCAAAGCAAAAAGTATCTTTTCTAAATCAAACCTAAGATTTGTAAAACCTTCTTGTATTAACAAAATAAAAACGGGTATTCCCAAAAGTATTGTCAAAAAACCAACAAACAAATAAACAGGATAACCAATAAAAAAGATATTCATTTGTGGAGCTGCTTTACTAATAAAGGCTAAATAAATGTTAGTTATCAACATAAGTAAAATTACAGGTGTTGCAATCTTTATAGAGAGTATAAACATTTTATGGGTCATTTCCCTTGAAATTTCAAAAATTTTGCCAAACTCAACTCCACCTAACGGTATTAAGTCGTAACTTCTTATAAGAAGGTATATAAGGTCATGATGACCATCAATAGATAAAAAAATTAGTACCGATAATACGCTATAGAATTTTGAAATTTCAGTGCTTTGACCCATTTCAGGGTTGAAGATAGATGCCACAGATAATCCCATGCTGCTACTAATAAGCTGTCCAGCCATTTCCATAATGAAAAAAAAGATTTTGCAGGCAAATCCTAAAATTAGACCTATTGCAACCTCCTTTGCAACAATCATAGGTAAATCAATTAGTTTTATTTTTAAATCGAGAAAGCTATAAATTATTATCGTCAAAACTATGACTAAACCTATCTTAAACTGGACAGGAAGTGTTTTGTTTCCATAAATAGGGAAAAGAAGAAGTATTAAGCTAACTCGCAAAAAAACCACTAAAAAAGATGGCAGAAAAACTCCAAAATCAAAAATCCCCTTCATAATATTACTTTATAAATTGTGGCAATTTATTGATGAGGTTAACAGTGAAGTTTATGATAACCTTACCCATCCATGGAGCAAGGAAAAAAAATGTTATGAAAACGGCTATCATCTTTGGAACAAAGGTAAGGGTAAATTCTTGAATTTGTGTTATAGCCTGAAAAAGGCTAACCAAAAGTCCCACAATAAGACTTACAAGTAGTACTGGGAGTGATAAATAAACGATCGTCCTAAAAACTTCTATGGATATCTCCCTTACTAAGTCAATGTTCATATAATTTCTCCTTAAAGTTATTGAAAGCTTCTAATTAGCGAACCTGTAATTAAGTTCCAGCCATCCACTAGAACAAAAAGTAGAAGCTTGAAAGGTAGAGATATAAGTGGAGGCGGAAGCATCATTATACCCATCGAAAGAAGTATGCTTGAAACAACAAGGTCTATAATTAAAAAGGGTAAAAAAAGCAAAAATCCCATTTCAAAAGCAGATTTAAGCTCACTTATTGCAAATGCAGGTACAAGGATTTTTAAAGACAAATCTTCTACTTTCTCAGGTTTTTTTACCTTCGACATATTAAGAAAAAGGGCAATATCTTTCTGTCTTGTGTGCTTTAACATAAAGGTTTTTATGGGCATCTCAGCTCTGCTTAGAGCCTCTTGAAAACCAATCTCTTTGTTTAAATAGGGCTTTATGGAATCCCTTGAGATTACATCAATTGAGGGTCCCATAACAAAGAAGGTTAGAAAAATTGAAAGTCCTATAATTACTGGATTTGGAGGAACCTGTTGTGTACCTATTGCCTGCCTCAAAAAAGAAAGTACCACCACAATTCTTGTAAAAGATGTAAACATAACAAGTATAGAAGGTATCAAAGACAAAAAAGCGATAAGTAAAAATGTTTGAATGGCAGGGTCAGTTAAGTTCATCCAAGCCTTCCTTTAGCTTTTTTATCTTCTCATAAATATCATCTTCTGAGACATTTTCCATCCCAAGCTCCTCTACCCCAAGCCTCTCAATCAAGTTAACACCAGATGAGGAAACTGCTAAAAGGAAGATTTTTGAACCGCATTTAAGAACCATTAATCCCATTTTTGGTCCAAAGGGCTTATAATCAAGCACTTCAAATAAACTTTCCTTCTTCTGCAGATACATGTTTCTTTTAAAAAGTAGATATGCACCACCAAGCATAGCAAGAACAACCAACAATGAAAAAAGCATCTTTAAATATACATCAATCATTTTAACTGCTTTACCCTTTCTTGAGCGCTTATAATATCAACAATTTTTACACCGAATCTCTCATTAATAATCACCACTTCACCCTTAGCGATGAGTTTGTTGTTAACAAGAATATCTACTGGTTCACCTTCAAACTTATCCAGTTCCAATATTGCACCTTCACCTAATTTGAGCAGATCCTTCAATAAAAGCTTAGTTCTACCAAGTTCAACAGTAACAGAAATAGGAATATCTAATAAAAATCCTATATTTTTAAATATTTTACTTTGTTTGTTGTTATCTTGCTTTCCTTCTGATATCTCTTCTTTCTCATCTTTTAAATCACTTTTTATTTCAAATTCCATAAAATCCTCCTAAATTTTATTTGTGATTTTTAAAGCATGCATTCCTTTAGAAATTCCATGAATACCTTTTAATTTTAATTTGCCCTCTAAAAATATATCTAATTCTTGATTGACATGTTTATCTAAGACTATCACATCGTCTTTTTTTAAATTTATTATTTCTTGTATAGACAAGCTAACCTTTCCTAATTCGACAAATACATTGAGGGGAATACTTTCTATGATGTTAATAATTTTTTCATTTAAATAATCATCATCTTCAACTTTCTCTAACTCTTCTTTTAGAATTAATGATTGTACTGGTAAGACAAGATACATTTTGCCAGCTACATCTTCGAGAAATGCCATAGAGCTATCAAAATTGCCCATTGATATATCCATTTCAACTAATCCTAATCTATCTTTATCAGACCAAAAGTTTATATATTTAGGTGAGATTTCGAAACCATAAAAGCATATATCACAATTAAAAAAATTATTGATAAGACCATTCATTTTCCTAATCATTTCATCATAAATTTTTTTTATTACTCTTTGCTCAATTATTGTAAAAGGCCTTTCTTCAAATTTTTTTTCTGTAATTGATGGACCTCCAAAGAAAAGCTCTATAAATGCATAAGCTGTTGTATCGTCAATGACAATAACAAAAAATAAACTATCTTTTCTATCTAACTTAAAAATTCCTATGCCACTTGGAAACTTAAGTCTTTCTTTAAATTCCTTTAATGTTACCGAAGTAACTTTTGTTTTTTTTACTTTCATATTTTTCATAAAAAAATTTGAGAGAAAGCTTTTAAGGTCATCACAAAATTTATCAGCAAAAATATCTAAACTTCCAAAATCATAATTTACAGTTTTTTTGTTTTTGAAATCATACTTTCTATAAGATTTATTTGCATCCCCATTTTCTTTTTCTTGTTGAGAGATGCTTTTAAGTAATGCCTCTACTTCTTCCTGAGATAATACTTTGCTCATTGTATTACAAACTCCGTGAAATAAATATTTTTAACAAAATCTTTTTCTATTGCCTGGTTGACCCTTAAAAGAAGCTCATCCTTTAATTGAAATTTCCCTTCTGGGGTTGAAAGGACATCTGCTGATTTACTACTTACAAGTGTAATGATAGCATCTCTAATCTTTGGCATTCTATCATTAACATATTGCTGGATTTTTTCATTTTTAACTTCTAAATGAATTGTTAATTTGACAAACCTTCCTGGTTCAGATAAATTCAAAATAAAAGGATCTAATTGTATTAGAAATGTCTTTTCTTTTTCTTTTGGCATTTCCTCTTCAACCTTTTGAGTTGCTTCTGCCTTTTTATGTTCTCCACCACCTTTTTTCAAAAAGAAAAATCCACCCACTCCTGCTCCTGCAAGAACAACAACAACAATAATGATAATTAGCAAAAGTTTTTTGCTTTTTTTTGGTTTTTCTTCTAACTCCTGATTTTCTTTTTTTTCTTCTACCATAGATACCTCCTCAATTATGTTGACTATCTAACAAATTGTATGCCAATAAATAAATCATTGATTTTTCTAAAATATTTTAGTTTTTTCTAATAGTCAATTTTGTGACACCAAAAAATATTATTTGACAAAAGTCAATGTTATGATTTTCTTAAAAACATAAAATAAATAAAAAACAACAAAGGAGGAACAAATGAGTATGTTTTGCTATCAATGTGAACAAACAGCACACGGCACAGGTTGTACACAAGTTGGTATATGTGGGAAAGACCAAGATATTAATTCTCTACAGGATATTTTAATTTATGGTCTGAAAGGTATTGCTGCATATGCTTACCATGCTGCTGAATTAGGGTACAGAGACCAAGAAGTGGATGATTTTTTAAAGGAGGGATTATTTAAAACACTTACAAATGTTAGTTTTGATATGAATGACCATATCGAAGAAGTTCTTAAATGTGGAAAAATGAATTTAAAAGTTATGGAATTACTGGATAAAGCTCATTGTGAAAAGTTTGGCACCCCATCACCTGTTGAGGTCGATACAGGACTAAAAGAAGGTTATGGTATTGTAGTTACAGGACATGATTTGCTTGATTTATACGAACTCTTAAAACAGACTGAAGGAAAAAACATAAATGTTTATACACATGGTGAAATGCTTCCTGCTCATGCCTATCCTGAACTTAGAAAGTTTAAACATTTAGTAGGTAATTATGGTGGAGCATGGCAGGAACAAAAGAGAGAATTTGATGAGTTTCCAGGAACTATACTTGCAACTACAAATTGTATTCTTATCCCTAAAGAAAGTTATAAAGATAGACTTTTTACTTGTGGGATAGCAAGAATTCCAGGAGCAACTTATATAAAAAACAGAGACTTCACACCTCTTATTGAAAGAACTTTAAAAACAGAACCTGTTAAAGCACAACCAGGTAAGAAAATTATGACAGGTTTCCATCATAGTTTTATATTGAACATTGCTGACAAGATTATTAAAGCTGTTGAAACAGGAAGAATAAAACACTTCTTTCTCATAGGTGGATGTGATGGAGCAAGACCTGGTAGAAATTATTACACTGAATTTGCTGAAATGGTACCAAAAGATTCAATAATTTTAACACTTGCCTGTGGTAAATACAGGTTTATAAAAGAAGATTTTGGTTCAATCGATGGTATCCCAAGACTAATAGACATTGGTCAATGCAATAATGCATATAGTGCTATACAAATAGCTGTGGCACTTGCGAAAGCTTTTAAATGCGATGTAAATGACTTGCCTCTTTCCCTAATATTATCATGGTTTGAACAAAAAGCTGTTGCTATTTTGCTAACACTTCTTGCCCTTGATATTAAAGGTATGAGAATTGGACCTACACTCCCAGCTTTTATTTCACCTAATGTTTTGAAAGTGTTACAAGAAAAATTTGATTTAAAGCCTATTACAACTCCTGAACAGGATTTAAAAGCAATTTTTGATGAAAAAGCGTAAAATAAATGAGGGTAGTTTCCAATACTACCCTCAAATTCACTTTAAAAGGTGGATATATGAAGTGGACAGAAGAAGCTGAAAAAGAATTAGAAAAAATACCATTTTTTGTCAGAAAAATGGCACAAAAAGCCATTGAAGAAATGGCTAAAAAGGAAGGTAAAGAAGAAGTAGATTTAGAAATTTTCAATAAAGCCAGGGAAAAATATTTGGGAATTGTAAACAAAAAAGAAAATGTAATTAATATAGCCATTGTTCGATGTAATATAGTATCAGAAACCTGTCCTGGCGTAGGCTGTTTAAAAGCATTTAATGATAGACGTGTTTATTTTGAGCGCTATAAAGATAAAAAAGTAGAATTAATTGGTTTTTTTACCTGTGGTGGTTGTTCAGGAAGAAGAGTTCATAGGCTTGTCCAAACATTAAAAAATTATGACCTTCATGTGGTGCATTTAGCATCTTGTATGTTATTTGAAGGAGATTATCCAAAATGTCCCTTCAAAGAACTAATAAAGAAAGATATTGAAAAACAAAATGTAGAAGTCATAGAAGGAACACATCATTAACATAATGTAGATATTTACATTAGAAAATTAATCTTTTCTAATATAGAAAAGGTCTGCCCATATCTGATAAACTTTTTATATCAGGTATGAAAAGCTACAAGATAGAAAACTTGGGTGGACATATAGTATTAAATTTAAATGGGTTGAATACCGTTCTTGATACAGGTTCTCCAATTAGTATTTCGAACCAGCCTATCGAGTTTTTAGGTAGAAACTATAAATTAAATAATGGGTATCAAAATAGATAAAATATCTGAACTCGCTGGTTTTAAAATCGATGCAATCATAGGAAATGATATCCTTTTAAATTATAAATTCAACATTAGATTTAAAGAAGGGTTCATAGACTTTAGTAAAGAAATAAAACATGGAAAAATTAAGCAAAATATCTTAAGTATGCCATTTTAGATACAGAAGCATCTATATCTTATTGTATAAGGATCTAGTGGTTAATAAACAACATGTTGATGAAAAAGAAGATTTTTATCCAATTATAGGAAGATTTAAAACAACTGCGTTCGAATTACCAACTTCATTAGATGGAGAAAATGTAATTAATTTACAATATGGCGTATTGCCAGAGTGTCTTGAAAATTTTTATAATACTTTCAAAAGTTATAACTAAACTGAAGCAATTTTGGGTACTCAAATTTTAGAAAATTACAATCGTGTTATTTCATGGAAACATAACTTGATTTCTTGGGGACCTTTAATTTAAACAAACCATTAATCTTCCATATTATCATATTCAATATCAATTTTTTTGACAAAAAAACACTATTAAAGTAGAATGAAATATCTTTTAGGAGGATATTTATGTTTGAGTTTCCACGTATTAAAAGACTACCACCTTATGTATTTAATATCGTTGTCGATTTAAAAAATAAAGCAAGACGAGCAGGTGAAGATATCATTGATTTAGGTATGGGTAATCCTGATATCCCCACGCCTCAACATATTGTAGATAAACTCGTTGAAGCTGCATATAACCCAAGAAACCATAGATACTCAGCTTCTAAAGGTATTACAAAATTGAGAATGGCAATCTCTGACTGGTATAAAAGAAACTATGATGTAACCATAGACCCTGAAACAGAAGCGATAGTTACAATAGGGGCAAAAGAAGGTCTTTCCCATTTTGCACTTGCAACCTTAGAAAGAGGGGATATGGTGCTTGTACCAAATCCTACTTATCCTATACATACATATTGTGCAGTTATCGCTGGTGCAGACGTACAATCTATACCATTCACTGAAGATAGAGATTTTTTTGTAGAAATTGAAAAAGCAGCAAAAAGGACTTGGCCCAAACCAAAAATGTTAATAATCAGCTTCCCCCACAACCCAACTACAAAAATTGTAGATTTAAATTTTTTTGAAAGGGTGATTGATTTTGCTAAAGAAAATAAATTGATTGTTGTTCACGACTTTGCTTATGCCGACTTGTGTTTTGATGGGTATAAAGCTCCAAGCATGCTTCAGGTTAAAGGCGCTAAAGAAGTGGGTGTTGAGTTTTATACACTTTCTAAAGGATATAGCATGCCAGGCTGGCGCGTTGGATTTTGCGTTGGTAATGCAGAATTAATTAATGCCTTGGCAAGGCTTAAAAGTTATTTCGATTATGGTATATTTCAACCAATCCAGATTGCTTCCATAATAGCTTTAAATGGTCCACAGGAATGCGTTGAAGAAATAAACAACATTTACAAATCAAGAAGAGACGTGTTAGTAGATGGTTTAGAAAAAATTGGTTGGAAAATCGAAAAACCAAAGGCTACGATGTTTGTCTGGGCTAAAATCCCTGATAGGTTTGCCCAGATGGGTTCTCTTGAATTTTCAAAGTTTTTGCTTAATGAAGCAAAAGTTGCTGTGTCTCCAGGCATTGGATTTGGAGAATATGGAGAAGGTTATATACGTTTCTCCCTTGTTGAAAATGAACATAGAATTAAACAGGCAATAAAAGGTATTAAAAGGGCATTAAATAAAGGATGCAAAGATGAAAGAGATTAAGTTTGGCATTATAGGTTTTGGAACAGTAGGTAGTGGTGTTGTTAAGCTTTTTTTGGAAAACAAAGAAGAAATTAACAAAAGGTTGGGGTTCAAACTAACTTTAAAGAAAATAGCAGAAAAACAACTAACTTCAAAAGTTGGTATTGTTGTACCTCCAGAAATGTTAACATCTGAAGCTTATGATATTATTAATGACCCAGAAATTGATATAGTAGTTGAACTCGTAGGTGGAACTACCATCGCAAAACAGTTCATATTAGATGCTTTAAAAAATAAGAAACATGTTATAACTGCTAACAAGGCACTCCTTTCAGAATTTGGAGAAGAGATATTCAATATTGCATCAAAGTCAGGTTCATATTTAGGATTTGAAGCTTCTGTTGGTGGCGTAATCCCCATCATCAAAACTATCAAAGAAAACCTAGCAGGTGATAAAATTGAAAGTGTTTGCGGTATAATGAATGGCACTTGTAACTATATTTTGACACGCATGTCTGAAGAAAAAAAGGATTTTGATGAAATACTCGCCGAAGCACAGAAAAAAGGTTATGCAGAAGCAAACCCAGCACTCGATATAGAAGGCATAGATGCTGCACATAAATTAACTATTCTTACCTCTTTAGCATTCGGAACAAACGTAAACTTTAAAGATATATATTACGAAGGCATTAAAGATATCACTAATCTTGATATTGATTTTGCTTATGATTTTGATTATGTCATTAAACTTTTAGGTATTGCGAGAGACAGAGGCGATGCTATTGAAGCTAAAGTTCATCCCACATTAATACCAAAAGACCATCCTTTAGCAAGCGTAAGAATGGAATATAATGCTATATACATAAAAGGAGTAGGCTGTGGTTCTATGTTACTTTATGGTAAGGGTGCAGGAATGATGCCAACAGCCTCTGCAGTGCTTGGCGATATTATTGATTGTGCAAGACATATAAACACTAACTCAATTGGCACTATTTCAAATAGAGGATACCTTGAAGAGCATTTAATAAATAAACCAATAAAGCCTTTGGAAGAAATTAAAAGTAAATTCTATATTAGATTGATAGTAGAAGATAAACCTGGAGTTCTTGCTTCCATTTCAGGCATATTAGGACAGAGAAGTATAAGCATTGAATCGGTCGTTCAGAAAGGAAGAGATGAGAAAGGTAAAGGAGTTCCATTAGTAATTTTTACCCATGAAACAAAAGAAAAAGAATTAAAAATAGCACTAAATAGCATAGAAAAGTTCGCTTTTTGTTTATCAAAACCGCTTGTAATAAGGATTGAAGAAGATATTTAGGAGTAAAATATGTGGCATGGCTTAATAAGGGCTTATAGAGATTTTTTTGATATAAAAAAAGATGAATATATAATAACACTAAATGAGGGAAATACTCCTCTTATCCCATCTAAGTATATTGGCAAAAATTTAGAAAAACCCATAAGACTTTATTTTAAGTATGAAGGTCTGAACCCCACAGGTTCATTTAAAGATAGAGGTATGACCTATGCAATATCTAAGGCAGTTGAAAGCGGTTCTAAAGCTGTTATTTGTGCATCAACTGGCAACACATCAGCATCTGCAGCAGCTTATTCTGCAAGGGCAGGTCTCAAATGTATCGTATTAATCCCCGAGGGCAAAATTGCTCTTGGTAAACTTTCTCAAGCAATGATACATGGAGCAACAGTAATACAGGTTTTAGGTAATTTTGACGATGCCTTGAATATTGTTAGAGAAATCTCTGAAAAATACCCTATTACTCTTGTAAACTCATTAAACCCTCATAGAATAGAAGGTCAAAAAACTGGTTCTTTTGAGGTTTGTGATGCATTGGGACACGCCCCTGACTACCACTGTTTACCAGTAGGCAATGCTGGTAATATCACTGCTTACTGGAAGGGGTATAAAGAATATCATACCTATGGAAAAATTAAAACATTACCGAAAATGTTAGGATTTCAGGCAGAAGGTGCAGCACCTATAGTATTAGGCCATCCAATTAAAAAACCTGAAACTATTGCAACAGCTATCAGAATTGGGAACCCCGCAAACTGGGAAAAAGCTGTCCAGGCAAGAGATGAATCAGGCGGACTTATTGATATGGTTTCCGATGATGAAATTGTTGAAGCATACAAATTACTAGCATCAAAAGAAGGCATTTTTTGTGAAGCAGCTTCTGCTGCATCAGTTGCAGGTATAATAAAACTTTCAAAAAAAAGATTTTTTAAAGGGGACGAAGTAGTTGTATGTACATTAACAGGGCATGGTTTAAAAGACCCTGCTTTAGCAATAAAAAACTCGACAACACCATTAACGATTAAACCTGATATTAAAGAAATTATTTCAATTATAGAATATTAGGGAGGGATTATGAAACCAATTGAAAAATCACTGCATATTCACCAGGAAAAAATCTCAAACATCATGGAAGAACTACTAAATATGCTTAGCAATATTTATGATGGCTTTATTAAACACAAAAAGAGTTATCTCCATGAAGCTGAAAAACTTGGCAAAAAAATTCACCAATTTGAAAAGGACTTTACCGAAGAGATTATTAAAGAAGGTGATAAGGATGCAGTAAGACTATTGATTTCTATAGCAGGACACATTGAAAGAATAGGTGATTGTTACGAAAATGTTATTAAAACCGTTCATACTAAAATTTCTGAAGGAACTTTATTTTCAGATAAAGCTGTTCAGGAACTCAACTTCCTTTTTAACTCTTCCAAAGACTTAATAAGAAATGTAAAGGATATTGTTCTAACATTAAACCCTGTGCTCATTGAGTATTCAATAAATTTAGGTAATAAAATCAACTCAATGGCAGACGAATTTGCTACACAACATGAAGAACGTCTTGTAACTGGTATATGTCATCCCAAACATTCTTCCATGTACCTTGATATGCTTGACAACTTAAGAATGGGAGTTTGGCATCTAAAAGAGATTGTTAAGAAACTGCAGAATTATTAAAAATAGCATTAGCTACAAAAAAACCACCGAAAATCCCTGCATTATCATCAAGCAGGGATTTTTCTATTTTTACTGTATCTGCGTGTACTTTAAAGGTGTGTTCAGTAAAACCTTTTTGAATATGCTTTTGTAATAAATCCCATGACCTGCTAACTCCACCTCCAATAATAACCATTTCTAAGTCAAGTAGATTTACAATCGTTGCAATACCAATACCTAAATGATATCCTACCTTTTCAAACACCTTTATTGCCACTTTATCGCCCTTTAAAGCTAATTTCGCAACATCTTCTGCTTCTAATTCAAGCCCTGTTTGCTGAAACATAATTTTTTTAATAGCTGTAGCTGAGCTATAAGCTTCAAGACATCCTTTTTTGCCACAGCTACACACAGGCCCAGAAGGGTGTATTACGATATGTCCTATTTCTCCAGCCATGCCTTTAATACCATGAACAATCTTCCCATCAATAACAATTCCACCACCTACACCCGTCCCTATGGTTATACCAACATAATTTTTACAATTTTTTGCAGTACCAAAACTACCCTCACCTATAGTAAATAGATTCGCATCATTTTCAACTATAACAGGGATACCAAATTTATCAGATAGCATCTGCTTTACAGGAACATCTTTCCAATCGGGAAAATTAGGCGATTCTTTTACTATACCATCAACACTTACAAGACCTGGAACACCAATGCCTAAAGCCTTTATTTCGATCCAATGTTCATATCGTTTTAATTCCTCAAAAATGTAATCTGGAATTGCCCTTGGATCGAAAAGAGGTTTAGATGACATCTTCCAGAATTTAATAAGCTCTCCATCTTTACTAAAAATACCAAATTTGATATTAGTACCACCTAAATCAATACCAGCGATAAACATTTTTAACCAAAAATACGTTTTTTAAAATCTTCAATTGTTGCTTTTAAACCATCTTCTAAGGATACCTTAGGTTCCCATCCGAGAATTGTCCTTGCCCTTGTTATATCAGGTCTTCTAACTTTAGGGTCATCTTGAGGAAGAGGTTTGAAAACGATTTTGCTCTTTGTACCTGTCATTTCTATAATTTTATTTGCAAGCTCTAAGATACTCATCTCTATTGGGTTTCCAAGATTCACAGGATAATTATAGTCAGACATAAGCAGCCTATATATGCCTTCAACAAGATCTGAAACGTAACAAAAACTTCTTGTCTGGCTGCCATCACCAAAAACAGTTATATCTTCATTATGCAAAGCCTGGTTTATAAACTCAGGTATTGCTCTACCATCATTAATCCTCATTCTTGGTCCATAGGTATTGAAAATTCTAACAATCTTTGTATCCATCCCGTGAGCTCTATGATAAGCCATTGTCATAGCCTCTGCAAAACGTTTAGCCTCATCATATACCCCACGTGGTCCAATAGGATTTACATTTCCCCAATAATCTTCATTTTGAGGATGAACAAGTGGATCACCATATACTTCGGATGTTGATGCGAGTAAAAACTTTGCTTTTTTTTCTTTTGCAAGTCCTAACGTTTTATGCGTACCTAAAGCACCAACCTTAAGTGTTTGAATTGGTAAGTTATGATAATCTACAGGGCTTGCTGGAGATGCAAAATGGAGAATATAATGTATTGGTCCTGGCACGTGAATATAGTTTGTTACGTCTAATTTGATAAAAAGAAAATCAGGATTTTGGAAGAGATGTTCAATATTTTTTAAATCACCTGTCAAAAGATTATCAATACAGATTACGCTATAACCTTTATTTAAAAAGTAATCACATAAATGTGAACCTATAAAACCTGCACCACCTGTTATTAAAACCCTTTCCTTTCCCATTATAACCTGCCAATGCCATAATAAACAAAACCAAGATTCCTTAACTTAAAAGGGTTATAAACATTCCTTCCATCAAACACTACTGGATTTTTTAGTTTGCTTTTTATTCTTTCAAAATCAGGATTTCTAAATTCATTCCATTCCGTAACAAGCACAAGCGCATCAGCTTTATCAAGGGCATCATAGGGGTCTTTGCTCAAAGTAATTTTATTACCAAATATTTTCTTAGCTTCATTCATAGCCTTTGGATCAAAAGCCTTAATCCTCGCCCCAAGCGCAAGTAATTCATTAATTATAGTTATTGATGCCGCTTCTCTCATATCATCCGTATTAGGTTTAAAAGAAAGTCCCCAGATTGCAAAAGTTTTGCCTTTTAGATCTCCACCAAAATGTTTTTTTATCTTCTCAATTATATGTTTTTTTTGTCTTTCATTAACCTCAAGAGTTGCTTTAGGTAACTTCAAATCAAAATTATGCTCTTTTGCAAGATGAACAAGAGCTCTTACGTCCTTTGGAAAACAAGATCCACCAAAACCAACTCCTGGAAAAAGAAAAGAGTAATTAATTCTCTGGTCAGCACCAACACCCTTTCGAACCATTTCTACATCTGCACCTACTCTTTCACACAATAAAGCTATCTCATTCATAAATGATATCTTTAGTGCAAGCAGAGCATTCGCAGCATACTTTGTCATTTCAGCACTTGCGTTATCCATGAAAATTATTGGCCTTTCATTTCTTACAAAAGGCGCATACAATTCTCTCATGATATCAAAAACATAGGGATCATCTGCACCAATGACTACTCTATCAGGTTTCATAAAATCATCAACAGCAACACCTTCTTTTAAAAACTCAGGATTAGAACAAACGTATAGCTTAAATTTTGAATCTTTAACAAGTTCCTTCACTTTTGCAGCAGTGCCCACAGGAACAGTACTTTTAAGAACAATTATTTTTTTGCCATTTGCATATTTCTTAATAGTTTTTACACTATCAAAAACATAAGTTAAATTAGCTGACCCGTCTTCTTTAGAGGGCGTTCCTACTGCTATAAAAATTATGTCAGAATTTTCAACTGCAGTTTTAGGATTTGTAGTAAACTTAATACGTTTTTCTTTTATATTTCTAACTAAGAGTTCATCAAGACCATGTTCATAGATGGGTAGGATACCTTTTTTTAAGAGAGAGATTTTATCTTCATCAATATCATAACCAATAACATCATTCCCGCTTTCTGCTAAACATATCCCCGTGACGAGCCCCACATAACCAGTACCAAAAATGGAAATCTTCATTTAATAATGTCCCCCTAACAAACAAAAATGCCTAGGGCGGGACTCGAACCCGCACGGAGCTAAGCTCCAAGGGATTTTAAGTCCCTTGTGTCTGCCAGTTCCACCACCCAGGCATCCTGTGGAGGCACCGACCGGATTCGAACCGGTGATAGTGATTTTGCAGACCACTGCCTTACCACTTGGCGACGGTGCCACATAAAAAAAAGCGGGAAACGGGATTTGAACCCGCGACCCTCTGCATGGCAAGCAGATGCTCTACCACTGAGCTATTCCCGCATCGTTGATTTACTTACCGTGGTATTTAAAGATACCAGATTAGGGACACTTTGTCAAGAGATTTAAATACGTTAAAACCAGATAGGTATGTACATATTAATCAGTTTAGAGAGGAATTAGAGTTAAGTGATGGGGAAGTGAATTGGGTAGGAAGATTAGTAAGAAGTAAGCTGTTTACATAGTTATTGATATAATGAAGAAATTGAGGCTACCTTGGCATAGTAAAAACTAACTACATCCTCGATGGAGAAGCAGCAAATGGATATTTTATCCCATGATTTAAGAAATAGAAGCATTTGAAGCAAGATAGTTAATAAAAGCTATTTTAGAAAGTTCGGAAGGCAAGAGATGGTGGTCTTAGTGACTTAAACAGACGTCCTAAAAAACATTTCTAAAAGGACTAAGCATCTCTTAGAGTCACAAAGAACTGGTTTTAGATACAGAAGACTTACATCGTATTTGATATAGCTACAAGAACAAAATTTAACGTTCTATTGTTAAGAACACATAACGTAAGGAATAAGATTAAAATCAGAATGGAAAATGAGAACCAAGTGCCGTTGAGATATGCATTATGATGTTTCGCAGCATATGGTATTGGTTACATTCATGTAAAAAACATTTCTGAACGGTCGTTGAAACTTATAGCAATCTCAGCAATTCAGTAGCGATGAGCCAACTATATTTATAAGCTTTTTTTATTGTTTATCTGATGATAACATATATTGTGAAGATAAGAAGAATGCATCACTAAAATTTACAAGAATGGATAGGAATTTTAATTATATATTAAAGATGAGCTAAATTAGTATGAGTTCACCCATTTACATTGGCACTTCTGGTTGGCAGTACTATCACTGGCGTGGAATTTTCTATCCCGAAAACTTTAATTCAAAAGATTTTTTTAAGTATTACCTTAATTATTTTAATACAACTGAAATCAACGCAACCTTCTATAGGGATGTAAGGGAGAAAACCTTCGAAAACTGGTATAAAAATGCCCCAGAATGTTTTAAGTTTTCTGTAAAACTAAATAGAACAATTACACATTTTAAACGTCTAAAAGTAGATTCAAGTACAATCAAAAAATTTCTTGATAAAATTTCTTTGCTTAAAGATAAGCTAGGCATTATTTTAATTCAATTGCCACCTAGCTTGAAATATGAACCAGTTATCATATCTGAGTTTCTAAATTTACTTGATAAAAAATATAGATATGCTATAGAAATCAGGAATAAAAGCTTTATCAACGACAATTTTTTTGAAACTTTAAGTAGATATAACATTGCCTTTTGTATAGCCCATTCAGCAGAGAGATACCCCTATTATGAGATTATTACTGCAAACTTCATTTATATAAGACTTCATGGGTACAATAGGTTATATTCTGGCAAATATCCCAAAGAGGTTTTAAAAAGGTATGCAGTAAAGATAAAAGAATGGGATAGAGAGACTTACGTATATTTTGATAATGACTTTGAAGGTAATGCAGTAGTAAATGCATTAGAATTGAAAAAAATGTTTTAATGAATATACAAAAAACCAGCTATGGGCTTTCCCCATAACTGGTTTTGATAGTTTCTTATGCTTTCGAGGTTTCTATAATTGTTGCAGTTTCTCTCTCCTTACCCAGCGTAAAGAAATCGTAGGCAAAAATCAAAACACCAACGAGAAAACCAAAACCAAATATAATTCTCCATATCCAGAACCAGTAGTTATATTCTGCTTTAACTGCTACATAGTCAAGTCCAATGATTCTTTCCATATATGTTTGTACCATTCCAGCGCCTGTTATAGTTAAAACAATCAACACCATTGAAATAGTCATCCACCAGAATGATTGAATAGCCCTTGAATAATTAAATTCTTTCACACCTCTTATAGCTGGAAGGGTTACGTATATCATAGCAAGCACAAGAAGTACATAAGCACCATAAAAGGCTAGATGTCCATGTGATGTTGTAATTTGTGTTCCATGAGTCCATTTATTTACTTGCGGTAGGGTATGAAAAACGCCCCATAAACCTGCTCCAAGAAAGTTGAGAAGTGCATGTGAAACGGAAAAGAAAAGTCCTGCCCTATTTGCAACTTCTCTGTGTTCTCTTGTTGTTCTAAAAGCATCCCAGACCATTAAAAGCAGTGGAACAGGCTCTAAAGCACTAAAAATACCACCTATCCATAACCAGTATGAAGGAGTACCTATCCAATAATAATGATGACCCGTGCCAAGAATACCAGTAAAAAGAACCAAAGCCACTTCAATATACATCCATTTTTCAACCACTTCTCTTTTTGCACCAACTGTTTTAATAAGCATATAAGCAAGTAAAGCACCTGCTATTACTTCCCACGCACCTTCAACCCATAAATGTATCACCCACCACCACCAGAACTGGTCTTTTACCATACTTTTTGTGTAGAACATACCAGGCACGTACATCAATACTAAAAAGGTAAGTCCACCAATCAAAGTGCCTTGTATGCCAGTCCAGTGTTTCGTTTTTTGAACAGTCATAAAACAGTTAATAAGGAAAATTATGGCAGAAACTGCGATTAATAAATCAGCCCATCTTGGTGCTTCAATATACTCTCTACCCTCATTTAGTAAGAGAGTTCCAAAAACCTCTTTATTAGCAGATGGAACAATGCCCATCCAAATATAACCTAAAACTACTAAAAGCACTGTGACTACTGTTGCCCAGAATTGAAACTTTGCAAGCCCAACATTCCAAAGCTCTGTCTGAGATTCGTCGGTCACAACATAATAGGTTGCCCCCATAAGACCGCATAATAACCATACAACCATCGAGTTTATATGTAATGTTCGTATGGTATTAAAATTAAGGAAAAAGAAATCAGGATATAGAAACTGCCCAGCAGCAATAATACCAACTATAACCTGTACAATAAAAAGCAAAACTGCAAAAGTATAAAAGTATAATGCTATTTTTTGACCTTCATATTTTGCAACCATAGTACACCTCCTTTTTATTTTAATGACGAAAGGTATTCAACTAATTGGTTTAGCTCTTCTTCCTTCAAATTATCAAAGGCAGGCATAGCAGAATTTGGATTTTTTGAGGAAGGATTTTTTATAAATTCATAGAGCCAATTTTTATCTCTTATTACACCAATCTTGGTCAAATCAGGACCTGAAGTACCACCCACTCCATTTATAATATGGCAGTTTATACATCCCTGAGACTGAAAAACCTTTTGCCCCTCAGTAAGGGTCTTTATCCCTGCTCCAACTACTGAAGCAAGCAATGGTTTAGGAGGCCAACCATTTGTATCAACCTTTGAAATCCATTCAAGAAAGGCTATTAAACTATCTGCTTCTTCACTAGAAATACCTAACTTAGGCATAGTCGCATTAGTTTTAACTGATTGAGGGTCCATTAGAAATTTTTTTAAGTACGCTTTCGGTTTCCTTACAATTACCTTTGTCATATCAGGAGCAAAGTAAGAGCCATTGCCTAAAATTGTATGGCACCCAATACAGTCATATTTATGCCAGACCTTTTTTCCTGCATCAATCTTATCAGTAATTGGAGGAGTCCTTTCATCAACTTTCTTCATGGTATCATATGTAAGACCAAGAAAGATAACAAAGAAGAACAAAGATCCATAAATAAAAAGATACTTTGCACTTTTTGTTGTCATAGCTAACCTCCTTCTTCTTTTTTTACAAAGATAATGCAGACTAAAAAACAAGTCTTTGACTTAAATCAAAGATAAAACATTGTTATAAAATCACATATTTACCTTTTTAGATTTTAACTTCTCACTTTTTTGTTTATACTTTTAAACATGGAAGACTTAATGATTGCCCTTTATATCACAAATAATGGAAAAAAGGTTTGTGATAGGCTTAAAAGTAAATATAAAGACAGGATGATAATAAAAAAAATAGAAAGTAATGCATTAAAGGAAACCTTTAAAGAAGCATTAACATACAAAAAAATAATAGCAGTAATGGCTACAGGTATAGTTGTGAGAGCAATTACACCTTATATCAAAGATAAGACAAAGGACCCTGCAATAGTTGTTATTGATGAGAAAGGTAAATATGTAATCAGTCTGTTATCAGGCCATTTAGGCGGAGCCAATGAACTCGCTAAAGATATTGCAAACGTACTTGGCGCCACACCAGTTATAACAACATCATCAGATGTACAAGGCTATAAAGCTCTTGACTTATATGCAAAAGAAAAGGGTTATATCATAAAGGATATGAAGCTATACAAAAAAATAGCATTTCTTATGGCTCAAAATAAAAAAGATATACCTGTATTTCTCGAAGACACGGAAGAAAAAACGTATTTTTCATCCCCTTTTTTCAAAATCTACAAAAACATAAACGCTTTTTTAAAAAGGAAAGATTACAAAATAGCTGTTACATGGCAAACATTCCCTGCCCAAGATATTTTATATTTAATTCCAAAAAAACTCGTTTTAGGTATCGGTTTCCACCGTGGTATGTCTTTAACTGAAGTTTATGAGTTTATTGAAAAGATTTTTAAAGAAAATGGTATTCATATTGAAGCTATATCTCATATTGCAACAATCGATAAAAGAAAAGAAGAAAAATGTCTAAAAGAGTTATCAAAAAAACTTTCTGCAAAATTATTATTATATTCAACCGATAAATTAAAAAAGGTCTCGGGTATAAAAACAAATGAGGTGGTTGCAAAATATCATGGGACAGGCAGCGTTTGTGAAGCTTCTGCAATTTTAGGAAGTAATTATGGTAAAATTATCTTACCAAAAATAAAAGGAGAAAAAATAACCTTATGCATAGCAACGGAAAACTCTATATAGTAGGATGTGGTTCATTTACAATGGAAACCTTAACTTATGGCGCTTATGAGGCTTTGAGTAACAGCAATATTATAGTGGGTTATAAAAAGTATATTGACGAGCTAAAAAAGATATTTCCTTCAAAACATTTTTATTCAACAGGCATGAAACAAGAAAAGGAAAGGGTAAAAAAAGCTATTGATTTTGCTAAGGAAGGTAAAATAGTATCTATTGTTTCTTCTGGGGATTCAGGAATATATGGGATGGCTGGACTTACTTTTGAACTTGCCAAAGATAGTAATACACAAATTGACATAAAAGTCATACCAGGACTACCTGCGTTAGCAATTTGCGCCTCATTACTTGGTGCACCATTAATGAACGATTTTGCTGTTATAAGCTTTTCAAACCTTTTAACAAAAGAAGATGTTATTATTAAAAGGCTTGAAGCCTTTTTAGAATCTGGTGCAGTCATCGTTATTTACAATCCAACGAGTAAGGGAAGAAATGATTTTTTCAATAAGTTATGGAATATAATATGTCAAAAGAGAAAGGGATGTTGGGCAGGATATGTAAAACATGGTGGCAAACATTTATTAGAAGAAAAAGGAATTGCAAAAGTTGAAAATTTACCCTGCGAACGTTTTGATATGAATACTTTGATAATCGTTGGCAATGAAGATACTACTGTTATTGATAAGTTTCTTGTAACGAAGAGGGGTTATCACATTGATGGAGAAATTTTATGAAAGATACAAAACTTGTCTATACTGATGACCCAAAGCTTGCACAAAAATGTCCAAAATGTAAAAATTTTCTTAAAGATTGTTCCTGTAAAAAAGATGCACCAGTTACAAATTTTACTGCTACATTGAGAATAGAAAAATCTGGTAGAGGTGGAAAAACAGTTACAGTGATAGATAAGCTACCTCGCAATGAATCTTATATTAAAGAGCTTGCTAAAACACTTAAAACAAGACTTGGTGTTGGTGGAACTTATAGGCTGGAGGAAAGCTCAGGTATAATAGAACTTCAGGGGGACAAAAGAGAACAATTAAGAGAAATCTTTAAAAAAATGGGTATAACCTTTAAGGGATAGCTTTATATAGCTTTTGCTTTTCTCATAAGTTGAAATATTCTTTCAGCCAGTAATCTATATCCATCTCTGTTAGGATGGATGGGGTCTGCTTTTAACCTGTTATTTGTAAGTATTTCCTTAAGCACCTTTCCTTCATAGGGTATATCATGTTCTTTTGCAATCTCTTCATAAAATTTAGGAGTTGAAATTACAAACCCTGGCTGAGGCACACCAATCAAGATAACAGATATACCCTTACTTTTGGCCAGTAAAACCATCTTCCTTAAATTTTCTTTTGTCTCATTCAAATTCAATCTTCTTAGCATATCATTTCCACCTTCACAGATAATAACCAACTTTGGATTATATTTTTCAAGCACCTCTGGTAATCTTACCAACCCCTCATGTGTTGTTTCACCAGGAACACCAGATTCAACAACAGTCCTTTTTGTTAGTATAGCCAGTATGGCTGGATAACTTTCATTTTTTTCTGCACCAACACCATAAGTAATACTGTCACCAAAGGCAAGTATAATATCATTTTCAGATAAATAGGGTAATTCAGGTGTTTTCTGCCAACAAGATAACAACAAAAAAAGCAAGATAAAAAAACTGAAAAATTTTTTCATACTGATAAATTAATACTTTCCTTAATAAATGCCTTCTCTAATTTTTTATACCAATAATTTTCTTCCACTGTCAAACAAAAGCTTTTTAGTTTAAAAATTCTTGTAAATAAGCATTTAATTTTATGGCATTAAAATAGTTGAATAGTTTTGAAAGCTTTCCTTCTCTAAAATTTATTTTCTCAATGAAATTTTGTTTTCCATACATAAAACAATTTTTGCATCTTTTAAATATTCATAGGTGTTTTTATCAACTATACAGCTTGAAACATTTTTTTAAAATCTTTTTAGCCCTTACCTCAACTTTATCAAACTTTTATAAGCTCTTTAAACTTTTCTATTAATGTTTTTTCTCGAGTTAAAAAAGGTTTTTAGTAAGTTGCTGTGTTATTGTACTGCCACCTCAAATATACCTACCCATTTCAAGTTTTTTTAAAGACCATCTTTATAGCATCATAATCAACACCACGATGCATATAAAATTTACTATTTTCTGAAAGAATTACAGCTCTTTTTACATTTAATGAAATATTATTCCAAGACACATTAAAGGGATTTTTTGATCCAACAATGAAGGTATGTGGTTTTTTTCCCCAATCACATACTGTAATTTGGAACGAGTACTTTCTATCTTTCAGTTTTTCAACTTGAGGAAAGATATAAATTGCATAAGAAATAGCAAATGCAAAAAGTATGAGAAAAAATAAACAAAATGCTAAAATAAGTTTTTTATCATGGCAGACCTGAAGCCCTTAATAATCTGTCTCTAACTGCTCTACCTAAACCTTTATTAGTTGGCAGTTCAGCCAATATAACATCAATATTTTTACTATCGAGATACCTAAGAGTTGCAAAAAGCATCTTTGCATATTCTTTAAGATTTTTAAAAACTACCTTTTCAGAAGTCCTAAAATTAGTATCAAAAAGCCCCATATACCCGACTTTTCTATCCTTTAACTTTTCATAAATATTGGCAAGATCATCTTCATTTTCAAACAGAAATAAAGGTTTATCAGGTGCATAATGTTTATACCTTGTACCTGGTGAACGTTTTTTAAGTTCTTTATTTTCTGGTAAAATTACCCTAATACCCTTTTCTTCCAAATCTTCTATGGAAAAAGCACCAGGTCTTAAAAGATAGCAATTATCATCTTCAGATACATCAATTACTGTTGACTCTATACCATATACTGTTTTTCCACCATCAATGATGCAGTCAACCTTACCATTAAAGTCATTATAAACATGAGCAAAATCAGTTGAACTTGGTTTCCCTGAAATGTTTGCACTTGGAGCTACAATTGGACTTTCTAATGATTCTATTAATCTTAAAGCAATATAGTTTTCTGGCATCCTCACAGCAACTGTTTCGAGGCCAAAGGAGTATTTTTTATCTATCTTACTTTTTAAAACTAGTGTTAATGGTCCTGGCCAGAATGTTTTTATTATCTTTTTTGCAAGTCTATTTATATGAGCAAGATTTTCCACCATTGTAATTGATGATACATGAAATATTAGGGGATTATCTTTAGCTCTACCTTTTATCTCAAATATCTTATTTACAGCAGCAAGATTGAAGGCATCTGCACCAATGCCATATACAGTTTCAGTTGGGAAGATAACTATACCTGAGTTTTTGAGTACTGAAACTGCCTTCGCAATGATGTTTTCTAAATTTTTTTTTTCGAGTTTTAATATAAGGGTTTTCACTTAGAAGTATTATAAAATATTGACTGACATAATTCAATTTTTGAAAAAAAGCCTGGGTTAACCCCAGGCTCGCTACTTATATATCATAGTAAAGGAAAAACTCCATTGGAGTAGGTCTTAAATTGACAGGGTTAAACTCCTTTTGTATCTTATAGGAAATCCACGCTTTTATCACATCTTCTGTAAAAACACCTCCCTTAAGAAGGAAATCATGGTCTTCCTCGAGAGCCTTTAATGCCTCTTGTAAAGAACCAGGAGCAGAAGGTACATTTTTAAGCTCTTCAGGTGAAAGAGAGTAAATATCCTTATCAAGTGGCTGGCCTGGATCGATTTTGTTTTCAATACCATCTAATCCCGCCATAAGTATTGCTGAAAAAGCTAAATAGCCATTACAGGATGGATCGGGAGTCCTAAATTCAATCCTTTTTGCCTTTGGTGAAGGTGAATACATAGGTATCCTTATAGCTGCGCTTCTATTTCTGCTGCTATAAGCCAAATTAACAGGAGCTTCAAAACCTGGTACAAGGCGTCTGTACGAATTTGTTGTTGGGTTTGTAATTGCACAGAGTGCCCTTGCATGCTTTAAAATTCCGCCAATAAAATAAAGAGCTAATTTGCTAAGCCCACCATAACCATCACCTGCAAAAAGTGGCTTTCCCTTTTTCCATAAAGAAATATGGATATGCATACCAGAACCGTTATCGCCATAAAGTGGTTTTGGCATAAAAGTTGCGGTTTTACCATAAGCTAAAGCAACATTTTTAACAATATATTTAAACCACATAAGTTTGTCGGCACATCTTAATAAGCTATCATACTTAAAATCTATTTCAGCCTGACCTGCTGTTGCAACTTCATGATGCTGTCTTTCTACCTCAATCCCAACCGCTTCCATCTTCCTAACCATTTCTTCTCTTATTTCTTGTTGACTATCAGTCGGTGAGACAGGAAAATAGCCTTCTTTATGTCTAATCTTATATCCTAAATTTGGTTCTTCCTCTCTTCCTGAATTCCAAATACCTTCAATTGAATCAACAAAATGAAAGCTATGATTGCTACCAATGTCATACCTAACTTCATCGAAAATGAAAAACTCTGCTTCTGGACCAAAATATGCAACGTCTGCTATACCTGTTGACTTTAGATATTCTTCTGCCTTCGCAGCTATATTTCTTGGGTCCCTTTCATAGGGCTCTCTTGTAATTGGGTCATAAACATTACCAATCAAAGACAATGTTGGTGTTTCCATAAAGGGGTCAATAACTGCGGTGGAAGGGTCAGGCAACAAAATCATATCACTTTCATGAATTGACCTCCACCCCCTAATACTACTTCCATCAAATCCTAAACCTTCTTCAAAAATTTCCTCATCAAAAGCACTAACAGGAATTGTAAAATGCTGCCATGTCCCGATAAAATCCATAAACTTAAAATCAACAGACTGAACATTATGTTCTTTCACAAACGCCATAACCTCTTTAGGTGTCATAAAACCTCCTATTTTTTTCTTTTAAAATTAGCAATAACTTTGCCATAAATTTTGCTTACTTTTTGCAATTATATGCACAAAAAATGGTAAAATAAACTTTTTAGCGACTATTTATGCACATTTTTTAATCATAATAAAAGGCCATTCTTTTTTAAATCGACGTTGAGATATTTATATGCAAGTGGTGTTGCTATTCTGCCTCTTGGAGTCCTTGATATAAAACCTCTTTGGATCAAATAGGGCTCATATATGTCTTCAATTGTATCTTTTTCTTCACCTATAGCAACCGACAACGTATCGATACCTACAGGTCCACCGTGAAACTTATGAATGATTACAGAAAGTATTTCTCTATCCATAAAATCAAGTCCTTCTTTATCAATATCAAGAGCATCAAGACCTTTCTCAGAAATTTCCTTTGTTATTACACCATTTCCCATAACCTGGGCAAAATCTCTTAATCTCTTTAAAATCCTGTTAGCAATACGAGGCGTACCTCTTGAACGTTTTGCAACCTCTATTGCCCCCGCCTCTTCTATATCAATACCCAGTATTTTTGCTGACCTTTTAACAATTTCTATAAGCTCTTCCTCATTATAAAACTCAAGCCTTGCAGTAAAGCCAAACCTATCTCTTAAAGGTGAAGTTAACATTCCTGCTCTTGTTGTCGCTCCAATTAATGTAAATTTAGGAAGGTTAATCCTTAAGCTTCTTGCCGTTGGACCCTGACCAATTTTAATATCTATCATAAAGTCTTCCATAGCAGGGTACAAAATCTCTTCCACAATTTTTGGGAGTCTATGTATCTCATCAATAAAAAGCACATCTTTTTCGTTTAAATTTGAAAGTATAGCTGCTAAATCTCCAGGTTTTTCAAGTACAGGACCGGATGTAGTTTTTATATTTACCCCAAGTTCTTTTGATACAACAATAGCAAGAGAAGTTTTACCAAGCCCTGGTGGTCCATAAAAAAGAACATGGTCAAGTGCCTCATTTCTCGCTAATGCTGCTTTTATAAAAACCTTAAGGTTTTCTTTAATACGAGTTTGCCCGATAAAATCTTCTAATGAGGAGGGACGTAGTGTTTTATCAAGTTCTAAATCTTCAAAGGTTTTTTTTGAAACGATTATATCATCTCTCACTGTTACCTCTTCATCAAGTATTTGAGAGATTCCTTTACGATAACTTGTATATCATCTACATTGTTTAAATTTTTTAGAACATACGAAACAGCTTCTTTTGCTTCTTTATTACTATACCCAAGGGAAATAAGAGCAAGTTCTGCATCTAAATTTGTCTTACTCTCTGACTTATCTGTAGCAACAAAATCCTTCCTTCTTACTTTATCTTTTAGTTCAAATATGATTCTTTCTGCCGTTTTTCTACCAATGCCAGGAACTACTAAAAACGCCTGTGCATCTTCTTTCTCAATATAGTTGATTAACTCCCCTGCTTCAAAAAAGGAAAGTAACGAAAAAGCTATTTTGACACCAACTCCCTTTGCCTGTCTTAAAAAATTAAACACTTCTCTTTCTTCTTCAGTAAGAAAACCATATAAAAAAATGCCTTCCTCGCTATTGAATATGGTTTGAATATATAAACTAACTGGTTTCCCAACCTCAGGTAGATTGGAAAGTGATTTTAGTGGAACATACACCGAATACCCCACACCATTAACATCAATAACAATTGAGTTCACCTTCTTAAAAGAAAGTATCCCACTAAGATTGCTAATCATTTACTGTTTTCTCCAAGTATACTCAATATTACCATGAAATATTGCAAGTGCAAGTGCATCAGAAGCATCATCTTTTAAGTCTTCCTTTACACCGAGAAGCAATTTAACCATGTGTTTCACACTTTCCTTACCTGATGCTCCAAAACCAGTAAGCCCCTGCTTTACACTTCTTGTTGCATACTCGTAAATTGGGATATCAAACCTTTTTGCAACTATAATACAAACAGCCCTCGCTTCACCAATCATAAAAGCTGACCTTACATTCTTCCCAAGAAAAACTTTCTCAAGTGACATACAAGAAGGTTTAAAAGTCAATATAATCCTTTCAATCTCATTATGTAACATTAATAACCGATCATGGGTATCAGCAATGTTATCTAACCTTATAACACCTGCTTCAACAAACCTATAAGTTTGCCCATCCTTTTCAATAATACCATATCCTGTCTTTCTTAATCCAGGATCAACACCAAGAATTATCACATTATCCTCTTTTAAACAGCCATATCATCGGGTAGATCAAAATTGGCGTAAACATTTTGAACATCGTCATGGTCTTCAAGTGCTTCAAAAAGTTTGAGCATATTTTCAGCATCTTTGTCTCTAACTTCAACATAATTTTTCGGAATTTTTGTTACTTCTGCAACAGAATACTTTAAACCTTTTTTGTCAAAAACTTCCTTTACTTTCTCAAAATCTGCTGGGTCAGTAATGACTTCCAAACTACCATCGTCATTCCTTACGTCCTCAGCACCTGCCTCAATAGCAATTTCCATAAGCTCATCTTCACTTATAGTTGCCCCATCAAAAACAAAATACCCCTTCTGCTCAAAAAGCCAGCTTACACAACCTGTCTCACCAAGATTGCCATTATATTTAGAAAATAAATGTCTTATCTCACTAACAGTCCTGTTTTTATTATCAGTCATTACCTCAACTAAAACTGCGACACCTCCAGGACCATAGCCTTCATAAGTTATCTCTTCATAATGAGTACCCTCAAGTTCCCCAGTACCCCTTTTTATTGCCCTTTCTATGTTCTCATTAGGCATATTTACGCTCTTTGCTTTAGCAATGACAGTTCTAAGTCTCGGATTCATTTCAGGGTCTTTCCCACCTAATCTTACTGCCACAGAGATTTCTTTTGCAATTTTAGTAAATATTTTACCTCTCTTAGCATCCACAACAGCCTTTTTATGCTTTATTTGTGCCCATTTTGAATGACCAGCCATAAATTTCCTCCATTATGCAGTTTTTAATAATAAGTATTTTTCTATGAAATCATTTATCTCGCCATCTAGAACTGCTTCAGCATTGCCAACTTCAAATTGCGTCCTGTGGTCTTTAACCTGTTTATAAGGATGTAAAACATAAGTTCTTATTTGGCTACCCCATGCAATCTCCTTTTTTTGTTCATACTCTTTTTGTTTTTCCTCTTCTCTCTTTTTCATTTCAAGTTCATATAGCTTTGCTTTTAATAATTTCATCGCCATTTCTTTATTTTTATGTTGAGAACGTTCGTTCTGGCACTGAACAACAATTCCAGTAGGCAGATGGGTTATCCTTACTGCTGAATCTGTCTTATTTACTTTCTGTCCACCACAACCTGAAGAGCGATATGTATCAATTTTTAGGTCTTCTTCTTTAATTTCAATTTCAATATCATCTTCAACTTGAGGTATCACAGATACTGATGCAAAAGAGGTGTGTCTTCTTCCAGAAGCATCAAAAGGTGATATGCGTATCAACCTGTGTATACCTTCTTCAGCTTTAAGATATCCATATGCATATGGACCATCTACAGTAATTGTAACATTCTTAATGCCCGCTTCATCTCCTGCAAGTATATCAACTATTTGCGTTTTATACCCCATCTTTTCAGCCCATCTAAGATACATCCTTAAAAGCATCTCTGCCCAATCTTGAGCTTCAGTTCCACCAGCCCCTGCATTTATACTTAAAATTGCACTTGATACATCTTCAGGCTGTGTAAACAACCTCTTTATTTCCATTTCTTTCAATAACTTTTCAAATTCATTTAAATTATTATCTAATTCTTTTTGTAACATTTCATCTTCTTCAAGTTTTAAAAGTTCGAGAGCTGTCTTTACATCTTCGTAGTGTCTAATTATTCTATTCCAATCTTCAAAAAACTTTATCAATGCAGTCCTTTCACGCAAAAGTGACTTTCCCTTTTCTATATCTTTCCAAAAATCTTCTTTTGAAACACTCTCCTCTATATTTTTTAGACGCTCTCTCTTTTCTTTAAGACCCATGTGCTCCTTTAAAAGGAGAAGCCTTTCTTCCAACTCTTGAAACTTAAAAAGTTTATCATCAAGCATAGATAAAACACAGCCTTTTTTTATAATTAATTTATTTATTTTAATAAAGCGCCCTTTTTTTTTCCACATTTTTTTCTTGCCATAAAAACTGCTTTTATGATTTAATATATATTCCTGATTAGTATTGCGGAGCCGTAGTTCAGACGGTTAGAACGCCTGCCTGTCACGCAGGAGGCCGCGAGTTCGAGTCTCGTCGGCTCCGCCATTTAACAAACCCACCTACTTTGCTGTGATAAAATTTTTTTCATCACGGAATAATATTTGCTATATTACAAAATAATGAACTGCAAAATCAGGTGTAAATTAGTTCTCCTGCTTTTAATAATATATGTGCCAATACTTCTGGCTATTTACTTCAATTATGAAAAATCAAAGGAAACCGTCAAAAAGCAGATAATTGAAAAAAATGAAGTATTAGCAAAGGCTGTGGACGCTAAATTAACTCTTATTTTAGATAATACATTTCAAACCCTCCTTAACTTATCTAACCACCCTGCAGTAAAACAAAAAAATACCAAAGAAGTGGACAGGCTTTTTTCTGAAACTTACAAAGGTTTAAATTATGCAGCAAATATTTTACTTGTTGATATGAATGGCCAAAATATTGGCTCAGCTATCAACCCAGAGGAAGCCCATAAACTTAACTACTCCGATATGGAGTGGTTTATAAACGGCACTAAGGGAAAGCCAAGTATCAATAATCCCCATATGTCTAAGTTATTGAAAATAAAAGTTTTTATGATTACCTATCCCGTTTTCTCAAATAACAAACAGGTAGCTGTTCTTGCCATACCCATAAATTTAAATGAGCTAAATGAAAAACTTAAAACATTTTTTAAACTACCTGAAAAAACTAATATTATTATTTTAAACGATTCTGGCGTAATTGTAGCAAACCTCCTTTTCCCCCAATTTATCGGAAAACCAATTCAACGTAAAGAGCTTAGAGAAGCTGTTGCTTCTAATTTAGAAGCTTCTTTTATTCAAACTGGTATTGATGGGATAGAAAGAATATACAGCTTAACTACAAACAAAAAATATAAATGGAAAACAGTTATAGCTGTTCCATATGGAACTGTTTTTATTAAAAGTTTTGGCACCATTGCAAGTTATCTAACACTTACACTTTTACTTATTGTAATCACCTTTTTTATTGCGTTATATATTTCTAAAAGTTTAGATAAAAAGTTTAAGTATCTGATTTCAGGTTTATCAAAATTCGGTAGTGGAGATTTAAGCCATAGGTTTGATGTAGTTAATGTTAAGGATGAGTTTTATAACATTTATCAGACATTCAACCTGATGGCAGAGAATGTAGAAAAAACAGAAAAAGCTTTAATGAAGCTAAGCAGAATTTACAGGCTGCTTTCAGAAGTAAACCAGAAGATTGTAAGGTATAAAGATATTCAGCGGCTACTAAACGATACAGCAAAGGATATTGTCGAGATTGGCGGTTATAAAACCTCCATTATATTAGAGCCGCTAAAAAAAGGTGAAAATTTATTTCTCCATCCAGTTAGTTTCTTTGGAATAGACAATTTAGATACACTTAATCTTAATGAACCTGCTGAAAAACACCAAACCATTTCAAAATCAATTAAAAACCTTGATATTACCCTATCAGAAGGTAACAAGGAGTATCCATTAACCTATAAAAGCTTTGTTTCCATACCAGTCAATGTTAATAATGAAGCCCGGTATATTATTTTAATCTTTAATGATGAAGATGGGTTTGTTTCGAGTGAGTTAGAACTTTTTGAAGAGCTTGCTAATGATATCGCCTTTGCTGTTAAAAACATAGAGATTTCAGAAAACCTGAAAGAACAAAAAAATCTAATAACTGCAATATTTGAAAATATGGGAGAGGCATTAGCCCTTGTAGATAAAAACTTGAAAGTAATAACAGCAAATAAAAAGTATTTCGAGATACTGGGAAAAAATGAAGAAGAAGTTTTAAACAACTACTGCTATTTAAAAACTTATAACAAAGAAAAGCCTTGTTATCTCTATGATAAAATGTGTCCCGCAATTGAAGTTTTTGAATTTGGAGGCACTGCTAATGAAATTACTAAAATAAAAGATAAGTTTGGGAATGAAAAAATACTAAATATCAGATTTTCTCCTCTTAAAAGAAATGACAAAATTGAGTATGTAATTGAACTTATTTCTGATATAACTGAGTATGAACAGTTAAAATCCCAGTATCTCCATGCCCAGAAGTTAGAATCTATTGGCAGGTTAGCTGCAGGGGTTGCCCATGATTTTAATAATATCCTTACCGGTATAATAGGTTTCGCCTCTTTAGCCAAGATTGAAAGGGATGAAGAGAAACTTAATAAAAACCTTGATAATATCCTTGAACTTTCTGAAAAAGCTGCAAACCTTACAAAATCCCTACTTTCCTTTAGCAGGAAAAACACCCCCAATCCAACAAACATAGAACTTAATGATTTTATTCAGAACTCTATCAAGATGCTTAGAAGGGTAATTGGTGAGGATATTGAATTAGAGCTTATTCCAAGTCAAAAAGAACTTCAAACCTTTGTCGACCCTATACAGATAGAACAGGTTTTTATGAATTTGGCTGTTAATTCAAGGGATGCAATGCCAAAGGGCGGTAAAATCAAAATTGAGCTTTCTGAGACGTATATAGACGAGAACTTTATACGATATCATCAGTATGGACACAAAGGAAGGTTTGCCTTAATCTCTTTCTCCGATACAGGTTGCGGTATACCAAAGGAACATTTAGACAAAATCTTTGAGCCCTTTTTTACCACAAAAGAGGTGGGTAAGGGAACAGGACTTGGTCTTGCAGTAGTTTATGGTATTATAAAAAATCACGACGGCTTT
>Ga0197142_1000210_pt1 | contig 53005 bp, 53 predicted proteins | sample GBS60_MetaG_FD_148614 | JGI IMG/M metagenome (GOLD analysis project Ga0197142, IMG submission 148614) | Sediment microbial communities from Great Boiling Springs, Gerlach, Nevada, United States - GBS 60_MetaG | ecosystem: Environmental > Aquatic > Thermal springs > Hot (42-90C) > Sediment... | reverse complement strand
ATTTTGTGATACACTAATCATAACAACAGATGTGCCTAATAGGAATATCGCTCATGACAGGACGTTCGTCTTCGGCCCGGTCGCCGTTTCATGCGGAGTCGCCACAATGGTATTTAAACCGAGCGGCGTTGGCATCAGCAATAGAGTCGCTTCTCAATGTGCCAGATCTGCGTGAATTGCATTCCAGGTTAACAGCCTTTCGTCAGCGGCTTGCCGACCCGAACGATCCCCTTCACGCTGCTGATAGTCAGGCAGTGCTCTTTCAGCCCGAAGTATTGCTGGCCGAGCTGGACCAGATTGCGGCAGCACGGACGTTAGAACGGGCACAGTATTATATCCAACGCTTACAACGTGCGCTAGACGGCCCTCGCTTTGCACCGGCCAGCGACATTGATTTGCACCGCTGGAAAGAGTACGATGACATTCTGACCGATAGCCTCTGGCTGATCGAGCGTCGTGATAGCTCTGGAGTGCATCGCGCCGATTATTGGGGTAATTTCGTACCCCAGATACCCCATCAGTTTATCCGACGCTACACTCGGCCCGGTGAATGGGTGCTTGATCCGTTTGCCGGATCAGGGACGACCCTGATCGAAGCGCGACGTTTAGGTCGCCATGCCCTGGGCATTGAACTGCAACCGACGATGGTTCAACATGTGCAGGAACTGTTGGCTGCCGAGCCAGCTCCACACGGGACAGTTGCGGCTATCGAACAGGGCGATAGCCTGACGGTTGATTTTTCCGATCTGCTCGCACGCTACTGTACGAGGAGTGTGCAACTGGTCTTCCTGCATCCGCCGTACTACGACATCATTCGATTTAGCGATGATCCGCGCGATCTTTCAAATGCACCAAGTATCGAAGAGTTTCTCGAGCGATTAGTAACCTTGACCAGGCGGATAGCTGCCGTCCTTGACCATGAGCGCTATCTGGTGTTGGTGATTGGTGACATCTACCGCCATGGGGAATGGTATCCACTCGGCTTTTACGCGATGGAAGCGATAAAGGCTTGCGGTTTTCGACTGAAGAGTATTATTGTTAAGAACTTTACCAGCACTCTGGGGAAGCGGGGGAGCGCGGAACTCTGGCGGTATCGGGCACTGGCAGGCGGTTTCTATGTCTTCAAGCACGAATATATCTTTCTGCTGTGTCGGCGCTGAGCGTTTTGGTGAAGAGGCACTATGACGAGATTTAGCGTGATTATTCCAACACTTAACGAAGCCGATCAGATCGCGGCGTGCATCCATGCGGTTCGTCAGCTCGATCCAGATGTTGAGCTAATCGTGGCCGATGGTGGTAGTCGTGATGAGACACCGGTGTTAGCGCGGGCAAGCGGAGCGCGGGTCGTAGTGGCACCACGTGGGCGTGGTGTACAGCTTAACGCTGGAGCTGCTGTTGCCAAGGGGGACGTCTTTGTTTTTCTGCATGCCGATACCCGACTACCGGATCAGGCATTCACTCTCCTTAAACGCATGTTTGCCGATCCGAATGTGCAGATTGCGAAATTTCGCCTTTCGTTCGACGACGACAATTGCTTGCTGGCACTGGCCGCTCGGCTGATGTGGTTTGACTCGTTGCTTACCAGTTATGGCGATCAGTGTATGGTGATCCGTCGCGAACTCTTCACCGCGTTGGGTGGGTTTCCTGATTGGCCACTCTTTGAAGATGTAGAACTCTTTCGTCGGGCACGGGCGGTAACACCCATTTATGTTGTACCGGCGCAAGTTGTTACCTCGGCGCGTCGTTTCCGCACTAATGGAATTATGCGTCAACTGCTTCACGATTTCTGGTTATGGCTGCAATATCTGATTGGAGTGTCGCCCCATACGATTGCCCGCCAATACCGTTGAAGTGTTATTGGTGACTATCGACGCCCTTTGCGCAACGGGATCGACGAGTCGGTGTACAATGAAATAGAAACAACAATGCCGTGGAGCGCTTGATTATGACGTATACCTCTTTTCAGTCGATTGACGAACTGCAAGCGGCACTGGCCGCCCATGCCTATATTGCCGACCGTGCCTTAACGACCGCGATCTTTCTTGCTCTGAAGCTTAATAAACCGCTACTACTCGAAGGTGAAGCCGGTGTTGGTAAAACCGAGATCGCGAAGACCCTGGCTCGTATGCAAGGTCGTGAGTTGATCCGCTTGCAATGCTACGAAGGGCTTGACGTCAATACGACAATTTATGAGTGGAATTATGCTCGGCAGATGCTTCAGATTCGATTGTTAGAAGCACAGGGAGCAGCGCAAAATACTGCTGCCCAGCAGAGTATTTTTGGTCCAGAGTTTCTGATCAAGCGTCCACTGCTCCAGGCAATTGAGGCACGCGGCGATCAACCACCAATTTTGCTGATTGATGAACTCGACCGTGCCGACGAAGAGTTCGAGGCCTTCTTACTAGAATTGCTTTCCGACTGGCAAATCTCGATCCCAGAAATCGGAACTATTCGGGCCGAGGTGCCGCCGACCGTGATCATTACCTCGAACCGTACACGCGAAGTGCACGATGCGTTGAAGCGTCGCTGTCTCTTCTACTGGGTGGATTATCCGACCCTAGATAAAGAGATTCAAATCGTCAAGGCGCGGGTTCCCGGCGCCAGTGAGCGGTTGGCGCGCCAGGTGGTATTGGTCGTCCAGGAGCTGCGACGCATGGATCTCTACAAACTGCCAGGTGTGGCCGAGACGCTCGATTGGGTGACGGCGCTGGTTGCGCTTGACCAAACTGAGTTGACACCGCAGGCAGTGGAGGATACACTAGGCGCCATCTTGAAGTATCAAGATGACATTGCCCAGGTGCGGGGTCAACGTCTGAATGAATTGCTCAAACGGGCCAGTGTGGGTGTTTCATGAGTAACGAGATTGATGTCGCCGCAACTCTCGCTGCGTTGCGGGCTGAAGTTCGTGCCCGCCGGGCGGCATTGCCGGTTGCCGAACCAACTCCGGCTGAGCGTGAATTGCAGCGGGTGGTTGAAGAGCTGGAATATACGCGGGTGGTTAGTGCACATTGGCCACTTGAAGGTCGCAATGTGTTCGAGCAGGTCGTGGCCTTCGTGAACAAGGTTGTGCGGCGCTATTTACGCTGGTATATTAACCCGATTGTTGAGCAACAGAACGCCTTTAACGACACTGCCGCACGCGCCATTCGCTTGCTGGTAGCCGAGAATGCGGCTCTGCGCGCCGAGTTGGCTGCTTTACGTGCACAGATACAGCAATCTTCCTCTTCATCATGAGCCGTATTCTTATTTGTGCAACGCAGGTGCCCTTTGTACGGGGTGGCGCTGAATATCTGGTTGAAAGTCTGCGCGATGAATTGCGGCAGCGTGGGCATACGGTAGATGTTGTTGCGCTCCCCTTTCAGTGGCATCCGGTTGAACGTATCATCGATAGTGCACTTGCCTGGCGTTTACTCGATGTCAGTCAGGTCAATGGCGAAGCGGTTGATCTGGTAATCGCCACGAAGTTCCCTTCGTACCTGATCCGCCACTCGCGTAAAGTGCTCTGGCTAGTACATCAGCATCGGCAGGCTTACGATTGGTACGGTACGCCGTTGAGCGATTTTGATGGTTCGCCCTCCCATCGCGCTATCCGCGAACAAATTTTTCGGATTGATGAACGCGCTTTAGGTGAATGTCGGGTACGCTATACGATTTCGCGCAATGTGAGTCGACGGCTCGAACGGTTTAACGGTCTGAGCAGTACACCGCTCTACCCACCGAGCCGCTATGCCGGACGTCTGTGGGCAGGGCCGTATGGTGATTATGTTCTTTCACCGGCCCGACTTGATCGAGCTAAGCGAATTGATTTGTTATTGGCGGCATTGGCTCAGACTTCTACGCCAGTACGAGCAATCATTGTTGGTACTGGTCCTGATCGTGATCGTCTGCAACGTCTTGCTGCCGACTATGGGTTGAGTGAACGGGTCTGCTTCCGTGGTTTCGTATCTGATGATGAGTTGATCGACCTTTACGCTCATGCCCGTGCCGTTTACTATGCACCGGTTGATGAAGATTACGGCTTTGCAACAGTCGAGGCCTTTGGCGCCAGTCGTCCGGTTATTACGACAGACGATGCGGGTGGAGTGTTAGAATTTGTGCGTCACCTCGAAAATGGTCTCATCGCTCCTCCCGATCCGGTGGCAATTGCTGCTCATCTCGACCTGCTAGCCAGCGATCCGGACACTGCGGCTCGGCTTGGTACTGCCGGAAAGCCTCTAGTCGGTGACATTACGTGGGATCGGGTGGTCAGGGCCTTGCTAGCAGAATAACAGCCAGTTGTTTCTGAACATCGCTGTGTCCTGCGGTAAGCGACCATCCTCTCTCACGAACCGCTTTCGCATCTGTAGCGGTTTGGCAACCGTGCGCCACCTCTCGTTTTCACACCTCCCTCCGTCCGCTGTGTTGCATCCCTCTGAAGGCATGACCAACGTGCTATACTGCCTTCAGACAGAAGGAAAGGGGTATGGTACAGATACGACTCTATCGTTGTTTTACCGCATTTCTCGCGATCTGCTTATGCTGTTATACGCTCGTGGCTTGCGTTGCACCAACAGCCCAACCATCACCGACGGCCACGCCTGTTGACCTACCGGCGACATCGATTCCAACACCGGTAACTGCCGCTACCTTGCTGCAAGATGCGCTGGCCGCGGTTGAAATTGGTGATGACGAGACGGCTGCCAACCTGTTAAGTCAGGTAGTACAACTTTTTCCGGGTTCACCTGAAACGAATACTGCTCGTTTGCTCCTGGCCCGTTCATTTGCTGATCGAGGCCGCTGGACATCGACCGTCGAGGTGTTACGACCGTTGTTACAAAACCCAGCCACGCCAACGTATGCACCGGCTCTGTTTCTGACGGCACGTGCCCACGAGGCTGCCGGGATGCATGAGGCGGCAGTTGCGACCTATGCTCAATACGAAGCGTTGAACACACCACTGGCACCGTATGCGGCAATCCGTGCGGCCGCACAGTTGCAAGTGTTGAATCGGCTAGCCGAAGCTGAAACAAGCTATGTACGAGCGGCAAACGGTGAGCTGGCTGCCGGGCAGCGGGCTGCTGCTTACGAGCAGGCAATGGCGCTAGCTGTAGCGCAGGGTCGATCAGAGACGGCCCTCACGTATGCACAGGCGATCCTCGCCTTCGCCAGCCAGTCTGATTACCGGGCACGCATCCTCGTGCGGGCTGCCGATCTGTATGCTGCCGCCGGTGATGTGACCAGAGCCAATGCGCTCCGCCGTGAGGCACTGGCTGCTTTTGCCGGCCCGGAGACGGTGGCGGCAGTCGATGCACTTCGGGCAACCGGTGATACGTTGCTCGATCCCTTCGCTGCTGCTCAGGCATACCGTTCTGTCGAACGGTGGAACGATGTGATTGCCATGCTCGATCTAGCCATCGCAAACGCGCAAAATCCGGCTGAAGCGCTCCGTCAACGTGGGCTGGCCCGGCGGGCACTGGGTGATTTCAGTGGTGCTCTGAGCGATCTGGCCGCAGCCCGTGACCAGGCGCCGGATAGCGATACCGGTCGTCAGGCGGCGCTAGACTGGATTCAAACCTATGGTCAAAGCGGTGCAGTGGCAGAAGCAGCCGCTCTCTACCAGCAATATGCCGCCGAGCAACCAGGCGATCCGCGGGCGCCGGTTGCTCTTGACCGGGCTGCTCAGTTGTACGACCGGCTAGGAGAAAGCACAGCCGCTACGACAATTCGTCTCACATTAGGTCGGCAGTATCCAACGACTAGCCTTGGCATTGCAGCGTTACATCGGGTCGCTTTGCAGCGCTTCGACAACGGCGATCTTGCTGGTGCTGGTGATCTGTGGCGTATACTGGCTGAACGAGGACAGGGGATCGGTCAGGCGTTAGGTGCTTTCTGGGCCGGTCGGGTAGCCCAACAACTGGGAGAAGAAGGAGCAACTGCTCTCTTTCAACAGGTTTTGCAGGCAGCTCCGGAGAGCTACTACGCAGCGCGTGCGGCGGAAGAGCTGAACGAAGTACCGGTGGGCACGATACCCATCGATGCACCGATCAGCGATGATGACTGGAGTGCTGCTATCGCCTGGATACAGCGCTGGTCAGACGATGAAGCCGACCCGACGCTGGCCGGTGTGGCCGAACGAGCACAGTTATTGCGTGAGGTGGGATTGTACAGCGAAGCACAGGGCGAATGGCTCGATGGTCTGCGGCGGGCAGGCGAAACACCTATTAGTCTGTTGGAGCTGGCACGCTATGCTTATCAGGCTGGGGTTACCTATCCTGCGTTACTGGCCGCCGAACGAATTGCCAAACTGGCGCCTACGGATGCCGGTCCCCTACCACTCGCCCTGCAACGACTCCGTTTTCCAACCCCGTATGCTGTCATCGTACAACGAGAGGCCAGCCGTTTCGGCGTTGATCCACTGCTCCTGTACGCGCTCATCCGGCAGGAGAGTCTGTTTAACCCACGGGCAACATCGTGGGTAGGTGCACGTGGGTTGACACAGGTCATGCCTGATACCGGTCGCGGCATTGCTCAGAATCTCGGTATCAATGAGTTCAACCTCGATGATCTCTACCGCCCATACCTCAGTATTCGCTTTGGCGCCTTCTACCTTGGGCGGCGAATCGGTGACATGCGCGGGAGCCTGCACGGCGCGCTGGCTGCATACAATGGCGGTTTGGGGAATGCACAGCGCTGGGCTGGTGGCAATCTGGTTTCCGACCCGGATCGGTTTGTGGAAACAATTGATTTTAGCGAGACACGCCATTATGTATGGGCGGTCTATGCGTTCTACGGTGTGTATCGGGGATTATACGCTTCATGATCTCAGAGCATAGTCAAATACCTGGGCCTGTGATGAGGCTCAACCATGGCCTCTCCAGAATGGTGCGGGGAACGGTGGCGGGCAACTCTCCTCACTTTCCCCCTAGCCCCCCTTCCTTTCCCACACGGGGCGAGGCAAGGGATAGAGCGTGGCGTGCGAAAGCATGGTGGGACCCCTCATGCAATGGTCGCACGGGTATGGTACGTGCCCAATGAGACATCTGGGTTTGTTGATCAGGCTCTCAGGACGGGTTTGCGATAGTGCATTGCTCTTCGTGAGCCATCGTGACGGAACGGAGCTAACTCACGGTTTGGTATAATTCCAGCCCGGTGGGAGGGATGGCCTGCCCGTATCGAGGATCAACGATGGAATTATTGAACCACCTTAATCCGGCGCAGCGATTAGCCGTGACTGCTCCTATCGGGCCGGTACTGGTCAAGGCGGGTGCCGGTAGTGGCAAGACACGGGTGCTCACGTTGCGGATTGCGTATTTGATCACCCATTATGGTGTTGCACCGCAACAGATTCTGGCGGTGACGTTCACCAACAAAGCGGCGCGAGAAATGCGCGAACGGTTACGCCATTTACTCGGCGCCCGGATTCGTGGTTTGACTAGTGGCACGTTTCACGCCGTCTGCACTCGTATTCTGCGTGAGTCGATTGAAGGTCGTTTGAAAGGATACACTGCCTCATTTTCAATTTATTCCGGCGACGAGCAGTTGCAACTGGCGGCAGAAGCACTGGCCGCAGTTACCGAGACCCCACCGCGTTCGATTGAAGCTGATGAAGTGCTACGCCTGATTTCACGGGCCAAAAGCCGTATGCTCACCCCTCGGCTGATGGCACGATTTGCAGCCGATCCGCTGGATCGCTTTATTGCCGCCTGTTACCGGCGTTATCAGCGCGCACTTGAACAGGCGAATGCACTCGATTTTGATGACCTGATCCTGAATACCTACCGTTTATTAAGTGATGATCCCGATTTGCTGGCAACGTATCAGCAACGCTGGCGCCATGTACTGGTTGATGAATATCAGGATACCGATCCGAGTCAGCACGCTCTGATTGAGTTGCTTACCAGGCCAACAGCTCAACGCCCCCGTTCACTCTTCGTAGTGGGTGATGCAATGCAAAGCATCTACGGGTTCCGCAACGCAGATCACAGTATCATCAGCCGGTTTGCAACCGATTTTCCTGATGCCCAGGTCATCGAGCTAACGACCAATTACCGTTCGCGACAGCCAATTCTCGATGCGGCCTATGCGATCATCCGGCACAGTCGGAGTGTTGCGCCGATGGAGTTGCGGGCTGCTGCACAGGTTAGTAGTGAACGCTGTGTCTTGATCAGTGAGGCGAAGGATAGCCGTGATGAGGCTGAACAAGTAGCGCGCATGATCGCCGATCTTCAGCGACAGGGACGACAATTGCGTGAGATTGCCGTCCTCTATCGGACTCGACATATGAGTCGACCGTTCGAGCAGGCATTGCGTCACGCGCGTATTCCCTATCTGGTACGCGGCGGTGTAAGTTTCTTTGATCGGGCAGTGGTACGCGATGCACTGGCTTATCTGCGCTGCATCGCGAATCCCGCCGATCATCTAAGCCTGACACGGATTGCCAATGTGCCGGCCCGTGGTTTGGGCGGACAGGCGTTGGCAACCATCGCCGCTTATGCTGCGTCTCAGTCTCTATCCCTCAGTGCGGCACTTGGTCATGCAAGTGTCATTCCCGGTCTGAGTCCACGTGCGGTTGAGGGGGCACGTCGGCTCTTTGCATTGTTACAGCGCTGGTGGCGGTTAGCCGAAAGCACGATGCCGCCCGATCACCTGTTAGCCGACGTGTTAGAACAGAGTGGCTACATGGCTGCCTTGGCTGAACGTTTCGATGCGGAGGAATTGGCCGAAGCCCGTGCGCATTTGCAAGAGTTGATCCGGGCGGCTGAAGAGCACACCGAACTACGTTCGTTTTTGCAAGAAGTAGCTCTTCTGACCAATGCTGATGATGAAGACGATGAACGCGACCGCGTTCAGCTCTTAACGATTCACGCTGCAAAAGGTCTGGAATGGCCCTTTGTGTTCGTGGTCGGTCTCGAAGAGGGTACGCTGCCGCACGAGCGAAGTATAGGCGATCCTGCGGCACTGGAAGAGGAGCGACGATTGTGCTACGTTGCGCTCACCCGTGCTGGCGAGCGGCTCTATCTCTCGTGGACGGCGAGCCGTAACCGGGGGCAGCGGCTGAAACCATCACGATTCCTTGATGAAATCATTGCGTTTGGCCGAGAACGAAGTCGACGTGAGCAGGGCTGATGTCAACCACCTAGGTGCGCGGGTCTCTGGCCCGCGCATGTGGTGTGGGGCTGAAACCCATCAGTTGGTGCATCCGGTACACCTCATCCCCAAGCCCCCGCAGGCGGGGGCGGAGGATCGAGTCCATCTCTCCTGATGCGGTGACGCGCATGATCGGCGAGTCAACGGAAGGTCGGTTAGCGCACCTTGGAGGGGAAGCTGTAGGCCTCTACACACGGCGGACGGCTTGGGAAGCTATCCGTCCCTCCCCCTCCTCACCTCCGCTCACCTCCATCTCCTGCCGGGTAGGTTGAAAACGTTGAAAAGTCCTAAGCTTCAGATATTCTATGCAGTAACAATGACAGCATACGATCAGGTAAGGATCGGACTGTCACAACAAGATAAAAATGATCACTATGACCAATACCAAAAGAAGACCTGCCAACCCAACTAGCGCAATCCGTTCGAGATTCCAGAGGGGTACCGTGCTTTCGAGCGTATCATCTGGCCCGATCAGATACAGCTCGCACTCTTGATCGTCGAGAATGCCATTAATTTGGGTCATGGTCACGCCTTTTATCCGCAACATAGCCCGTAACGGTCGGGTATCTTTACCGGCTTTGGTAATAGCCTGATCGATCAAGGCACTCAATGACCCCACACTACGCCACTGACTGTCGTAGAGATCAATCTCTGCTTCATAGACCTGCTGCGCACGCTGACGGAGGAGCGCACGGACGTTGCTGGGTAACCCTTCGCTGTCATCATCATTGCTGTACTCGATCGCACGTCGTGACCAGCGGAACACCTTTTCTTCAGCCAGATTCCCATTCCCTTGACATTTCTCACAGCGAATCTTCTGATACCCTTTGCAGGTGGGACAGGTTTGTTCAATTGGATCGGCCTCATCACTGCGTCGTTTGCGTGGTTTAACGATCCCTTTGCCCTGGCACTGTGGACACATCACCTGCCCTGCTCCTTTGCATTCTGGGCAGGTAAAGAAGCGGCGCGAACCCGGCAATACGACTTCACCACCTGCTTCCGAGTTAAAATCTTGCGGAGCCGGTAGTGGAACGTTCCAGAGTTCTAGGACTGGTTCGGCTTGTGGCCGTTCATCGAGACGCATTGGTCTCGTTCGGATGGTTGGTTCAGTACGAGTTTCGTAGAGTACCTGCAACTCGTAGAAATAAATGTTAAAGCTGGCAATCGACTCGAACTCGATCAGTTGTCCTAACGCAGCACGGCGGAAGTAGCCCTTCCTGCTCCAGTTATTCAGCCACTGCCGGACATAATTACGGCGATGCCACTTATCGGCGCGCTTCCGTGCTTCGCTGAGAAAATCGTGAAACTGGCTGGCCAGATCGGCCAGTTCTGCACTCAGTGCCAGTTCGAGCGGATTCTCGAACCACTCAGCGCATGTTTCCCAGCGTGACTCCTCCATATCGGTGGTGGTCTGATCAAGCAGGGTGCGGAGTGCCAGCCGTAATGCGTTCGCAGCAGCACCGGCAGTCGTGAAACGCACGTTCGGATGGGGTGATAACATCCGCAACAGAACCCGTTCGGCCATAGCTAGCGCCTCTGGTTTCCCGGCGAGGTCTAGCTCGACAATCAGGCCGGTGGGTGGGAGTTCACCACTGAGGAGATGATACGCGACAGCGCCGAGACTATAAATATCAAGGGCTGGACTGGCTTTATGCTCGGCCAGCCGCAATTCTGGGGCCGAATAGGGTGTCACATAATCTGCCTCATCGATCTGGCTCAAATCGGGTGCGTCGGGAGCAGCAGCCAGGCTGAGATTGGTGAGATAGGCATTGCCCTGCGGTGTGACCAGAATGTTAGCCGGTTGTACGTCACGATGGACGACCTGCTGTTCGTGAAGATAATCAAGGACATCGGCAATCTGGTTAATAATCCGCATTGTCAATGCCAGGTCAAGCGGACCTTCGCTCAGCAGGTCGCTCAGTGGGCGGGCATCGATATACGGTGTCACCATATAATCGCCATAGCGATCATCGTGACCGGCATCGATCACCGGTAACAGATGGGGATGGCTCAGGCTGGCGGCAAGGCGCGCTGCTAATTGAAACCGGCTGCTGGAAATCCAGTCGTGACGACGCAACAACGAAATAAAGACCGGTCGGTTGAGCGTCTGATGAACTGCTCGATAGATGATCGATAACTCATCCTGTCCAAGCCGTTCAAGCAGCAGGTATTCACGTAGTTCAGTGTTTTGCCCGTCTTTCAATCGTGGTTCAGGACGGATGAAAGGGCGTGGATTGTTCATGACCACCTCAGACCACCCCCATTGATTAGATCATCTGTTCGTATTATATCTTATCTGTCAACGAGGCAGGTATCGTAACGGTTACATCGTCTCAATGTGCTGCCTAGTTATCATATCCTGGCTATCATAGCATAAGGTGCTCTTTCATCTGACGATAGTAAGGAAATTGTTACCCGTGGTAGCTACCCGTTCTCTTTTTTTGAGACCGGCTCACTGCTATACTGAAGTTGTGCCAGGCGGCAGTGGGCCGTCACGAGATTGGACACGCGATGATTTTCATCCGTGTCATCCCTGCTAGTCAGGATCTCTGCCTCCCCAATCTCTGCCTCACGCGGTGGTTGCCACCGCTTCCTCGCGCTTGCCCCTTGGCCCACTGCCTGGTTAACGGCCTCCATCAGGGGGCCGTTACAGTTTCAGTTGGTGGTGGCGGTGGTGCGGTTCCTTCTCGCAAGAGCCGAAGTGCCCAGTAGAGTTGCGCATCGGCGCAGCTCTGTTCTTCAATGCGATCAGGGACACATGGGGCTGCGTATTCGGGATCGTTGGAGGCCGGTACAACGTGTTGGGGAGTAATCCCAACGCCATTGATAGCTTCTCCACTTGGTGTTAACCAGCGGGCAATCGTGATTCGCACGCTACTACCATCACGGAGTGTATAAATATTTTGCACTGACCCCTTGCCGAAAGTTCGTTCGCCGAGCAAGACCGTATCTGGACGTTGATCGCGTAAGGCCCCGGCTACGACTTCGGCGGCACTGGCTGAGCCACCATTAACCAGGACAACCATCGGAATATCGAAGAGACGACGATCAGGAGCGGCGGTAATAGTACGTAACTCTTTCTGTACACCGCCGCGTTCCTCTTCATATAGCGCTATGCCATCGTAGAACCGACCTAGTACCTCTTGCGCAGTTGTTAAGAAGCCGCCGGAATTGTTCCTTAGATCGAGCACAATTGCTCGTGGTCGTTGCGGACGTAATTCAGCAATTGCATTATCCAGCAGCTCGGTCGTGGTCGCCTTAAATTCCGTGATCTGGATATAAGCGATTCCATCGGCCAGGAGAGCGCTGTGTACGGTGATGATCGGAATTGCGGCGCGCGTGATTGCCACCGTAAAGACGCGATCCTCGACTGGCCGACGTATAGTCAGGCGAACAACGGTGCCAGCCGGGCCACGAATCAGGCTGATTGCACGGGAACTGGCGTCTCGCTCGTTTAGACCGGCAATTAGCTCGGCAAGTGGTTGATCATCGACCGCTAGAATAATGTCGCCCGACTGAAGACCGGCCTGCATCGCTGGCGAATTGGGGATGGGGCGGTCAATCATTATCATGCCATTCTCGACGCGCAGATACGCACCTATCCCTTCATATCGTCCTTCCATCGACTCGCGATTCTGCTGTGCTTCTTCCGGTTCCTGAAAAAAGGTATAGGGATCGTCGAGGGTCGCCAGCATTCCTCGGATTGCTCCGTAAATCATACGCTTGCGGTCGATAATTTCTGGGCGGTAGAAGTTGCCTTCGACCAGATCCCACACATCCCAGAAGATAGCAGCCTGTTGGCGTCGTTCGCCAGGCGTAAGCAGCCGTGCATCGGCGTTAGAAACACCGGAAATAAACACATCAATCGGTGAGACGCCAACAATTCGGCCGGTAATCCAACCACCGAGAAAAGCGATGGCGATCACTGCCAGCCATTGGGTTATTTTGCCAATAATTGCCCACACCCGTTCCATGGCCCTATCTTTTCTAGGTATGAAGTGCGTATTGAAGCATAGCCAGTGCCGCCATTGGCGCAGTTTCTGCCCGCAAGATGCGTGGTCCTAACGATACTGCCTGAATACCGTGATCGCCAGCAGCAGCCCGTTCGTGTGGTTCGATGCCGCCCTCTGGACCAGAGTAGATTGCAATCTGGCGCAGCGATGGCTGCTGCTGCAACACGGCACGCAAATGTGTTGTAGCTTGTTCATCGAGGAGTATTGCCAGATCAGCACTGTGCGCGGCGCCGATAGCTGTCAGAAAGGGTTGGGGCTGGCAAACCACAGGTAACCGTCCCCGCCCCGATTGCTCGGCTGCTTCGGTGACAATCCGTTGCCAGCGGGCCAGCCGATGTGTATCAACCCGATCACCAGTGAGTGAGCGGGCGAACACAACCGGTACGATCCGATGTACCCCCAACTCAACGGCTTTCTGCAATGCCCATTCAAACCGCTCATGACGAATCAAGGCCAGATAGAGATCAAAGATTACTGCTGGCTCACCGGTTGCCTGACAACGGGCAATGATCTGTCCGTGGGCCAGCCGACGATCAAGGTGAGTAATTTCGGCCACCGCCGCCATTCCCTGCCCGTCGAGTAACATGACCCGATCACCGGTCCGCAGGCGCAAGACCCGTACCCATTGGTGAATGAGCGTCGGATCGTCGATCACGATCTGATCGGTACGCAGCCAGGCCGGGTTGACAAAGAAGCGGCGTGTGTTCGGAAGCGTGAAGGTCTCGTCCGTCATCGGCTTACAGGAAGATTGGGCCGGCGCCTGGTTCGACGCCAACCGAGGTTATCAACGCTGGTACGTCAGGGATGTACGATCGGAGTAAGGCTCCATCATTGCTCACGATCTGGTACTCTCCCAGCGTTGCCGGTAACAAAACTGCCATTCCCTGTCGGAGTTCGAGGATTGTCTGTTGCCAGATCAGTTGCGCTGTACCGGCAATCACCGTCAGGATTTCGAGCGAAGCCGGATCGGTGGTAGTCGTCAATTGTCCCTGAATCTGCCAGCGTTCGAGTGCGAACGATGGACACGCCACCAAGAGTTCGCGCTGCTCATCCAGGACAAGTGGGCGCAAACGGGCGGTGTGAGCCGGTTCCAGGCGGCTCACTGCCAGCGCCTGTTCGATATGTAAAGGGCGAAGCTGGCCGGTACGAGCATCACGTCGGTTGTAGTCGTATAACCGGTAAGTGAGGTCCGATTTCTGCTGAATTTCAAATAACATAATGCCAGCATTAATGGCGTGAATTGTACCGGCAGGAACGAAGATCAGGTCGCCGGCCTGCACCGGTTGCTCGGCCAGTAATTCTTCAACTGTACCATCATTGATCGCCGTTGCCAGGGCTTCTCGTTCAATGCGGGTACGAGTACCGAGGGTCACAGTTGCGTTTGGCTCGGCAGCGAGGATATACCAGGCTTCGGTTTTGCCGTGGAAGCCGGTATGTGCTTCATACGTATGAGCATACTCGTCGTCAGGATGCACCTGCACCGAGAGCCGGTCGGCAGCGTCGATAAATTTTGCCAACAGTGGCAAATCGGCGCCGTAGCGGGCAAATGGGCGTGTACCAACCAGGGCCGGACCATACATACGAGCCAGGTCAGCAATTGTCATACCGGCCAATACACCGTTGCTCACCCGGTTGCTATCGAAAATCAGCCAGATTTCGCCTAGTCGTTCGGGATGAGGAGGGGGCAGATCAAGCCATGACGCCAGTCGCTGACCACCCCAAAGTGGCTCGACTAATCGCGGTTCACAGAGAATTGGGTAGAGCTGCTGCATAGCCTGTATCCTCGTTGTTGATCATCCCGTTATATTCGGCGATGTACCAGTGCCACCCATTCACCTTCAACATGGCGTGCAATCGGTTGGAGGCCAACTGCGGTAAAGGCGGCTGCTACCTCTTCTTCTTTAACATCGATGATCCCACTACTAATGAGCAGACCCCCAGGCTTGAGTGCGGTTGCCAGGTCGGGTGCGAGCGTGATCAGTACTCTGGCAATGAGGTTGGCCGCTATCAGATCGAACATGGCTTGCAGGCCGTGTTCGTGCAAGGCCGGGTCTGGTTCTGGCGGGCCAAAATCACCAGAGAGCCAATGTCCCATTGCTTGCCCAACCCCAAGACTTCCCTCAGCGACAGTTACCGTATGCCCGACCTGATTGCGCTCAACATTTTCCTGCGCAACCCGTACTGCAATCGGATCGTTATCGAGGGCCAGTACCCGACCGGCGCCGAGTTTAGCGGCTGCAATGGCGAGAATCCCGGAACCGGTACCGAGATCGAGCACGTCTTGCCCTGGTCGTACCAGTTGTTCGAGCAAGTTCAGGCAGAGACGGGTCGTTGGATGCAGACCCGTACCGAAAGCCATCCCTGGATCGAGTAACAGAACAATATCGTCGGCTTGTGGTTGATATTCCAGCCAAGAGGGTACGATGATCGTGCGTGTGCCTACCCGCATGACCGAATAAAATTGTTTCCAGGCGTTGGCCCAATCCTCTTCGGCCAGAGTACGGGTTTGGATCGGCCCCAACGGACGGATCTGATGAACATGCCAGAGCGCATGCTCAATCTGCTGGCGCGTCTCTTCAACCTGCGCATCGAGTGGCAGATAGGTACGCAGCCAGACCGGACGATGAGGGTCATACTGAAACTCTGGCCCCTCGTCACCGGCGATCCAGCCTGGTTCGATCACCACCCCACCGTTGTAGCCGTAGCGGGCCAATATCTCGGCAACAGTCTCAACCGATTCTGGATCGACCTCTACCGCAATTTCAAGCCATGAGGTTGTCTGCATACGAGTGTTGTTCCCTCTTGGACATCAGCGCTTTACCGATCCCACTTCCAGCGCGTTCCCTGTGGCCCGTCTTCCAGAATCACTCCCAGTTCGTTCAAGCGGTTGCGCACCAGATCGGCCAATGTGAACTGTTTTGCTTTCCGTAATTCGCTGCGCACCTCAACCAGCAGGTCGATAAATGGCGTTACTTCGGCGTTTGTTGTTTGTTGACGTAATTGTAGTCGCAGACCGAGGACGCCAGCCAGTTCGCGCAAGGTCTGCTGCCCGATTGCCAAGATGTCATCTGCCAGACCGGCATCGCGTGCGGCATTGATTGCCCGTACTAGATCGAACAGTGCTGCCAGTGCCGCCGGGCTGTTGAAGTCGTTATCCATTGCCGTTATAAAACGCTGGCGGGCAAGTGTCGCTGCCTCTTGGAGGGCAGTTACCGCCGGGCCTTCGCGGATCGTGCCGGTTGCCGGTGCCAGTGCTGAGAGCAGTCGTTCGAGTTTGCGCTGATTATCAGCCGCAATCTCGTCGTTGTACGTTAGTGGACTGCGGTACGAACTGCTCAAGACGATGAGTCGAAAGACATCGGCATCGTAACGGCTGAGAAAATCGGCAATGGTCACGACATTACCCAGCGACTTCGACATCTTTTCGACCTGCCGGGTTTGGGGGTTGACCAGTTGCAACATCCCATTGTGAACCCAGTAGCGGGCAAAGCATTGACCGGTCAGACTCTCACTCTGGGCAATCTCGTTTTCGTGATGGGGGAAGATCAGGTCAGTGCCGCCACCATGAATATCGATCTGCGGGCCAAGATATTCCATCGCCATTGCCGAGCATTCGATATGCCATCCGGGCCGGCCTGGTCCCCATGGACTATCCCAGGCGGGTTCACCAGGCCGGGCTGCTTTCCAAAGGGCAAAGTCAGCCGGTGATTCTTTGCGTGGATCGACTTCAAAGCGGGTACCGCTCAACATCTCATCGAGTGAACGGCCAGAGAGCTTCCCGTAGTCTTCATCACGACGAACCCGAAAATAAACATCACCGTCGACCACGTAAGCATAGCCGCGTTCGATCAATCCCTGCACGAAGGCAATGATAGCCGGCATTGTGGTAGAGACGCGGGGATATGCCGTCGCCGGTAAGACATTCATTGCCTGCAACTGGGTCAGAAACTCGGCTGCATACTGCCCCGACAGTGTCAGTGGGTCTTGCCCTAGGGCATTGGCACGGGCGATAACCTTGTCATCAATATCGGTGAAGTTTACAATATGCCGAACCTGATACCCACGAAACTCGAGGTAGCGGCGGATAACATCGAAGACGATGGCCGACATCGCGTGACCAATATGCGCTTCATCGTAAGGGGTCACGCCACACACATACATCCGCACTACACCGGGTTCAATCGTCTCGAGTGGTTCGAGCCGACGGGTCAGAGTGTTGTAGAGTTGAATAGTCATACGAACTCGCTACATTACATAAGTTACCGACGGCCGGCCTTTCAAATCCCGGCACCTTGATTATACTCTTCTTCGAGAGGGGCCGCGTCATTCAAGAGTGTTTGCCAAAGTTGATCAGGTAACGCATTGTATTTTAACCGATGCTCCTCGTGGTGAACATGCGTAGCTGCTTCGAGATCGGCGATTCGCAGCTCAAGTTCCAACACCTTATCGTGCAGCCCGCGGAGCATCTCGCCTTCTGGGTCAGGCAACGGTTCAACTCGCCGTGACTGACCGGTTATCGGATCACGTCGAGCAACAATCCGAGCCGGCACACCAACCGCAGTACAATGGGGTGGGACATCCTTGACAACAACCGCACCACCACCAATGCGTGCTCCTTTGCCGATGGTGATAGCACCGAGCACAATGGCCCCGACACCGATTACCACTTCATCTTCTACCGTTGGATGGCGTTTCCCGGTTTGTTTGCCGGTGCCGCCTAAGGTAACTCCCTGGTACAACATCACCCAATCACCGATCTCGGCAGTTTCCCCGATCACGACACCCATCCCGTGATCGATGAAAAAACCGCGCCCGATCCGGGCGCCGGGATGAATTTCGATACCGGTGAGGAAGCGACTGATCTGTGAAATCAGTCGTGGAATAAAAGGGATGTTCCGACGGTAGAGCGCATGGGCGAGGCGATGCAGAATAATAGCGTGTAAGCCGGGGTAAAGCAATACCTCGGCCAGATTACGTGCCGCCGGATCATTCTTAAAAATAGCGCGAATATCGTCGCGCAAGACGCACAGTGCATGTGAAAGACCCATCGGATTACTCCGCTGAAGCGATAAATGCGAATAACCAACGTACTCATAGACAAACGCGAGAGGAACCGGATATACGCAGCAGGGCGTAAACCGGTGTATACGAAGGTCGGGGCGCCGCCAATTAAGACAGCGCCCCTAACGACAGTAACACCCGCAGAGGGATGGGGGGAGAGCAGAGAGTGATTGCGTGATAACATGAGTAACCGCACCTTGCACCCCATGAGAGTGATGCCAATCGGTGCGGTATAGGAGGGCGCTACCTTGCGCAGATGGATAGCTAGTCGTCGCCAGTGTCGCTCTTGGTATCACTCGTATCACCTTTGGTTGCATTGCTGCCGGTAACCGAACCACTGCTCGAGTTACGGCTATCGGTGATATACCATCCCGAACCTTTGAAGACAATGCCTGCCGGTTGAATCACCCGACGTACCCGACCGGCCTGACCACAGAGACACACGGTCAGTGGCTCGTCTTTAAAGCTCTGGAATTGTTCAAATTGCTTACCACAGGCATCACAGGCGTACACGTAGGTTGGCATAGCGCTGTTTCAACCTCCCTTGATCGTTGTTTGACATATCACACACTGTATTGTACCCCAGAGTATCGGGATGCGCAATAAGAGGAATGTTAAAACCAGGGGGTTCAACGTTTTCACCCTACCTGGCAGAGGTGCGGAGAGAAAGGAAGAGGAAAGAGAAACGAGCGTAGCAGCGTGAAGAAGATGTGGGTTGCTTTCTTATTCCGTAGCGCATGGAGACGCACGGCTTCTCGTTCCGACCGTGCGTTGCCCATTCCCTGTTCGTCGCGCCGATGACGCCTGTCCCTGCCTGGTTGGGGCAGGTTCTCAACCTACCCGCCGTCTCCAGCATGTCTGCCCAACGCGGGCCGCTGACCCGCATTGCCTAGGAGTGTGGGTCAGCGGCCATATCATCCGCGAGGTAGCGGGGGTAGCTGGCCTCTTCACCTTCCTCCCAGTCTCTTCCTCTCCTACACGCCCTCCCTCGCTTCTCTTTTGATGACAGGGGCCTTTCCTGAAATGAATAACGGTCATCATCTGAAGGTTAGGGTAGAATACGTAACGTTCTGGATTTTACATCGCTATCGCTTAGGAGGAATACAATGCTTGTGGTGAAGGTCGGTGGTAGCGCTGGCAACAACTACGATGCTCTCTGTGATGATATTGCCGGACGTTGGCAGCACGGCGAGCGACTCATTCTTGTCCATGGAGGTTCGGATCAGACAAATCGTCTGGGTGAAGCACTGGGTCATCCGCCGCGATTCGTGACGTCGCCGAGTGGTCACACTAGTCGCTATACCGACCGACAAACGCTCGAGATTTTTATGATGGCGACTGCTGGCCTGATCAATAAGCAACTGGTTGAACGCTTGCAGATGCGTGGAGTAATGGCCCTCGGCCTCAGTGGGCTTGATGGTCGCATTCTGTCTGGAAAGCGAAAGTCGACCATTAGGGTGATCGAACAGGGGCGGCAGATGATTTTGCGTGACGACTGGACCGGCACTATCGAGCAAGTGAACAGCACATTGTTACAATCGCTTCTCGATGCTGGGTATTTGCCGGTGATTGCTCCGCTGGCCTGCTCAACTGCCGGTGAAGCGTTGAATGTCGATGGTGACCGAGCTGCTGCTGCTATTGCTACGGCATTACAGGCCCAGACGTTGCTCCTGCTCTCGAATGTACCAGGCTTGTTGCGCAATTTTCCCGATGAGTCATCGCTGATTGCTCATATTCCGCGCACTGAAATCGATGCTTACATGGCGTATGCCGCCGGTCGGATGAAAAAGAAACTTCTCGGCGCTCAAGAAGCACTGGTTGGCGGTGTGCAGCGTGTCATTCTGGCCGATGCTCGCATACCAGGCTGTATCAGTCAGGCTCTGAATGGTGGTGGTACCCACATTGTTTGAGCTGGTCATTTGCTCATACGGCGCCCATGGTGATGGTGATGTATGCGTTATCCCTTTACCTCCGTTCGGTTCACGGTGCATTGCCGCGTCATACCGCCGATGGTCATACCCAAGCAGCGACCACATGTGGATATGCCGATAAACGTTACGCCAACCATGTGGTGTCGTGTCCCGGATGGGGGTCGGGTGCGATGGCGGGGTGGGCGATGCGCGATGGCAGGGTGGGTTCTCAACCTACCGTGATCGCCTTACCCGCTATTATCTGCCAACAAACGCCCGTACCACAGCGGCTATTGCACTGGGTCGCGGCGTCAGGGCATACGGATCGTCGGCTATCAAGCCCTCGATTACTTCGTCTGGCCCAATCGCAAAGCGCTCTACTGTATTCAGGTCGAGGTCACGTAGTGACCAGGCCAGCCCCAGTAAATCGTCGGCACTAAGATCGGTACGGATATGCGGGCGAAGGGCCGAAGTAACCAATGCTGCCAGTTCGACCTGACGCACCGCATCGTGTTCACGGATGCGTTGGGCAATCGCCATCACGATCATTTGTTGGCGGGCTTCACGGGCATATGCACTGTCGGCATGGCGGGTGCGACTCAATATTAATGCTTGATCGCCGTTGAGCCACTGTTTGCCGGCGGGAAAGTAGACGGTTGTTATCCCATAATCCATTGTCGGGTAGGCAGGATCGTAGATCGGCTGTGGCAGTTCGACTTCAATACCCCCAATCGCATCGACTGCTGCTGCAAAGCCAGCAAAATCGGCCCATACAATGTAGTTGATCGGTACTCCCAAGAGGTTCGACACAGTACGACGCGCCAGCTCAGCTCCACCGAGAGTCGGATTCTGTTCACCGTAGACTGTTGCGCTGTTAATTCTCCCGTAGCCGTAGCCGGGAATCTCAACCATCAGGTCGCGCGGTATCGACAGCAATGCAACGCGGCGGTTGGCCGGTTCGATCCGCACAACCATTAGTGCATCTGTGCGAGTAGCCCAACTCTCGCCCGGCCGCCGATCACTCCCCAGTAGCAGAATATGGATTGCCTCGTTTGTCGGTATGTTTACCCCAACAGTTGGCATCAATGTCGGTACTGGTACCCGACCATCAATACCCGGCAAACGGATCGGGGTTAGCGAGGGAGCCACTGCTACATCACGCACAGACGAGGTCGGGGTAAATGTCGCGGTCTCGTCCGTTGGATCAGCCGGTCGATGAATCGCGGGCTGAGGTTGTACGGTTACCGATGGGGTGGGCAGAGATACCGGTGTGGTCGTGAATGCAACAATCGACATTGCCGGCGTTGGGGTAGCAACGGTCGTCGGTAGTTGCATCGCCACTAGGCTCTGCCGGATGGTCATTGCTGCCAGTACGACGCGACCGGTCTGAAAACCCAGCCAACCGGCCAACAGCGCTAACAGTACCAGCAGAATCATACGTCCTGGCCGACGAAGTTTAGATGATCGCTCAGGTGGAACCGGACTGGTCGTTAATAAGTGGAGCAGCAGCTCCTGATCGGTCTGTTCGCGAATTGCGCGACAGGTCGGACAATGGTTAAGGTGAATCTGTAAACGGAGTCTGGTACTAGACTCAGCGCCTGGACGAATACCGGCGGCCAGAAGTGCACGTGCTTCATTACAGTTCATACGAATGCCATGAATGTATCAATAGTACGTTCATAATATACCATTGTGCTGATCGATATGCTATGATACAAAACGTGGCGTTATACATATTTTCATGATTAGACAGGAGTAAATGAATGCGACTTCTCTCGCGCCGGCTATGGTGGATCGGGTTGATGATCGCCATCATTGGGCTGGTCTCACCTGTCGTTGCTGCGCCAATCCGCAACAACATTGTGAATGTCGATCAGTTTGGCGATGAAGAAGATTTGCCTCCTAACCTGCTCAGTGATGAAGAAATCGAACGTATTGATCGTCTGCAAAACGATGCAAAGTATCCGAGTGCGTTAAGTGAGATCAGTCCTGACGATGGTGCAGTGTTGTTCAGTTCGGCAGACGGTATCGCCTTTCTTGAGATCGAAACCGGTGATACCGTTGCAGTTGATACTACCGTGTTTGACTTCTTTGTCCCGTTGCCATTCTTTGGCTTTGGTCGTTTTAGCTGGCAAGATGAGCGTACTCTGGGGGTATTGGCGGTAAACTTCTTCGCGACCGGTAATGAAGACGCTTTTGTTGCACTTGCCATTGATCGATATAGCGGAACGATCACGGCGCAACCGGTTGGTATTCCTGACGAAAATATCGGGATTGTCTCAGTTGCCCCAAACCTGACCAGTTGGCTCATTGTGCGTGAGCCACCTTCTGAGGATGATGTTGATGAAACTGAGGCATTCAAGCCATTTACCGTTCGGCATACTCTTGGTCTCCCTTCACCGATTGCGCTGCGCGTCAATCGCATTGAACTGCCAGCACGAGTTCAGCGGCGTGTCGATTTGTTGCGTCAACGGCGTTCCGATCTCTTGAATCGATTTCTCTTCCAGCAGCAGGCTGAAGATAATGTGGTTGAAGTGACCCGTGCTCCGTATGACCTCTTCCTCTATGATGCGACTACTAGGAGCGAACGGTATATCACCAGTATTCCTTACGCTTCCGCATTACTCGGTGAAACCTGGACAAGCGACTCCACATATCTCGCCGTCTCGTTTATCGGTGTCCCCGATGCCGAAGGACGTGGATTTTATGTTGGTTCGCTCTTTTCAGAGGAGATTTATCGTGATGTGACCGGTAATCTGCCTCCGGCCCAGAACCCGATCATTCAGAACAATAACACGTATGTTGTTGATGCGGTCAGCGGCCAAACTCAGGTGATCCGACCCGATCCGACCCTTGGTGCACCCATTCTTGAAGCGCACGATTGGGCGCCTGGCGGTCAGTCATTGTTGATCAAGGCCCACCATCCGGCGTATCTGCAAGGACGTACTCATCCGGTGTACTACCCGCGCTTTGCTTCGCGCACCAGTTTCCGCTTCTACGACCGGGGAAGTAACGGTCAACTCCGTCAAACCGGTACATTTACTCATCCGATGCTCTCTGGTGGTGATGTTTCATTCGCGTTCAGCATTGCCGATTTTGTCAGCCCTGATGAGATCATTGTGCGGGGAGTGGTTGGCAGCAACCGTCATCCCTATTACTACAATCGCGTGTCAGGCGAATTGCGTAATCTCGCCGATCGTGCCGGTGCCTACTACAATGTTGTTGCCACCAGCAGCCGCACCCGCCAGATTGTCTTTACCTACACCTCATACACCGATCCGCCGGATATCTACCGTCTGCGTTGGGATGGCAGTGCCCTATCCCGGCTAACCTGGTATAACGAAGAGCTGCGCCGTGAGGCTAATCTCCGCCAAGACCCGGTGACCTTTACCCTACGGAACGGTCAGGCGCGGGTCGGTACCTTGATCCAATCGGCTGACGCTCCTTTCCCTCCGCGTAATGTTCCTCTGATCGTCTGGCAGGAGGGTGGGCCAAATGTGCCAATGATTAATCAGTGGCAGGCCAATGTCGAAAATCCGTATGCCTTACTCCCTTCTTTCGGATTTGCGCTGCTGATAACGCCGCTTGCTGGTCGTCACGGTTACACTCCAGAAGTCTTTAACTCGCTGGTTGATCGAAATAATTTCGGGCAGATCGATATTGACGAACAGGCCGAGATTGTGCAACAGGCGATTGCTCGTGGTTGGACATCACGGGGCAAAGTTGGCATTACCGGGTGTTCGTATGGAGGCTACTTCGTGCTGCAAAGCATTGTGCGCTATCCCGATCTGTATACAGCGGCTAATCCGCAGTGTGCGTTCATCGATCTCATCAGTGATTGGACATTAGGTGGTGGCCCACTGGTGCCGTATATGGAGGGATTGCCACCGTATAAAGCTATTCGTGAATACGTCAACGACTCGCCGAGTTACGGTGTTGATCGGGTGAAAGCGGCTGTGCTCACCTTCCACGGTACCGAGGATTTCTTGCCGATTGTGCAGAACGAGAACTTCCATCTGCAACTGGTCAATCGTGGCGTTCCAGCACGAATGGTGCGCTTTATCTACGAAGGGCATGGTCTGTCAATGGCAGAAAACCAGCTTTATGCTGCTCAGGAGCAGATCGCTTGGTTCCGGACTCATCTGAAGTAGGCAAAGCGATCTGTATGTTCAGATGATAGCAATCGGGTAGAATGACCTTCTGTTACGGCAGGGGCGGGTTCTCGACCTGCCCCGAATCTGTAATAATGTGGCCGACCGTATGGTATACCCGCTCCCAGAGGTTTACAACGTGTCTTCCCGAACCGGCAGTGATAACGGAGAAGATATTGAAATAGGAGTGAGCGGTAGGGGTGGGTTTCACCCGCAGCTTGCAAGCAGAGAATCCGGGTATGCAATATGGTTATACCTGCTCATGACGTGATGAGGGTTGGCGGCCCGCGCTTCTGGATAATCTGGTAGTTGAAGGGAAATAGCTCATCTGGTTCGGAATGACTGACAATGACACGACGACCATTCTATTATCGTCTGAGTGAAGGAATGCGCATTAGCGTCCGCCCGTATTACCTGCCAGGGCACTCGTTTCCGCCGTTGCAGCGCTACGTCTTCGCTTACGAGGTGCGGATCGAAAACATTAGCCGGCGTACTGCGCAGTTGATGCGTCGGCGCTGGTTGATCTATGACTCCATAGGTGAAGAACACGAGGTTGTTGGTGATGGCGTTGTCGGTTTACAACCAACGCTCGGCCCTGGTGATGTGCATGAATACCAAAGCTTCTGTGTGCTTAAGTCACCACGAGGATGGATGGAGGGAGAATACTTCTTTCGCACCCCCGACAACCAAACCTTTGCTGCCAGTATTCCGCGCTTTGATCTGATCGCTGATGTTGAGATGATTGACGACGATGACCTATTACGATAAACGTCGTCGTGCTCGTTCACGTCGATACGTGCTCACGAAAATAACGGCCAGCAATGGCAGCAGCCATGGCCAGTCGCGTCGCTCCTCGCGGAGCAGTCGCCAGGTAGCACGGAGCTGAATAATCCAGGGGAAGCGGGCCAGTTGTACTTCTAGCAGTGCCTGGAGGCGACGCTGCCAGGTCGATGAATTGTCTTGGTTCATAGGAGATGGCTTTCTGGTCAAGAAGGGCAGCGATAACCTCCATTTGCGAACCAAACCAGGATTGGTCGCAGTAGATGTTGTGTTTCTCATCGCTACCTTTCCCTCCAATCATGCAAACGGTATTTTCGCAGGGCATTCGTAGGGGTAGGTTGAGAACCCACCCCTACGAAGTCCTGACCATTTATCCCTCAAAGAACTTGCGATTCTTCTCGATGTAGCTCTTCCACTGCTCTGGTACGGCGTCATCGGCGAAGATGGCCTCGACCGGGCATTCTGGTTCGCACGCGCCACAATCAATGCATTCGTCGGGGTTGATGTAATACTGGTCGTCACCCTCATAAATGCAATCCACCGGACAGACCGCCACGCACGAGGCGTCTTTCGTGCCGATGCACGGCTCAGTAATAACGTATGGCACAGATGTCTCCTTCCTATTGACGCTTCGATCACCCATACAATGGTTGTTTGCTTCCAGACTACTACAGACAGAATTGGCCCGTCTACCACTTTTGTACCACTTCGCCACAAAGTTGTGGTTTAACGCGCAAGGTACGTTCAGGATGGTAACTGACCAACCCTGGCGGACCGCCGGGTATCTTACGAACTGATCGCCGCCGACAGAGATCAACCTCTACTGCCGCGTCATGCCGTGCCTGACTATAGTAAGCGGCCAGTGCTGCTGCTTCGGTAATCGTCTGTTGGGGCGGATTATCGGCGCGAATAATGACATGCGCGCCGTGAATATGGCGGGCGTGTAACCACCAGTCGGTTGGGCGGGCGATACGAAAGGTCACTTCTTCGTTTTGTCGGGCAGTGCGGCCAACATAGATCGGCAGGCCATCACTCGAGCGTATCTGTAGTGGCCGTGACCGCAAAGAAGGACGGCGCGTTGCTGAAGGACGGAGATAACCGGCCTCTTCCGCTTCGGTTGCAATCAGATCGATCTGATGCGATTCATCGGCAATTTCTAGCAAGGCGAGCAACTGATCGAGACCCGCCAGGCGCTGTTCGGCCTCTGCCAATCGTTCGGGCAGAATGCTACGAGCGCTCTTTGCTTTTTCATACGCCTTGAAACGCTCTTGGGCTTGTTCAATAAGTGACCGGTTTGGGTCGAGAACAATGCGCTCTCCCTCTACGATCAATTCGCCGGCTCGTGGCGGTAATTGATGGAGGAACGCGAAGATCATCTCGCCTTCCCAGCGTAAGCGATCCAATTCGGCGGCACGCTTCAGCTCAGCAGCAATCTGAGCACGCTGGCGCTCGATATGTTCACGGCTGGCAAGGAGCCGTTCCCGCAACTCTTCACGGCGCCGATCACGTCCTAACGGTTGCTGTCGGGCAGAATAAAAGGCTTCAAGCGCGGCGCTCATGCCCGGCATGGGGATTGCATTGGGGAGATGGAGGGGATGATATGGCGCAAACCCGACAGGACCTTGCTCGTCGTTGATCAGATGTGGTGCCGGTGGTTCAGCAAATATCTCGCGTAAACGGGCAGCCACAGTGTAGGCCGGTAATCCCTGGGTTGATTGCGGAATTGAACCACAGGCCCGGGTCAATACTTCACGGGCAACTTGTGGCGAGACACCCCGATACGCTCCGACCAGGGCTTTTACCGGATCATTACCTGTTAACGCTGCAATCTCGGCTGCGGTAGCTCGTAACGGATCACGTTTGTCGGGAGCTGGCGGTAGCGTATACACATGCCGTGGCAAGATCACTCGACTACTCATGCGAGGTGAAACCCGCTTGATCGCATCGAGAATGGTGTTATTATCATCAACTAAGATGATGTTACTCCGCCGGTCTTGTGGTTCCACCACAAGATCACAATGTAATAAGTTATCGGCAATCAGTGTCGCGTCATCGTCGTCAACGTCGTCAACCAACTCGTCACGATCGTTTGTCGGTTTGCGCGACTCCATCGGTTTCGCTATACTGAACAAAACGACTCGCTCGTAGGGAGGCTGTTCAATATTAATGATGCGACCACCGAGCACGTATTTGCGTAACAATAAGAGAAAGGGCGTTTCACCGTCAACGCCACGTGTTGGCCGCTGACCGATCAGATGAATCCGTGCAGTCTGCGCATCGGCTGAAGCCAGCAAATAATGGCGCCGACCGTCTCGGTATACCTCTAATCCAATCGTTAGAGGTCCAACAAGGACAACGCGCTGAATCCGTCCGTAGAGCACCGTAGTGCGTAATTCTTCCACGACGGCAGTTAATGTAAGAGCATCAAAGTACATACGGTTGCAACGTTAAGGTATAAGCGATACCATCAGCAGGATACCACAAGCAGGCGCGGGCATGGAACAGTTGCTTAATCCAGTGTTACAGGGTAAACCTCCACAACCACTCCTCGTCGTCATTTCAGGGCCGTCTGGAGTAGGTAAAGACTCGGTCTTAATGCGGATGCGTGAGTTGGGTTTTCCGTTTCACTTCGTCGTGACGGCGAACAGTCGTCCGCAACGTCCGGGTGAGATCGACGGGGTAGACTATCATTTTGTGACGACTGAGCGCTTTCGTGAGATGATCCAGAACGACGAATTACTGGAATGGGCTGAGGTATACGGTCAGTATAAAGGCATTCCTAAGTTTGAGATTCGCCAGGCGATTGCGAGTGGGCGGGATGTGATCCTGCGGATCAATGTTGACGGTGCGGCAACCATTAAGCGGTTGGCGCCAGAGGCGGTCTTCATCTTTCTGGCGCCAGCCTCGATTGATGAGCTGCGTCATCGCCTGCTATTGCGACGTACTGAGTCGCCAGATGAAATCGAACGTCGCCTGGCGATGGTCAACGATGAAATGGCTCAGTTACCTAACTTCGATTACGTGGTTATCAATCATGCTGACCGCCTTGATGAAACGGTTGGTCAGATTCGTGCAATTATCAGTGCCGAGAAAGCGCGCGTTTATCCACGGCGGATTTCTCTCTAGTGTGATCGTACAAGGAGTCAGTGAATGAATATCCAGGAACGTTTGGCAAACGATCTGAAAGATGCGATGCGTGCCGGTGATAAGGTGCGCGTGAATGCGATTCGCGCGGCGCGGGCTGCACTTCAGGCTGCGCAACTCGACGCTGCCAAACAGCGCTTTGATGCCGCAGTTGCCGAAATTGAGGCCAGATATGCTGGTGATCCGGCGGCAATTGAAGCGGCCAAAGCGAATATTTCGATAGATAGCCACGCTGCCCTGAGCGAGGCTGAACAAGAGGCGGTGATTGCACGCGAGATTAAGCGTCGGCGTGATGCAGTAGAAATTTATCAGAAAGCCGGGCGTACCGATCTGGCCGCTGCTGAAGAGGCTGAGATCGCCGTCTTGAGCGAATATCTGCCTAAGATGCTCAGCCCTGAAGAATTACGACCATTGGTGGCGGCAGTGATTGCTGAACTAGGGGTCAGTGGCCCATCAGCAATGGGTAAGGTCATGCCGGTACTCCTCGAACGGTTTAAGGGTCGAGCCGAGAACCGCGTCCTGAGTCAGGTAGCCCGTGAACTGCTGAGTACCGGCTAAGGCTACCGTGTTGAGTACGCCTATGAAAGCTCTTTCCTACCGCTGGTTATCCCGTTGGTTTGTACCTCCACAATGGTTGTCGTTTTCACGTCGGCAGATACGGCTCCTTCTGGCGGCGCTTTTACTCTGGGCGGGAATCTGGGCAGTCCTGTCGTTCAGACTGCCCGGCGCCGGTGGTTTACAGGTCGGTCAGCCCAGTCCACTGAGTATTTCTTCGCCTACCGAGGTCATCTACACCAGTGAGGTGCTCACTGCTGAACGTCGCGCACAGGCTGCCAACAACCCCGATAATCTGGTTTACTTCAACGATCCTCAAATCCCGATAGAGCAACGCCAACAACTTTTTAGCCTTCTTGAAACCATTGGTCGGATTCGCACCGATCCGACGCTTTCAGCAGCCGAGCGCATCCGCGCACTGAGCAAGCTGCCGAGTGCTAATGTCCAGCTCACGAACGAACAGGCACGCTTGATTCTAGAACTCGACGATGAAGCATGGTCATTACTACGCACGACAATCCTTAATCTGTACGACCGAGCCATCGAACGGTACGATTACGCCATTGATGAACGAGCGCTCAACCAGCTCCGTGAGCGCTGGCTGAGTTTTTGGCTGGCAACGACTTCGCTTGATGATGCTCAGCGCGAGCTGGCCCAAACAATGACGGCAGCGTTTCTTCGGGTTAATCGAACTCTGGATACCGCAGCTACCGAAGAGCGTCGGGCAAACGCTCAAGCTCAGGTAGCGCCGGTTGAAGTCAAAGTGCTGGCAGGAGAGATGATCATCCGTGCCGGAGAGATTGTTACTCCCGCCCATATCGAAAAACTTCAGGCTACTGGGGCAATGCCACGACCGTTAGGATGGTCTGAGTTGCTTGGCGATGCTTTGCTAGCAGCAATGCTTGTCGCTGGAATTATTGGCTATCTCTGTGTGTTCCAGCCCAAAATCGCTGCTCATCCCCGCTCTCTCTTCGTCCTGATGACTAGTATCATCATAACGCTGGCATTTGCACGTCTGGTGTTGCTCATCTACGATGCACGGCCAATTTTCTTTCCGCTGGCTATGCTAGCGGTAGTGACCACGGTTGTCTTTTGCGGTCAGATTGGTTTTGCCACCAGTTTGCTAACCGCGATTGTGGTAGGTGTGCTGGAAGGTAATGATTTGACCCTGACTGCGACGCTCTTTGCCAGTTGTACCAGCGCTATTCTCCTGACCCGCAGTGCTGATCGCTTGCGTTCGTTTCTCATTGCCGGTCTGGGTGTGACCGCAACGGTGATCGGGCTTGAGGTTACGTTCTGGCTGAGTCAACAGGCTATCTTTACCATTACCGGTTTTGGCGGCTGGATGCTACCAACCCTCCTAGCCGCCCTCGTCAATGGTGGGTTGACCACTATTCTCTCGTTTGGCCTGTTTAACGTTGTCGGGCGGATGGCCGGGCAGGTCACAGCGTTGCAGTTAATGGAGCTAGCGCATCCATCGCGACCGTTGCTGCGGAAACTGATCCGTGAAGCACCGGGTACCTATTACCATAGCGTTGCGGTGGGGAATCTGGCCGAGGCTGCGGCTGAGGCGATTGGAGCCGATGCGCTCTTGCTCCGCGTGGCGGCTTACTACCACGATATTGGTAAGACGATACGTCCGGCTTTTTTTACCGATAACCAGATGGGCCGCGAAAACGTCCACGATGATCTTGATCCTTATACCAGTGCACAGATCATCATCGACCACGTCCGTGAGGGGATCAAAATAGCGCGCGCTGCCGGACTGCCGGAACAGATTATCGATTTTATCGCAACGCACCATGGCACCGGCCTGGTACGCCATTTTTATCAACTGGCCTTGCAGCGGTACGATCACGTTGATGAACGTGATTTTCGTTATCCAGGACCACGCCCCCAAACTCGTGAACAAGCCATCTTGATGTTAGCCGACTCGGTGGAGGCTACGGTGCGGGCGAAGGCCCAACATGGTAAACTCGTTGCTAGACTTAGCAACGAATCTGCCGAACGTACACCCAATGGGACAGTTACCCTTGATGAGCTGGTTCAGTCGATTATTGATGCCCGTGTGCGTGAGGGTGAACTCAGTGATGCCCCACTGACTATGCGTGAGTTGCGGCAGATCAAGGACGTTTTCGTCAATAATTTGCAGTCGATTTATCATCCGCGTGTTGATTATGCACCATCGCTTATCCGCAGCTGAGCAGGAGCAAGCCCGTGATGTACACCGCCGATAGCCCAATTCTTGGCCCGCAAACCGCTGCAATGGATCAGATGAGTCGTTATATTCTCAGCCGACCTCACGGTGAATATACCGAAAAGGACATTGCTGATGTGATAATTCCCGCATACGTGCAGGTATGTTTACCGGTAGGAGTTGATCCACTGATCGCTGTTGCTCAGATGATCCACGAGACCGGCAATTTAACCAGTTTCTGGAGCCAGCGACCACGACGCAATCCGGCCGGAATTGGGGTTACCGGTCAGTGGCAAACTCATCAACCGGCCGATCTGCGTGGATGGGCATACAACACGCAACGCCAGCGTTGGGAAGCCGGGCTAAGCTTTGCGACCTGGGCCGATGATGCCATTCCGGCACAAGTGGGTCGTTTGTTAGCATATGCCTTGCCAGAAGGAAGTGAAACACCACCGCAACGTTCCTTAATTGCCAAAGCGCTCAGCTATCGCCCATTCCCACGGGCTTTCCGGGGAAGCGCACGCACGATCAAGCAATTGGGGCGTGCGCATAATCCACTCGGTGCGCAGGGTTCTGGATGGGCCAGCCCCGGCCATAACTACGGTGAAGCAATTGCGCGGATTGCCAATCAAATTCTGGCGATTCCCCTTACGTAGAGCCTGATCAAAAAAACCGGATTGCTGCCCGTACCGCACGCATAGCGCCTTCGCTATGTGTCGTTGTGCCAAAGATAGTGTTGTCCTTGCAGCGTTCGCCTTTGAAAATGGTGGGATATTACGCCATCTATGTGGTGTCGGATCGGGGGTAATTTGGAATAGCATCGGTAGTACCGAGATTGGAGATGAACGGGAGGACGAAAGATTGTTGCGCACCCGCCTTTGGTAATACCCATACCATCGGCATCCTTTGTGATTAGGTCGTAGATGGCACACACCTACGTTCTTGTTCGACCCAGGTATGTCTGTAACCTGAACGTTTCGACTTATCTGTTCGTTCATTGGACTTATCACCCTTTTCTGTAGTTATGTTATACTAGCGATAAGTGTGACACGCAAGTATTCAGCCAGCGACAGAAGCGTACCTGCCATGACATCACCTCTTGCCATTGCCGACATACTGCGCGCACGTAGCGCTTCGTCCCCATCTGCCGACCGACCACTGCTCGTTGCACTGGCCGATTCGCTCAGTACCGGTGACCCTTCTCACCTCCTGATGATTGTTCAATCAAATGGCTCGATCAGCGCCAGTTTTCGCCGCCTCGATACCGTTCGTCGTCAGGCCACAACGCTTTTGGCCGATCACCCTGATGCGGCCGGGCCTATTGCAGATATTGTCGCTCAGGCGCAGGAGAAATTAATTCTTGAAGAAGAGACTCTCCTACGTCGCGAGCATCTGCTCAATCAGCGCCTTGAACAGAGTTTTCTCACTTCACCGCTGGCAACGCTAGAAGCAGACGAGCATGGGATTATCACGCGCTGGAACCCGGCAGCCGAACGGATCTTTGGCTGGAGTGCGGCTGAAGCAATTGGCAAGAATGCAATCGAACTACTGGTACCGAACATCGCTCGCGAACAGGTTGAAGAAGTGGTCAGCACCTTGCTAAGCGGCCAGGCAAAGAATAGTCGCAATGCCAATATTACGAAAGATGGCCGGATTATTATCTGTCAGTGGTACAACGCTGTCCTATACCATTCTGACGGACGGGTCGCCGGTTGGCTTTCACAAACCGAGGATATAACTGAACAAATTCGCGCTGAAGAGGCGTTACGCGAAAGTCAGCAACGACTTGCCAGGCTGATGCGTAATTTACCGGGTATTGCCTATCGGGTCTACAAAAAGGATCGTTGGGTTGCTGAGTTCATGAGTGAAGGGGTGCTTGCTGTCACCGGTTACCCGGCGAGTGATTTTATCGCTGTTGGCGATCAACCGGCGCGTCGCTATTTTGGTGATTTGATCCTCCCTGAAGATCGCGACATCGTGCGGGAAAGCGTCAAAACGGCCATTGCGCAGCAACGCCAGTTTGAGGTTATGTATCGAATTCGGCATGCCGATGGCAGTATACGCTGGTTGTGGGAACGCGGGACGGGCGTCTTCAATGATGACGGTCAACTGGAAGCTGTAGAAGGGTTTATTAGTGATGTCACCGCCGAACGCCAGGCCGCCGAAGAACGGCAGGCGATGAGCGAACGGATTATTGCTGCCCAACAGGCTGCCCTCCGCGAATTGAGTACCCCGATTGTGCCGATTATGCAGGGGGTAATTGCAATGCCTCTCATCGGGAGTATCGACAGCTACCGTGCGCAACAAGTCATTGAAACCTTACTGGAAGGGGTCAATACAACTGGCGCTCAGATAGTGATCCTCGATGTCACCGGTGTACCGGTCGTTGATACCCAGGTTGCCAATACACTCTTACGCTCGGCTCAGGCGGTGCGTCTGTTGGGGGCAGAAGTTTTGTTGACCGGTATCCGCCCCGAGGTGGCCCAAACTATCGTTGGATTAGGCCTCGATTTGAGTCATATTCGCACACTGGCAACCTTGCAAGATGGTGTTATGTATGCACTTGGCCGTCAATCTCGTGAGCGTGCCACAGTGCAGCGTATCAGACAAGGAGATCACTATGATGCTCGAGCGAGCACAGGCTCTCGCAGATGAGATCATTCGGATTCGCCGCGACATTCACGCCCATCCCGAACTCGGCTTTCAGGAACATCGCACGGCAGCGTTAGTTGCCGATATACTCCACGAAATTGGCGGGATTACTGTCAAAACCGGTGTTGCTAAGACCGGTGTCATCGGTGAGCTGGGTGATGGCGACGGTCCGGTGATTGCAATCCGTGCCGATATGGATGCATTGCCAATCCAGGAAGAGAATCAGGTTGCTTATGCGTCCACGAATCCAGGAGTGATGCACGCCTGCGGTCATGATGCACACACTGCGATGTTGCTTGGCGCTGCCCATCTCTTGCGTGAACGCTTTGCGGCGGAACATCTGCGTGGCCGGGTGCGTTTCCTTTTCCAACCATCTGAAGAGAGTTGGGACGACGAGGTGAAGAGTGGCGGTCTCCGGATGGTCGAGGAGGGCGCGTTAGAAGGAGTTGATGCCGTCATTGCACTGCACGTTGACTCCACGCTGCCGGTTGGTCAGGTGACCATTCGGGGAGGCTGGACATCAGCCGCAGTTGATGATTTTAAGGGTTATATCCGTGGTACCGGGGGTCATGGCGCATACCCGCATCTTGGTACCGATCCGGTCTTTATGTTGTCGCACGTTTTGAATGCCCTGTTTGGGATTCGCGCACGTTTGATCAATCCGATGGAACCGGCCATTTTGAGTGTTGGTGTGGTACGCGGTGGTCATGCCTCAAATGTGATACCGAGTGAAATTTTTGTGCAAGGGACGCTCCGCAGTTTCAGTGAAGAGGTGCGGGCGAAATTGGCACGTGAAGTCGAGCGGGCGTTTGCCGTGGCTGAAGCGTTTGGTGGCAGTGCTGAAGTGACCATTACCCGTGGGTATCCTGCTGGCTGGAATGATGAGCGCGTTGCGGAGTGGATGAGCAACGTGGCCGGTGATTTTCTCGGCCCTGAGGCGATTGACCGCTCGCGTACCGGCATGGGGGCAGAAGATTTTGCTTACATGACGAGGCAGGCGCCTGGCGCAATGTTGATGCTAGGAGCAGCTATCGATGACGGGATTGTGCGAGGCCACCATACCCCGATCTTCGACATAGATGAACGCGCATTGCCGATTGGAACTGCGATCCTGGCCGAAACAGCACTACGTTTCTTGCGTGGTGAGGTGAAGCTATAGCGTGGTAATATATGCCCGCAGGCGATGCCTGCGGGCAAGATACTTTTCGTCAGTTCTGCGCAACACGCCCGTTCACCAATGCACCAGATTTTTGCCAGTACCTAGCTAATCCCCGCCAACTCAAGATCAGCGGCCCAGTCTGCTGAAGGATTGCCGTCTGCTCAGAGGGCGACAGGGTAGCTGCCTCAAGGGCCAGTGCTTTTTCCAGCGCAGCCACGCCGGTTGCTTCATCGTGGCCGGCCAGCAGACTCTGGCGGACGATTTCGGCCCATTGACGTAACCGCAAACGAGCGTCGGTCAGATGAAAGGCAACATCATCGTACGCGCCAAAGTGAGTCAGACACAACCATTGTGGCCGTAACTGTTCCAGGAGATCGTGTGTCTGTGCCCAGGCATCGAGGTCAACATCGGGTGGCGGAGTGGCCGGCCGCGTCATCCGTACTCCTGGCAATCGAACACCGGTATTATCACCAACAAATGCTGCACCGTTTGCTTCGTCGAGCCAGATGAGATGATGCTTGGCGTGACCAGGAGCATCAAAAGCGCGTAGCGGATGTCCTCTGAGCGATAATGTCTCGCCGCCAGTATAGGTGCGAATCCGCTCAGCAGCAATCGGGCGCACTTCGCCCCACAGGGTTGCCATCCGATCGCCGTAAAGCTGCGTAGCACTATTCAGTAACCGCGACGGATCGATCAGGTGAGGGGCGCCCCGTTCGTGGACGTGCACGACCAGATGCGGGTTCTCTGCGACAAGTAAGCCAGTTGCTCCAGCGTGATCGAGATGGATATGGGTCAGCACGATGGCGCGCAAGTCGGTAACGGTTAAGCCATAGCTACTTAATCCTGCCCGCAGCGCAGGGATTGTACTGGCCGGCCCCGGATCGACCAACGCTGGTTCATCGCCGAGTAATAAGAAGGTACCAATCACATGTGAACGGCCAAGATGATGCACATCGATCAACGCGACGTTATGCGGAGTAGGGTAAATTTCCATACCTGTATCGATCAGCCTTTCAATCACGTGTCCGGCAAATAGCAGTGGGTGTCATTGTAACATACGGTAAGTGATCGTCTGACAAATCTGACGTAGTTCTCGGTGAACGTCTGCACATTCCCTGACATCTGCTTATGATGATGCCCCGTCCTACCCCCATTCCCCTGAGAGCACGGGCCGCTGGCTCACTGAGCGGCACAAGAAATGAGAAGAGAACGGGAGAAATGCTTTCACAGCACCCTCCCTCGTCGTCTGCTGTGGAACAGCGGTGAATCCCCTTTGCACCCATCCTTACCTCTCAGGCGAATAGAAGGCAGGTAGGAGAAAGGTGAGAGGGCAAGGAGTGTAAGCCACCTCTTCGCACGATAGTGGGTATAATCGGTGCTCCTCAACGACTTTGAGCGCTGAGACGTGAGGCGCTCGCGCCTCACGTCTCTCTTAACGTTTATGATTGCTTCCCTTTGCCATACGGATACCACCACGGTTTCCGCACCATCGTGAAATCCCAGTGAACGTGCTTTGTTTCGAGAAACTCCTCTAGTCCCTCTTCACCCAGTTCACGAGCACCACCACTAAACTTCATTCCACCAAATGGACCGGCATCGTTGTCGGTAAGCGGATCATTGACCCAACACGTACCGGCTTTGACTTCCTCATAGTATTGCTTGACCTTACGGGGGTCGTTGGTATAGAGGTTTGCGCCTAACCCGTAATCACAATCGTTAACCAGCTCGATGGCTTCATCAAAGGTGCGATATGTCATGATCGGAATCGTTGGTCCGAACGTCTCTTCACGCATAATACGGAAACTGTGATCAACATTGGTCAGAACGGTTGGTTCGTAGAAGAAGCCTCGTGTGAACTGTGGTGGTCGTCGCCCACCGGTCAGGATCGTCGCACCACGTGCTCGGGCCTCCTCTACGTGATCTTCAACCTTCGCCCGGTACTTCTCGCCGATCAGTGGACCAATATCAGTATCGGGGTCCATTCCTGGGCCAAGACGCAATGAGCGTACAAACTCCACCAGACGCTCGGTAAAGGGGCGGGCAATCGACTCATGGACGTACACCCGTTCAGTGCTGGTACACACCTGACCTGCATTCAGGAGCGCTGCCCAAGCCACACCGGGTACCGCGACATCGAGATCGGCATCTTCGGCAACAATGAACGCATCTTTACCGCCTAATTCAAGATGAGTCTTCTTAACGCGCTCGGCGGCCAGACGGGCAATCTCGCGTCCGGTAGCGAAACTACCGGTGAAAGCAATCATTTGTGTGCGTGGGCTAACGACCAGCTCACGGCCAACATCACCAAAACCGGTAATGATATTGAGCACGCCAGGCGGTACATGGTCACAACACAACTCGGCAAAACGTAATGTGGCCAGCGGGGTCATTTCGCTCGGCTTAAGTACGACGGTATTCCCTGCTGCAAGTGCAGGCGCAACCTTCCACGACATCAACAACAATGGATAGTTCCACGGGACAATTGCGGCTACAACGCCGTATGGCTCTTTCAACACCATGGCCAGTTGGCTCGGCTCAACCGATGGGATCACCCGGCCACGAGTATTGCGCTGTAATTCTGCGTAGTAGTCGAAACAGGCTGCACACCAGCCGATTTCGTCGCGATTTTCGACCAACGGCTTCCCGCCCTCAAGGGTCAGCAGCGTAGCCAGTTCTTCGGCGTGCGCACGCATCTTATGCGCAATCTCGTGCAGGATGTGCGCCTTGTCGTGGGCAGTGACTTTTCGCCACTCGCGAAATGCTCGTTCAGCGGCAATCATTGCCTGCTCGGCATCGGCCGCAGTTGCCCGTGGTACATAATCGATCACCTCTTCCGTCGCCGGATTGTGTACCGGAAAGACCTCTCCCTGCGTTGCAGCCTGCCATTGACCGTTAATGAGCATTGATGGCATAGGACCTCCTTGTCACTCTTCTGTGTTTAGGATATTGACAATCATTGCACAGGAAATTTCCGTCATAATCGACTTGACGAGGCGTACAGTCATTCCTATAGTAATGGTAAGATTGTGAGCTAGTGCACAAATGATGGAGATGTCAAATGATCATCCGCCTCTTTTCCGATGAACAAATACACGCGCTCACAACCGGTTACGGGCGTCGTCGGCGTTGCCGATTGGCTCCGTCTTCACCGCATGTCTACCGTCGTGCATTACTCTACCGTCTCGGTATTGCCGATGGTCGCCGACCGGCGGTGGTCTTCAACACCATTGCCCAGGCCCTGCGCAGTGCGCGGGTTTAATGCTTGCCTGTCTCCGCGTGCTCGATCAGGCGCAGCGCCTGACGTTTCAGATAGACAAGAAGTGCGCTAATGCCATTGAGCCGTTGCGGGCTGAGGACCTGGTGCAGCCCCATCTGTTGGATGAAATCACTTGATACCGCCAGTACCTGGGCAGGTGTTAATCCTTCCAGTCCTGTTCGTAAGAGAGCGGCAAAACCGCGGATAGTTGGCGCTTCGGGCGGTACGTCAATGTGATAGACGATTCGTTCACCCTCTCGCTGTGCGACAACAAAGACCGGGGACATACATTCGTGAACCTGTTCCATACCCTGATGGTCTTTCAGGTCGGGAGGTAAGGGCGGAAGCTGCTCAGAAAATTCCAATAATAATTCTAGTTTCTCTTCACGACTGGCTGCGCGAAATTCAGCAACGATTTCGGCCAATCTTGGCGGAATGAAGGGGCTATCATTCATAAAACTACCTCAGCGATACCAAAGTAACAACAGTTGTTGCCAATACGTTAATACGTTAGCACGATTGAGCACTATCTCGCATCGATTACCTGCGTTGCAAAAGTCCAATTAATGCTGCCAGCACGCGCGCCCGATATTCGGTGGCAGTTGCCACATTTGCCTGATGAATCTCGAACAGACCACTGTCAACTTCCAGCATCCCTCCTGGTCCCTCACGCATTGGTACCGTTGTGTGGCAATCACCATCGAGCCGAATGATTGTTTTGGCCGCTGGTCGTTCTTCTTCGGCAGTAGCGGTTGGGCCAACAACCTTGTAGGAGGTTGTTACCTCCATCACTGCGGCATCGGCAACATAAGCAGCAACTCTCGCCGCTGCACTACGGATCGAGTTCTCCAATTCGCCTGCCATGCAAGTTCTCCTCTATTCAGCGTGAGAGTGTCATGTGGATGATACCATTGATTGCCGAACTTCGGCCAGTACCTCTTGGACAAATTGCCAGGACGCCGGTAATGCCATGAGCGCACTGATCGGTGACGCAACCATAGTAGCTATCAGCGCCGCCCCGCGTCCAACCAGGCCAATGATGCGCAAAAGGGCAGCTCGTGAGCGCAGGGCGAGGGTCAAGGTCTGGTGATGGAGGGTAGCCTGTACTGGAGTGATGTCGTTGACCAACCAAGATTGTACGTCACCGAACCAGTTGACTCTGGTACGAGCGATCAGACGCGATCCGTGAACAGTTTCGACGGTTGCATACGATTTGAGCGCTTCACATACCTGAGTATTCAGGGCGATGAACTGTTCTTGCGCTGCCTGCCAGCGCTCTTGCACTTCATCGCGCAGACCAAAACTTGCCCCTTCAGGTGGTTGCTCTCTCATTGACACCCAAGCGAGCAGATGCTGTTCGGCAAGGGGCAGAGTTGTGCTAAAACTGACCGCTCCATCAACAACTTGCCGTAAACGTTGCTCGACGGTCGTCAATGCCTGTTCTTGGGCATCGAGCTGGCTCATTGCCGAGTGTATTGCGGCCTGTGCTGCCAACGCATCGTTTGGTAATCGTGCCTGCCAGATGACATCAGGCTGACCACCCGTTGAAAACGCACTGCCGATGACCAGGGGTTGCCAGGGGCCGGGAGGCGTGACAACGGTTGGTGATGATGATGATTCGATCACGACAAAAACAGCGTTCATTTGCCTTGCAAGACGCTCAAGAGGCCGGCTGCGGCTGTAGCAATGGCCCGTACCATCTCGGCCCGATTCGTCTGTGCCTGTTGCACCATACTGACGTGGATAGCCCACAGACGCTCATCAATTCCTTCGGCGTTGGTTGGTACCAATACTTGAGTGTCGCCATCGAGACTCATACGGGTTACGGCGCGTAAGCTGGCGCCGCGAAAATCGCCCTGTCGATAGTTAATCGTTTCTGGGGCGTCAGTCGTGTACGTCTCAACTTCCAAATGAGCGGCATCGGCGATGACCTGTTGGAGGGTCATTGCCAGGCGTTCCCCAAACTCCTGTAGGGCGGTTGAGAGTTTTTGCATCGTTTCGGCCGGTTTATTCCCAAACAGACCAAAACTGGCTCCGACTTCGGGCAATGCCACCGGGATAACCGGGGTTTCAGGTGGCAGGCTCCCGGCTGGTACTGGCGCCACTGGCTGACCGCTAGGAGAAGGTGGTATTGTCGTGACCGGTTCAGCAGCAGTTGGTGATGGTGCAGCAATTGGGGGTGTTTCTGTTGATGAAGATTGTATCGTCAGTCGTGGTGGTGAATCCGCTGTGTCAGCCGCCAGTTGCCGGCATAGGCGGGTCGCCGGATCGCCAAGAATAATATAGCTCCGCGCATCGTTATGTTCCGTCCAGCGCGTCGAAAGTTCTATCGGATCGATCGCTTGGCCCCAACGCGCATTCTCAATATCTTCGGTCAAGACTGTTGCCAGTTCCGCATACCGCTCATTGAAAAACTCAAGTGCATAGCCAATCGGGGCGCCGGCAAACAGCAGCCGACGCAACGTACTGCTGAAGGTCTCGATTTGGCGACCCCCACGGGTATCACTGAACGAGAACGTCCATGCTCGTTCGACGTGACCAATGTACGCCAGCGCACCACCACGCGGTAAGCTGAGCAAACGTCTTGGTAATGCAGAAACGAATGGTTTAATCGCGATCACCGACCGGGTTCCTCGTAAATGAGGAAAATCGTCTTCCCGCGGGCACCCAGCACCGAAGCATGCAAACTGAAACACAAAAGCGCCATGGATTGAGGTATTATTGGCAATATCATCGGCAGCAAGATAGAACGCTGGCGGAATCGGACGCTGTCGCCAGGCTTGGGGCCCCGGCCAGTCGGCGCAAAGGATTGCGCCCTGATGGGCTACCTGGCGCGGATCGTTCGCTTCAAATTCAACTCCGTGACCGGCGGTGAAGAGCAATGTCGGCGGTTCATTATGGAGAAGCTGACTGAGCCGCTCTTTTGTGACGTCGCTGCTGCTAAGGGTGCTAATCTCCCACTCACCACGTTGCGGATGACCAACTAACTCAGTAGCGAGCGGCTGTACCAATCCTTGTAAGCTACGACTGGTTGCCACATCATCGGGGTGTTGCACGCCGGCAAACACGATCCGTCGTGGGAGCGTAATACCGTTCCGTTCTGCCGCCACGACGCTGCGGGCATACGCTGCATATTCGTCAAGAGTTGCAAAATGGATACGCCCGACCGCATATTGCACATCGAGCTGATACTGGAAGCGGAAAGGTATCTCTTCGGGTGAGCCAACTAGCAAGAGGTAGTAGGGAAACCGCTCAGGATCAACCGGACCACTGGTTGCTGCCCCTTGCCGTCGTAGAAACGCGGCTTTACTTTCGCCGGGCCGATACCCTCGTTCGCCGCTACATTCGCGATAACGTGATCCAGCCTGAGCTTGCCGCCAGTTCAGCAATTCACTCAATGCCTCGCGGATCGGTGCAGGATCGACTGTTGCCGAAAAGATGATTCCCCATCCAGCTTGAGCCAGATCGGTGGGGTCAACGCCCTCTTTGACCCGAAACGCGCCACTCGCGTCAGCCAGATACCGTTCACGTAGTGCGGCCCGCTGTTCGGGGTCGGGATCGATCTGATCAGATGATGGTCGTTCGCCGAGTATCAAACGGGCCAGTTCACGCACAGGAATCGGTTCGTGGGCATACTCGCCCCGACTTGCGTTCACACCGTTGAAGTAGAGCCAATCTTCGGCCATGTTGATGTCCTGTTCGCGATGACCACTGACAGTCGGCGATTGTAGGAGATGTATAATCCGCTGACCTGAGATGCGGGTCAGCATCCCGCATCTGATGTGCAGGCCAGATGATGATGCCGAATTGGATAGGGTACGATCCTACAGAAATACGAATGATATTGCGTCAGCGACCGGCTAAATCTGCAAGATATACCCCTTACCGCGCACATTCAGCAAATAGCGCGGCGCGCTTGGTTCGGGTTCGATCTTCTGCCGTAGGTGGTGGATATGCGGTTTGATCAACTCACCCGCCTCAAGATCGGTTGTTTCATAGCCTTGTGCACAACGTACCAACTGCGTATATGACAACATCTGTCCGGCATGCTCGGCCAGGCATAGGAGTAGGCGAAACTCTGTTGGCGTCAGGTTAAGCGAACGACCGTTCAGTGTCGCTGTCTGATGCCACGTATCAAGGGTTAACGGGCCGATGGTCAGGATACGTCCGGCTGGTTCGGGCGCCGGGGTAGGTGGTGGAGGAGTTGTCGAGGGATGAATCGGCGCCACAGACGATGCCACTTTCCCGCCGGTTAATTCTTGCACTGCCGCACCAATGGTATCGAGCAAATCACTCTGGCGGCGTCGTGCCGCACGTTCTTCAAGCCCGGCAGCCACTCGAGCCAGGATTTGATTCGGATCGCTGGTCTTGAGTAGATAGTCAAAGATACCAAACCGAATACCTTCAATGGCCGAATCGAGCGAGCCATGGCCGGTTAAGACAATGATGATGGCGTCGTGGCCGGCTTCCCGCACCTTTGCTACTACTTCCATCCCTTTCATGCCGGGCATTTGTAGATCGACCAGCATGAGATCAAATGGTTCACGTTCAAATAGTGCTACTGCCTCTTCACCGGTTGCAGCCGTCGTGACGGCATAACCAGCCCGGCTGAGTAATGCCTGTAAGGTCAGGCGAATATTTTGCTCATCATCAACTACCAACACACGCGGCTGGGTAGTCATATCAACTTGCACTCCATCTTGATTATGCTTATAGTTGGAATTATATAATTATTGGCATATCATAACATGAGCTGATAGCATGGTCAACGGTATCGGCGCCGTGTTTAGAGGTTTTCGGCGTTCTCAATTTCGAGTCACCTTCAGACCGGACGATGAAACCGTAGCGGGACACCGACGAAGAACCGGATGCGCGGACATCCTGCGAGCGCGAACATCTTGGGAGCGCGGACATCCTGGGTGCGCGAACATCTTGGGAGCGCGGACATCCTGGGAGCGCGGACATCCTGGGAGCGCGGACATCCTGGGAGCGCGGACATCCTGGGTGCGCGGACATCCTGGGTGCGCGGGCCTCTGGCCCGCAATTAGAAGCATCCTCGCTCTTCCTCACCCCTGGTGGGAGCTTGAAGGGGGGCTAAGGGGAGGGTATGGAGATGACTGGAAACCTGTCTCAGACGGCAATCGACGCAGCGGAGCGACGCTTCTTACGCCGGCCGCGTGACGCGGGTTAGCAGCAGGAGATTGCGGCTCTAGTGTATCATAGTGGCAGGATGACCGGCACAGGAGCTTAAACATGATCGAGCGTGAAGATACCACAGCCTATATTGCCAGGCTAGAGCAGGAATTACAGGCAGCGCAACAGCGTATTGCTGCTCTCGAACGTGAAGCTGAGCTTCATGCCCGTTATGCCCGTGATCTTGATCGACGGCTGGCCGCGCTGCTCTCCGTCTCGGCTGCGCTGCTGATCAGTCATGATGTCGATAAGATTGTGCAATTGGTCGTGCAGCAAGCAACCAACCTCTTTCCAGGTACGGCGGCTGCGTACCTCTATCTGCTTGACGATGAGACAGAGGGTGGATTACATCTGCGCGCCTCCCTGCCGGCAGATACGCCCCCTCCTGCAATTGAAATCCTGGCTGATATAGCCGTGAAAGCGCCACGCTCGATTTTGTTAACCGGCCCGCAAATCGAGCACCTCCTGCAACAACAGCATCTATCCCTCGATAGAACTGATGGACATTGTACGTTGCCCCAAAGTGTATTACTGGCGCCCCTGCGGATCGAAAGTCAACGAAGTGGGGCACTTATCGTATGTAGCGACCAAATCTGGCACCTGTACCATCCACGTGATTTGCCTTTTGTGCAGGCCCTAGCCGATCTGACTATGATCGCGATTGATGAAGTTCGGCAGCGGCAACGAGCTGCTGCGTTACAGAACGATCTGGTACTAACTCAATCGCTACGTGCTGAGGCTGAAGCACGTTTGAACGCAGCACAGGCACAGTTATTGCAGAGTGCGAAATTGGCTGCGGTCGGTGAATTGTCTGCTTCAGTGGCTCACGAGATCAACAATCCACTCTACGCAGCGCGCAATAGTCTCTATCTAGTTGAGCAGGATTTACCGCCCGATGCTCCACAGCGCACGTTCCTGACCATTGCTCAGCAAGAGTTAGGGCGGATTGCACGCATTATCACCCGGATGCGTGATTTTTACCGCCCTTCACGTGGCGAGCTGACCAGTGCCAACATCAATGCCTTGCTTCGTGAAACGCTTGAGTTGGTCACCACTCATCTGCGCCACAATCACGTCACTGTCCGCACTCAGCTCGCTAATGATCTGCCACCAATTGTTGCCCATGCTGATCAGTTACGGCAGGTGTTTTTAAATATTATCCTCAACGCTTGCGATGCAATGCCTCATGGTGGTGAATTGACCGTCAGTACCAGTCTGATCGCTGCCCGACCAGAGGCTCCACCGACACTCTCTATCGCGATTAGTGATACTGGAGTAGGGATTGCTTCTGAACACATTCCGCATCTCTTTGAGCCATTTTATACCACCAAACCGCATGGCACTGGTCTTGGATTGGCGATCAGTGCGCATATTATTACGCAACATGGTGGGCGTATTCTTGTCGATAGCGAACCTGGCGTTGGTACAACGTTCACTATTTTGCTGCCGCTTGAAGCGCCGATGGCAACGGGGTGAACTGATGGTTCCTGTGCGGAAGTTTCCAATAGATTTCTCCTGCGCAACTGCTTCAGCCATGCACGTTAATCGGAAGCGCTTACCCGCAACGGGTGTTGGGACGTAGCCGCACGGCGGGCGGCACGGCGGTCGGCGTTCAGACGGTGTGCACGGCGTGCTGTGGCTGATGGGAGTGGTAGGGCAGGTACGGCCAGCGCCAAAATCGCCACGCCAATGCGAAGATCAAAACCGGGCGCTGTGATAACCGGAAACGGATAGTAGACCAGAACAGTGGGTTCAATTAGGCGTATCGTCGCGACTACGCCAACCGCACTTACCGCAGCGATCCAGGTAAGCGTATCCTGACGATGCCAGCGTTCGCGCCGATAGGTTGTGCGTGGCACACATCGGCTTAATTGATGGGCAGCCCAACCGGTGAGGAGAAGACCACCACCGCCAAGTGGGGCGACGAGTAGGAAGCTGGAAGGACCAACCCACAGCCAGCCGATGACCGCAGCCGTCAGGCTTACCAGACCGAAGACCAGCCCTAGTGTGCGGCCGGTTGCTGGTGTCGTTGATACCGTGCGTCCATAGCCACGTGCTTCGAGTGCTTCGGCCAGTTGGAGGGCACGCTCAAGACTACCGGCAAGGAGTGGGCTGATCAAAGCTCCCCAACTGCGTATCCCGCCGAACCGATGACCACGGGCACGCTGGGAGTCTGTGATGTCCTGGACAGTGCGTACTAATCCTGGGGCAAAAGCAATCGCTATCGTCACGGCAAGACCGGCGTGGAAGAGTGAGCGTGGGGTCAACCGGAGCAGCCGATGATGATCGACGAGCGCGTTAAAGGTGCCGAAAATGAGCAGGAGTGTCCACAATCCCAAACCACGAGTGGCGCCCCAGGCCAGGGCTTCGGCCGTGATTGATCCGCCAAGGACAATACCACCTGACCATGCCGGTAGCTGGATGGCAGGTAACCGGAAGATCACGGTTGTCCCGCGTGCTCCGCCAACCGTCACGATGGCAAAGAGAACGTATCCGCACCAGATGAAGGCGCCAACACGAGCAAAGAGGGTAAAACTCCGTGCCAGCGGACGATCATCGCGCCGATTCACGAAGATGTACGTCACCACCAGCATCAGCAGGATGTGGTAGAGCGGATGCGGTGCGAGCATTGCGATAGTCACCGTTGCTATCAGCCAGCAGAGCCATGTACGTGTATGCATTAGCCATTCCCCAGGCCTACTGTCAGCGTAGCCAGTACCACCACTTCACTGATCTCACAAAGGGCGCCGTAGGTGTCGCCGGTCAAGCCACCGAAGTCACGAACCCACCAGCGCGCTAACAGATACGCCAACCCCAACACCAAACCGAAGGCGATCAACCCGTTAAGGTCGGCGATAAGCCAGGTTACCCCAACTGTGAGCAATGATGCCAGCCAGAAGTCGCGCTGGCGTACCTGGGAATTAAACATGCGTCCCAGGCCCCCTTCACGTGCAGCAGGAAACCAATAAATACCGAAACAATCGGCCCAACGCCCCAGGATCGGCGCCAGCAGGAGGGCAGGCCAGGCGCCTGGCGCGTCGGCAATCAGAGCTACTTTCAGGAAGAGGATCATGATCAGCGCCGAGGCGCCCATGACCCCGATCCGACTATCTTTCATGATTTCGAGTTTGCGCTCGCGTGATCGCCAGCTCAATGCGGCATCGAACGTATCGCTCAGGCCGTCAAGGTGCATTCCTCCAGTAATGATGCCCCACACTGCCACTACCAATACGGCAGCGCTGAGGTCACCCCACAACGGTCGGGCCAGCAGGTCAACCGCAGTTAACACACCGCCGATGACCAGGCCGGCCATCGGAAACCAGGGGATTGCCCGCACAACGCTCTGCTCGTTCATTGGTGGCAGGCCGGGAAGGGGAATGATGGTGAGAAAGCGTAGGGCCTCTACCAGACCAATAGGAGAACGGATTGATGATTCGCTCATACATTTTCCGCTGTTGCCGCCAACAACCGTGGTACGTTGTTGATCGTGCGCATAATGATTGTTGATCCGTATACATCGAGTGCAGTGATACTGCCCAGGTCGATGCGCCAGCGCCAGTATTCGGCTATCGGAAGCTGACAACACCAACAGAGCACTAGTTGAATGGGGGTAGCGTGAGTGACGATCAGCACTCGTTGACCCGCTGCTCCGGTGAGCAATTCTTGCCATGCCTCATTCACCCGATTTGCTACTTCAGCCAGACTTTCACCCCCTGTGGCCCGACCATCAATGCCGTTTGCCCAGCGTTGCTCAGCTTCATCAGGAAAACGTTGCAGCACCTCGCGGTACGTTAGTCCTTCCCAACGTCCGTGATCGATCTCCAACCACCGTGGATCTTCGTGTACCGGGATCGCCGGTCGCCGATTCAAAATCGCCATTGCCAGAGAACGGGTTCGCTCTGTTGGGCTAACAATGATGTTGGTAAAGGGTAGCACTTGGAGACGATGGGCAAGAGCCAGGTGCTGGCGCCGACCGTAATCGGTCAGGGGGCTATCATGGTGGCCGAGATACCGCCGACTCCGGTTAGCTTCGGTTTGACCGTGACGAATAAGCCAGATACTGGTGTGGCGTGAACTGCCCACTGTGAAACTCCTTTATCCATTGTTACGCCGTCTCAACGTGACCACGATGCCCATAATCAACAGTGCTGCCAGGGCGAGAAAGCCGAGCCATTGCCCATTTCCATCCCTTGCCGTGGTTGGCGTAGCCGTTTCGGTTATCGTCGGCAGTGTTGGTGAAGGTGATGTTGGTGACGGCAGTGGGCTGGAGATAGGGGTGATGGGTGACGCTGTTGGTGCTTCTGCGGTTGGTGAAGAAGGGCGGGGAATCGTTGCAGGTGCTGTTGGTCGTGTCGTAGTGATGGTCGGGGCTTCCATTACCGTAGGGGTGATAGTTGCGGTGGGTTTGGGGGCAACTGTTGGAATGGTAGCAGTGGGGACGGTTGTGGGTAGCGGTGCTGTCTGACCGCACACATCATTCAGTTCGAGATCTGGTGGTACCGCGCCACTGCTTGCATCACCCGGCCCCCATGCCCATCCGTGGAGGTCGCCGTCATTCACCAGAACATTGCTGGCACCCAAATTGGAATAGCGCCACGCACCGTTCTCACGGCGGTAGAAGGCCCAGTAAACCACTTGACCCTGATCGCGAGCGCAGAAGCAACTAGTCGCCGGATAGTCGCAACCGTCGCGACCGATTTTACACACTGCGGCGCCGATACTGCTCTGCTGGCTGATCACCGGTAACCCGCTCCGTTCGAGCAGATCAAGTCCACTGATCGTTGGTTCGTTAAAGGTAATGCATGCCGTCACCACTTCACCATTACCGAAACGCACAACGACACCAGCACGGTTGACCGGTGATTGTGCATTGACCGCACCCGAAAGCAGGGTCATCACCAGCAAGATCAATATCGTGCGCCACAGTTTCATCGTACTACCCTTGTCTTACCGACGAACGACGTAGCCGGAGGCCAAAGACCAGCAGTGTCATCCCAAAGATTGCAACCAGGGCCAGGGCCGGCACGGTTTCGCCACCGGTTGTTGGCAGATTGACGGCTGGCGCGATCAACGTTTGTGCGGCCGGGATCGTGGTGGTCCGTACCGGCAGCGTTCTGCCGGCGACAGCCGGAATCGCCTGATAAGTTGCCAGGGCGTTATCGTCGGGCATTGCGTTTTGATAGCGGAAGGCGCCACTTTGATTCTGGAATGCGATCAAGGCCTTCAGCGGTGTTGCTTCACCCTGTCGCCATGGATTGTTGTTGGGGTCTTCACCGAGCGCCAGAATCGCCTGAATCACTGCCGCGGTGGAGTTAGCGTCACTGGCGTTGCCGAATGGCGATGTTTGCGAGTAGGGAAAACCGCCATCGGGATTCTGTTGGCCACGGAGATAGTTACGGGCGGCGGTTAACGCATCGCCGGCACGAGCATAGCCACTCAAAGCCATCACCGCCAGACTGGTCGTATTGGTATCACTACCGGTTGCTGCTGCGCCATCAAAACTCCATCCGCCATCGCGTAACTGCACCGCAATCAGACGTTCGATAGCAGGCGCTGGCGGTTGAACTCCCATCGCCTTGATGGCCAGGAGGGCCAGGGCATGGCCGTACACATCGGCGCCGTACTGACCGGTGGCCGGGTCGTAGGTTGTACCGAGCTGGCGGGCTAGATTAACTCCACCGAAATTGAGCGGATCGCGTCCGGCGGCGACGACGGCCAAGATCACCTTGGCTGTTGCGCCAGCCGATGAGGTTCCGTAGCTAGCGGCTTGTCCGGCCAGATAGTTGAGTGCGCTAGCAGGTGGTTGTTCACCACCGGCCACGAGCGCCACGATGGCATCAGCAGTATCGCCAGGACCAAAACCGGCAAAACTCCCATCGGCCTGTTGCTGGCCGAGTATCCACTTCAGCCCGGCAGCAACCACATCACTCTGTGCAGCCACCGGTTGCGATACGATCATACTCAAAACCAACGTAAGGACAAGGACAATCGTGCGACGCATGAGACGATCCTTTCGTTCTCATCAGCAAACCCTGGACAGACAACAAAAATCCCTCCACCGGCGGTGGAGGGGTGACCTGATGAAGCAAAAAGAAGGTATTGCCTCACCCCCTTTCCAGCGCGGGCGTGACAGCAGACGAGTAGGGACGGGCATTCTGGCTCGTCGCCAATGGCGACATACAGTAGCGTGGACTGCGCCGGCCTTGCACCGGACTTCCCCCAATTAAGCCCTTCGCTTCCTCCGGGCTCCCTACCGGTGGGTAAAACCCCACGTTGCTTATATTCAATCAGGCTGATGTTAACACAACCCTTGTCAATCGTCAACGTAATTGTGCCAACACATCGGCTAACACCGCAATCGCTTGTTCGTATTCGTGCAGCACAATGTGTTCGTCAGGCGTATGATCGAGCCGCGAATCACCTGGCCCGTAAGCGACGATGGGGCACTGCCACACCGGGCCTACAACATTCATATCTGCCGTACCGGTCTTGTGGAGAAACGCCGGTTGACCACCATGTTGACGAATCGCCCGGACAAATGCGCTTGCCAGCGGTGTCGTGCGTGAACTCTGGAAGGCCGGGCAGGCTCCGTCAAAAGAGAGATGGGCAGCACCGGCTAAGCTCTGGAGCGTATCGGCCAGGGTTGATGGTTCAACGCTGGGTGGCAGACGAAAGCCAATCGTTGCTTCGACCCATTCGTTGATGCCGTCGCTATCGCTATGAACACGCCGGAGTGAAGGGATGAGCTGCTCAAACAGACGGGTTCGTCCGGCATTGAGGTGCTGGCAGTACTGTTCAACTGCTCGCCAGAAGTCAACCATCTGTTCAGGTGCAGCTCGTTGTTCTCCAGCACTATGGGCAACTGGTTGTTGATAACGATAGTGGACGAGCAGCCGTCCCTTATAACCGAGCGTAATCCGATCCCAGCCGCTCGGTTCTCCGATCACGCAAAAATCAGGGCGGTAGCGATCACGGGCAGCGTGAGCGCCACGTGAGCTGGCGGCTTCCTCTTCGGTGGCCCCGATAATCACCAGTCGGCAACCTAGTGTGCCTTCCTGCTCGGCACGACGGGCTGCCCAGACAAAGGTCGCCAGGGGGCCTTTGGCATCAACAGCACCACGCCCGTAGAGTTTGCCGTCTTCGATCCGTACCGGTATCTCGCCGGGCACAGTATCGATGTGACCGAGCAACACGACCAGTGGCCCATCCGTGCCTACCTGACCAACCGCACTGCCCGCCTCATCAACGAACGCTTCCCAGCCGAACGCAGCCATTTGCTCGACCATCACCTGTACCGCTGCTGCTTCCTGTCCAGAGAGCGATGGCGTGCGGAGCAGACGAATAAGAAACTCAACAGCGTCGTTCATAAGCCTGTTGCGCAAGAGGTTGCGACTTCGGGGTCGCAGCGCAATGCGCGTCTCCTTTCTTGACCGGTGCAAATGATGAGACTCTTCACCACTACAGAGATTATATGATAGCGGACGACTACCAGTTGCGTTTTTACTACATGATCGAAAACCTGAGATTTTGAGGCTCTAAGGCTCTAAGAGGGTGATCAAAAACCCGGATTTCTTATTGGGAACGTACCGTGCCTGTGCAACCACTGCGTTGGGGGGCCAACGTTTTGTTCCTCCATCCGCCGCACGTTCCCTCTGCTGAGCAGGCAGCGCCAGGCGCTGCGCGTGACAGGTTGGGGGAGCGAAGTTCACCCCGCACTCCACGTTCCCCTTCTTCTCGCCGTGGGGAGAGGAAGGGGGCCAGGGGGAAGGTGAGGTCCGCCAGGCGTGCACCGCAGCACCAGCGCTGAAACTGCTGCAACTCTGTTCCAGCGCGTCGTGGAGACACATGCGTCGTCCACCAATGTTCCTCTGACCATTATGGAGATGCTATGGTCGAGCTGCATCAAAAGGCCAGGTTTTTTGATCATGCTCTAAGGGTGTTTCTGCATATATAGACTGCTGAAGTCATGCTTCAGCAGTCTATATCATTCCGATGCAGCTCAGATAATGAGGCAGATACGCTCTAGGGTCGTGTCTGCACGAGCACCTTGCACAATCCGTTTCTTTTAGTCATCTTCGGCTACATCCCTGCCGTCTTGCTGATATACCTGTCGTTGCACTAATCGGGGCGCCAACCGTTTCAACCGCTCTCTTGTGGTGACGCTCGACCTCTCCTCGTGAGAGAAAGGCAGGAGTCTGGAGGAAAGTAAGGATGTCGGGTGCACTCCAATACAGCGTATGGCAGCTTCTGCTTGCGCGCCGCACGATCATTGATGTTGACCAGAAGCCTACCCTCTTAGGAAAGCGGGGCGGGACCGGAGATCGCTGTAAACCGGTGGATGGAATGACGTTTCTTGGTATATCCAGCACGACCGAACATTGGAACTTTGAAACCTTCTGATTTTGGGAACGTTTCATTCAAACTCTCTCAACCGCATGGTATCATAATATGCGTATTCGCCGAAATCACAATCGCAACTGGAGACAGTATGCCCGCATCACTAACCTTCAACGCCGACCTGCGCAGCCTCAAACAGATTCGGCGTTCAATCATTGATGCGGCAAGTTGTATTGGGGCGCGTCGTGATTGTATCGATGATATTGTATATGCAGCCAACGAATTGATTACCAACACCATTACCTATGGCTACAGTGGGCAGGTTGGCCCAATATGGATTGAAGTTTGGAATGAAGGTGATACGCTTTTGGTATCGATCCGTGATGCAGCACCGGCATTTAATCCACTCAGCGTCCCTTTACCACGTCATCTATTCGCGCATGGACAGCAACGAGCAGGTGGTTTAGGGCTGTTCTTATCGCGTAGTTTGCTGGATGATCTACAATATCGCACACTACCACACGGCGGTAATGAACTGATCTTGATCAAGCGGCATGCATTTTAATGTTGACAAACTATGATTATCGAGAGTGTCATTAGCCAGAAAGAGTTTACCCGTCACGCCCTCAGTCGCTATTTTCGTCGTCCTATTTTCTACGTCTTTGCATTTGTGGCGGCAGTGCTAACAGCGTTCGTTATCTACGATCCCTCCGTTCCCCAGGTGCCTGCATTGGTGGGCGGCTGGCTTCCCTTTCTGGTCTACAGTATTGTGGGCTGGATCATGATTCATCGCCAGAGCCGAAAGCGCGATCTACCTGTTTACCAGCCGATGCGTTACGAATTGGGGCGCGATACGTTAATTGTTAAAGCTCAGACCGGACGTAGCGAGATTCCGTGGTCACAGGTGCGCGGTTGGCGTAAGCTGTTTGGGGTCTATGAGCTACAGCTCATCAACGGCCAGGTGTTGTTGATTTCAGGGCGAGCAATTGGCCCGCGCCAAGTAGGGGCTTTTGAGCGCATCCTGCGGAATCGGATTGATCCGAAGCCTGAGCCGGGTGTATTCGATGAACCAGCAGCGTAATACCGATCCTGTTTGCGAAAACCGTGTATCAGGTTCTTGAACTGATGTTCTCCGTAGAGGGATAGCAGCGATACGACAATTGTATCGGAGATCAATCATTGCATAATGTAGCAGCGCATCGTGAACAGTTAAACGCTTCACAAGGAGCGTGGATTCGCGAAGCGCTCGCTCAGTTCCAAGTCTCGAAAACAGTTTTGTGATGAGTAATTGGTATAAGACCTTGCCGGCAGAGGGCGAACCTCTTATAGCGACTCGGCACCTAGCGTTGAGTCTGGGAAGTTTGTTAACGGGCTGGGAGAATTCGTTGAGCTTGAACCTGAAGTGCTCTTTCCGTTGCTCAAAAGCTCCGATCTTGCAGCGCACAGGAAGCCGCATCGTTGGATGATTGTT
>Ga0197142_1000209_pt1 | contig 53020 bp, 51 predicted proteins | sample GBS60_MetaG_FD_148614 | JGI IMG/M metagenome (GOLD analysis project Ga0197142, IMG submission 148614) | Sediment microbial communities from Great Boiling Springs, Gerlach, Nevada, United States - GBS 60_MetaG | ecosystem: Environmental > Aquatic > Thermal springs > Hot (42-90C) > Sediment... | reverse complement strand
TACACTTTCCCCGACCCATCAATCGCAAGGGCACTAACACTGCCATTTACCCCGTTCTGTGCGCCTGTGCCGAGCGGGCTCCACGCGTTCGCCTGCGGGTCAAAGCGCGCCACACGGTTCGCACTCACATTGCCTGCCTGTGAGAAAAAGCCGCCCACATACACGCGCCCCAACCCATCTATCGCAAGGGCAGAAACAGATGTAAAAGAACCTCCACTCACCACCCCGTTCTGTGCGTCGGTGCCGAGCGTGCTCCACGCGTTCGCCTGCGGGTCAAAGCGCGCCACATAGTTCGCACTCACATCGCCTGCCTGTGTGAAAGTGCCGCCCACATTACACTTTCCCTGACCCATCAATCGCAAGGGCTGAAACAGACGGAAAAAGACCACTCACCCCGTTCTGTGCGTCGGTGCCGAGCGCGCTCCACGAGTTCGCCTGCGGGTCAAAGCGCGCCACACGGTTCGCACTCACATTGCCTGCCTGTGTGAAAGAGCCACCCACATACACGCGCCCCAACCCATCAATCGCAAGAGCATTAACCTGACCATTCACCCCGTTCTGTGCGCCTGTGCCGAGCGGGCTCCACGCGTTCGCCTGCGGGTCAAAGCGCGCCACAGAGTTCGCACTCACATTGCCTGCCTGTGTGAAAGAGCCACCCACATACACCCGTCCCGACCCATCAATCGCAAGGGCATAAACATCACGATTCACCCCGTTCTGTGCGCCAGTGCCGAGTGTGCTCCACGCGTTCGCCTGCGGGTCAAAGCGCGCCACATTGTTCGCACTCACATTGCCTGCCTGTAAGAAAAAGCCGCCCACATACACTTTCCCCAACCCATCAATCGCAAGGGCATAAACAGATGGAAAAGAAAAAGACCCTCCACTCACCCCGTTCTGTGCGCCAGTGCCGAGCGCGCTCCAAGTGTTTGTCGCAGGGTCAAAGCGCGCCACATAGTTCGCACTCACATTGCCTGCCTGTGAGAAAAAGCCGCCCACATACACGCGCCCCAACCCATCAATCGCAAGGGCATAAACAGATGTAAAAGAAACTCCACTCACCACCCCGTTCTGTGCGCCGGTGCCGAGCGGGCTCCACGCGTTCGCCTGCGGGTCAAAGCGCGCCACATAGTTCGCACTCACATTGCCTGCCTGTGTGAAAGAGCCACCCACATACACGCGCCCCAACCCATCTATCGCAAGAGCATTAACCTGACCATTCACCCCGTTTTGTGCGCCGGTGCCAAGTGCACTCCATGAGTTCGTCGCAGGGTCAAAGCGCGCCACATAGTTCGCACTCACATTGCCTGCCTGTGAGAAAAAGCCGCCCACATACACGCGCCCCAACCCATCAATCGCAAGGGCATTAACACGATTATTCACCCCGTTCTGTGCGTCGGTGCCGAGCGCGCTCCACGCGTTCGCCTGCGGGTCAAAGCGCGCCACACGGTTCGCACTCACATTGCCTGCCTGTGTGAAAGAGCCGCCCACATACACTTTCCCCGACCCATCAATCGCAAGGGCATTAACCGGACCATTCACCCCGTTTTGTGCGCCGGTGCCGAGCGCGCTCCAAGTGTTTGTCGCAGGGTCAAAGCGCGCCACATAGTTCGCACTCACATTGCCTGCCTGTGAGAAAAAGCCGCCCACATACACGCGCCCCAACCCATCAATCGCAAGAGCATTAACCTGACCATTCACCCCGTTTTGTGCGCCGGTGCCGAGCGCGCTCCACGAGTTCGTCGCTATGTTGTAGCGCGCAATGTTATTGATACCCGTGCTGACCCCACCAACTGCACCAAAAGAACCCCCAACATACACATTGCCTTGCCCATCAAACGCAAGGGCATAGACAAATCCTGCCACGCCAGGCACAGGTAAGCCAAACTGCGTGTCCCACGTGCCTGTTGCGGTGTTCTGGGTTTGGGGCAAAAAGATTGGCTCACCGTTTGCGCCCGTGCGCATCGTGTAGCCTCTGACGCTAAACGAGCCTTGCACGCCTCGCTTCAAGGTGCCGTCAGGGTTCAAGGCTTCTTCCAACGAGCGTTGCCCAAACGTGGGTTGCGCATGGCTTGCGCTTGCCATCAACAACATCAATACGGTGTAAAGTGCTTTTTTCATCATCACACGAGTAGGGTTAAGTTAAACAAGGCTTCGTAAAGAAAGATGAACTGCCACCCGGAGAACTGCCTGGGGTTGAAGCGAAAATAAGACTTATTCGGTTTTTGTCAATACCGATTTCAAATGGCACACGGATTGTGAGAGTGCTTTCTGCTTGTGCTTTGCCTTCGAGCTCACCTTGTTTTGGCGTTGCCGAAATGTCCCTCGCCTTGTGAAAAAGGAGCGGGAAATCGCAGAGCGACGGCGTGAGGTCATGAGCGTGCTTTCCGTGAAAATCTGTTCAATCCGTCTGATTTATGTTCTTCCAAAAGAGAGCGCCGATTGGACGGATTTCATAACTTTGTCTTCAAATTACTTTACGCCATGAGTTGGAACACGATTTTAGGGCAAGATAAACAGAAGGAAGTTTTGCGGCGCGCTATTCGCTTGGGGCGTTTGCCGAATGCGTATCTTTTTATCGGGCCTGAAGGTGTCGGTAAAGAAGCCACGGCGCTTGAAGTGGCCAAGGTCTTGAACTGCGATTCGCCCGATGCGCTTGTTCATGCTGAAGCCTGCGACCGGTGCGAGAGTTGTCAACAATTTGCTGACCTAAGGCACCCGAACTTGGAACTTGTCTTCCCTGTTGAAGGCATTTTGCTCGAGCCTCTTTCTGAAAGCAGTTCCAAGCGCGAAAAGCAAGAGGAAGCGCTGGAGAAATTAAAACAACTCTACGATGAAAAACGGCGCAACCCCTACTTCACCATGCAGATGGATAAAGCCATGGGGATTTTGACCAAGCAGGTTGAACTCTTGATTGATAAATCGGTTTTCAAGCCGTTGGGCGAAAAGAAGCGCGTCTTCATTATCTCGCAGGCCGAGCGCATGAATCAGGAAGCGGCAAATAAGTTGCTCAAACTCTTGGAAGAGCCTCCGCACTATGTGTTGTTTATTTTGATTTCCTCGCGTCCTGAGCAACTCCTGCCGACTGTTTTGTCGCGTTGTCAACCCATTCGTTTCTCGGCTTTATCCACTGACCAAGTTCGTGCTGGCTTGAAGCGTGTTTCGTCTCAATCTGACCTTGAACTTGACTTTGCCGCTCGGTTTGCTCGTGGCAATTTTTTTCTTGCACAAAAATTTTTGAACGACTCGACCTTGACAGCGCAACGCGATAGAGCCTTGAACTTTTTGCGCTTTGCGCTCTCGGCACAAAGACAACTTGAACTGATGCATGAAATTGAGATTCTTGCTAAACAAAGCCGTGACGAGCAAGTGCAAACACTTGGCTTTATGATTCTTTTTTTCCAAGATGTTGTTCGCACGCTTGCGTTGCCTTCGCCTCCGGTGCTCATTCACCAAGACGCTTTCGATGCGGTCAAACGCTTTGCGCAACATTTTCCAAACTTTGATTTTGAGCAAGCCAGTCGAGAGATTGAGCATGCGCGTTATGCGATTTCTCGTAATGCGAATCCCACGCTGACCTTTACGGCGCTGGCCATTCGCTTAAAATCGCTTGTTCTTGAACCCGTGTTGAGTTCCAGTTCTCGCTAAAAGTGTCGCGCGTGCATTTCCGTGCGCCATTCAACCCTTAGGTTACTGCGGGTCTGCCTATGCTAAAATACTTGAACCCGAGTTGTCTCATTTTCTCAATATCGTAGACATTGCGTCCGTCAAAGATGAGTGGGTCTTTCAAGGTGATTTTCATTTTGTTGAAGTCAGGGTTGCGGAACTCGTTCCATTCGGTAACAATAATGAGTGCGTCGGCGCCAATGAGTGCGTCATATGGCGAAACTGTGAAGATGACTTTGCCGTCGTAGAGTTTGCGCACATTTTCCATTGCTTCGGGGTCGAAGGCCGCTAAGCTGGCGCCGCGTTTTAGCAGTTCTTCAATTACTACCAGTGATGGGGCTTCGCGAATGTCGTCGGTATTCGGCTTAAAGGAAAGCCCCCAGAGTGCGAACCGTTTGCCTTTCAGCTGCTCACTGCCGCCGAAATAAGCTTCGAGTTTCTTAATGAGCGTGTGTTTTTGGGCGTCATTGACGCTTTCGACGGATTTAAGGATTTTGAACTCGTAGCCGTAGGCTTCCGAAGTTTTGATTAGGGCTTTGACATCTTTTGGGAAGCAACTTCCGCCGTAGCCCACACCTGCGTAAAGGAACTGTTTGCCGATGCGTGAATCCGTGCCGATGCCGCGCCGCACCATGTCGACATTTGCGCCGACACGCTCGCAGAGATTGGCAATTTCGTTCATAAACGAGATTCTGAGGGCCAGCATGGCATTGGCGGCATATTTGGTCAGTTCCGCGCTCCGCTCATCCATCACCAGAATCGGGTTACCTTGACGCACAAATGGCTCATAGAGTTGCTTCATCAGTTCAATTGCTCTCGGCGAGGTACTGCCGATAATCACGCGCTCGGGTTTGAGAAAATCTTCAACGGCCACGCCTTCACGCAAAAATTCAGGATTGCTGACGACCTCAAAGTCGTGCGTGGTGTTTTCGGCAATCGCAGTCCGCACTTTTTCGGCGGTTCCGACCGGCACTGTGCTCTTATTGACGATGACTTTATAGCCGTTTAGCCATTTGCCGATTTCCTTAGCGGCGTTGAGCACATATGTCAAATCTGCCGAACCGTCTTCGTCTGGCGGAGTTGGCAAAGCCAAAAAAATGAGTTCCGACTGCTCCACTGCCACTTTTAAGTCGGTCGTAAAGTGCAATCGCCCTTCGCGCAAGTTGCGCTTAAATAGCACTTCCAAGCCCGGTTCAAAAATCGTCAGCACGCCGTTCGAGAGTTTTTTTACCTTCTCCACATCCACATCGACACAAACGACGTGGTTTCCTGTTTCAGCAAAGCACGTGCCGGCCACTAACCCCACATAGCCCGTGCCAATGACCGCAATTTTGAACATGGTTTTTTTATGGCTTTTTATCTACGCTTCTCGATTTTACGCAGCAGCGCGCTTGCCATGAAGTTATTCTTATCTTTGATTTTTTCGTATTGCATGCGCGCAGAATCGGTTTTGCCTAACTCGTAATATGCCACGCCAAGGCTGTATTCGGCTTCTAAATAATCTTTGCGAAGTTCAGTAGCTTTCTGATAGGCGGGAATGGCTTTTTCAAATTGTTTGAGGTTCATATAGACATTGCCCAAGTTGAAAAAGGCTTCTGGATTGTTCGGCGCCAATTCGGTCAGTTTTTGAAATGGTGCTATAGCTTCTTTGTAGCGTTTCATTTCAAAGTTGGTGATGCCTAAAATTGCTTGTGCCGCTGTGTCGTTGGGGTTAAGCTCTACGGCTCGTTGCAGTGCCGCAAGCGCTTCTTCGTATTGTTTCTCTGACAAATACGCCAACCCTAACTTGAAATAAGCCTTTGCATTATTAGGTTGTAGGTTCAGCAAGGCGCGTAGGTTTTTTATATCGTCTTTGGCTTGGTTATGCGGCGAACATCCAATCAGCCAGCACAGCAACAGGATTTGCGCCAGTGTGACTTTCATTTCTCCATCAGGTATTCAAGTTGTTGAGCAAGCGTTTGGTCTAAGCGCGCTAGCACTTTGTAAAGTTCCGAGACTTTCTGTTGATTTCCCAATCGATAATGAAGAAATCCTAACGCCAGGTAGGCCTCGGCAAAGTCAGGCTTTAAGGTGATGGCTCTTTGCAAGGCGTCGAGTGCTTGCTGGTTTTTGCCACTGTCGTCATAGACATTCCCCAAATAGAAATAGGCAAGCGGGTTTTCTGGTGCAAGCGTAATGGCTTTTTTCAGACATTCTTCGGCTTCTTTCAACTTGCCTTTGTTCAGATGCACACATGCTAAACCCATGAGAGCGGCAACAAATTCAGGGTTATCGGCAAGTGCTTGTTCATATTCCGATTGTGCTTCGTTGAAGCGCCCTCCACGGAAATGGGTTTCGGCCGATTCAAAGTGCGATTGAGCTTTTTCGGAAGGCATGTCGAGCGTCTAAAACCTTTCATTAGGGCGGAGCATTCGTTGAGAGCAGTTTTGCGGAGCTGACGGGGCTCGAACCCGCGACCTCCTGCGTGACAGGCAGGCGCTCTAACCGACTGAGCTACAGCTCCCTTTGCCTCAAAAGGCTTGCAAATATAGCGGTCGAGTTTTTCGTTTCCAAACCCTATCCAAAAATTAATAGGCGCGCAATTTTTCGCGCAGCATTTTGTAAAGCATTTCACGTGCGCGGAAAATATGTGCCTTAACCGTGCCCAACGGCAACCCAAGTTCTTCGGCAATTTCTTCGTAAGTGCGCTCCTGCAAATGCCGCATCTCAATCACCACACGATACTTATCTGGCAGTTGCGCAATTGCGTCGCGAACCAGCTGGTCGCGCTGCGATTGCATCACATTTTTTCCCGGCTCTTCACGCAAGTCAGGAATTTCTACATAATACTCATCATCCTTGCTCTGGATGGGATTATCCAGCGAGAGCGTCTTTAAGCGACGCTTGCGCAGGTAGTCAATACTGCTGTTTGTTGCAATGCGGTACAGCCAAGTCGAGAAGGCATATTCCTTGTTGAAGTTCGCAATCGAATTGAAGGCTTTCGAGAACGATTCCTGCACAAGGTCTTCAACCTCCTCGCTGTCATGAACAATTTTCAGAATGAGATTATAGATCTGATTTCGATACTTGGACAGCAGTCGTCTGTAGGCATTGTCGCGGGTGCGCGGGTCACCTTCTCGAATATCATCAATCAGTTTGTAATCTTCTTCTCGTGAACTGGGTTTATCTTCTTTCGTGATTTCGGCTTCGACTTCTTTTATTTCCTGCTCAACTTCTGTCGGAAGTTCTTCTTCAGCTTCCACTTCTTCTCCTACGGGTTTGAGCATCTCATCTGAAAGTTCATCGGGTTCATCTTCGAGAAGATTGTTGTCTTTTTCTGAAAGGTCGATTTGCTTTGTGGATTCAGAGGCAGAGGCACGACGCGAAGAGTTGCGAACTTGAACTGCTTGACCGCGCTTCTGTTTTGTTTTCGCTGATGGGTCGCTTCGTTTTGTGGATTTTTCAAGGGCGGGGGTTTCACGCGAAGACTTGCGGGTTTTAGCGGATGCACCTTGCTTCTTTGCCATGCGAGCCACAGGAATGTTTCGGGGCGATGGGCATTATCGCACCTTTTTTCTTGCGGAGAAGGGGGGATTCGAACCCCCGGTAGCACCTTACGATACTACATCGGTTTAGCAAACCGACGCCTTAAGCCACTCGGCCACCTCTCCGTTTATGACTGCGAATATATTACTCTTTTGAGAAAAACTGCAAGTCCTGCCTTGCCACGCCTCAGGCCAAGTTGGAATGCGCTATCAAATGCTCAATGAGCTCATCGGCTGTGCGTCTTTCCACTTGCGCCTTGAAGTTGAGCAAAACTCGGTGTCGTAGAGCCGGCAAAGCCATTCGCTTAATGTCGCTCGGTAAAACGGAAAACCGTCCGTGCATAAGCGCATGCGCCTTTGCCGATAAAATCCACGCTTGCGCTCCACGTGGGCTTGCACCCCACTCCACATTTTCTTTAATGAACGCATCGTTAGTCGTTTGCGGCCTTGTTCTTCGAACCAGCCCGTTGATTTGTTTTAACAACTCCGTGCTGATGAACACCTCTCGCACCCGCCGCTGAATCGCCAATAACTCCTCTCCAGATAACACAGGCGCAATCTCTACCGTTTGCGACCCAGTCGTCTGCATCAACACTTTGAGCTCGTCTTCTTCACTCGGATACCCCAACTTGATGTAGAGCATGAATCGGTCAAGTTGTGCTTCGGGCAGTGGATAGGTCCCAGCTTGCTCAATTGGATTTTGCGTTGCCAAGACAAAAAACGGCTTTTCAAGCGAATAAGTTTTCCCCGCCTGCGTTACAGAACATTCTTGCATTGCTTCCAGCAAAGCCGATTGTGTTTTTGGCGGCGTGCGGTTGATTTCATCGGCCAGCACAATGTTTGCAAAAATCGCTCCACGATTGAACTTGAAAAACCGCTTGCCCGTCGCACGGTCTTCTTCCAAGACCTCTGTGCCAAGAATATCGGATGGCATCAGGTCAGGCGTAAATTGAATGCGTCGGAACGACAGCGACACCGCATTCGCCAACGAGCGAACCATCAAGGTCTTTGCCAGCCCCGGCACCCCCTCTAAAAGCACATGCCCACCAGCTATCAACGCTACCAAGAGCTCATCCAGCACACGACCTTGCCCAATAATCACCTTCTCTATTTCTCGCTTGAGTGCGGGGATTTTCTCGAGTAACCTATAAAGTTCTTTTTCAGTCAAGGCAAAATGATTTGATAGAACAAGACCTGTTCTTGAAATTTAGCGATTCGCTTCCGATTGCAGATTCAACAGTATTGCGTGAAGCGTTTAGGCCATAGGTTAGTCTCATCGGATTTTCACTTCGCTTTCGGTGCTTTAACGATGTGGGAGTGAAATGTTTTAGCAAACGGCAGATAAAAAGAAACGCAACGGATTTCAGAGCATCTCCGTTGCGTCTAAATGCGACTCGAGTACGGACTTACTTCTTTCCTGTTAGGGCATCGGTTACCTTTTCAATTGAGCGCACGATGCCGCTCGAGATGGCTTCGGCGGTTTTCTTTGCCGCTTCTGCGGTTTCGGCTATGGCGTTGGAGACTGTGCCCAAGCCTGTTTCTGTGGCAATGCCGATGCTGTAGAGCACCTGTGTAATGACCCCTCCACGAACTTCGTTCATAGTTTGTTTATGTTTGAGTTGAACATGACGATTTGGCGTTCCAACTGCTTATTTTCAAACCCCGCTACCGATTAGATAATTTCACTTCCATATCGTCCAAATCGTTTCTCTCGGTCTAGCCTTTCAAAGGCGACTTGATGCTCGTGGCTTTATATTTCTGCCAAGCACTCAATCGAGAAAGGAGTCTTGACCATGCAATCTTTATCGTGGATTTTCATATATGCCTTTGCGCTTCCGATTTTTTTTATTCTTGTGTTTTTGCTCTACAAGTTTGTGGATTTCAAACTTCGGCACGATAATGAAAGACTTGCTCCGATTTTTGACACCAGCGATAATGTCGTAGGGCTTTCTCCCGAGGAGTTAAAGAAGAAGAAAGCTGAACAGCAGGAAGGCCTAAAACAACTCTCGGAGGCGATTTCAAAAATTCCCGTCAAGCTTGTTAATGGCAAGTTCGTGCCGCTGGAAGGCGAAGAATTGAAAGCCGAATTAGAACGGCGCAAAGCCGAAGAGGCTAGGAAAAATCTTGTGCAGATTACCTTGCCCGAACAACGCAACTGACGTTTTCAACAAGAACACGGTTTGAAACACAGGGCGAGATTGTGTTAGGGTGTTATACTGCTTGTTCGTTTTTTTCTTGTTCGTTTATCACGTCCCATGTGTGATCAGCCAGGAGTTTGACAGTTGCTACGTATTCGAGATTTCTAGATTTGCCCCATTCGTTCGGCGCAACGAGTGAGAGGAAATCTTCTCCATTTTCGCGGCGGTAGAGGTAGTAGGTTTTGCCGATAATGGGCTCGAAGCCTATTTTCGCAGAGTAGATTCGTTCTGATACCTCGACGCGCTGTTGGATTTTTTTGGCTTGTTCGGCCAGCAACTGCATTTGTTCATAGAGTTGCGCCATTTGCATTTCGGTTTGCTCGCGCATGGCTGCCAGAGCTCTGCCTTTGATTTTACCGACATCTTCTGGCTTAATCACGACACTTCCTACAGTGTGAGCATATGGCAGGCGCGACGGCGCTTGTGCCGTCTTTTCCTTCATCTTGTCCAAATCTATTTTGGACACATCGATTTCATTTTCCATTTTAATAGCCAGTTTTAACTTTGCCTCTCGAGTAGTTCTGCTGTTTTGGGTCTTGGCTTCAACTTGCGTTCTTGCCAGCGGCGATAGATTGAAATCATAAACCCTAACGCCACAGTATATGTGCCAAGCCACAGCACATTGATATAGGGCTTAATGCTTGCCTCGACAATCAGCGTTTCCTGCGCCTGAATGTCTCTGCTTATGCCTTTGGCTTCCACCATGACTCTGCCGCTTGTAGCATCAATGCGCGTTACTGCAAATGAGATGTTCGGCGCACTTTGCAGCGCGGCATATTCAATCTTCGGCTCTTGCCCTGCTTGAATGTAATAGATAGGTTCAAGGATTTCGGAACGCCCATCTTTGCTGACTTCCAAGATGGTTACAACTTTGACTTTTCCATCAACGCCGCCCAATATGCTCTTCTCCATATTGAAGTTGACAAACTTTACGGCGTAGCCTTCAAGTATTTGCGATTCGCCTTTTTTTAGAATCAATTGGTTCGGATGGTCTTTTATCATCACATTTACAGGCGCAATGTAAAAATCTTCTGTCAAGTAATGCACTACATCAGGATTTTGCACGGTCATGCGTTTTGTCTCATACATCACTGGCATCGCTATGTAAGACTTCTTGCCATCCGTGACTTGGATTTTGAATCCGCTTTTTCCGCCGCCCACGTCTTGCATTCCTGTGTAGGTCATTTGTTTGCCGAAGGCTTGCACGGTTTTGCCTTTTGGCAGTTCAATGTGTTGACTTTTGTCATATTTGGCCGAGCCAATCATGCCCAGTAGCATGAGGGCTAAGCCGACATGTGTCAAACTCCCGCCTGCGTATTTTGGATTGCCTTTCAAGACTTTCAGCAACACCTTCCCATTTGCAAAGAGCGAGAACGATGCTGTCAGTGCCAACAAAATCATTGAAACATCTTTCATACCACTAAGCATCAAGGCTGTTGTAAAGATTAGTGCCAGCGTCGCAGGAATCCAAAGAGCCTTGATGAGGTTTTCTCTATCAATCTTTGTCCACCAAATCGATTGCCCAATTGCCGACAGCAGTCCAATCAAGACAGCAAGCGGTAGCGTAACTTGGTTATAGAAATCGGGTTCGAGTTTAGTAACTGGTCGGTTCATGAGGGCATCGATAATCGGTGTGGAAATGCCTGCGACGACAACACCTGCCATCAGCATCAAGACGACTGCCCCACAGAGCAAGAAAAACTCACGAGAATACAGCGATTCTTCTTGCGAGACGACTTTAATTTCTTTGAACCGAACCAAGAGCAACACGACACCAAGTCCAAGAAAAGTCAGCACAAACGCAAGCAGTTGATTGTATAAACCTAAATCGGTGAAGGAATGGACGGACGTATCTGCCAGTATGCCGCTTCGCGTGAGGAATGAACTATATAGCACAGCCGAATAAGCCAACACGGCAAGCAACAAGTTTGTTTTTTTCAGTGCACCGTTTTTCTTCTGCACCATCATGGTGTGAATGAGCGCCACAATCAAGAGCCAGGGCACAAGTGAGGAGTTTTCCACAGGGTCCCAACCCCAGTAGCCGCCCCAGCCCAAGACTTTATACGCCCAATAGCCGCCCATCATAATGCCAATGCCAAGCGTTGCCGCACTAAAGAGCACCCAAGGCATTGCCGGGCGCACCCAATCGTCATACTTGTTCTTCCACATCGCCGCAATTGCATAACTGAACGGAATAATCAGCGAGGCAAACCCAACGAACAGCGTCGGCGGATGAATTACCATCCACGGATTTTGCAACAGCGGATTGAGTCCGTCGCCTTCCTTCGGCGCAGGCCCCATCGTGAATGCAAATACATCGCTTCCTAACCCCTCTTTGAGAAACGGCACTTCAATTCCTAAAATCATTGAGAGCAAAAAGGCTTGTGAGAGCGATAGCACGGTCATTACAGGAGCTTCATATTCCTTTGCCGTCTTCATCAAAAAGAAGCCAAACAAACAGCCATAGAACATCCATAGCATAAAGCTGCCTTCCTGACCCGCGTAGAAGGTTGAGATAAGATAGAAGATGTTCAGGTCAGTTGAGGAGTAATGTTTGACATAGTTGTATTGAAATTGATGCGTGAGAATCAGATACAGCAAGTGCAAGCCATTGATGAAAACAGCGCCCGCCATCACGAAAAAACTTTTTCTCGCAAAGCGCAACCATTCGTCATAGAGTTGATGATGGTCATCATGTTGTGCGGCACGGAAGAAAGCATATGTTGCACCAAGCGCGGCAATAAAGCCCAGAATTGTTACGAACTTGCCTGTAAAAAATTCAATGAGAATAGCTTCGGTTGTCATTTGAGTACACTGCTAACTGGTCAGTAAGAGATGATAGCCTTTCGGTCGCCCATTTATTTTTGTAGCCATGTGATAGGTTCAACTTTTCTTTTCGCTGTCGGCTTTTTCGGATTGGTATTTTGATGGGCATTTGACTAAGATGTCTTTTGCGTAAATTGTGCCTTCTTCTGACTTGCCTTGCACCACCAAACTTGTGGCCTGTTCGAAGTTGTTTGGCTTTCCATTGCGATAGACCACACGAGCGATGTTGCCTTCTTCGTCTTTGAGGTAAAAGATGAACACATTGCCGTTGATTTCGCTGGGCAGTTCTTTGACCCAGTAGCCTTTGATGTAGGCCAATTTGCCACTTTTTTCGGCTTGCGCAATTGATGCATAACCAATAGAACTGTTAGCCCATTCTTGCGCTGTGAAGCCAAGCCAAATGAGCACGGCCGCAACGGCAATCAAGCCAACAACAAATTTCGGTTTGATAGACATTTCGTTTCGTATCTGATTTAACCTGTTGAGCCTTACTAAAACCCTACAAAGTTACAAAACCGTTTCCACTTGCAGGTTATTTATCTTGGCTTTGGTCGTCTGTTTTGCAAGAGCGTTGGGGTTTGAAGATTTTTTGTAGGCAGGCTTGGTTCAAGGTCTCAATGATTTCATCGGCGCTTCATTGCGTGCGGCAGTTCCTTTCCTTCTCGTGTATTCTTTACCCCGGGTTCTGCGACCTGCAACAAGCCAGCCGTGCTCATGGCAGTAGGGGAATTTATCGGTTTTTGGTTTTTCCGTGTGGCAACTTGCACGCGCTTGCTCGTTGCATTCGTATCGTTAGCAAGTTGCCCCTGCCCTGAAACATCTGGCGCATTATTGCCCAATTTGCGCCCGATACTCTGCCGCTGTCATTAACGCCTCTATATCTTTCGGGTTATTGACTTTGAGCTTAATCATCCATCCTTCTCCATATGGCGACTTATTGACCAATGAGGCGTCTTTGAGTGCATCATTTACTTCAATAATCTCTCCCGCTACTGGCACAAACAGGTCAGAGACGGTTTTAACGGCTTCAACCGTTCCGAAAATATCGTTGGCGTTGAGTTTTGTGCCTACAGGTTTGAGATCGACAAAGACAATGTCGCCAAGTTCTGATTGTGCAAAATCGGTGATGCCTACACGAGCCACATCTGCCGATTCCATCACAATCCATTCATGCTCTTTGGTGTAACGCAGTGTTTCTGGAAAGACCATTGCCCGCAGTGGAAATGTGTAAATGTTTTTGGGTTGCAAATCTAAAATTTTTTCATGCGCCTGCCAAACCCAATGCCTTACATGCAATTACAATTTGCCCTATCTTTTTATTTCAATCAACTTCCTACTTATGAAAAACAGCACGATTAAAGGGTTCTTTATTTTTTCGGTTGCGCTCGGCGCAATCGTCTTTTTTGTTTTTACTCAAAAGGTCATTGAGGATATTCGACAACAGCAAAAACAGAAAGTCGATCTATGGGTTAAATCGCTTAAACTGCTCATTGAGCTTGATAACCCGCAAGAAATCTCGTTCATTTTCAATGAAATTGTTACAGTCATTGATTTTCCTGCAATGCTTACCGATGCCGAGATGAACCCCAGCACCATTCGCAACATTCAGGTTGATTCTTCAAAGGGAGAGGCATATGTGAGAGCTTTTTTGGAGAAGAAGCGCTTGGAACTGGATGCGCAATATGAGCCTGTAGCCGTTAAGCTTGATACGCTTGTTTTGCAATATGTTCACTATGGCGATTCGGATTTAGTGAAAATGTTGCGCATAGCGCCAGTTTTATTGAGCCTTGCCGTGGGCGTCTTTATTGCAGTTGCCTATTTTAGTTTTAGCGTCATTCGCCGCAACGAACAATCCAACCTTTGGATTGCTTTATCCAAAGAAACAGCCCACCAGCTCGGCACGCCTATCTCGAGCCTGATGGGCTGGATTGAACTCTTAAAAACCGCCAGCGATAACCCTGAAAGACAAGCGCAAATTATCTTCGAAATGCAAACTGACCTGAGGCGGCTCAACCGAGTTGCTACACGCTTCTCGAAAATTGGCTCGAAGGTCAGTCTGAAAACAGAGAACATTAGCGAAGTGGTGGCGTCCATGTTCAACTACTATCGCAGTCGGATTCCGCAAATGGGCAAAAGCATTGAGCTCATCATCAACGACGCGCCCGATATTCTTGCGCCCATCAATCGCGAACTCTTTGAGTGGGTCATTGAAAACATTATCAAGAACGGTCTTGATGCTATTCAGGGCAAAACCGGTACCATTTCCGCAACCATTTTCACCGAAGGCAATTTTGTTATCATTGACATTTCCGACACTGGCAAAGGCATTGAAAGCAAATACAAGAACGAAATTTTCAAGGCAGGCTTCACCACGAAGTCGCGTGGCTGGGGGCTTGGACTTTCACTCGCCAAACGCATCATCGAGGATTATCACAAAGGCAAACTGATACTCAAACACAGCGAAGTTGGCAAAGGCACGACGTTCCGAATCAAACTTCCACTCTCGCATTAGGCTCACAGGATTTCCAAAGCGGGTGATGCTCTTAAAATCCATCGTGCTACTCTATGCTCTAACTGTGTTGTAAATTTGCGTCATCACCAAGACACGCTAACACAATGCCACGCTTTCTGCTTACATTGGTTTTGCTTTTTTCGGTCGCTATTTCTGCGCAAGAGCGCAAGTATCAGCGCAAGTCGGTTTCATCGTTGGGGCTGTTGAATCTTTCGTTTGCGGAAGTTCCGACCGACATGGTTGAGAACCGCATCAATTATCACATTCAGTTGCCACGCTTTGATTACAACGTGCTTTCTGACAGTGCGCTTTCGGCATATCGTGAGCGATTATCGGCGTTGGGTGTTCACAATCTCTCGCCTTCACAAATCACCGCGATTCTCAATGAGACAATTCTCCCGCATGTGTCTGCCGCTGTTAAAGCCGTTGCTGAAGAGCGTGCGCTCGGAAATTTGAAAGAAGAGGATTTGGCGATGGCGGCAGCCAATAAACTCAAAGGTTCAGGCCTGACAGCGGCGGATATTCTCAAAGTGCTGAACGCGGCATACCTTTACATGCCTGTCATTACGCAATACAGCGAGTCGCTTGACGACGAGGAAACTCTGACCGTTAGCATCTCAGGTTACATTCTTTGGTTTCGCATGAAGACGAATCCTGATGGCCGTTCGGAAGCCGTGTTTGTGCCGGGGAGTTCCGTTGTGCAAAGCGGTCTGGGGAAGGCTTCTATTGGCGAGACTTATCAGACGCGCACCCGCACGCTTCCAGGCAGAGAGTTTGCACGGCTTTCAGCGATTGATGTTTGGGCGAGAAATTTGAGTTTAGCCATGCGCCGATTGCCAGATTTCAGAGTAACGGCCGAAGTTCTAAGCCTGCGTGGCGCAACACCCGAGGCCAACATCGGCACGCGCGAAGGGGTTGAGTTGGATGATGGCTACTATGCCGAAGAACTGTTTGAAAATTCTAATGGTGAATTAGAAGAGCGCATTATCGGCTTTTTCCGCGTGGCTTCGGTTGGCGATAACCGAAACAATCCATCGGCCACTTCCACCTTTTATCCGCACATCACCAGCGGGGTCGAGCGCGGGGTGTTGCTTAAAGAGCATCCACAATTCGGTTTAGATGTTGCGCTCCGCCCTAAATTTTTCCGCTTTCGTCTATCCAAAGAAACGACGCCTTTGCGCCGAGAAATGCTCCGTGAATATGGGGTTGAGGACGCTTTCGGGTTTCCAGTTCCGCTGGCGTTTGCGCTCAAAGAAGATGTGACTGAAGCCTTTGGTCTTGAACTTGGACTTCATTACAACCTGGCTCGACGAACGGGCGTGCGCCAATTCTTTGCAACGGCAGATATCGGATTTGGTATTGGGAATACGTCGTTTACGCCAGCTGCGCCCAATGGCCTCTCGGCACTGACGCTCAGCGCCTATGGGGGCGCAATGAAAAAATTTTGGCTTCGGCGCATTAACTTTTACATCGGGGGTTCAGGCGGAGTTGATGGGCTTTTTCTCTCCGTTGGGAATACCGAAGCAGGCGATTTGGAACGCCTTTCGTTCGTCACGATATCACTTCGCGCTGACTTTGGTATTGAGTATATGCTCACGCCAGATTTGCTTTTCACGATTGGGGGCAACTATAAATTTGGCTTTCCGCCCCTGTTAAGTGAGCTTGCATACAAAGACTTTTCTGCGGAAGATGAGTCACGAACATTCACGATTCCCGCCACGGCACGGGGCTTTCGCGACACCAGCTTCAATGGCTTAACGATTAGCATTGGCTTTTCGTATTCGCTTCCCTCTTTCGGCTTTTCGCTTGCCGAGATTGACCAGATTGATTACTGAAACGCTGTTCTAAAATCGCAAAAATTCCTTACATTTTCGGTGAATGAAGTTGCATCAACGAAATGTTTTCGAGCCATTTTGCCAAATGGGTTTCTTTTTCTACATCACGGACTTTTGGTTTTGGCGATGGAAAACTCTGTTTTCCCTTGTTCGTCTTCATCTTGATAGACAGGCGCTTCGTTCATATTACATCAATTTCTTTTTTTGCATCTACTCGGTTGCGCCGCTTTGGAAGAGCGTCGAGCAAGTTATTGAGGCCGAGTAAGGTTATTTAGGCGACTCTATGGGCGTGCTTCAGACTAAACAAAGTTTGCTTTATTTTGAAGATTCTGCTTCTGGCTGTGCGGCTGATTTGGATAAGCCTGCCGTGGTGTTTGTTAATGGTTGGGCGATGTCAGCGCGTTATTGGGCACCCTTAGCCCAGCGCCTTGCTCCACAGTTTCGCTTAGTTTGCCTTGACCAAAGCGGAACTGGTCGAACACGACTGACCGCCTTGAACCCTATTTTCACGATTGAATCTTTTGCCGATGAGGTTTCTGCGCTCATTGAGCATTTGGGGTTAGCACAGTTTCATCTGGTTGGGCACTCGATGGGTTCAATGGTTGCGGCAGAACTAGCGCACCGGCATCGGGCACAAACGCTTTCTACGACAATTATCGCGTGCGGGATTTTCACTTACAGCGCTGTTCAAATGGCTATTCTTTCTGCCTTCATTCGCAGCACGATGCATTTGAAGTTTCTCTTCCATCTTGATGTTTTCAAACGCGCTTTCATTCAGAAAGCTACCTCGCGCCCCATTCCCAAAGCATATGAAAAAATTTTGGTCGAGGATTTTGTGCACACCGATGCTGAAGCGGCGGAAAAAGTGGGCACATTTTCGCTCAACCCTGAGATTCTGCGTGAGTATCGCCGTCAAGTGGTCTCAATTCCTTCGCCCTTATTGCTCTGTGTGGGCAAAGCCGACAAAACCATTCCGCCTGAAGGCATGACGACGCTCTACGAAACGCGCCTTGCCGAACACCCCGAGCTTCCCACACACTTCGTTCAGTTTGAATCAGTCGGGCACTTGCCGATGCTTGAAATCCCAGATGAATTTGCCGAAGTGCTTTCCAGTCACTTCACAGACGCTCACAAGCTTCTTGCCGAAGTCCGTGCCTAATTGTTCAGGCTTTCCACTCAAATTTTTTGAACGCCAAGAGCGGCGAGAAAAAGGCATAGATGGCGTAAATCGGCTCTAAATAAACCATCTTCCAGCGAAACTCCTCTTCACCGAAAAGCGACATCGCTTGCAAGAGTGAAAACCCTCCGATGAAGAGTTGAAGCGGCAAGACCAAGACCATGAGAAAATTCACCAAATGATAGGTCATCAGGAAGAAAATCGCTGCGGGCGGGTAGTGAAGAGCGGCGGAATAGTGTCGGGCTTTTTGGTTGAGGAATTTCTCGAGCGTGGGTTGTGGGTCGGTCTCGACTTCAGCTGTAGGTGAGATGAAGTATTTGATTTTCATGCGCGTTTTTCGTGCAATGCGTTGGAGCAGCAAATCATCGTCGCCGCTCAAAATGTGTTTGATGGCATCAAAGCCGCCGATGGTTTCGAAGACTTCCTTGCGGTAAGCAAGATTTCGCCCTGTTGCCATGTAGGGGGCCTTTCGCCCGACTGCTCCAGCCGAGAGCATAGCGGTTCGGAAGCATTCATAGCGTTGAAAACACTCAATAAACTTTTCATTTTCTTTTTTGCGGAATGGCGAATAGCCCATCACAACAGCCGTACGCTTATCAAAGCATTTGAGCGTATCGGCAATCCATGTGGGAACAGGACGGCAATCGGCATCGGTCAAAAATAAAATTTCGCCTCTTGCCATGCGGATACCGGTTGCGAGCGCATGCTTCTTGGGCGAAACTCCACGCGGCACATCTTTGATTTCCACAAAGCGAATCCGTTCATCTTGAAAAAGTCGTACAACGGCTGGCGTATCGTCAGTCGAACGATCGGAGACAATGATGATTTCCAGCAAGTGGTGTGTTTGCACTATCAGCGCCTTGAGCAAGGCTGGCAAGTTATGTGCCTCGTTTCGCGCCGCCACAATGACCGAAACCAACATCTGCTGCACTTGATGGTTGGGGAAAATCAGCGCCGTCTTGGATTCATAAGCCACCTTCGAAAGCCCAATGTATGCAATCACATTCAGACAAATGAAAATCGTGCAGAGTACAAACAAAAACACGACCATAGCTACTTGGCCTGGGAGAGCAGTCTGAAAATGTTGTTGATTCTTAGCATCAATTCCTCGGGATGAACCGGCTTGGCAAGGTAGTCATTTGCACCAAGTTGTAGAAACTTAATGCGTGTGCGCACTTCGTTGTTCGCCGAAACCACCACGATAGGTGTATGCCGATGTAATTTGCTCGAGCGAAGCGTTTTCACAAATTCCTCGCCATTTACCTTCGGCATCATCACATCTGTGATAATTAAATCTGGCACATTCCCGGCCTGCAGCCATTTGAGCGCCTCATCTCCATCGTGCTTTGTTACTAAATCAAACATCGTCCCGAGCACACGCGACAGGAGCGTTAGGGCATCAATTTCATCGTCAATAACTAAAATGGTGCGTCTCTGCATAGTCCCCTTGATTTATTGCAAGATAAAACTTTTTTCGCTTTGCACTTGCCTAGAACTTTTCTGATTTTGCCCTATGTTTAGAAGATACTTTTGAGCTCAAACTGTTCATCCATGGAAGACCGACACAGTTCTATCTCTCAAGAGTCTTCTTCGGAAGTTGTTGCCTCTGAATTGACTCGTTCAACGCCTTCATTTCAGCGTCTGGTGCGAGAGCATAACTATGCGGTGCATCTTTTGCTTTTTCTGCTGACGCTTTTGACGACGAGCGTTGCTGGTGCATATTGGGTTGGGAAGGAAATTTCGTTTGAAAATTTTTCAAGTTTTTATCACCATCTTCAAAGTGGCTTTCCCTATTCGTTCTCGCTTTTGCTTTTTCTTACTTGTCATGAGTTCGGTCATTTTTTTGCGACGCTTTATCATCGGGTTCGGGCTTCGCTTCCTTATTACATTCCAATGCCGCCGATGCCTTTTCTGTTTCCGATAGGGACTTTCGGCGCTATGATTCGCATCAAGGAGCGCATTCCAAGCTCAAACAGCCTTTTCGATATTGGTGTCTATGGTCCGCTTGCTGGGTTTGTTGTTGCGCTTGGCATCCTAATTTATGGCTTTATCACGCTTCCGCCGATTGATTACATTCTTCAAATTCACCCTGAATATGAACTCTACTACCGCGTGCATGGCAAACTGCCAGTTCTTTCAGGTTCGCTCTTTACAGGCAAGAACTTGCTTTATTGGCTTTTGGAGCACATTTTTGCTGGTCCGAACATTCCCCCAATGACCGAAATGTATCACTACCCTTATCTTTTCGCAGGCTGGCTTGGCTGTTTTGTTACAGCCTTAAACCTTTTGCCTATTGGGCAGTTGGACGGTGGCCATATTGTTTATGCGATGTTTGGGCGAAAAGCCCAATTTTATGTGGCTCGCCTTTTTCTTGCGTTGATTATTTTGTTGGGTTTGCCCACTTTTACCGAGTGGGTGGTGTTTATTTTTATGTCTTTTGCCAATCGACCTTTTTCGGGCTTTTCTTATCCTGCTTGGATTCGCGAGGTTTCATGGGCAAGTTGGGTCATCTGGGCGCTGATTTTGTGGCGATTTGTTCGCTTAGACCATCCTCCTGTTTTAGAGGAGCATCGGCTCGATAGACAACGTATGATTATTGGCTGGATATGCATCGCGGTCTTTATTTTGTGCTTTACACCTGTGCCCTTTGGGCAATTGCCATAGTGAAGTGGCCTCAGCCCAGAGTGCTTCTGCTCTCTCTGACAGAGTTTGCAATTACCGCAGAAGCATATAGTTTAGCACAACTTTGGCTCTACAATTTATTCCACCAAGCAACACTGTGGCTTGCTTGCTTCCGAAGTCCGAAATTGTCCGACGCGCTTGCGCGCTTAAATTGATTCTGACCGATAGCGACGGTGTCCTGACGGATACTGGGGTCTATTACTCTGACAAAGGTGAGGAGTTCAAGCGTTTTTCTATTCGCGATGGCATGGGTGTTGAACGCTTACGCCATGCTGGCATTGAAACCGCGATTATTACAGGTGAAACTTCGGCCAGTGTTCGGCGACGTGCCGAAAAATTGAAAATGCCGTATCTTTATCTTGGCGTTAAGGATAAGCGTGCCAAATTAGATGAGATTCTGCGTGAAACTGGGTTGAGCCTTTCACAGTTAGGCTACATTGGCGACGATGTCAATGACCTTGAAATTATCGCCGAGATTAAGAAAGCGGGTTTAACGGCTTGCCCCAACGACGCCATGCCGATGGTGCAGAAAGCCGTTCATTACCGAGCCAAAGCCAGCGGCGGCTATGGGGCCTTTCGCGATTTTGCCGAATGGATTTTGGCGCACCGAACCGCTTAAAGACTTGCCGCTCTCATAGAGAGCAGATAGATTTCTACAAACCGAAACCTTTTGACAATGGCTTACGTTAAAATCGGAAACAAACTTGTCGGAGACGGTCAGCCCGTTTTCATCATTGCCGAAATTGGCATCAACCACAATGGGTCGCTCGAGATTGCCAAGCAGATGATTGATGGCGCGGTGCGTGCCGGTTGCGATGCCGTCAAATTTCAGAAACGTACTCCCGAAATCTGCGTCCCCAAAGACCAGTGGAACATTGAGCGCGAGACCCCTTGGGGCAGAATGACCTATCTCGAATACCGCTACAAAGTTGAACTCACAAAAGATGATTACATTGAAATTGACCGCTACTGTAAAGAAAAAGGCATTCTTTGGTTTGCGTCGTGTTGGGATGAGCCGTCGGTTGAGTTTATGGAACAATTCAATCCGCCTTGCTATAAAGCCGCTTCGGCTTCGTTGACTGACATTGCGTTATTGAAGAAGAAGAAATCTACTGGCCGCCCGCTCATCATTTCGACCGGCATGTCGACAATGGAAGAAATTGAGGCCGCTGTAGCAGCTATTGGCACGGAGAATCTGTTAATTGCACACTCGACTTCAACCTATCCTTGCCCGCCAGAGGAACTGAACTTGCGTATGATTCAGACGCTCAAGGCCAAGTATCCGATGTGTCCGATTGGCTATTCAGGGCATGAGACTGGGCTTGCGACGACTTGGGCGGCGGTTGCTTTGGGGGCCACCTTTGTGGAGCGGCACATCACACTTGACCGCGCCATGTGGGGCACCGACCAAGCCGCTTCTGTTGAAATCGGGGGCCTTGAACGCTTAGTCAAAAACATCCGTGATATTGAAAAAGCCTTAGGCGATGGCATTAAGCGCGTCTATGCCTCTGAACTCGGACCGCGCCAAAGGCTTCGCCGCGTTCAATCAACCATTTCCGCATCTTCCGCATCCTGAATATGCCGTTAGAACTTCTTTCGCCAGTCGTTATCATCAGTTCTGCACTCTTGTTCGTTCTCCTTGAACGGCTCTTTCCCTACACGAAAGGGCAACGCCTTTTCCATGAGGGCTTTTTTAGCGACTTGTTTCTTTACACCTTTTTGCAAAGTTATGTTTTAGCGTGGGTGATTTTCGGTTTTATTCACTGGCTTGACGAGGTTTCAGGATTTTCGCGCCTACGCCTCATGGCTGGTTTTCCAATCTGGGCGCAAGTAGTTTTCTTTCTTGTTACGCACGACCTTTACATTTATCTTTTTCATCGGTGGCAACATCGCAACAAGTGGCTGTATCGCCTTCACGAAGCGCACCATTCGCCACGCGAAATGGATTGGATTTCAGGCTCACGCTCACATTCGCTCGAAATTCTTATCAATCAAACGATTGAATTTGCACCGATTATTTTGCTTGGCGCCGCACCCGAAGTCGTCGTCATCAAAGGCATGATTGATGCAGTCTGGGGCATGTATATCCATTCCAACATTGATGTCAAATCAGGGGCTTTGCAATACATCATCAACGGTCCCGAAATGCACCGATGGCACCATGCCAAAGGCAAAGGCAACAGTGTCAACTACGCCACGAAACTGGCCATCTGGGATTGGCTCTTCGGCACAGCTTACTTGCCCAAAGATGAAAAGCCCAAGATGTATGGACTTACGGACGATTCATACCCGCTTAGCTCACCTGACTTGCCGTTTTTCCAACGCTTGTGGGATGAGACAAAGGTTTATGTGCTTCAACACACTGCGGCGTTTCGTCCGTTTAAGCGTAAGCAATTGTCGCCTGCTTCCAGGCACCTCTCATCTCAAAGACAAGCAGAGCGCTTACCTTGTGAGTCTCCTTAAATAAGGTCGTTCTCAAATGGTTTCCTATTTTGACTTTTTCGCCTTTACTTCTCATGCAACCTTTACCGAGATTTTCTAAACAAGGCTACTATCGTCAGCCCTCGCTTCACGGTGATAGAGTTATCTTTGTTTCCGAAGATGACCTTTGGGAAGTCCGTGCGGAAGGCGGCCTTGCCCATCGGCTTACCGCCTCACTTTCCGAATGCTCTTCACCTTCTATTTCGCCCGATGGCAAATGGATAGCGTTTATCAGCAAAGATGAAGGCCATCCCGAGGTTTATGTGATGGAATCTGATGGGGGTAATCCAAGGCGACTCACCTTTCTTGGCGCAACGCTGACACGCGTGCTGGGCTGGCATGAAGGACAGATTATTTTCACCACCAATGCCAAACAGCCCTTTCGCAAGTTTCAATGCTTGATGAAAATTTCGCCTTACGGCGGCGAACCTCAATCGCTTAATCTCGGACACGGCGTTGCGATTTCCTTTGGTAAAAACGGCGCAATCGTGCTCGGACGTAACAGCGCCGATGCGGCGCGTTGGAAGCGATACAAAGGCGGCACCGCAGGCGAGATATGGATTGATAAAGACGGCTCCGGCACATTTGAAAATTTCAGCGCGAAACTTGGCTTCAACAGCAATTTTGTTACGCCAATTTGGCTCGAGACACACGACAGCGCACGCATTTACTTCGTTAGCGACCACGACGGCATTGGCAATCTTTACTCTGCTTCGCTCGATGCCACCGACCTCCAACAACACACCTTCCACACCGATTACTACGTGCGCTATCCGCAAAAAGACAGCGCAGGAAGCAATCGTATCGTCTATCACGCCGGCGCAGATTTGTTCATCTTTGATGCCGATACAAATTCCAACAAGAAAATTGACGTTCAGTATCGCAGTCCCTTCACGCAACGCAATCGCAAATTCGTTGATGCGCAAAAGTATCTTGAAAGCTACTTCCCTCACCCCGATTCCGAACGCATTGCCATCACGACACGCGGACACGCCTTTGGTATGCACCTTGCCGAAGGCGCGGTAACCGAGTTCGGCAAAGATGATGTCGCACGCTACCGTTTAGCGCAATTCTTGCACGATGGCAAACATTTGGTTGTTATCTCCGACGCTTCAGGCGAAGAGCGTTTAGAACTTTACGCCGCCGATAGTGGCAACCTCAATGCCTTCCTCAAACGCTTTGAAGACCTTGACATCGGTCGCGCCGTGGCTATGGCGGTTTCTCCTGCCTCAAATCACGTGGCACTCTCTAATCATCGACAAGAACTTTTACTGGTCAATTTAGACACGGGCGAGTTACGTTTGATTGCCAAAAGCAAGTTTCAACGCATTGGCGGTTTTGCTTGGTCACCCGATGGAAAGTTCATCGCCTACGGTTTTGCGTTCTCTCCTGAAAAAAGTGCGATTGAAATTTATGATGTTGAAACCCAGAAGTCGCATCGCGTCACCAATCCCATTTTGGTCGATGAACAGCCCTGTTTTGACCCCGAAGGTAAGTATCTTTATTTCCTTTCAAAGCGTGTGTTTAATCCTGTCTATGATGATGTGCATTTTGATTTGAACTTTCCACGCGCTACGAAGCCATATCTTATCACGCTTCAAAAAGAGCTTCCGTCGCCATTTCTTGTTGAGCCTAAACTTTCCAAGTTACCTTCTGGCGAAAACAGCTTAGGGCACAATGGCAACGGCAAAGAAAAATCTAAATTGACAGTTAGCGTTCGAATTGATTTTGAAGGCATCGCCGAGCGCTTGGTTGAGTTTCCTGTGCCCGAAGGGCGCTATGTTGCTATTGGTGCATCCAAAGGCAAAGTCTTCTTCCTCAATCATCCCGTTCAAGGCTCGCTCATAGAACCTTCGAAAGGCGGCACGCTCGAGCAGTTCAGTTTTGATGAAAAGAAGCATGAAGTCTTATTTGAGCACGTGGAGTCTTTTGCGCTCTCACCTGACGGCACCACGCTTGTTATTTGTCAGCAAGGCAAGTTGAGTTATGTTCAGACGCGTATGCTTTCAGCCAAGTCAAAAGAAACTAAGCCGTTTGATTTTTCGCGCATTCGGCTTTCGATTGTGCCGCTGTATGAATGGACACAGATGTATCGGGAAGCGTGGCGACTTCAGCGCGACCAATTTTGGACCGAAGATATGTCGAATGTGGATTGGAACGCGGTCTATCAACGCTACCTGCCGCTCTTGGCGCGCGTGGCCTCTCGTGCTGAACTTTCGGACTTGATGTGGGAAATGCAAGGCGAACTTGGCACATCGCATGCCTACGAAATGGGCGGCGACTATCGCCTCGAACCCAAGTATTCCTTAGGCTTTCTTGGCGCAGATGTCGTTTTTGACTCGACTGTTCATGCTTATCGCATCACATATATTCCTGATGGCGACCATTGGGATTCGGCAAACGGCTCACCGCTCAAAACCCCTGGCGCCAATCTCAATGTTGGCGACCTCATTCTTGGCATCAACGGCACGCCTGTCAGCGAGTATGTGCCGCTTGGCGAACTCTTGGTGCATCAATCCTCTTCTCCTGTTACGCTGATGGTTGCCGATAAAGCGAAGCAAAATATCCGCTCGGTTGTCGTGAAAACGCTCGCCAGTGAAGAAATGCTCCGCTATCGCGATTGGGTGAATCGTAACACGAAGTGGGTGCATGAGAAGTCGGGCGGTCAGGTCGGCTATGTGCATGTGCCGAATATGGGACCGTGGGGTTATTCGGAATTTTTCCGCGCCTACCTTGCCGAATACGACCGTGGTGGACTAATCGTTGATGTGCGCTTCAACAGCGGCGGGCACGTCTCACAACTCTTGCTTGAAAAACTTAACCGCAAGCGGCTCGGCTACGATGTCTCTCGTTGGAACGAACATCCAGAACCGTATCCTGCATATGCCACCTTTGGCAATGTCGTGGCACTTACCAACGAATTTGCTGGGTCAGATGGCGATATTTTCTCGCACTCGTTCAAACTGATGAAACTCGGCGTGCTGGTTGGCAAACGCACCTGGGGTGGCGTCATTGGCATCTATCCGCGTCATCCACTCGCCGACGGCACCTACACCACCCAACCTGAATTTTCATTCTGGTTCTGTGATGTCGGCTGGGGCGTTGAAAACTACGGCACCGACCCCGACGTCTTCGTCGACATTGCACCGCATCACTATCGCGATGGTATGGACACCCAGCTCGAAAAAGCCCTCGAGCTCGTTTTGAAGATGATTCAAGACAATCCGCCGAAACTGCCCGATTTTACACATCGTCCGAACCTTGCCCTTTCAAGATGAAATTTAACAGGTTCTATCTGACGCATCGGTGAAAATCCGCCTCATCCGTTTCATCAGGGTTCCTTTTTACATCTTACTTGTTGCTTTTTTGCGACACTTCCCTAATGCTTTTTGTTGTCTTTTTGCGACACTTGTGCTTGAATCAGTTCGTTTTTTCCCTTTCTTGCGTTTGGCACGACTTTGGATGCTTAATCTGTTAACTCTAACTTACTTAACACGCCATCACAAATGGCAATTTTCAATAACCTAAACCAACAAACACTATGAAAAAACTTTTCGCATTTCTCGTGGCACTGCTCTTTGTGCCTGCCATCTCAAACGCGCAGTTGTATGTAACGGGCGGCATTTCCGCTTTCGGCGGTGATGCTGTCAGAAGGGCTGTCAGTGACGGCAATCAACAACAACAAGCGCAAGCCGCCGCCGAAGTCAGTGCTGGCTTCAACATCGGTGCCAAATACAAATACAAACTGCCGATCCCGATTATTGGCATCAATGCCGTTGGGCACTTCAACTATGCCACTGGCAAATCGCAGCTCAACAATCTCCCAAATCTTCCACAAGGCGTTACGCTCCCTGAAACCAATATCACGGCACTTGTCTATGGCATCGGCGTTGAAGTGATTCCGATTGGCTTCTTGCCGATTATTGACCCATATGTGAGCCTTGATTACACGCTGAACAGCTACAAAGAAAAGCGTGATGCCATTGTCATACAGGGTCAAACCATCTTTCCTGCGGTTGAAGGCTCAGTTTCGGGAAGTGGGCTTGGCATTGGGGTTGGCACGGGCATTAAACTCCCTGTCATTCCGATTGTCTTTGATGCTGAAGTCAAATGGCGAATGCTTGGCAACGACCGCAACTTGCTCACCGTCAATGTTGGCGCGGGATTAAGTTTCTAACCATTGCACCGTTGTATTGAGCCGCCTCATCACGGGGCGGCTTTTTTATTCGAGCGTTTCGTGCGAACTTTGCCTTTCTTTAACTTCAACCAATCTAACCGATGAAAAACTTACTGTTTCTCGCAACGCTTCTCTGCGGTTTGAGTTTTTCCGCCTCTGCGCAATTTGAAGGCGAAGTTCAAATCAAAATCACGGCGGCTGATGGCGGCGGCACGATGGCAATGTTTATTAGCAAAGATGCGGTCAAAACTGAAATGAACCTTTCTGCCGAGAACATGCAGATGCACATGGCCTCGCTCATGAAAATGGATAACCCGAACATCATTTACATCATTAACGACAAGTCAAAATCATACAGCGAACTTGATTTGAAGGAAATGGAAAAAATGGCGCAAGGCATGACACGCACGAAGGAAACCTACAAAGTTCAAAAACTCGGCAAAGAAAAAATTTTAGGCTACGACTGCGACCATATCCTCGTTTCCGACTCCAACAGCGAGATGGAAATGTGGATAGCCAAAGGCATTATGGATTACGACACGTTCAAGAAGTTCAACCAATCGCAACAAGACAATGGACTCGAAAAAGCCTTGAAAGACGCAGGCGTTTTGGGCATGCCGCTCAAACAAATCATGAACAAAGGCACTGCCGCAGAAACCAAAATGGAAGTCGTCAAAATCAATAAAGGCAAGTTGCCCGCTTCAACCTTTGATATTCCCAAAGGCTACAAGAAAACCGAAGGCGGCTTGATGGGTGCCGGCATGGATATGATGCCCGACGAAGCCAAAGCTCAAATGCGCAAAAGCCTCAAAAACATGTCGCCCGATGAAAAAAAGCAGATGAAAGATGCCCTGAAAAACATGCCAACCGAACAGCGCAAAATGATGGAACAACTGCTCAACGAAAACTAACAGGCAGTTGATAGTTGAGAGTTCAGAATGAAAAGTTAAGAGCCACTCACATGAGACCATCTACTTAACAACTTTCAGCTATCAATTATCAACTTTTAACTATCAACTAAACTTGCTATCACTTAACTGTGAAAATTACGCCTCGTTCTTCGGATTACTCCCAGTGGTATCTCGACATTGTTCTTAACGCTAAACTTGCCGATTACAGCGATGTGCGCGGCTGTATGGTCATTCGCCCCAATGGCTATGCGATTTGGGAAAAAATGCAAGCCGCTCTCGATGCGATGTTCAAAGAAACTGGACACGTTAATGCCTATTTCCCGCTCTTCATTCCTGAATCGTTTATGAAAAAAGAAGCGGAGCATGTGGAAGGCTTTGCGCCTGAATGTGCAGTGGTTACGCACGGTGGCGGCGAAGAATTGAAGGAGAAACTCTATGTGCGCCCTACATCTGAAACCATTGTTTGGTCGACTTACAGAAAGTGGATTCAATCGTATCGCGATTTGCCGATTCTTATCAACCAATGGGCGAATGTGGTGCGGTGGGAAATGCGCACGCGGCTTTTCTTGCGCACGGCTGAATTTCTCTGGCAAGAAGGACACACGGCACACGCTACCGAACAAGAAGCCAAAGAAGAAACTTTGCGCATGATTGAAATCTATCGCCGCTTTGCCGAAGACTACATGGCTCTGCCTGTGATTGTCGGACGCAAAACCGAATCCGAAAAATTCGCCGGCGCAAAAGAAACTTACTGCATCGAAGCCATGATGCAAGACGGCAAAGCGCTTCAAGCAGGCACCTCGCACCACTTGGGACAAAACTTCGCCAAAGCCTTCGACTGCAAATTCCAAAACAAAGATGGCGAACTCGAGTATGTATGGGCAACGAGTTGGGGCGTTTCAACGCGGCTTATTGGCGCGCTCATCATGGCACACTCCGACGACAAAGGCTTGGTGCTTCCACCAAAACTCGCCTCGCGCCAACTTGTGATTGTGCCTATCATCAAGGGCGATACCAAAACGCTTGTGCTTGAAAAATCAAACGAACTGCTGAAACTGCTCAAAGCCAACGGCATCGCCGCCTTCCTTGACGATAGTGACCAACAAACGCCCGGCTGGAAATTCGCTGAATACGAACTGCAAGGCATTCCACTTCGCTTGGAAATCGGCGCAAAAGACATTGAGAAAAATCAATGCGTCATCGCTCGCCGCGATACTGGCGAAAAGCTTTCCTTCCCGCTTGATTCCGCCTTGCCCGAAAAAATCAAAAAACTTCTAAACGACATTCAACACAACCTCTTTGCACGCGCCTTAGCCTATCGCAACGAGAAAACGAAAGAAGTCAAAACCTACGACGAGTTCAAAGCCCAAGTCGAGCAAGGCTTCGCGATTGCCCATTGGGACGGCACCGCCGAGACCGAAGCCAAAATCAAAGAAGAAACCAAAGCCACCATTCGCTGTATTCCCACCGACGAAGCCTTTATCCAACAATACAACTTACGCGAAGAAGGCAAGTGCATTTATTCAGGCAAGCCCTCCAACATGAAAGTCGTTTTTGCAAAAGCCTACTGACACACGGCAATGGACATTTTGCTTTGGATACTTTGTCTTGTTTGTGTTCTTGTTGGACTTGTGGGAACGATAGTGCCGATGCTTCCCGGCGCGCCGCTTGTTTTTTTGGGCTTGCTCTTTGGTGCGTGGGCGGAAGATTTCGAGAAAGTCGGTTGGCTTCCGCTCACAATTCTTGGCGTGCTGACGGCAGTTACCTTTGTGATTGATTTCATCGCTACAAAAATCGGCGTTGAAAAAACAGGGGCTTCATCGCTTGCCACGATTGGCGCACTGCTTGGAATGTTCATCGGAATTTTCTTCGGATTTGTCGGCGTGTTCCTGTTCCCCTTTATCGGTGCGGTTTTAGGAGAGTATCTCGTGAAAAGAGACACGATTCAAGCAGGAAAGGTCGGTCTTGGCACTTGGCTTGGCATGATGATTGCGATTGCGGCGAAACTTGGCATCAACTTCGCGATGATTGGCATTTTCGCTGTGGCTTATTTTTTCTAACGGCTTACACTTGAAGCAGGAGCAAGTTTTTTGGAAAGGTCTGCGCCGAGTGTGGCGTGCATGGTGCTTTCCATTGCGGGATTGCGGCGCAGAAGGTTACGCAGTTCTTCTTTTGACCACGCAATCAGGCGTGTCGGTTTCGTTGTTTTTACAGTTGCCGACGGCAAATTTCCCGTAATGAAACTCATCTCGCCCACAAACGCCCCATCTTTCAAACGCGTGATTTCTTTGCCATCAATTATGACGCTTACTTCACCATTGTAAATCAAATACACAAATTTCGTTTCCTTACCCTGTGTGATGAGTGTAACGCCTTCTTCAAGGTTCAACCACTTTGAAAGGCGCATCAACTTTGCAAATTCAAGTGGCGAAAAGTTTTTGAAAATCATCTGATAAATTTCCTTCTGCTCTTCGCTGAACTCAATGCCCCTGCGCTCCTGCCAAAGAATGAGCAGTTGCGCGATATTGACCGCCATAAACACGCCGTTCCAAAAAATCGGCGTCCAAAGCGGCTTTTCCGGCGCAAAGTAGTTGTAGGAAATGCCCGCCACGCAAGCCACAATTGATAACAAGCGCAAATAAAAAATTTCCTTGACCAGATACGAAATCGCAATCAAGGCAAAGGCCAGATGCCCGAAAAAATCAACCAGACTCATTGAACTTCGCTTCCAGTTAAACACCAAGTTACAAATAAAGACGGTTTGTTGCTTCCCCTGAAAAGCGTATATTTATCGTTCACAATTATTCAACACTCTTCTGAACACGCACTATGGCAAAGCAACAATCGTTTGGAGATAAAGCCACAAAGAAAAAGGCAGACTTAAAGTTCAAATCAGTGAAAATGGTTGTCTCCAGCCGTTCTCCCAAAACAGGGCATTGGCGCTTCAACGAAAAGTTCGTCAAAATCCCAGTTGAAATGGACGACATCAAGTTTCTTGAACAAGAACTCAAGAAAGCCTAACCTTTCGGGCATTGATACTTCAATGCCTTCTTTTTTGGCGTGATGACAAATGCGAATCGGTTGCATATCATCAACTTGTTATGAAGCGACATTTTTTTGACCTTATCAATTTAGACGCGCTCGGTTTTTCAGCATCGGCGATTTGTGCGGTGCATTGTTTAGCCATGCCGTTTGTCATCACGCTTTTGCCAGTGATTGGGCTCAGTTTTCTTGCACATCCGGCGTTTGAAGCGTCTTTAATTGCTTCAGGGCTCGTTATCGGCGCGCTTTCGCTCTCGCACGGCTACTTGAAGCATCACCATAACCTTCTGCCGATTCTGATTTTAAGTGCAGGGTTTGGCATGATTGCGATTGGACATTTAGAGACTTTTGAGACTTACGAGTTTTTGATTGTCTCCTTTGGCGCGAGCCTTGTCGCGACGGCGCATATCTTGAACTATCGCCTGATGAAGCACGAAAAAAATTGCGTGCATTAACTTTTGGAACGATGACGAAAAGTTTCTTGCATTTTCTTCTCTCACTTCTCTTGTCGCTTGTCTCGCTGACAGGTGCGCACAATCACGACCATTCAGAAACGCTTGCGATTGTTGAGACTTCGGACAGTGAGTCGCATTGCGACCTCTGCGCGATGAAATCCGCGCTGCATGGTTGCCAACTTCCTGAACCGATTCGGCTTGAACATTCACTCCCTACCTCTATTTCATTTGAGCCTTCTTACTCATCGCACGTTGTTTTTCACTTCTCGCCTCGCCTTTCTTCGCGCGCACCGCCGCACGCATAATCTCCTCCGATTTCATTTTTAGCCGTCTCTTTAAGCCTTTGGGACTTTAAACTTTTGAAAATGCGTCATTGCTTTTTCATCATTTTAGTTTTCTTGTTGGAGTTTTACGTTCAGATGAACGCGCAAACGCCATCGCCCGAAAAGCCTCGTGAATACAGGCTTTATGGGAAGGTCTTTGATGCAAAAACAGAAGAGCGGCTCTTTGGCGCAAGCATTGTGATTGAAGACTTAAAGCGTGGTACAACTTCAACGCAAGATGGCACTTACTCGCTCATGCTTCCCAAAGGCGAATACACCGTTCAAGTTCGCTTCGTCGGCTATCGCTCAAAATCGCTTCGTGTTGTTTTGACTTCGGATAAGGAACTGAACATCGCCCTTGAACCCGATGCGATTAAAACCGAAGAAATCACAATTACAACCGATAAAGACAAGGAAAAATTGACGGAATCCACGCAATCGCTTGATGTGATGACGAAGGAAGATTTAGACGCGCATCGCGGACAAACGTTCGGTGAAAGCCTGAAAAACTTGGCGGGCGTGAGCGTGTTGCAAACGGGCGTTTCGATTGCGAAGCCTGTGGTGCGTGGCTTTCACGGTCAGCGCATTGTGATTATGAACGCGGGCGTCAAGCAAGAAGGGCAACAATGGGGCGAAGAACACGCCCCTGAAATCGACCCGTTCTCTGCCTTTGAAGTTCAACTCTTGCGCGGCGCGGCATCAGTTGAATACGGCGCAGACGCCATCGGCGGCGTGATTCGGTCAGAGCCAAAACCTTTGTTCCTCACTGACGGTCTGCACGGCGAAGTGTTTATGAATCTCTTTGCAAACAATCGGCAAGGCGCGGTTTCAGGCTTTGTGGAGCAATCGTTTTCAAATGGCTTTGGATTTCGCGTTCAAGGCAGTTGGCGCAAGGCGGGCGATTCGTTTTCGCCTTCTTACATCATCGCCAATACAGGCTTTTCGGAACTCAGCGGCTCGGTGATGCTTGGCTTGAAGCGCGATTGGGGCAATGCGATGCTTTATTACAGTCGTTTTACAACGGAACTTGGAATTTTTCGCGGGGCGCACGTTGGCAATTTTTCCGACCTTGTTCGCGCGATTGAACTCGGCAACCCTGTGCCTGCCCTTCAACAAGTGCCTTTTAGTTATCAAGTTGGACTGCCACGACAAGAAATTGCGCACGATTTAGTTTCGCTACGCACTCAATTTGCACCGTTTTCTTTCGGCGTATTGAGCCTTGACGCGGGCTTTCAAGCCAATCAGCGCAAGGAGTTTGACGCACAGCGTGCCGCCGTCCGATTAGGCATTCCCTCGCTGAACTTCATTCTCTCAACGGCTTCGCTCGACGCAAAACTTCGCCACAACCCGATTGGTCATTTTGTTGGAACGATTGGCTTTTCAACCACGGTGCAGTTCAACAACATTGGGCGAAGTTTGGCTTATCTCATTCCGCCGTTTCAATCGCTTGGCGTTGGCGCGTTTATTCGCGAGCAATTTGTGATGAGCGATAACGTGAGTTTTGATGTTGGACTTCGCTACGACCTTCGCTCGCTTTGGGCATCGCCGCGTGTTTTTGACAGAACCGTAATGCGACAAGTTACGATTGATGAACAGCGACTTTTCCAAGCCGTTACCGCAAGTTTCGGCACAACCTACCAATTTGCGCGTGCGTGGTCGATTTCGGCAAATGTTGGAACGGCATGGCGACCGCCTTCCATCAACGAACTTTATAGCGACGGCGTGCATCACGGCACAGGGCAGTATGAAGTTGGCGATAGAACTTTGGGCGTTGAAAAAAGTTACAGCCTTGATGCGACGCTTCGCCACCAAAGCGCACGGCTTGAACTCGAAACTTCCCTGTTCTACAATCACCTTTCAGGCTTCATTTTTCTTGAACCCACGGGTTTGATTCAAAGTCTGCGTGGGTTCTTTCCTGCTTATCGCTATTCGCAATCCGATACGCGGCTTGTGGGCTTCGACGGCTCTATGCGCTACGCCGTGTTTGAGTTTCTTCGTCTTGATGCCACGCTCTCGCTGGTTCGCGGGCGAAATCTTGACCGCAATGAGCCGACCATCAATCTGCCGCAAGATAGGCTTCGAGTGTTGGCGCATCTTCATCTCTTTGAAACGCAATCCATCAAAGAGGGATATATTGAGTTCGGCGCAACGGCGGCGCGGCGACAAACCTTCGTGCCATTTGCACAGCGCGATACACTCCAACAACCTAACTCACTGATTGCAGGCTTATTCCCTGAACTTTCCGAGCAAGAGGCTATCGCGCGCTACGACAACATCATTCGGCTTTTAACGCTTGCACCGCCGGGTTATGTGGTTTGGGAAATGAACGCAGGTGCGACGTTTTACATCGGAACACAACCGCTGAAACTTGTCATTTCCGCGCAAAATCTTTTTAACACGCGCTATCGCGATTATTTGAGCCGATTTCGGCTCTATGCTGATGATGTCGGACGCAATGTGATTGTGCGCCTTCAACTGCCATTTGGGAGTTCTTGACCTTGTTCTTTCATCAATCTTTTTTCATTAACTCAACTCTGTAACAACTATGCGTAACTCATTCTTTTCTCTGCTCGCGCTTGCGGTGATTGCAAGCCTCTCACTTGTTCAACAAGGGTGCGGACACGACCACGACGAAAGCAAGCACGGCAACATCACCACGCTTCAGGTGATTTTAACCGATGGCCCAACGACTGTTTCCGCGAAAGCCGTTGACCTTGATGGCGATGGCGGCAATCCGCCTGTGGTTGACACGCTGACCTTGCAAGCGGGACGCTCCTACACGGGTCGTATTGAACTGATTGATGAAAGCGTCAATCCGCCTGTTTCGCGCACGGAAGAAATTCGCCGTGATGCTGATACACACCTGTTTCGTTTCACCGTGCTTGGCGGCGCGCAAGGCAGAGTGATTATTTCAAACCTTGATACCGACTCCAAAGGTCAGCCCTTTGGTATGCGCTTCAATCTGCAAGTTACCAGCGGCGGAACTGCCAATGGTGAATTGCGCATTCTGCTCGAGCATCACGACACGGGCGATAAAGGTGCTGGTGTTTTTGATACCGACATCGAAGCCGAATTTCCCGTTGTGATTCAGGCGGCAACAGTGGCTTCCAACTAATTTTTCCAACAACAAAACTCAATTTCAATGAAACGCACTATCATTTTTCTTGCGCTTTTCTTTTTATCGGTTTCAGCCTACGCACAAGTGCCGGGCGTTGGCTTATCGGCAAGCGTTGGCGGTGGGCTTGCCACAGGACAAGGCGATTTCAGCGACGCATCGGGCTACAATCTCGGCTTCAAAGCCAAACTCTCGTTTCCTGCACTGCCCTTGCGCCCTGTGGTGATTGCGGGATATAACGACTTCTCGCGCGAAGGCATCACGCTCAAAAATCGCATTCTCACGTTTGGCGCGGGCGTGGAGTATTCGCCGATTTCTTTCGGTGCCATCTCGCCTTATCTCGGACTTGATGCGGCAATGAACATTCTCTCCTCGAATGCAACCGAAGCACACGGCGTTACCCGTTTTGGCGGTGGCGTTGGAGTCGGCGCAGAACTCAATCTGCCTGCCTTCCCTGTTTCCTTCGACCTTGAAGCAAAGTATCGCTTTAATAATCTTGTTGGAAAAATGGAAACAGAACTTGGGCGCAATCACCTGCAAGTTGGCGTTACGGTCGGATTCAAACTCTTTTAGTGCCTTGTTCTTTTGTTCTTTCCTTTGTTGGTTATCGGCTCAGCGCAAGTTGAGCCGATTTTTTTTTTTTCGAGTTCCCAATTTTTCCCTCTCGGAACTTTCTTACGAGACTTTGACTTTTAACCGTGTAGTATTATGCCTAATAATATTGCGTTAAATTCTTGTCAACCTTAAATTTGCAGTTCAAATGCTTATCACTCTTTCATCTCAACTCGTTATGATTAGCCTTTCAAAACTTGGCATTTTCGGTTTAATTCTTGGCGTTGCCATCAGCAATTCAGCCTCGACAACACCTTCGGTTGAAGTTGGCAAGCCTGCACCCACCTTCACGCTTAAAAATGTCGATGGAAAAGATGTAAGCCTTTCGGACTTCAAAGGCAAAATTGTAGTGTTGGAATGGACGAATCCGAGCTGTCCGTTTGTTGTTGGGCATTACAAAAATGGCAATATGCCGAAACTACAAAAGGAACTTGCCGACAAAGGCGTTGTGTGGCTTTGCATTAACTCGACCAACAAGAACCACAAGGACTTTCAAACGGCTTCCGAGTTCAAAGCACAAATGATGGAGTGGAAAGCCAATGCCTCGCACTACTTGCTTGATGAAGACGGCAAAGTCGGCAAGATGTATGATGCCAAAACAACGCCGCACATGTTCGTGATTGATAAAAACGGAAACCTTGCTTACATGGGTGCCATTGATGACGACCGCTCTACTAATGGCGGCAAAGATGCCAAAGTGAATTATGTGAAAAAAGCCGTTGAGGAACTCTTGTCAGGTAAAGAAGTTTCGGAAAAAGTCACGAAGCAATACGGGTGTAGCATTAAGTATTGAACTTTTACTTCTGTTTCTTTGACAACGCCGCTTCGCTTGCGGCGTTTTTTGTTCTCATATTTACAAAGCACTTTTTTTCAGAAACATTTTTCTTCGGAACTCCACGCTTTTTTTCAGTGCCTCCATATCCAGCGGCTTGCGGTGAAATTCATCAATCTGTCTTGCTTTCAAGAGGTTTTGAATCTCTTCAAAATCTTCAAAACCTGAAATCAGAATCACTTGGAAATCCCTGTTCAGATTTTTAATCCTTTGTGCGGTTTTTCCGCCGTTCATTTCAGGCATTCGGTAATCGACAATGAAGACTTGTGGGAAGTAAGGCTCTGCTTCAGCAAAGGCAAGGGCTTTTCTTGGAGAGGTGAACGATTTGATGGCGTATGTACCGTCGAAAACATCGGAGAGGGTTTCGCAGACCATTGGGTCGTCATCAATAATCACTAACATTTTGGGTTTAGAGGTTACTCGTTTTCAAGTTGGGATTCCGCGATGAGCTCGTAGTTTCCTGTATTCGTGATGTCAGAAAAGACGAATCGTTTGTTAAGGTTTTTGTAAATCCAGATTTCGCGTGCGGGGCGGTTTGCAGGGAACTCACGTGAAACATCGGTGGGTTTTCCGTAGCGGATATAGATGCGTCCTCTATCCGTGCGCCAGCCAAATTCACGGTTAGTGTAGAAGTTGAAGAAGGTGTAATCGACACGGCGGAAGTATTCTTCGAGGGCTTCGTTAAACTCGGTATCGGGCGTTGGGTCTTGATCTTTCCAGAAGGCAAGGAACTTGCGGCGTTGCTCGGCGGGATTTCCATCTAAAAGTTTTCCTACTTCATCGCTTGTAATCATAATACCTTCCATCAGGCGCACGGCAAGTTCAATATCGTAGAGCGGATATGGCATATTGATCCAGGCATTCTCAAATTCCTTTCTGACTTCAACTACTCCGCCTTTTTCGGCGACCGCTACCACTTTGAGCACATATTTTGTGTTTCCAATTGCTCTGGCCTTAAAATCAATTAAGGCAATGAGTTGGGCAGTGGGCTCTTTCGATAATTCAGCCACGAGGCATGCTTCTTCGGGTGATTCACGTAGGAGAGTTATGTAAAACCAATCGCTTGGCGATAGTTTTCCTGAGGAAGTCAGAACTTCTCGCTGGTCTTGCTTTTCGAAGAGTTCGTAGGTCATTTCTCGAATGGAATCGGCATTGAGTTGAAGATACATCATGGCTAAGAAGTCTTTTCCAAATGCGCCGTTTCCTGATACGCCCAGTGGCTGCATTGTGATGGTCTCGGTGGTTATTTTGGGGCGATTGATGAATAGGAGTTGTGAGGCTTTCACTCCGCCTTGCTTGCTGGTTGCAGGTTCGGCTGAAAGTTTTAATACTTGCCGCTCCATTCGGAGCGACTTTTGCAAATCGTTGTTCGTTACTTCAACCATCACTTCGTAGTCGCCTTTCTTCAAGGGCAGTGAGAAGAGGGTTTCGATAAATTCGGTTCGGCTCATGGTTTCCTCATGCGTCTCAACCGTAACGATTTTGCGTCGAATACTGCGTGCTACCGCCACATTCCGCTGAAGAATTTCGGTTGTGAAGGTTAAATCTGTCGAGAATTTCTTATCGCTGTTTCTGACGAAAAAGGCATTTTCGTAAGAGAGGCGAACATTGCCAATTAGTTTAATTGAATCCTGATGCACAGCGGGGAGCGCCACAAATTCAGCGAAGAATAGCGGACGGCGATACTTCTGCACAATATCCAAGTAGCGATCTTGCGAAACTGCTGATGCGTAGCAACTGCAAAGCAGGAACAACCAACATATTCGCTTCATTGGTTACACACTGTTCGCTTTAAGCGGTGAAGAAATGAAATTACAAAAATGCGCGCAAAACTTTTTGGTTAGTTTTCACATAAAAAAGTAGGCAGCCCCCTAACTAGACTGCCTACTGTGGCTGGAGAGAAGTGAAGAATAGTAGGACTAAACAACACCTCGTCAAATGTCGTGCCATTCTCGATACAGGTTTGCAAACACCTAGGTTTTTTCACTATTATTGCACATAGTTTTACACGTTTGTCAGCATTTTCTCATTCTATTGAACATTTTTCTTACTTTGATGGCTCACAACACAGGCACAAAATCCACCTACGTTAAGACGATTCACAACCGCAAAGCGCGCTTCGAGTATGAAATTTTGGACACTTGGGAAGCCGGCATCGAACTTAAAGGCACAGAGGTCAAGTCGATTCGACAGGGCAAAGCCAGTTTAGATGATAGTTTTGCCATCATTCATCGTGGCGAGGTGTATCTTGAAAATATGCAGATAACCCCTTATGAACTCGGCACGGTTGATAATCACGACCCCAAACGCTCACGCAAATTGCTCCTGCACCGCGAAGAAATTGAAAAACTTCGCCTAAAAGTCGCTGAAAAAGGCTTAACCCTGATTCCGCTCAAACTCTACTTCAACGCAAAAGGCAAAGCCAAAATCGAACTTGCGCTCGCCAGAGGCAAAAAACTTCACGATAAGCGCGAAAGCATCAAGCAACGTGACTTGGAACGCGACCTGCGACGCGGGGAATAAATTACAATGGGCTCTTTTAACAAGGTCGGTCTTCCAGCGGGACAATAAAATCCTCAATCACTTTTTTGCTATATGCCTTCCACGCACCACGAAAATCACGGCTTGAGACTGCAATAAATTGCTCCATCAATGGCGAATTCAACCGTTCCAAGAGCCACTGCATATCACCGTCATACTTGATGAAATACCCTGAATACACTGTGCAGTCTTCATTTTCATACAACACAAAGTTTGGCTTGCGGTTCATTGGTGAAAAAATGATTTTCTTTCCGAAACTCGTTTCCAAGCTCTGACTCCTACCAAATGCATACCACGCCACAGGGTTCGGTCGACCGTTATCTCGCTTATCCAATTCAGGTTTTACAGACAAGAGGTATTGATATGCCAAAGGAAAGTTCTCTTGAAGATTTTTTTCAGGAATGATTTCCATCTTTCCATTTACCTTTTGATACGGAAACAGCACGTATTCTTTGATAGGCTCATCGCTACGCTTTAAGGTTGAGCCTTTTACAATCGGTTTCAATATCGCACGCTCAAGTTTGACTTTGCCTTTGAGTTTCGTTTGTGCCCAAACGGTCTCATCATCTATTGGCTCAATCGGAAAGATATAGGCTTTATCGCATAGCGTTGTAATTCCCACGTGAATCTGGCAAATATCCCCCAGCCGCTTTCCCTTGATTTTTTCAGGCTCTTCGGGCGAAAGCCGCCAAATTTTTTGGCGCCAGAGTTCCTTCAGCGCAACAGTTCTGTGTTGAAACCGATTGAGCGTTTCAGCCCGATAGTAGTCAAATTTCGCTTGTGGGGCTTTCGTGAAAATTGTGATTGCGCTGTAAGTTGTCGCATCGTCAAAGAGTTGAAGTTCGCCATAGTTGATGATTTTTTTTAGGCTTCCATTGGTGGCAAAAAAGTCGCGGCAGGCTTTGGCGGTTTCGGTGTAGAAAAATGTGTTTGGGGTAATGAATCCTGCTACACCCGTTGGTTTCAACAAATGATAGGCAAGTTCAAAAAAAGCAATGTAACTATCGGTCGAGCCACTCTTGCAGAACTCATAATGTTGTTGAATAAACTTTCGCTCTCTTTCTTCCAAATGTTGAATGCGAATGTAGGGCGGGTTACCGACAATGAAGTCGAAGCGTTCAATTTCTCCTGCAAAGAACATATCGCGCTGTGGCAACTGGTGAAGTGCATTTCTGACCGAAATGTTCCAATCCACTTGAACCCCTAACGATTCAACAAGGCTTGTCAAATTTTTTTTGCATTGCTCAACAGCGATTTCATCAATATCCCAACCATGCACGGCGGCAAGATTTTTTTCCAAATCTTCACGATGCGACATCTTTACGATGCGTCTGACAACCTCCATCAAGAATCGCCCATCACCGCACGCAGGGTCCAGAATCGTTTTTCCCAACACTGCCGATGACGAAAAGCCTACCTCGTCCAAAATTTTTGCAACGATAAACGGCGGCGTATAGACTTGACCATAGCGTTTCTCCTTATTGTATATCTTTTGAAGGCTTGCCATTCCCTATGGCGCCCAATTTTGTTGAGAGATATAGAGCAAATTGCCTTGTGTAATCGTCTCTTCTCGTTCGAGGTTACGAACTTAATCCCAACGCAGAAGATTGGTTCGCCTGCATGAAATTATTGTGATGTCAATATCTTTGGGATAGTATTTGCCCTTGACGTTCATTTCCTTTGTTTTCTCTCCCACAACACTTACACCGAACTCTTTTCCCCAGACTTCTGTCAACAGGTCTGCAATGAACTTGTGAAGCGGCTTTAATTTTTCGGGACTTCTTGCTCCTTTTTCCTTGTATTGTTTGAACGATTCGCTAATTGCGCGTGCCAGTTTTTCTTTGGCATTTCCGTGGTCGCAATGTGGGGTTAGGGTGTATTGCGGTAAATCATGCGCGGGTAAGGAATGGTCTCGCGGATGTGTTCTGTGCCGCAAATCCAGGCTATGGTGCGCTCCAAGCCCAGTCCGAAGCCTGAATGCGGCACGCTTCCGTAGCGACGCAAATCCAAAAACCATTGAAAAACATTTTCAGGGAGATTTTCTTGTCGGATTCTTTCCAACAAGCGGTCTAACTTATCTTCGCGCTGACTGCCACCAATAATTTCGCCGTAGCCCTCGGGCGCCAGCATATCCATTGCCAACACAATGTCTGGGTTTTGCTCATCGCGTTTCATATAAAACGCTTTGACAGCAGTCGGGTAATGATGAATGATACATGGCTTTTCAAATTGCCTCATAATGGCTTCTTCTTGCGGCGCGCCGAAATCTTCTCCCCAAGGAAAATCAATCTGGGATTCCGTGCCGTCTTCATTTTTCTTAATCAATTTGATGTGGTTTTCGTTGAGCCATTTGACTGCGTCGGTGTAAGAAAGGCGATGAAATGGGCGTGTGATTTTCTCGAGCTTCGTGGTATCGCGTTCCAAGATTTTTAGTTCTTCTTTTCTCTGCTCCAATGTGCGCTGAACGATATACTCGACCAGCTCTTCTGCTAGGTCCATGTTCATCTCTAAATCGTAGTAAGCCATTTCGGGTTCGACCATCCAAAATTCTGTGAGGTGTCGGCGCGTTTTGGATTTCTCGGCGCGAAAGACGGGGCCGAAGACATAGATTTTTCCGAACGCCATTGCACTGGCTTCGCCGTAGAGCTGTCCCGATTGGGTGAGATATGCTTTGCCCAAGTCGAAATAATCAATTTCAAAGAGTGTGGTCGTGCCTTCAGCGGCGTTAGGGGTGATGATGGGCGAATCCACCAGAGTAAAATCACGTGCGTTAAAGAAATCGCGAATGGCGTTAATGACTTCGTGCCGAATTCGCATAATTGCCCATTGGCGCTTAGAGCGAAGCCATAAGTGGCGGCGGTCAGCAAGAAATTCAATGCCATGTTCTTTGGGCGTGATAGGATAGTCTTCAGCAATTTGAACAATTTCCAAATCGCTGATTTGCAGTTCATAGACATCTTCGAACTTAGGGTGCTTGGTCACCGTGCCAGTAACGATAATTGAACTTTCTTGTTTGAGTTTTTGGAAATCCTCCCAGACTTTTTCGCTGACATCTTTTTTGGAGACCACGCCTTGCACAATGCCAGTGCCGTCGCGCAGTTCAGGGAACATGACCTTTCCCGATGAGCGAATGTTATAGAGCCAGCCTTTAATGGTTACAGTTTCGCCGATGTGATTTCGGAGATGGGCAATGTAAGTTTGCTTTTTAGACATATTTATGAAGGTTAGGATTCAGCATTAGCAGGCGGCTTAGTGAGAATAGCATAGCGCCCTGCAAAGAGAAACATCAAGGCCAGGAGCGCAAGAAAGAGATTGAGAATTGAGCCGAAGGTAAAGAATGTGCCATGAAACACCATGGCGTCAATGAAGCGATTGCCTGCAACGAGCGGCGTTATGTAAAACCCCATCCGGTATGGCGTAGCGGAAAGGCGCATTGTGCCAACTGCACAAAAGGCTTCGAGCGCGCCAACGGCCGCTATCATGAACGAGGACAGCTTGGCCTTATCGGCATCCACAACTTTCAGTTGCTCAATCAGAAAAGTCTCATCGCGTATGAGAATATACAACCCTTCAATGACGCATGTGGCCCCCATGATGCCCATTATCAATGATGCCAAAAAAATGGCGCCTAAGGCTTTTTTTCGGATAATTTCTTGCGCCGCTGGGGAGAGGTCTTCAAAGCGTTTGCGCTCGGGCTTTTTCTCCGACATTAGACCGATGCTTTTTTTGCAGGTTTCGGTTTGATAACCTTTGGTGCTTTGCTGTTTTGCGCTTTGCCGTTTTGGTTCTTCTTCGACTTCAAATCGTTGAGGCGTTCCATTGCCGTAATGATTGCACGTTCAGCAACAAAGAAATCGTGCCAGCCAAAACTTTCCACTTGCTTGCCTTCAAGTTGCTTATAGACTGTGAAAAAATGCTCAATCTCGCTGGGCAGGTGTGGCGGAAGGTCGGCTAATTTTCGCACGCTGTTGTAAATCGGGTCATTGACCGGAACAGATAACACTTTATCATCTATGCCCTTATCATCGCGCATTTTGAGCAAGCCAACGGGTCGAACTTCAATCAAGCATCCTGTAAAGGTTGCGCCATGTGTCATGACCATAATATCGAGTGGGTCACCATCTTCGGCCAGTGTGTTCGGAATAAAGCCATAGGCGGTCGGATAATGCACCGACGCATATAGCACACGGTCGAGCTTAAAGACCCCGAGTTCAGGGTCGTATTCGTATTTATTTCGCTCTCCTTTTGGAACTTCAATTACGGCGTTGACTTCCTTTGGGACTTTTTTGCCGATAGGCAGTGATTTGTAATCAATCATATTGAAGCTTTTGTATGGTTGCGAAAGATGAAACGAAAAACTCTGCGGGTGAGGCAGAGTTTGGCAAGGTCAGCGTTACTTTGACTTTTTCTTCTGTTGAGCTTGCTCAAGCGCGGCTTTCTTTTTAGCCTTCATGCGAGCAATGGCTTTGCGGTGCTTTTTGGCAACCAGTTTATCTTTTTTGTTCATCGCTGAACAGGCTGGTTAAGATTAAAGTTGAACGGCTATGATACAAATTTTCTTGTGAATTTTGCACGTCTGACATGCCTGCACTTGGAGTTTATTCCACGAACACGCCCATTTTGGCGAACTTCTCAATGCGTTCTTCGACAAGTGTTTGTCGGTCTTTTTGCAACAGTGGTTTCAATTCTTCAATCAAGGCTTCTTTGAGCGTGTGTGCAGTTTGTTCAGGATTGCGATGTGCGCCGCCAATGGGTTCAGGAATCACTCGGTCAATAATGCCGAACTCGATTAAGTCTGATGCAGTAAGTTTTAAAGCTTCAGCGGCTTGTTCTTTGAAGGACCAACTTCGCCAGAGAATTGATGAACAGCTTTCAGGCGAGATGACGGAATACCATGCATTTTCAAGCATTAAGATTTTATCGCCGACGCCGATACCAATTGCACCTCCTGATGCACCTTCGCCAATAATGACGCAGATAATCGGTGTTTCAAGTTTTGACATTTCAAACAAATTCCGCGCAATCGCTTCGGCTTGTCCACGCTCTTCGGCTTCAATGCCCGGAAATGCCCCTGGCGTATCGATGAAGGTGATGACCGGTTTTTTGAACTTTTCTGCCAGTTTCATAATCCGCAAAGCTTTGCGGTAGCCTTCGGGGTTTGCCATGCCAAAGTTGCGATAAAGGTTTGATTTCGTATCTCGCCCCTTCTGATGACCAATTACAGCAACGCTCTGCGAAAACCCTTTACCATCTTTGAGTTTTGCAAATCCACCGATAATCGCCTTGTCGTCGCCGAAGGCTCGGTCGCCATGCAATTCGACAAAATCTTGGAAAATCATGTAGATGTAATCTTGGGTGTAAGGCCGTTCAGGATGGCGAGCCAGTTGAACACGTTGCCAACGCGTCAGGTTGCGATAAATTGAAGCGCGCAAATCCTCTACCTTGCGCTCCATGAGGCTAATCTCATGCGCTAATTCGCTATTTACTTGCCCGTTGTTGTTTTGAGCAAACGCTCGCATTTCGGCTAACTTCTCTTCTAATTCCACCAGCGGCTTCTCAAAGTCTAAAACGATTTTTGGCATAGATGCTCCATAGAAAATTTTAACAAGTTAGGTGCAAAAGTTACATAAAAACTGATTTCGAGATGCAGACCGGCAGAAGATTATTGCCAGACAATTTGCCCATCTTTTTCTGTGGTTTTGATTCGTGGTTCGGTTTTGGCAAAGCGGTAAAAGAATTTCCGCTCTACTTTGCGCATAAACGGCGAAAGTTCGACAACCACAAGTCTCGGCTCTGCCACTTGAATCCACCGTTGCAGGCTTTCTCTCTCTTGCCAACGAAAGCGCAAGCATTTTGCAAAAATGACATCGGCTTTGAAAAAGTCATTTGCCGAAACGCCCTTGATATATTGCGTGCAAATCAGCGATGCCTGTTTTGTCAAGATTTTACAGTGCTCTACGGATGGGCGAATCAGCACAGCGCCTTTTGCTTTCATGGACTCCGTGCGGCTCAACTTCTTTTCAATCGGCACGCCTTCCGCTATACTATCGCTTGATGCAAACTGAACAAATGCGCTTGGCGTTAAGCCAAAAGTCCGTAACTGCTTTTCCAGGCGCAACCAATCCGCACGACATGCTCCTGCATCAATCACAAGCGTTTCACCGCAGGAATTAACAAAGATAGATGTTCTGCCCTGAACTGCGTTAAAGATGAACCTTGGCGCACGCTCGGTTGCCTGAAATATCGGAAGCCATATTGCAAAATTGATTGCTGAAAGTGCCACAATTGCCCATCTGGCACGAGTTTTCGGATTGTGCAGTTGAAGCAACGCCACCACGCTCATGTAATAAGCCATCAGCATCGGAATGCTCGCCTGAACCGCAACGGCCGCCATGGGCAACTTGCTGAACCACTTTGCACATACAATCGCCCCATGCACAAAGTAAAAGACGCTGACGGCATAAGGCATTGCAAGCGTTTGAGATATGAGCTCAAAAAGCATCATCGGTATTGCAGCATAAACTGCAAGGCTGGTGAGCAATACGACGGGCAGATTAGCCAAGATGCCAAGAAACGCCGCTGTGCCAAAGTAATATGCAATCAATGGCGCAACCCCAATAGACGCCGAGAGCGTTAGCGCAAGCGACTCCCACGCATACTGAACCAATGCTACACTCGCTTGCATCCAATTCGTTTCAGTTTTGAAGACCATGAGTTCAGACAGGCGCGGATAGATGAGCAAAATTCCAGCAACCGCTCCTGTTGTTAGATGCACGCTTGCATTGAAGAGCGCTCGAGGGTCGAGCGTAACAATCACAATTAGACAAAAGGCCAACGTGTTCAGCGGATACGCCTTGCGTTCAATGACTCTTGCAAATTCAAACACTATCGCCATAATCACGGCTCTTACCACTGGCGGCGAGTTCCCCGTGATATTGCTGTAAAAGACAAGAATCGCTGCTGCTGACCCGAATGCTACCCACTTCCCTACTTGCGTTGTTTTTAATCGCTTAAACACTAACTCCAACAACAGCACCAATAAGCCAATATGAAGCCCTGAAATCACCAGCACATGCATTGTGCCTGTTTTTTGGAACGCCAGTTTGATTTCATCGCTCAAGTCGCTTCGCTCACCGAGAATCAAGCCTTTAACAAATTGTTGTTCATCGCTGTTCGGAATCAGCGTTTCTATTGTCTTGGAAAGATGCTCTGCAATTGGCATGATAATGTAGCGTTCATAGAAGCCAAGCTTGACCAGACCTGTTTTTTGAATGAGCGAATCGCTTCGCACCAAAAGCATCGCAAGAATATCACGTTCTTGAAGAAATTGGCGGTAGTCAAATTCGCCTTTGTTCATGGCTTTCGGTGGGAGTTTCAAGTATCCGCTAACCCAAATTTCATCGCCTAACTTCAACTTTTTTTTCAAGTCACCACTAAGTCGGACGCGCACTTTACCGCTCACGCTGGTTGTCTTGCCGTTTCGTGTGAGTTCCTCGCAGTCAAGCGTCCATTGTGCCGCGTGGTTTTTACTGCTGACCTTCGTTATTAGTGTGCCTTTCAGAGAGACGGATTGGTTGACAAATTGCACTAGGTTGGTTTGTGAGATGTATTTCGTTTTGAAATTGCTATAGGCGCAGAATGCCGAGAAGAGAAGTAGCATCACTGCCCCCAGTTCAGCGGCGCATAAATGATGGCTTTTCTTGATTGAGGCTAATGCGTGCAGAAATAGTGCCAGGATGAGCCATGCGAAAGCCAGCGGAAGTAATATGTGAAGGCATGCCGGGAATCGTGAGCCCGTGTAGATACCCAGTGCAATAACCAAGATGGCATATAGCGAGGGATATGCCATTAGTGAATTATATCAATCCATCCAAATCGTTGAGAGACCAAACAGAATTGCTGCTACGATTGCGCACCATGAGAGCCGAACAATCAAACGAATCTGCTTATCCATTTTTTCAATCAGTGCGTCGCGCTCTTCACAGAGCGATTCATACTCTAACACCATGATTGCTTTTTTGAGAAATGCTTCCGAGCCTCGTTCTAATTCTTCAGCAGTAAAGTTCGTACGTGGTTCTTGCATATTTACCTCCAAGTTCATGAGCAGTTTTGGAGAATTTACAGTTCGTTTTGTCCTCTTGCAAAGTCAGTGTTCAGCCTTGTGTTTTTCATCACACTTGAAGGTGTTGTTTGAGCTAGGCGTCCAATCGGCGGCTGGCCAATTTATCGGAACGCTTCAATGCCTGTAATATCGGCACCGACGATAAGCGTGTGAATTTCGTGCGTGCCTTCGTAGGTTTTGACAGATTCAAGATTCATGGCGTGGCGCATGACGGGATATTCGCTCATGATACCGTTTGCACCCAGAATTTCGCGCGCCATTCGTGCGATGTTGAGGGCAATTTCAATGTTGTTGCGCTTTGCCAGTGAGACTTGTTGGAATGTCATTTTGCCTTCATCTTTCAACCGTCCTAATCGCCATGCTAAAAGTTGCGCCTTGGTGATTTCGGTAATCATATAGACGAGTTTTTCTTGAACGAGTTGGAATCGCGCAATAGGTTTATCGAACTGGATGCGTTTGCGGGCATAATCGAGTGCCACTTCATAGCAGGCAATTGCCGCACCAACACCGCCCCAGGCAATGCCGTAACGCGCTTGGGTAAGGCACGAAAGCGGACCTTTCAAGCCCTTGACGTTCGGAAGCATGGCTTCCTTTGGCACGCGCACATCTTGCAGGATGAGTTCAGACGTCACAGATGCACGAAGCGACCACTTGTTTTTCATTTCAGGCGCTGAAAACCCTTTCGCATCATTTGGCACAATGAACCCACGCACAGCACCATCTTCTTCTTCGTTCTTAGCCCAAACAATTGAAATATCAGCGATTGAGCCGTTGGTAATCCACATCTTTGCGCCGTTAAGAATGTAATCGTTGCCATCTCTCACAGCACGTGTCTTCATAGAGCCGGGGTCGCTTCCGCTGTCCGGCTCGGTTAAGCCGAAGCAACCTATCAACTCGCCCTTGGCTAATTTAGGCAAGTAGTATTCCTTTTGCTCTTCCGAGCCGTAGGCATAAATCGGATACATCACGAGTGCCGATTGAACAGAGGCAAAACTTCTGATGCCAGAATCGCCGCGCTCTAATTCCTGCATCATTAAACCGTAGGCTACATTGTTTAAGCCTGCACAGCCGTATCTTTCGGGCAATGTTGCACCGAAGAAGCCAAGCTCTGCCATTTCTTTGACCAGCTCCATCGGAAAGATGGCTTTCTGTGCGCAATCATCAATGATAGGCATGACACGACGCTCGACCCATTCGCGCACGCTATTGCGCACAGCCTTTTCCTCGTCGGTGTAAATGCCCTCGTCTAACTTGTAGTAGTCGGTGTTGATAAGCGTATCAACAGATTCAGTGTTGTAGAACATGGCTACAGAAAATTTTAATTCTGGGAAACTTTGATGGTGTGAAATTACAAAAAGGAACGTAGCCACAAAATGACTGCTGAAATTCTTTGCAAAGAAAAAGGCGAACAGTCAGTTCGCCCTTTAATGGTCTTATGCATGAGCCACGTGGGGTTACGGACAAGATTAGAAGCGTTTATGAAATCCGCCCCGTTCGCTTCGGTTACCGCCACGGCTGAACCCACCTTGCTCTCTGGCTGGTTTCCTTTCAGCTGGACGTGCATCATTGACGCGCAGCATGCGTCCGTCCAAATCTTGGCCGTCCATTGCCGCCTTTGCCGCTGCTGCAGCCTCGCTTGAACCATACTCCACAAATCCAAAGCCTTTGCCTTGAATGATTTTCACAGAAACGACCTCGCCATATCGTTCAAACGCTGAACGAAGCGATTCTTCCGTCGTGTTGTAGTTGAGATTACCGACGTAGAGTTTAAGAGACATGTTAAGAGACAGTTGAAGTTATCAAGATAGAAAAACGACTGAACGAGGCGAGAACGAAAGACGAGCAGAGACCCAACCAGCGTTTGAGGTGTGATGCTCAACTACGGTCGTTACGACTCACACAGTCAGGTTCAATCTACAACCTTTACAGCATCTATCCAAATTTCATTTTTGCTCTTGCATGCACATTGAGGCGTTGTTATTTTATTAAAGCTTTACCAATCCACTATGGGCATTGTCATTTCCAATCTCGTTTATGCTTATTCTGCCACTTCTCGACCGATACTTAACATTCCAGCTCTCGAGGTTCAAGATGGTGAGTGCGTTGCATTAGTAGGTAAATCGGGCAGTGGCAAATCTACTTTGCTCAATGCGATTGCAGGCATTATTGCCATCTCGCAAGGTTCTTTGAAGGTCAATGGCGTTGAACTTTCGGCGCTTTCAGAACCTGAACGCGATGCTTTCCGCGCTGAAAACATTGGCTATGTATTTCAAACCTTCAATTTACTTCAAGGCTTATCGGCGTTTGAGAACGTATGGCTGGCTATGAGCTTCACCAAGAAATTTCCAAACCCGAAATCCCGAGCCAAAGCACTGCTTGAACGTGTCGGGCTTGGAGATAAACTTTCGCATAAACCACGCGAACTTTCGGTCGGTGAACAACAGCGCGTTGCGATTGCACGTGCGATTGCCAATAACCCAAAAGTTATCCTTGCCGATGAACCAACGGCCAATTTAGATGAGCAAAACACCGAGATTGTTTTGAACCTTCTCAAAGAAGTTGCTTCAGAAGACAATCGTATTTTAATTTTGGTCACGCACGAGCGCGACGTGGCGGCAAGCCTTCCGCGCACGCTCGAGCTCAAAGCACTCAATCGTGCATAACGGTATTGAATCTTTTTCAAGAGCATAGTGTTTAGCCTGAAAAAACTTTACAACACGCTTTGCGTAAAGCATTGCGGTAAAAAGTCAAGTCAATCTTAACCCTTTGACCTTAACTACGATGAACAAGAAAACTCTCTTTACGGCAATCGGGCTGATTTTTATTGGCATTGTCATTGGCGTTGTAGCCTTGACGGGCTTGCAAATTACGGGCATTGGGAGCGCACAAGAGCGCAGAGAGTCGGTTAGCATCGGCAATACCACCTACACGCCTACACTGGCCATGACTTGGCTTAAATCGCTTAACCAAGCTTTCATTGATGTTGCAAACATTGTCAAGCCAACCGTTGTCAGCATTGATGTTTCAGCCAAGACACGCACCCAAAACGACCGTTTCCACAATTTTGAAGATGAAGAGAAGGAAGGCGATTTGTTCAGGTTTTTCTTTCGACCGCCTGGTGGATTAAACGAAGTTCCAATACGTGGCTCTGGCTCTGGCGTCATCATTTCTCCTAACGGCTACATCATCACCAATCATCACGTTGTTAAAGATGCGGCAGAGAAAGGCACTATCACCGTTATCCTCGAAGATAAGCGTGAGTATCGGGCGAAGTTCATCGGTAGCGACCCCTTGACCGACATTGCCGTCATCAAAATTGACGCACAAGATTTACCTACGATTGCTTTTGGCAATTCTGATAGTGTTCAGGTTGGGGAGTGGGTGCTTGCGGTTGGCAATCCGTTCAGCCTTGCCTCAACCGTAACGGCTGGTATTGTGAGCGCCATTGGGAGAAATATCGGCATTATCGGAGATAGCTACGGTGTTGAAAGTTTCATTCAGACCGATGCGGCGGTCAATCCAGGCAATAGTGGTGGCGCACTGGTCAATATTGAAGGCAAACTGATTGGCATTAATACTGCAATTGCTACGCGCACTGGCGGCTATCAAGGATATAGCTTTGCGGTTCCTGTCAACATTGCTAAGGCTGTCGCTGAAGATATCATCAAGTATGGTAGGATTTCTCGCGGCTATATTGGCGTTCAGATTAAGCCTGTGGATGCAACTGCTGCCAAGGCGCTTGGACTTTCCAAGCCAGAAGGCGCATGGGTTCAACAGCTTGTCAAAGGTGGCGCAGCAGAAGGCGCTGGTATTAAAGAAGGCGACGTCATTTTAAGCGTGGATGGACGCAAAATCTCTGCACCCAACGACCTGCAAGCCTACATTGCTCGCAAACACGCCGGCGATGAAGTTACACTTAAAATCTGGCGCAATGGCAAAGAACATGAAGTCCGAGTTACGCTTAAACCGCGCAGCGATGAGCCGCAACTTGTCACCAACTCTAACTCTCAACCCGATGACACAGCCCCTCTTCGACTCAAAGAGTTAGGCTTAGATGTTGCTGACCTTACCCCATCTGATAAGCAACGTTATGAAGTTGACTACGGCGTGCGCGTCTCTGACCTTCAACCTTTTGGGCAAGCCGCCATGCGCGGCCTCATGAAGGGCGACGTCATCATGGAAGTCAACAACGAAAAAGTCTACTCGGTCAGAGACTTTAAATCCGCAATTGCCAAACTGAAGCCTGGTCAAGCTGCGCTCTTTCGCATTCGCCGCGCCGATAAATCCACGCAATTTGTTGCGATTGAAATGGGCAAGAGTGATTAGCGTTTCACACCTTGCGTAGCCACTTTGCTATTTTCGTTTTGAAGATGCTCCAGCACGTAAAGTCTCAAATGCTCTTTGAACGCGCCAAGCGTGTGATTCCTGGTGGCGTGAATTCTCCAGTTCGTGCGTTCAAATCCGTTGGCGGCACGCCCGTCTTCATGCAAAAAGGCGATGGTGCCTATCTCATTGATGTCGATGGCAATCGATACATTGACTACATTGGCTCTTGGGGTCCGTTCATTCTTGGACACAATCACCCGAAAGTCGTTGAAGCCATTGAGCATACGCTCCGCAACATCGGCACCAGCTTCGGTGCGCCAACGGAATTGGAAGTCGAGTTTGCTGAACTCATTTCATCGCTTATGCCCTCGATGCAAATGGTGCGCTTGGTGAGTTCAGGCACAGAGGCAACTATGTCGGCGATTCGCGTGGCGCGAGGATTCACAGGCAGAGAAAAAATTATCAAGTTTGAAGGCTGTTATCATGGGCATGGCGATTCGTTTCTTATCAAAGCGGGTTCGGGGGCGCTCACGCTCGGCGTGCCAGATAGCCCCGGCGTTACGAAAGGCACAGCGCAAGACACGCTCAACGCCACTTTCAACGATATTGAATCGGTTAAAACTCTTGTTCGAGAAAATCCCAATCAAATCGCCGCCATCATCATTGAGCCAATCGGCGGTAACATGGGCGTGGTGCCTGCTCACAAAGACTTTCTCCAAGCCTTGCGCGACCTTTGCACGCGCGAAAACATCGTTTTGATTTTTGATGAAGTCATGACCGGCTTTCGCGTGGCTCTCGGCGGCGCACAATCGATTTACGGCATCACGCCTGATATGACAACCATCGGAAAAATTCTCGGTGGCGGTTTGCCCATCGGCGCATATGGCGGACGCCAAGACATCATGAGTTGTGTTGCTCCCGCTGGCAACATCTACCAAGCTGGCACACTTTCAGGCAATCCACTCGCCGTGAGTGCAGGCCTTGCTACGCTTAAAATTCTTCGTGATGAAAATCCCTATCCCGACCTCGAAGCCAAAGGAAAAATTTTAGAAGAAGGATTCAGAGAGAACTTGAAGAAACTTGACCTGAACTTGTGCTTGAAGCGCGTCGGCTCAATGATGTGCCTCTTTATGACCGAACACGATGTTGTGGATTTCAAGAGCGCGACAAGTTCCGACACCAAAAAATATGCGGCATACTTCCACGCCATGCTTGAACGCGGCATTTATCTTGCACCCGCACAATACGAGGCAATGTTTTTTTCCATCAAGCACGGCGAAGCCGAACTCGAGCAAACCATCCGAGCAAATTATGAAGCCCTCTCATTGGTCTATCACCATCAGTTTGCATCGTGAGGCTCTTGCGCCTTGCAACCTATCATGCCCGACTCCGTCATCACAGCATCCAGGCGAACATCGCTTTCGGTAGCAGGCACATGGTTTAGCACCTGAAACTCAAACGCAACGCCAAGCTTGAAGGCTTGTGAGTTTAATCGTTTGAAAAATCGGTCGTAGTATCCTTTTCCGTATCCCAACCGATTGCCTTTTGAATCAACGGCAAGAAGCGGCACCAGCACAAGGTCAATTTCGTTTTCAAGATTCGATGGCACACGCTCAATCGGTTCAAGCACACCAAAAGCATTTCGTTCAAGATGATTGAAGGAAGT